>Ga0114900_1000429_pt1 | contig 32457 bp, 28 predicted proteins | sample MalvireepMed_231_FD_89685 | JGI IMG/M metagenome (GOLD analysis project Ga0114900, IMG submission 89685) | Marine viral communities from the Global Malaspina Expedition - Malaspina viral metaG DeepMed_231 | ecosystem: Environmental > Aquatic > Marine > Oceanic | place: Mediterranean Sea...
ACACCTTCAGCGCCATCCCGGCCGACAAAACCTGGCGCCCCCTGTGTAATCACAAACCCGTGATGGACGGCCCCCAGATGGCCATCGTCACCGGCCCCGAGGGTGAAGAAATCCACTGCGACCAGTACGGCCGGGTAAAAGTACGATTCCCTTGGGACCGCTATTCCAAGAACGACGAGCACAGCAGTGCCTGGCTGCGCGTGGCCCAGGGTTGGGCTGGAGGCCAGTACGGCTTTATGGCCCTGCCCAGAATCGGCCACGAAGTGATCGTGTCTTTCCTGGACGGCGACCCGGATCAGCCCATCATCACCGGAAGAACCTATCACGCCACCAATACACCGCCGTACGCGCTGCCGGAACACAAAACCCGGACCACCCTGAAGACCAAAACCCACAAGGGCGAGGGCAGCAACGAACTGCGCTTTGAAGACGAAGCGGGCGAAGAGCAGATCTACGTGCACGCCCAGAAAGACCTGGACCTGCTGACGGAAAACAACCGCACCGAAGTTATCAGGAATGACAGCCACCTGACGGTGGAAAACAACCGCTTCAGCCACACCAAAGGCAACCGCCACCACACCACAGATGGCGAACATCGCGAGAGTATCGGCGCCGACTACAGCCTCACCGTAAACGGCAGCCACCACAGCAAGCAGGGCAAAAACCAGCTGGTGGAAGCCGGCACCGAAATCCACCACAAGGCGGGTATGAAAATAGTGATCGAAGCCGGAGCCGAGGTGACGCTGAAAGCGGGTGGCAGCTTTGTGAAGGTAGACCCGAGTGGGGTGACAGTGTCTGGGCCTTTGGTGAGGATGAATTCCGGAGGTGGGCCCGGGAGTGGTAGCGGGGTTGGGGTAACTGGGCCGTTGTTGCCAAATGTGGTGACTCATGATGCTTTATCTGAGCAGCCAGTCTCAACACTTCCCCATACCGAGACACGGCATTCCGGTGATACTCAGTCTGTAAACGCGGACCAGCTGCGACCGACTGAGGCTGACCTGAAACAGGCCGCAAGTTTCAGAAATTCAGCGAGAAACGAAGAAACTTTTTCGGAGGTTTGCTCTGTGAGATCGGACCAGAGGATTTCTTCATGACGCTGCAGAGTTCGAACATTCAAGGAAGCCTGTCGCCGTCCGACAAAAAAATGTTCATGTTGTTTGATGGAGCGATCGCGGGTGGCCTGCGAAGTTTGTATGAAGAGAGACTGGATGTATGCCCTTTAATGGTACTTAAAGACGGCGTTTTCGATGGCGTATCAGCATTAGGGCCGATGATTGCTGATTTTGGAGCGAGCATAGTGCTCAAAGAGCTGTGGGCAAAGAACCATCCCTTAGTCGCGAGGGCTTCGGTGTTGCACACGTCTTATGATGAGTCAGCATTATTGGACTTTATGCGGTCTAGGGTTCAGGTGATGATGCCGGAGGGGCACGCTGTCTGGCTGAGGATTGGTGATGCCAAGGTAGTCTCGAGACTAGCTGGAGTCGACGGTCGTTTACCCGCTCATTTTTGGTCTGGCATTAACAGCATCTTTTTCCGTTCAAGTGATGGATCGATGACTCAGTATCGCCCTTCACCTTCCAGAATGAGTGACGAACAAAAGGAAGGACAATTCGCGTCTAATCTGGTGGCCCCATGCTTTCAATTTAGCTTGGATTTGCTGGCCGCTCTGGATTCTTCTGCGGATAACCAACACAGGGACGTGTTATGACTTATTGCGCAACTTGCCCACTAATGACGGCTTTTCTACCCCTTCGATACGCCATCGGCCCTATGCGCTATGAGGGAGAGCTCTTAGCTGGGCTGGAATTGCCCGATTTGCCGGTCCTGTTTCCTAATATTGATCGTTATACTGATCTTCAGGATCGGAATCTTGGACTCGTTCCTCGATTTCTGAGAGATGGCTGGTTGTATGTTTGGAGTGAGTTCGAAGGGAGGTTAATTGAGTATTCGGTTAATGATTCCCTGCTTCAGGAAACGACCCGAGGTGGAGAGGTTGTTGATCATCGCGGCAATGTCTACTTGTCTTTACCTTCTGGTGAGCCTGCTGATGTCGCCTGGAGTGAGAATCAATGGTCTGACGCTCATTTCGAAATGATTGTGAATGAACCGGGTCAGCGCAGCAAGTTTATGCGCAGGATTGTGCCAGGAGGTTCACCGAACACTCAGTTGCTTGATGAAAAGACCTTTTATGCCTTACCAGAAGTTACCTCCATTGAGGAGTTTGACTGGACTGGCCTGACTCCAACCATTCCCCACTGGCCTCGGTTGGAGCGCTCTACCCGGCGATTTGACCAGCGCGTGATGGGGATAGTGGACGATCCATGGGGTGTTACCGAAGATCTGGCCGCATTGGTTCGTCTGGCTCACGATAACCAGGAGAGGTTAAGAGCCAGATTCGGTGGAGAGTGGAGTTTGGCGAAGACGATCAAGGATCTTTATGAGACTGATCGCCAGCTTGAAGCGAAACTTCCTGAACTTGTAGATCTGCCGAAATTACAGAGAGTGTGGCGGGAATCGGATGAGTCTCAGTCACATTTTGAAGACGTTGTTGCTGGGCTCCTTGATTCCTGGGTCCTATGGATGGATACCCTCGAATGTGCGAATGGCCCTGAAACCCTCGCAAGTTCATGCGAGAGCCTGGATCTGGCTAAAGAAGATCATCACACCATTCTGCAGGAAAAATTCGGACTTGCTTTGCTTGGTCCATCTTATTTTAGTAAAGGGGCCGGGGCTATCGGCCGCCTAGCCGCAGTTCAGGGGGAGGGGACTCGCTGGTTCTGGAATGCGTTGCTTGGGATAAGAGAGCGTGTATCACTCGGCGACGTCGAGAAGCTAGTATCAATTGGCGATATGGCTAACGATTCTGTTGAAGACCTATCCAAAGCTGCCACGGCTGTCGTTGCCGCCATAAACTCTAAGGTGTCGGGTTTAGTGGGGCGGGCACCAATTCCATCGGCTGTGCCGACACAAATACTTTTCAACGCAATTTCGCCTGCAGCCGCAGTTGAATTGAGAGGATTCCCGCACCGAATCTCACTTTTAGGCAGTGGTTTTTTGGTGTCTGGATTGGCACGAACAGGGCAGTCCTTGGCGGTGGAAAGTGTAAGTGCTGTTCAATCGAATCAGTGGCTGAGTGAGGCGGCGCGAGAAGGAGTAAATAGCAACATACCTCGCAGTCAATTGCATGCTGAGGTGCCTAGCGTACCTGTTATTCGGGCAATTGCTGCCAATTCGGGAAAATACTATAACGGTAATCCCTATGGTCTGATGGATGGATTGGTCAAGGCCCCGTTGCGATCAGTTTTGGTTGTTTTGACTGGAATTAACATGGTCTCTGCAAACAGTGCCTTGGGTGTTGGTGCCGACCGTGATTTGCAAGGTTTTGCTAGAGCGTTTGGTGGTGTAACCGGCTTTGCCGCAGCGTTTATGTCGCTGCAACATAAGATTGCAGAGCTGAATTGGAGGGAGGGATTGTCAAGATCTATTAATCCCGAGGCACTAAGTCATGGTGTTGGAGCTGCCGCGGCATTTGCTTCTGCTCTTACCGCAGCCTTCGATATTGTTATTTTTGGCGTGCAGGCGGTTGAGTCTTATCGCGCCGGAGATTTTGATACCGCCGCCGTTGAAGTTGGTTTGGTTGGTATTTCTTCAGGACAGCTGGCGTTAGGGGTACGAGCTTTCAGGGCATATAGAGAAGCTAGAGCTGTAGCGTTAGGTCTGCAAACTGCTTCTGCAGTTAGAGGATTGTCTAGACTGGGAGGATGGTTTACTGCATTGTCACTTGGTTTAACCGCATCTTTAATTGGTGGATTGGTTGCGCGCTATCATCTTGAAAACACACCGATCGAACGTTGGCTAGCAAATACTCGTTTTGGTGTAAAACCTGCTGCTTGGGCTGGTAATTACAGGAACGAAATGGGGCGGCTGTATGTGGTTGTTTTTCCGGTTAAATTCAGGCTTGAGAGAGTGCCTCGGTTAAACCCGCATGAAACGCATATTCAGGATTGTTGGTTGATATTGGAGTTGGTTGGACAGAAAAGACTCGAGCCCGACATGATCGAATTTACAGGAAATGAGTTAAGAAATGGTGTTGGATACCGATCCTTGGCATGGCTGGAGGAGAAACTGAGAACAGTATTTGATTCAGAGGAAAAGGAACGAATTTTACAGCCGAATCGAAAAGCCGTTGTGTGGTCAGGTGCTGATTTTTCAATTCATGAGGGCACGAGAATTCACAATGCGGCTTCAACCGCTACTTATAGGCGTATCTACCACAACGATGATCAGATATTTGGGCTGGAAGGACAATTGATATACCGCCCTCAGCCTGGTCTTGAAATGCCTCCGATAGAGGTTGATATCTGGTGATTGAGGATGCAAAAAAACTATTTGATTCGATAGTTAATAAGATAGGGAGCTCATCGAGTGCTCGGGTATTAAACAGTGGTGCTAGCAGTGGTCATTCGCCATCCAAGCCGAGTCTTATTGAGGCGCAAAATGAGATCTATCTGGCTTTGAGAACGGGCAGTGCCGAGAGTAAAGGCATGCTCACTGGCTTTGGTTTTCTTGTAGGTGGGTACGGTGTAGTACTTTTTCTCCTGATCATTGGGTTTGGAAACGCTTTGAGTTCAGATTGGTGGCTTTTGCTGTGTTCAATTCTGGGGATACTAATGCCGGCGGCTTGGGAGTGCACTCGCCCGCCGTCGCTACCAATAGTATTCAATAGGCGCACACAGGAGATCTATTATGATCTTAAAGGAGAGCTTTACCATGCAGTATGGGAAGGCATAGAGGCCGTTGCCTATGAATATAGAATGGTTAATCAATACTCCGGATCTATTGTCCATGGAAACCTGGAGATTATTCTTCAAAAATTTGGAGATCCCCGCAACCGAGTTGCACTGAACCTGTCGGGTATTTCTGCAGGTAAGCGGCTGTCAACGCTGGTTGGTATATGGGAATATCTGCGTTGTTTCATGACCATTGGCCCTTGGTTTGATGAGACCGGACGAAGGACGGAATCCAGGAGCCGGTTCATTGAGGAAACGTTGGAATCTGGGCAAATTTCATTTCTCGATTTGATTCTGGATTCGAGAACTTTTTTAGGCCAGGAGAGAAAGGAAGGCAATGGAATTTCGGGAAGCACGGTTATCGAATGGATTGGTTCCTATCTTTTGTTTCCGGTTGCATTGGGTATGGAATTCATACAAAGGGTTGATCGAAAGAGGTCAAGGAAACATTGGCCTGAAGTCGTCCAAGAACGCCTGGATCCTAACGGCCCAACATCCCGACTGATCGATATCGAAGAAGACTACATGGCGCAAAAACAGAAGGAGCTGGACGAGCTTCATGAAAGAATGCGCAAAACTCTTCCCCGGTAGGTCTTGTCTCAGAAGAGCCAATCGTTCGCTGCGTTGATAACCAGCTTCAACCCATTAACTAACCTCTCAGAGCCAGAAAAGTGCTCAGAAAAAACCACATTGATTGGCCGCTCCTGTGGTCAGCAATAAAAACTGACCTCGGCACTATGCTAACGATGCTGTGCGTAGGAATAATCACCACTGCTGTGGGTGGTGGCATTTTCTACGTCGATTTTGGCGACTGGGGGGCCATGATTGCGGGAGGTTTCTTCGCATTGATGGGCGCTGGGTTGTTTCTGCTTGCTATCGTCATGACTTACTCGGGTACCAGCTACCTATACGGCCAGGCCTTGCTACGGAAGCACGGTGTAGAGGTGGACGGCGTACTGACCAAAAAAGAAGCGGATTGTCAGTTTCATCAGGAATACGACCATCGAAATGAGCCACAGGGGGAAGGGCATTATCAGTGTAACCTTCTGATTGAGTTTGATTTTCAGTTTGATGGCCAAAATCACAGCGGGGCCTTCTATCTGAGTAAGCTGGCAACATTCGACAAGTTGCGGGAGGGTGACCCGGTGCCCCTCAAGGTACTCAGGTTTGATCCCTCCGTTCACAAGGTACGAGAGCGGCGTTTGGCAAATATCTTGAAGGGGCGTGAGCCCCAAATGCCTTCTCTCGTTCCCGAAGGCGCCGAAATTGGTCAGCTGGCTTAAGGAAAGAGACCCCAAAACACAAGGATTGAACCATTGAAAACCCTGAATATCCTCAAATACGTCTTCACACTCATTGGCGCCGGTATGCTTGTTGGTGCGGTGATGAGTTACAGCAGTACAGTGTCATTTATCGAGCGAGCTACGGAAGCCACGGGCACGGTCATTGATCTGGAGCGCTCTCGCTCCAGCGATTCGACAACCTATTATCCGGTGGTCGTTTTCGAGGATATCCGTGGTCGGGAGATCGAGTTCCGGTCGCGCTCCGGCTCAAATCCGCCGTCGTTCAGTCGCGGCGAGCGTGTGTCTGTGTTTTACGAGCCGTCGGCTCCGGAGAGTGCTCGAATCAACAGTTTCTTCTCCCTGTGGGGGCTGCCCATGATTCTTGGAGGTATGGGGCTCGTGTTTGGCGCCATTGGCGGCGGGATGCTGTTGTTTGGTTGGAAGAAGAGCCGCTCACAGGCTTACCTGAAAGATCACGGCACCGAGGTGCTCGCAATATTTTCGTCGGTTGAGCAAAACACCAGTCTGACCGTGAACGGTCGTAACCCGTTCCGCATTGTCTGCCAGTGGCAGCACCCGCAAACCGGTGAGCTTCACGTATTCCGAAGCGATAACCTGTGGTTCGATCCGAGCAATCATATTCAACAGGAAACAGTGCCCGTGCTGGTCGATGAGGCCAATCTCAAGCGCTATTGGGTGGATACCTCATTCCTGCCCAAGCTGGCCAGCTAGCAGCCTATTTGCCTCAGGTTCCCGGTGGGTACGAGTTTTCGTGGCCCATCGCACAAGCGTATTTACGCTCATACCGTTTGTCGGCCCAGGTTTCATAAATCCGGCTGGCAATCGGGTGAATCACCGGCCATAACAGTGGCTTGAACAACCAGCCAAAACGGGTGTGCGACCAGGCTCGCACATTGGCGTGCAATCCCGTTACCCACTCCCCGGTCCAGCTCATCAGATGCAATCGCCGAAGCAGTTGCTCCCGGGAAGGGAGTTGCTGGTTGCTCGGGTTTTGTTCGTGAATATCCGCAAAGATCAGGTTGCCGGTCTGCAGTCTTCGCAGGGTGCGTATCTCACGCGCGCACAGGGGGCAGGAGCCATCGTAGAACAGGGTATCGTAGCGCGGTGCCATGGGTTCTCCGCTGTCAGCTAGTTATTCTGGAGGTATACGGTGTGCTGTGCGTGGATGGTTCAATTTCCTCAAATGCACTTGGTAATTGTTTGATAATGCGGGTGCTTCCTGTAAACGCTACACTGTGTTGCTCATCGCCAGATTGTTGAGCTGGCGAAACTCCTGTGTCCTGAGCGGCACTCCGACAAGGTAAAACAGCCCATGGATGACCAGAAGACAGAATCCCCGCAAACGAATGGCACAGGTTCGCGATCGTTCGCGGATCTCTCCACGCCAATCTACGGGTTGTTCATCCTTGGTATTCTGTACACCCTGTATATTGCTCATCAGATTGTTCTACCGATCATCCTGGCGGTACTGACCAGCCTGTTACTGGCGCCTCTGGTTAAAAAGGCTTACTTGCGCTGGCATTTACCGCGTGTGGTATCCGCATTGGTTCTGGTGCTGGCGGTCCTTGCCGGAATTCTGGGGCTGGGTGCCGCGGTCGCCACACCAGCTCTGGAGTGGGCCCAGAAGGCTCCGGAGGGACTGTCTCGCCTGTTGGTGGGGGAAAGTGAGATCATGCGCCAGATCGACAAGGTCAGTCAGTCTGCCGAGCAGGTCGAAAAATCGGTTGAGGAGCTTTCCAAAGATCAGGGCACCAAACCCACCACGGTGGTTCTGCAAACCGACTCCTGGCGCAGTCAGTTAATGTCCAAGGCCCGAAACGGCATTGCCGGGCTGGCGCTGGCACTGGCGTTAACCTACTTCCTTTTGGTCAGCGGCGACCGGTTGATTCGCAACTTCGTCAAGCAGTTGCCCCGGTCCCAGCGCAAGACCGTGCTGAGGATCACCCACGATTCCCAGCATCAGATTGCGCAATATCTGGCGGTACTGGGGTTGTCCAATACGTCTGTCGGCGTGTTGACCGGCCTGATCTGTTGGGCCATCGGCCTGCCAGACCCGGCCGTCTGGGGCCTGATTGCAGGCCTTGCACGGTTTATTCCGTACCTTGGTAACATGCTTACCATCACCCTGTTGGCCATAGTCTCCGCCATTTCCCTGGACGTGCTCTGGATGATGGTGCTTGCGCCGATCAGCTTCATTGTGCTCACCACGATTGTCGGATTTTTCCTTGAGCCCTGGATTCATGGTTTCCGGATGGCCATCAACCCCGTGATCATCTTTGTTTCGATCTTCTTCTGGGGCTGGTTGTGGGGGCCAGTGGGGGTTCTCCTTGCTGTGCCCTTGATGACGGTTATCCAGGTGGTCCTCAAGCAGATTCCGCGGTTAAGGCCTGTTTATCGGGTAATCGCTCGGTAAACCGTTTGAGTCTAATGGATATCCGTAACAGGCCCTGACACACCCGGTGATCTTTCCTATTCTGTCTGAGTAGTTTATTCACCAGAACAGGAGGGTCTGTTGCCGATGATCCCATCCTCAATGAAGGCGATGGTTCTGAAAGGCCATGGCGGAATTGATCAGCTCATGTATCAGGATGTACCGGTACCTCAGCCGAGGGAAGGCGAGGTGCTGGTTCAGGTAACTGCCACCGCCAAGAACAACACAGACCGCAAAGCCCGTGAGGGGCTATACCCCACTAAAAAAGGGGAAATGACGTCGTTCCAGATGGGCGGCAAGCCTACGCTCACCTTCCCGCGCATTCAGGGGGCCGATATTGTCGGTCGTATTGTTGCTGTGGGCACGGGTGTCAGTGAACAGCGTATCGGCGAACGCGGCTTGTTGGACTTCAACATCTATGCGGACAACCGCACAGACATCAATCTCACGCCGGATTATTACGGGCATGGCGCAGATGGCGGATACGCCGAGTACGTCGCTTTACCGTCCGATCAGTTCCATCACATTCCCAATCCGGACCTGGCCGACGCCGAGCTCGCTTCCATGGGCATGTGTTCTTATCAGACCGCCTACCACATGCTTACCTCCGCCAATATTCAGGCTGGTGAACGCGTGCTGGTTACCGGTGCCAGCGGTGGCGTGGGCACGGCACTGATTCAGCTCTGCCGGATTATCGGTGCCATTCCCTATGCTCTGAGCCAGAAGGACAAGGCTGATCCATTGCTGAAGCTCGGCGCCGAGGCCGTTCTCGACAGAACTGACATGGATAGCTTTGTCGATCGGGTGAAGGCGGAAACCGGAGGCAAGCCGCTGGACGCGGTCATGGACCTGGTGGGCGGCGACATGACGGACTATTTCATCGACGCCATGATTTTTGACATGAATGCCCGGAGCACCTATCCGAGGCTGAGTATTGCCGGGGCCAGTGGCGGCAACATCAGCGAAATTCTCTGGACCCGCATCTATCTGTACCAGGTGCAGATTTTCGGTGTGTCCCATGGCACCCGGGAAGAGGCAGAACATCTTATGAGATGGATCCGGAGTGGTGATTTGAAGCCGGTACTGCACGGTGCTTTCCGGTTGTCCGAGCTGCACCGCGCGGAGGAGTACTTCGTGAACCGAGGCAGCAATTACCTGGGGAAAATCGTGATTGTGCCCGATGCCCAGTGGCAGGAGCACGGGCAACCCTACGAGGTGGAGGCGGACTGATGAAACCGGAACTGACCATTCAGTTGATGGACACTCACGCCGGTGGTGATGTCAGCCGCATTGTTACCGGCGGCATTGACCTGTTGCCCGGCGACACCGTGCGGGCGCAGATGGAGTACCTCCGGGACGATGCTGACGGCTTGCGCAAACTCCTGCTGGAGGAGCCCTATGGCATTCCCGAAATGTCCGTGGATTTGCTTGTCCCTGCCACCGATCCCAGGGCGGCGGCTGGGTACATTATTATGGAGGTGATGGGATATCCCATCTATTCGGGTTCCAACACCATCTGTACCGCGACGGCGGTCCTCGAGGCTGGCATAGTGCCAAAGCAGGAGGGCAAGCAACACTTCATGCTGGAATCGCCGGCGGGTCTCGTGAACATTGAAGCTATTGTTCATGATGGCGTGGTAGAAGCGGTCACCTGCGAGGGCTTGCCGAGCTACATCCACACCTACAATGCCAGTATTAACGTGCCGGGCATTGGCGAGGTTGGCTACAGTGTGGCCTATAGTGGCGGGTTCTATGCCCTGGTGGATGCAAAATCACTGGGCTTTGACCTGACCCTTGATGAGGAACGGGAGCTGGCCCGCACCGCGCATGCCATTGTCGAGGCTATTCAGGCTGCCCGTGGATTCTCCCACTACACCCTGGGTGATGTCGGGCCTCTGCCATTTCTGCACTTTATGGGGCCGGAAGAAAAAGTGGCCGATGGCTATTTCCGCTCACGATCGGCCACCTACGTCCACCCCGGCGTGATCTGTCGTAGCACTACCGGTACCGGCACCTCGGCCAGGCTTGCGTTGATGAACTACGAAGGCCGAATCCAGCCGGGCGACAAGTTGGAAACCGTTTCCCTTCGAGACACCGGTTTTATCGGTGAATTTACCACGGTCGAAACCGAAGGCGAGTATCAGGTGGTCAAGAACAGTATCACTGGCAGGGGTTATGTGATTGCCCGTTCCGACATTGTGGTGAACTGTGACGACCCGATGGTGGAGTGTGATGGGTTGCACCACATACTATCGAGTCGCCACAAATCTAGCGTGGTCTGAGTCTTCGTTTCTCTGCCCGTCGCATCCAGAGCCAGGCGATAAACGCAATCACAGACACCGCCGCGATAATCAGAGTCGCCAGCGCGTTGATCTCCGGTGACACTCCCATCCGAACGGAGGAGAACACCACCATCGGCAAGGTGGTGGCTCCCGGGCCAGACACAAAACTGGCAATTACCAGGTCGTCCAGCGACAGGGTAAATGCCAGCAGCCAGCCGGAAACCAGTGCCGGAGCGATGACCGGCAGGGTGATGACAAAGAAGGTTTTCAGCGGCGTGCAGCCCAGATCCATGGCGGCTTCCTCAATGGAACGATCCACTTCTCTCAGGCGCGCACTCACCACCACCGCCACATAGGCACTGCAGAAGGTCGTGTGGGCAATCCAGATCGTCGCCATGCCACGATCCACCGGCCAGCCAATCAGCTGCGCCATCTGCACAAACAGCAGCAACAGTGACAAACCGGTGATCACTTCCGGCATTACCAGAGGGGCGGTGATCATGCTGGACAGCAACGTGCGCCCGCGCATCTTCTTGAACCGGGTGATTACGAAAGCGCACAGGGTGCCCAAACACACCGCCATGCTGGCGGAATAGAAGGCAATGCGCAGGCTCATCCACACCGCCGACAGGATCTGTTCGTTGGCGAGCAGGGCGCCGTACCATTTGGTGGAGAACCCGGCCCATACCGATACCAACCGTGAGGCGTTGAACGAGTATACGATCAGCACCACCATGGGCAGATACAGGAACAGCATGCCCAGCATCAGCATGGTCTTCGAGAAACTTGGGGCTTTTAACCTAACCATTCTTTTCCATCTCCCGGGCCTGGAAGCGGTGGAACAACACAATGGGTACCAGCAGCAGCGCCAGCATCACGATTGCCAGCGCAGAGGCCACCGGCCAGTCTCGGTTGTTGAAGAACTCTTCCCAGAGCACCTTGCCGATCATCAGGGTATCCGGACCACCCAGCAGTTCCGGAATCACGAATTCGCCCACGGCTGGAATGAACACCAGCATGGAGCCAGCCAGGATTCCGGCCCTGGACAACGGCAGGGTAATGGCCCAGAAGGTGGTCAGGCTGCGGCAGCCCAGATCCGACGCCGCTTCCAGCAGGCGTATGTCCAGCTTCACCAGATTGGTGTAGATGGGCAGGATCATGAACGGCAGGTAGGCATAGACGATCCCCAGAATCACCGCGAAGTTGGTGTTCAGCATTTTCAGCGGCGATTCGATTACGCCCAGCCACAGCAGGAAGCTGTTGAGCAGGCCCTGGTTACCGAGTATGCCCATCCAGGCATAAACCCGAATCAGGAACGAGGTCCAGGACGGCAGCATCACCATCAGCAGGAACACCAGTTGCCAGTGCTTCGGCGCGCGGGCCATGGCATAGGCCATGGGGTAGCCGATCAGCAGGCAGAACAAGGTGGCCAGAAACGCGGTTTTCACCGAGCCCCAATAGGCGGCAATGTAGAGGCTGTCGGAGGCCAGGAACAGGTAATTGCCAAAGTTCACCACCACCGACAGGGTATTCTCCACCCATCGGAACACCGGCTCGTAGGGCGGAATAGCCATCACCGCCGAGGTCAGGCTGATCTTCAGCACCAGCGCAAACGGCAGCAGGAAGAACAGCAGCAACCAGGCGAAGGGTACCCCGAACACAACTCGCCGATGGAATACCACTGCCCGCACCCGCTCGGCGAAGGGGGTTATCAATTTTCCAGGAACCTCTGACAAGGTTCCTGATGTGGATGAAGGGCGAGGCGCACGGAGCGCAGCAAAGGAGACATACCTTCTTGGTAGGCGAGTTTGCGAGCACCGCGCAACGCTGCCCTTCGCCGCAGCAGGGGCCTTGTCGGAGGTTTCTGTGGTCATGGCGTCAGTTCCAGAGCAGGATAGGACTGGAAGCTTCCCAGGACACATACACCCGGTCACCCCAGGTGGGCCGCTCGCCGCGGCGTTCCACATTGGCCATGGTGGCCTGCACCCGCTTGCCGCTGGCCAACTTCACGTAGTAAGACGTGATGTCGCCAAGATAGGCGATGTTGTCCACCGTGCCGCAGCTCCAGTTGCTATCGCCTTCGGGCTTCTCGGTCGTCAGGTAGATCTTCTCCGGGCGCAGGGCGATCAGGGTTTCCGTGGTTTCCGCCGGCGTGGTTACACCCCGGTCAATAAACACCGGTGCGTCCAGAAGCTCGCTGGCCAAAGACAGGCTGTCGGAATTGTCTTCCAGAATGTTCGCCTCAAAGATGTTCACGGAGCCGATAAACTCCGCCGTCATGCGGCTGTTAGGGCTCTCGTAGATATCAATCGGCGAGCCCACCTGGGCAATCCGGCCGTAAGACATGATGGCAATGCGGCTGGCCATGGTCATGGCTTCTTCCTGGTCGTGGGTCACCATCAGGCAGGTTACGCCCACTTTCTCCAGGATATCTACCAGCTCCAACTGCATTTCCGTGCGCAGTTTTTTGTCCAGCGCGCCCATGGGCTCGTCCAGCAACAACAGCTTCGGGCGCTTGGCCAGCGAGCGGGCCAGGGCCACACGCTGCTGCTGGCCACCTGAGAGCTGCTGCGGCTTGCGCCTCGCGTAGGGCTCCATCTTCACCAGCTTGAGCATGGCGGCCACACGGTCGGTGATTTCGTTCTTCGGCAGCTTGTCCTGTTTCAGACCCATAGCAATGTTCTGCTCCACGGTCATGTGCGGGAACAGGGCATAGGACTGGAACATCATGTTGGTGGGTCGCAGGTACGGCGGCAGGGCCGTGATGTCCTGACCATCCAGCACAATGCGGCCGGAATCCGGGGTCTCGAAGCCCGCCAGCATGCGCAGCAGGGTGGATTTGCCAGAGCCGGAGCCACCCAGAAGAGCAAAGATCTCGCCCTTGTGGATGTCCAGGCTGACGTCATCTACCGCCAGGGTGCTGTCAAAGCTCTTGGAGATGCCCTTGATGCTGAGAAGTACCTCCGCTTGCGCGGAGGTATTGTTGGTCACGGCCACCGTCAGCGACCGGATTTCACGCTGGTCCAGGTACGGGTCATCAGACGCTGGGCGTCCTGAGGCCGACCTTCCATGATGTACAGCTTCTTCATCACCTCATCGGTGGGATAGATGCTGGTGTCGTTACGGATTTCTGCCTCCACAAACTCATCGGCCGCCTTGTTCGGGTTGGCGTACCACACGTAGTTGGTGACATCGGCGATGATTTCCGGGCGCATCAGGAAGTTCATCAGCTTGTGGGCGTTCTCCACATTCGGCGCGCCGGCCGGAATGGTCATCATGTCAAACCACAGCACCGCGCCCTCTTTGGGGATGGTGTAGCGGATGACGTTGCCGTTCTCGGCTTCTTCCGCGCGGGCAGCGGCCTGCAGGATGTCGCCGGAGTAGCCGGCGGCTACGCACAGGTCGCCGTTAGCCAGATCGCCAATGTATCGGGAAGAGTGGAAATAGGTGATGTTCGGACGCACAGCCTTGATCACTTCACCGCCTTTTTTGATGTCGTCGGCGTTGTTGCTGTTCGGGTCCAGGCCGATGTAGGCCATGGCGGCACGCACCATTTCTTCACCGGAATCCAGCATGGCAATGCCACAGCCGCCGGCGGCCAGCTTGCCGGTCACTTCAGGGTCAAACACCAGGGCCCAGGAGTCGGTCGGTGCAGTGTCACCCAGAATCTCCTGAATGCGGCCTTCGTTGTAGCCATAACCGTTGGTGCCCCACAGGTACGGCAGGGAGAACTGGCTGCCCGGGTCGACCTTTTCCAGCTGGGTCATCAGGTCCTGGTTCAGGTTGGTCATGTTCGGCAACTGGCTGTGGTCCAGCGCCACGAAGGCCTTGGCAGAAATCTGCTTGGCCACGTAGTGGTTGGACGGCACAACCAGGTCGTAGCCCGAACGGCCAGACAACAGGGCGGCTTCCAGCACTTCGTTGCTGTCGTAAACGTCGTAAACAACTTTGATGCCGGTTTCCGCGGTGAACTTCGCCAGGGTGTCCTCGGCGATGTAATCAGACCAGTTGTAGACACGCACTTCTCCGGCTGCAAAAACCGAAGAGGCACCCAGAGACATAGCAACAGCGGCGGCAAGCGCCTGTGGCTTACACAACTTCAACATTGGATGGTGTCCCTCAGTGAAAAGGGATGGATACAAAGCGTGCAGGACGCACGCGGTGTTGTGCAGGTCTGCTGAGGGTGGCCGGAGGTGGCAGGTGTTTGTGAAAACACCGGGGTGCCGCCTTTTGACTCCTCAAAGGAGCCTCTGGCGCACTCCGGATTATCTCTGGCCTTCAGAGCGGTTCACAATCAAGGCGCGACTTTGCAGGAAGGCTGGTTGCCTTTCAAAAAGTCGCAACGCGGAGTGTGGATCGCTCTGCAGGCCCCGAAGGGCGGGCTCTAAGGGCTTCATCTGCGGTGTTGCAGCTCTTGCCAAGGGCTTCGGCCATTGGCTGCGAACTGCGCCTTGCATCTGAAGCCCTTAGAGCTCGCAGAGATAATTCGGAGTGCGTCAGAGGCTCCTTAGGGCTTATCCTGGAAACGGTGGTGGGGAATCCGACCGTATTCGCGCGATATTTATCATGAGAATACGGTCTGCGCTACAAAATTTTTACCGGATGGAGTGGGTGCTTGTGCGTATCCTTGTCGCTGATGCTCAGTGCCGCGCTGTGTGGCGGTAATCCGTGGGCGACTTCCCCATCACTTTTTTGAACAGTCGAGAAAAGTAATAGGCATCGTCATAGCCCAGTTGCCTGCTGATATCGGCGAAGCTCTGGCTGGTGGTATCCAGCAACTCACAGGCCCGTTCCACTTTGAGATGCAGGAAGTGCTGGATTGGCGAGGTGCCGGTCTGCTCCCGGTACCGGGTGGCGAAGTGAGCCGGCGACAGGCCGGAAAGCTCGGCCAGCTGATTCAGGGTCAGGCGTTCCTCCAGATGCTCCCGCATGAAGCTGTGCAGGGAGTCCAGCTCGGCCTGCCGGGCCTGGCTGGTTTCGTCGGCGTTGATGGGCACGGCGGCCAGCAACTGTCGTAGCCGATTGCTGGCGTGGATCAACCCACGGGCCCGGAAGCCCGTCTGCCGTACCGACAGCAGGCCGTTGAAATCCACCAGTAACCGGGGCTGTCTGCCCAGATGCCGGATGCGGGTGCTGTCATCAAAGCCCATGTACTGACCGAAGTCTTCGGCCAGCGGGCCGGTGTAGTGCACCCAGTGAATGGTCCATGGATTGTCCGGGTCCGCCGTGTAGCGGTGACTGACGCCGGCCGGCAGCAGCAAAAGGTCGCCGGCGGTCACGGTATAGGGCTCGCCTGCAACGTTCAGAAAAGCCTTGCCATCGGTGCAATAGATCAAAAGATTGTCACGATGGTGTTCCCGATGCATGTGATGGCCCGCCGCCCGCCGGTAATGGCCGAAGGCCAGCGGGTACAGCTCTCGGGTTAGTGGGTGGTGCGCCAGTTGGCGGACGATGGGCTCCGGAATCACATAGCGAACGCTGTCCGTAGGAACAGGCCACTGGGAGGTTTGCGCGGATGGCTTGGTGTCTTGATGACTGGTCATCGAAAAATAATCCATCATGGGCGAAACTTAGTCAATCATCAGGCGGCAAGGAGCGTGCTAGTCTTTTGGAAAATCATCGCCAGGTCCGTTTCGTTATTCAGCGGGCCACGGCACTCCCGGACAACAACAAACAGGGACCATCCTCATGAAAAAAGTACCTCAGTTTATTGCTGGTGAATTTGTTCAGAGCCAGACCCAGAACTGGATCGACGTGACCAACCCAGCCACGAACGAAGTCATCGCCCAGGTGCCCTGCGCCACGGCAGACGAAATGCGCAAGGCCATCGACAACGCCGGCGAAGTGTTCAAAAGCTGGAAGGAAACGCCGGTATCCGAGCGGGCCCGGGTCATGCTGCGTTACCAGGCACTGCTGAAAGAGCACCACGACGAGATTGCCGAAATCCTGTCCCAGGAAACCGGCAAGACCTTTGACGACGCCAAGGGCGATGTCTGGCGCGGCATCGAAGTGGTAGAGCATGCCGCCAACGTGGCGTCCATGATGATGGGCGAGACCGTTGAAAACGTCGCGCGGGAAGTGGATACCCACTCGTGGATCCAGCCGTTGGGCGTTTGCGCCGGCATTACCCCGTTCAACTTCCCGGCCATGATTCCCCTGTGGATGTTCCCCATGGCCATCGCCTGCGGTAACACCTTTGTACTGAAACCGTCCGAGCAGGATCCGCTCACCCCGATGCGCCTGGCGGAACTGTTCGAAGAAGCCGGTGCGCCCAAGGGCGTTCTGCAGGTGGTGCACGGTGCCAAGGAGCAGGTGGATACCCTGTTGAACGATCCGGCCATCAAGGCCATTTCCTTTGTGGGTTCGGTACCGGTCGGCCGTTATATCTACGAAACCGGTACCCGCAACATGAAGCGCGTACAGAGCTTTGCTGGCGCCAAGAACCACATGGTGATCATGCCGGATGCCGACAAGCAGCAGGTGATCAATGCCCTGGTGGGTGCCTCTGTGGGTGCCGCCGGTCAGCGTTGCATGGCTATCTCCGTGGCGGTGTTTGTCGGCGCGGCGCAAGAGTGGATCCCGGAACTGAAGGAAGCCATGGCGAAGGTGCGCCCGGGTGCCTGGAACGACTCCGGTGCCAGCTATGGCCCCGTTATCAGCGGTAAGGCCAAGGAGCGTATCGAAGCCCTGATTGCCACTGGTGAAGCGCAGGGTGCGAAACTGATGCTGGATGGTCGCGGCTGCACCGTGGATGGCCTGCCGGACGGTAACTGGGTAGGGCCCACGCTGTTCAGCGAGGTGACGCCGGAAATGGATATCTATAAAGAAGAAATTTTCGGGCCAGTGCTCACTTGCATGAACGCGAACGACCTTGGCGAAGCCATTGAGCTGATCAACAACAGCCCCTATGGCAACGGCACCTCCATCTTCACCAACCACGGTGGCGCCGCCCGCCGCTTCCAGCACGAGATCGATGTGGGCCAGGTGGGAGTGAACATTCCCATTCCGGTGCCCCTGCCGTTTTTCTCTTTCACCGGCTGGAAGGGTTCTTTCTACGGCGACCAGCACGCTTACGGCAAGCAGGCAGTACGTTTCTACACCGAAACCAAGACCGTGACCTCCCGCTGGTTCAGCTCTGAGGCAACGTCTTCTGAAGCCAACTTCTCCATCCAACTGCGTTAAGGGTGAGAAAGGGAGCTGAACGATGGATTTCAACCTGACGGAAGACCAGCTGGCGTTCCGGGATGCGGCCCGGGCCTTTGCCGAGAAAACCATGGCGCCCTTTGCCGGCCAGTGGGATGTGGATCACACCTTCCCGGTGGAAGTGATGAAAGAAGCCGGCGAGATGGGCTTTATGGGGATTTATACCCCGGAAGCCCTGGGCGGCATGGGCTTGTCCCGCCTGGACACCTCGGTGATTGTGGAAGAGCTGGCCATGGCCTGCCCATCCACGGCTGCCTTCATCACCATTCACAACATGGCCACCTGGATGGTGGCCAGCTTTGCCTCGGACGACCTGAAGCAGGAATTTGTGCCCAGGCTGGCCAGTGGTGAATGGCTGGCCTCCTACTGCCTGACCGAACCCGGGGCCGGCTCCGATGCCGCCAGCCTGCGTACCAGGGCGGTTCGTGACGGCGACAGCTATGTGATCAACGGCAGCAAGATGTTTATCTCAGGCGCCGGCGCCACCGATGTGCTGGTACTGATGGCCCGCACCGGTGATGCCGACAGTGGCGCCAAGGGGATTTCCACCTTCGTGATCCCCGCCAATGCCGAGGGTGTTTCCTACGGTAAGAACGAGGAAAAGATGGGGTGGCACAGTCAGCCAACCCGCATGGTGACCCTGGAAGACGTGCGCATTCCCGCCAGTAACCGCGTTGGTGAGGAAGGTGACGGCTTTGCCATCGCCATGAAAGGGCTGGACGGCGGTCGCCTGAACATCGCCACCTGCTCCCTTGGCGGCGCCCAGGCGGCGCTGCTGCGGGCGCGCAATTACCTGCACGAGCGCCAGCAGTTCGGCAAACCACTGGCAGCCTTCCAGGCGCTTCAATTCAAGCTGGCGGATATGGCCACCAACCTGGTGGCGGCCCGGCAAATGGTGCGCCTGGGTGCCTTCAAGCTGGATGCCGGCGACCCGGAAGCCACCCTGCATTGCGCCATGGCCAAGCGCTTCGCCACCGATGCCTGTTTCGAGGTGGCCAACGAAGCCCTGCAGCTGCACGGCGGCTACGGCTACATTCGGGAATACCCGCTGGAGCGCTATGTGCGGGACCTTCGGGTACACCAGATTCTCGAGGGCACCAACGAAATCATGCGCCTGATTATTGCCCGCCGCATGCTGGAAGACGGCGTTGCCGAAGCCATCCAGTAACCGGCCCCAATCATCAGCACCGGAACAACCAAAGGAATTTACCATGAGCGAACTGATTCAACTGGAAAAGCGCGATCACATTGCGATCCTGACCATCGCCAACCCCCCGGCCAACACCTGGACGGCAGACTCCCTGGCGGCTCTGGAAGCCACCATTGAAGACCTCAACGCAGACCGCAACATCTTCGCGCTGGTGGTCACCGGCCAGGGTGAGAAATTCTTCTCCGCCGGGGCGGACCTGAAAACCTTTGCCGACGGTGACCGTGCCCGGGCCAACGAGATGGCCCAAAAGTTCGGCCAGGCCTTCGCCACGCTGACCGCCTTCCGGGGTGTGTCGATTGCCGCCATTAACGGCTACGCCATGGGCGGTGGCCTGGAATGTGCGTTGTCCTGCGATATCCGCATTGCCGAAGAGCACGCCCAGATGGCGCTGCCGGAAGCCGGTGTTGGCCTGCTGCCCTGCGCCGGCGGTACGCAAAACCTGCCCTGGCTGGTAGGCGAGGGCTGGGCCAAGCGCATGATTCTGTGCGGCGAGCGGGTAGATGCCAGCAAGGCGCTGCAGATTGGCCTGGTGGAAGAAGTGGTGCCGTCCGGTCAAGGCCTGGAAGCCGCCCTGAAGCTAGCCGAAGGCGCCTGCAAGCAGAGCCCGTCTTCCATTGCCCGCTGCAAGCAGCTGGTGATGAGCGCCCGTGATGGCCGCAGCCACACTGATGGCTGGCGCATGGAGCGGGAACTGTTCGTAGAGCTGTTCCACACCGAAGACCAGAAAGAAGGCGTGAATGCGTTCCTCGAGAAGCGCAAGCCGGAATGGAAAAACCGATAAGCCCGGGGCTGCTATGAGCGATCAACCGATGGTATTTGAAGAATGGACCACAAACGGCGGTGGCCGGATTGCGGTCGCCAGGCTGAACAGCCCGCGTAACCTGAATTCGCTGTCTATGGACATGATCCGCCTGCTCAAGCCGCAGCTGCAACGCTGGGCCGACGATGACAGCGTATGCGCGGTCTGGCTGGAAGCTGAGGGCGACAAGGCCTTCTGCGCCGGTGGCGATATCGTGTCCCTGTACCGCAGCATGACCGAGCCGGGAAAGCTGGCTGAAGGCGAGCGGTTCTTCACCGAAGAATACGAGCTGGACTACCAGATTCACACCTACCCCAAACCCATCGTGTGCTGGGGCAATGGCATTGTGATGGGCGGCGGTATTGGCCTGATGGTCGGAGCCTCCCACCGGGTGGTTACCGAGCACTCGAAGCTGGCTATGCCGGAAGTGAGCATCGGCCTGTACCCGGATATCGGCGCCGGCTGGTTCCTGAACCGCATGCCCGGGCGTACCGGAATGTTTCTGGGGCTGACCGGCACCCGCATGAACCCAGCCGATGCGCTGTTTGTGGGCATGGCAGACCGGTTCGTCAGCCACGAACTCAAAGGGCAGGTGATTGATGCCCTGGCCTCCGCCAACTGGCAGGGTTCCAGCGCCCATAGTGTTGTCAGCTCGGTACTGCGCCAGTACGAACAGCAAAGCCGGGAGGCGCTGCCGGCGTCTCCGGTTCGTGATCACTTTGATGATATCCAGCAGGCCACCGATGGCGATTCCCTTGAGCAGGTGGTAGCGCAGCTGAAAGATCTGGGCGGCCGAGAGGGTTGGCTGGGGAAGGCTGTGAAGGGATTGGCGAGCGCCTCACCCACGTCACTGGCCCTGACCTGGAAACACCTGCAGCGCAGCCAGCGGGACAGCCTGAAACAGGTGCTGGATAACGAGCTGGTGATGTCGGTGAACTGCCTGAAGAAGGGCGAGTTTGCCGAAGGCATCCGGGCATTGCTGATCGACAAAGACATGCAGCCCCGCTGGCGTTATGCCTCGCTGGCGGAACTGGACAACGAGTGGATTGAAGCATTTTTCAGCCAGGCGCCCGGGCACTGATAAATCCCGGCGCACTGCTACAAAAACAAGGAGAAGCAAGATGGCGAAGGTAACTTTTATTGGTCTGGGCAACATGGGCGGGCCCATGGCCTCCAACCTGCTGAAGGCGGGGCATGAGGTCACGGTTTTCGACCTGTCCAAACCGGCGGTCGAGGCATTGGTGGCCGAAGGGGCCAGCACTGCGGATTCCGCTAAAGCGGCGACACAGGGCGCCGAGTGCGTGATCACCATGCTGCCGGCGGGCAAGCATGTGGAAGCGGTGTACCTGGGCGAAGACGGTCTGCTGGCAGCCCTGCCGGCGGGCACCCTGGTGATTGACTCCTCCACCATTGCCCCGGAAACCTCCCGGGCGGTGGCAGAAGCCGCCGCGGCAAAAGACCTGGCCTTTATCGACGCGCCGGTATCCGGCGGCGTAGGTGGTGCCACGGCCGGTACGCTGACCTTCATTTGCGGCGGCGAAGTGGCCACCTACAACAAGGCACGGCCGGTTCTGGAAGCCATGGGCAAGAACATCTTCCACGCGGGACCCCACGGTGCGGGGCAGGTCGCCAAGATCTGCAACAACATGATGCTGGCCATCCTGATGGCCGGCACCAGCGAAGCCCTGGCTCTGGGCGTCAAAAATGGCCTGGACCCTGCGGTACTGTCGGAAATCATGAAGCAGAGCTCCGGCGGCAACTGGGCCCTGAACCTGTACAACCCGTGGCCGGGTGTGATGGAAGGGGTGCCGGCATCCCGGGATTACCAGGGCGGTTTCCTGGTGAACCTGATGACCAAAGACCTGGGGCTGGCGTTTGATAACGCGGTCGCCAACCAGGCCTCCATCCCCATGGGTTCCCTGGCCCGAAACCTGTTCCAGCTGCACGCCGGGCAGGGTAACGGTCAGCTGGACTTTTCGAGTATCCTGAGGCTTTACAAACCGGACTGAGCAGTAGAGCCATGCAAGTAACATTCGGGGAGCTGAAGGCTTTCCTTGAAGATCACTTTCCCCAGGGTACCGCCTACGGCACCCTGGAGGAACTGGGGGATGGCTGGGCCGAGATGAAGCTGGAGGTGAACGACGACCATCTGCGCCCCGGTGGAACCGTGTCTGGCCCGGTTATGATGGGGCTGGCAGACGTGGCCATGTATGCCGCCCTGCTGGGCAAAATCGGCCTGGTGCCACTGGCGGTGACCACCAACTTCAACATCAACTTCATGCGCAAGCCCGCCGCCCACGCTGCGGTGTGGGCCCGCGCTACCTTGCTTAAAGTAGGGCGCACGATGGCGGTGGGTGAGGTGTCGATCTATTCCACTGGCATGGAGGAGCCGGTGGCCCATGCCACTATGACGTACTCTATTCCTCCGGAGAAGCATCGGCCCTGAGGCCCCGGCTCAGCTCCGGCGCGAGAGCTTCGGCAATGTACCGATAGCCTTTGATGCCGGGGTGGTAGCCGTCGCTGGCCAACAACCCGGTATCGTCAATAACCGGGTAACGGGTGTAGCGGAAGTTCTGCGGCATCTCGCTGGCCAGTTGCCGGTAGATGTTGTCCAGAAGCCTGGCCCGCCACCCCATCACGTAGCGCAAGGGTGCGGGCAGGGCAGTAAACAGGTGCATGGGCGGCACACTCAGCAGCATCAGGGGTGCCGGATACCGCGCTTGGAGCAACTCTCTCAGGTCCAGCAGTTGCTGGCGGAATCGTTTCCGGGGTGTAAAACCGGTGGTGTCGTTTACCCCCATGCTCAGGATAACTACATCGGCTTCCGGTAAGTCTGTTTGTTCCAGCGCCCGGTTCAGGGCATTCAAACGAATACCGTTAACCCCGAAGGTGTGCCAGGCGATGGTTTGCCCGGTTCCCTTATGAAGCTCCCGTGCCAGCTGGCTGGCCAGGCCCTGATCGTGGGTTTGGGCGCCCACGCCGGCTGCGGTGGATTCGCCAATCACCAGGATGCACCGGGCGGGCTCGCCCTCACCATATTGCCCGAACGGAGATCCGGAGGCCTCCGGCAGCCGTGGCGTGGTTTGACGAGTGCGCATACCCTGATACAGCAACACCGGAAAGAGCACAGCCGTGGTCAGCCAGAATGGAAGATGCATTGCGTAGATCCCGGGTTTAGTGGAGCAGAATGGTTCTGGTATCGGCGATATTAGTCGCAAGGTTCGCAGCGGGGCCCTTAACGTTCAACCGCTCATGGCCTGTCCCACTTTAGAGCCGTTGTGGCGTTTGAGCTGGCCGCAGATCCAGCCGCCGGTCGCCACCAGTTTCTCCAGGTCGACACCGGTTTCTATACCCAGCCCATTTAACAGGTAGAGCACGTCTTCAGTGGCCACATTGCCGGAGGCGCCCTTCGCATAAGGACAACCGCCCAGGCCTGCCACCGAGGCATCGATTACGCTGACGCCTTCTTCCAGTACCGCATACAGATTGGCCAGGGCCTGGCCGTAGGTGTCGTGGAAGTGGGCCGCCAGCTTATTCATAGGAATATGGGCGGCTACGGCCTCCAGCATGCGCCTGGCTTTCAGCGGCGTGCCCACGCCGATGGTGTCACCCAGGGAAATTTCATGGCAGCCCATGTCGTACAGGGCCTTGGCGACGCTGGCGACCTGCCGGGGTTCAATGTCACCCTCATAGGGGCAACCCATCACCGTCGATACGTAGCCGCGCACCGGAATGCCGTGCTTGCGGGCCGCTTCCACCACGGGAGCGAAGCGGTCCAGGCTTTCGGCGATACTGCAGTTGATGTTCTTTTGGGTAAAGCTTTCGGAGGCGGCGCCGAACACCGCAACTTCGTAGGCTCCGGCCGCCAGGGCATTTTCGAAGCCTTTGAGGTTGGGGGTGAGGGCAGAGTAGCGCACGCCGGCCTTTCGAGTGATGCCGGCCATGACCTCGGCGGCATCACCCATTTGTGGCACCCATTTGGGGGAGACAAAGCTGGCGGCTTCGATGTGGGTAAGGCCGCAGTCGGCCAGCCGGTCGATCAGCCCGGTTTTGATGCTGGTAGCAATCACCGGGCCGGGTTCGTTCTGCAGGCCGTCCCGGGGGCTCATTTCCACCAGTCGGACACGTTTCGGGAAGGCCATTACTCAGTCTCCTCAATCTCGATGGCGATCAACTCCGCCCCTTCGGATACCTGGTCGCCCTGGGCAAAGAACACCTCGCTGACGGTGCCATCGGCCGGGGCTTTGATGGCGTGCTCCATCTTCATGGCTTCCATGATTACGAGAGTCTGGCCGGCGGTGACCTTATCGCCAGCCTGCACCTGCACCGCCACAATGGCACCGTTCATGGGGGCAGAGAGGCTGCCGTCGCCGGCCAGGTCTTCGGTTTCCCAGCGTTCACGGTAGAGCTTGCAGGTGATGCTGTTGCCTTCGTGGAACAACACCAGTTCGTCGTTGTGCAGGTTGCCGTACACGCACAGGCGGTGGCCATTGATGACCGCTTGCAGGTAATCGTCCTGCAGGCTGGCCTGCAGGGTATAGCGGTTGTCGCCGAGGGTTATCTGATAGCCGTGATCCTGCTCAAGAACCCTTAGTTCAACCACCTCCTCGCCCACCTGCAGGGCCAGGGGTTCGGCGTAGTCGGAATTCAAGCGCCAGCTGTTCTGCCGGCCGAAGGGCGACCAGGGGTCTGTGCTGACCACTTCACGGGACTTGCGGTGTTCCAGGAGAAAGCCGGCAGCCAACACAAGAACCTTGCCGGTATCCGGGCCGGAAGCGGGAAACAGCAGCTCGCGGTGGTCATCAATGAAACCGGTGGTCAGCTCGGCCTGGCGAAAGGGTTCGGCATCGGCCAGGGCGTGCAGGAAGCGGATGTTGGTTTTTACCCCGGCAATGCGGTACTGCTCCAGGGCCTGCACCATGCGGTTGATGGCCTGTTCCCGGGTTTCGTCCCACACGATGAGCTTGGCGATCATCGGGTCGTAGTGGATGCTGATTTCGTCGCCTTCGGTAACGCCGGTATCCACCCGCACGTGGGCGGATTCTTCCGGGGTGCGCAGGTAACGCAGGGTGCCGGTGGCAGGCAGGAAGTCCTGGTCCGGATCTTCGGCGTAGATGCGCGCTTCCAGGGCGTGGCCGCGGGTTTTCACCTGCTCCTGGGCCAGCGGCAGGGGTTCACCCCTGGCCACTTTCAGCTGCCATTCCACGAGGTCTTGCCCGGTGACCATTTCGGTGACCGGGTGTTCCACCTGCAGGCGAGTGTTCATTTCCATGAAGAAGAAAGAGCCGTCTACGTCGTACAGGAACTCGACGGTGCCGGCGCCCACGTAGTTAATGGCTTGCGCGGCTTTCACGGCGGCCTCGCCCATGGCTTTACGGGTGGCCTCGCTCAGCCCCGGTGCGGGCGCTTCTTCCAGTACTTTCTGGTGGCGACGCTGCACCGAGCAATCCCGCTCGGCCAGGTAGATGCCGTTGCCCTGATGGTCGCAGAACACCTGGATTTCCACATGCCGTGGCTGGGTCAGGTAGCGTTCGATCAGCATGTCCGGGTTGCCGAAAGCGTTCCTGGCTTCCCGCTGGGCGGCGGCCAGTGCGTCGTCGAAGTCGGCCATGTTTTCCACCACCCGCATGCCTTTACCACCACCACCGGCAACGGCCTTCAGCAACAGCGGGAAGCCGCATTTCTCGGCCTCGGCACGAAGAATCTCCGGCGACTGATCTTTGCCGTGGTAGCCGGGCACCAGGGGCACCCCCGCGTCTTCCATTATGGCTTTCGCGGCGGATTTGGAGCCCATGGCGGCGATGGCCGAAGAGGGCGGGCCGATGAATACGATGCCGTTGGCTTCGCAGGCTTCGGCAAAGCCGGTGTTTTCAGACAGGAAGCCGTAGCCGGGGTGAATGGCCTGGGCGCCACTCTGCCTGGCAATGTCGATAATGGTGTCGGCTTTCAGGTAGCTGTCAGCGCTGGCGGCCGGGCCGATGTTGAAGGCCTCGTCTGCCATGGCGACATGACGAGCGTTGGCGTCAGCGTCTGAGTAGACTGCCACGCAGCGGATACCCATGCGGTGGGCGGTCTGGATAATCCGGCAGGCGATTTCGCCGCGGTTGGCGATCAGGATTTTGCTGAACATTATGTGTTATCTCCCGGAACCCAGCTGGCCTTTCGTTTGTTCAGGAAAGCGCTGAGCCCTTCCTGGCCTTCCTCACCCACACGGATGTCGGCGATGCGTTGGGCGGTGTCTTCAATGACATCGGCGCTGATGGGCTTGTGGCTGACAGTAAACACCAGGTCCTTGGCGGCACTCATGGCTTGCGGGCCATTGCCGGCCAGTTGTTGCAGCAGCTCGTTGCAGCGGGCGTGCATGGCGGCTTCGTCGTCACAGACGATGTGCACCAGCCCGTATTCGCTGGCCTGTTGTGCGTTGAAGACTTCGGCGGAGATGAAATAGCGCCGGGCCTGGCGCTCGCCGATTGCCCGCACCACGTAGGGGCTGATAACGGCGGGAACCAGGCCGAGTTTCACCTCGCTCAGGCAGAAGCTGGCGTTTGCGGTGGCCAGTACAATGTCGCAGCAGGCTGCCAGGCCGACGGCACCACCGTAGGCTGCGCCCTGAACCAGGCCGATCACCGGCTTGGACAGGTGGTTGAGGGTGCTCATCAGCCTGGCCAGTTCCCGGGAGTCATTCAGGTTTTCGGCATGGTCGTTGTCTGCCATGCGACGCATCCAGCCAAGGTCGGCACCGGCGGAGAAGTGTTTGCCTTCGGAGCGCAGGAGGACAACGCGGGTTTGGTCGTCTCGTTCCGTGACTTCCAGCGCCTTGATCAGTTGCTGGATGACCACGTCGTCGAAGGCGTTGCGCTTGTCTGGCCGGTTCAGCACGATTTCGGAAACACCAGCTTCCTGGTAGTTGAGCAGAACGGAAGAGGTCTGTTTGGTCATGGCGTTCTCTCCGGTTACATGCGGAACACGCCAAAGCGCGTCGGCCTGGCGGGTCGGTTCAGGGTGGCAGACAGGCTGAGGGCAACCACTTCCCGGGTCTGGGCCGGGTCGATCACGCCGTCGTCCCACAGGCGGGCGCTGGCGTAGTAGGGGTGGCCCTGTTGTTCGTATTTATCCGCAATGGGTTGCTTGAATTCGGCTTCTTCTTCGGCACTCCAGTCCTGGCCTTTGCGTTCCATGCCTTCACGTTTGACTGTGGCGAGTACGTTGGCGGCCTGTTCGCCGCCCATCACCGAGATGCGGGCGTTGGGCCACATCCACAGGAAGTCCGGGCTGTAGGCGCGGCCGCACATGCCGTAGTTGCCGGCGCCGTAGCTGCCGCCAATCAGCACGGTGATCTTGGGCACGTTGGCGCAGGCCACGGCCATGACCATCTTGGCGCCGTGCTTGGCAATGCCTTCGGCTTCGTATTTCTGGCCCACCATAAAGCCGGTGATGTTTTGCAGGAACAGCAGCGGGATGTTGCGCTGGCAGCACAGTTCAATAAAGTGCGCGCCTTTCTGGGCGGATTCGCTGAACAGGATGCCGTTGTTGGCGATGATGCCCACGGGGTAACCGTGGATATGGGCGAAGCCGGTCACCAGGGTGGAGCCGTAGTAGCGTTTGAATTCGTCAAATACGGAGCCGTCGACGATGCGGGCGATCACGTCGCGTACGTCGAACTGTTTGCGCAAATCGGTGCCCACGATGCCGTAGATTTCGTCCGGGTTATACAGCGGTGCCCTGGGTTCGCGGATTTCCACGGGTACGGGTTTGCGGCGGTTGAGGTTGGCGATGCAGCGCCGGGTGATCTCGAGGGCGTGGGCGTCGTTTTCGGCATAGTGATCGGCCACGCCGGAGGTTTTGCAATGGACATCGGCTCCGCCCAGGTCTTCGGCGCTGACCACTTCGCCGGTGGCGGCTTTGACCAGTGGCGGGCCGGCCAGGAAGATGGTGCCCTGGTTGCGCACGATGATGGATTCGTCGGCCATGGCGGGTACGTAGGCGCCGCCGGCGGTGCACAGGCCCATAACGACGGCGATCTGGGGGATACCATCGGCAGACATTCGGGCCTGGTTGTAGAAAATGCGCCCGAAGTGGTCCCGGTCGGGGAAGACTTCATCCTGTCGTGGCAGGTTGGCGCCGCCGGAGTCGACCAGGTAGATGCAGGGCAGGCGGTTGGTTTCGGCGATTTCCTGGGCCCGCAGGTGTTTTTTGACGGTGAGCGGGTAGTAGCTTCCGCCTTTTACGGTGGCGTCGTTGGCGATGATCATGCATTCGGTACCGCTGACCCGGCCGATGCCGGCGACCACGCCGGCGGCGTGGACGTCTTCGTCGTAGACGTTGTAGGCGGCGAACTGGCCGATTTCGAGGAAGGGGGAGCCTTCGTCGAGCAGTTTGTTGATGCGCTCTCTTGGCAGCAGTTTGCCGCGGTCTGTGTGGCGTTTCTGGTAGTCGGGGCCGCCGCCCTGGTGGATCTTTTCGACTTTTTCCCGGAGGTCGGCGACGGCTTGTTGCATGGCCTGGTGGTTGGCCTGGAATTCGTCGGACCTTGGGTTGATTTTGCTTTGGAGTATCGTCATGTTCCGTGGTCCCTCGGGTTGGGGGCACGGGCCTGGAGGGGTGTCGTTCCGAAAACCGCTACGAGCACATCCATGTGCGCTTCTCTCCGGCCATCCATGGCCTCCGAAATTTTCGGAACGACACCCCTCCAGTCCCTAGTCGTACAATTGGAGCTGGATTCTGTGCGTCGTTACTTGTTCAGGAACAGCTCGCGACCGATCAGCATCCGTCGGATTTCAGACGTTCCAGCGCCGATTTCGTAGAGTTTCGCGTCCCGTAGCAGGCGGCCGGTGGGGTAGTCGTTGATGTAGCCGTTGCCGCCGAGCAGCTGGATGGCGTCCAGGGCCAGCTTTGTGGCCATTTCGGCGGAGTAGAGGATGGCGCCGGCGGCGTCTTTTCTGGTGGTTTCGCCGCGGTCGGCGGATTGGGCGACCATGTAGACGTAGGACTTGGCGGTGTTCATGAAGGTGTACATGTCGGCAACTTTGCCCTGTACCAGTTCGAATTCGCCGATGGCCTGGCCGAATTGTTTGCGTTCGCGGATGTAGGGGATGACCACGTCCATGGCGGCTTGCATGAGGCCGAGGGGGCCGCCGGATAGGACGATGCGTTCGTAGTCGAGGCCGCTCATCAGTACTTTGGCGCCGTTGCCTACGCCACCGAGGACGTTTTCTTTGGGAACCTTGCAGTCTTCAAACACCAGTTCGCAGGTGTTGGAGCCGCGCATGCCGAGTTTGTCGAGTTTCTGGTGGCGGCTGAAGCCGGGGTAGTCGCGTTCTACGATGAAGGCGGTGACGCCTTTGGAGCCGCCTTGCGGGTCGGTTTTGGCGTAGATGACGTAGGTGTTGGCGTCTGGTCCGTTGGTGATCCACATTTTGTTGCCGTTGAGGACGTAGTGGTCGCCTTCGTCGCGGGCGTGGAGTTTCATGGAGATGACGTCTGAGCCGGCGTTGGGCTCAGACATGGCCAGGGCGCCGATGTGTTCGCCGGTGATGAGTTTGGGCAGGTATGTCTGTTTCTGTTCTTCGGTGCCGTTGCGGTTGATCTGGTTGACGCACAGGTTGGAGTGGGCACCGTATGACAGGCCAACGCTGGCGGAGGCGCGGCTGATTTCTTCCATGGCGACGACGTGGGCCAGGTAGCCCATGCCGGCACCGCCGTATTGTTCGCTTACGGTGATGCCCAGCAGGCCCATGTCGCCCAGTTTGCGCCACAGGTCCATGGGGAATTCGTTGGTGCGGTCGATTTCCTCGGCCCGGGGGGCGATTTCAGCGGCGGCGAAGCGGTTGACCTGTTCACGCAGGCTGTCGAGGGTTTCGCCAAGGCCGAAGTTGAGTTCGCTGTATTGGGATTTCATGGTGTGCTGCCTTTTTTGTTCTTGCTAGTGCGTGTCGTTAAGCGGCCCGCTGCCGGTTGTTGCCTTAGTCGGTGGCCAGGCTTTGTTGTTCTTTCTTTTTCTGAAGTTCTTCCAGGGCTTCGCGGCATCGGGTTTCTGCGGTGTCTATTTCCATCTCCGCCTGCGCGATGTCGTCTTTCTGTTGTTCAAGGTGCGCGCGCCGGTCGCCCAGGATTTCGAGCATTTTCAACAGCTGCTTTTCGTTGCCGGTGAGGGTTTCATCCCAAAGGTCGAACAGCTCCTTGGTCTGGGCCAGGGAAAAACCCATGCGCTTGCCGCGCAGGATCAGCTTCAGGCGTACCCGGTCTTTGTTGCTGAAGATGCGGGTCTGCCCGCGCCGGGTGGGGTTCAGAAGCCCCTGGTCTTCGTAGAAGCGGATGCTTCGTGTGGTTACGTCGAACTCCTGGGAAAGCTCGCTGATGCTGAAAGTTCGTTTTTCGCTCATGACGGATTTCCTTTTTTCACCAAGGTTAGTTAAAGTTTACGTAAACGTAAAGTGTTTTTGTGGTCCGAATGGATACCCGCGGATCAGACTTCGATCATTGTTAATAAGGAGTACCCGATGGAATTCCAGAATGTGCCGGCAATTGTAACAGGCGGTGCCTCCGGTCTGGGTGAGGGCGCTGCCCGTGCTCTGGCGGCGGCTGGCTGCAAGGTTGCGATTCTTGATGTGAACAAGGAACAGGGCGAGAAGGTTGCGGCTGAGCTCGGCGGCATCTTCCTGCATTGCGATGTGACCTCGGCTGACAGTGCTGAGGCTGCTGTCACTGCTGCGCGAGAGGCTCATGGCCCCTGCGGTGTCGCCGTGAACTGCGCGGGTATTGCGCCAGCGGCGAAGATTCTGGGCCGGGAAGGCGTCATGCCACTGGAGAGTTTTAGTAAGGTGGTCCAGGTCAACCTGATTGGTACCTTCAATATTCTGCGGCTGGCGGCAGCCGACATGGCGCAACGGGAACCCAACGATGACGGCGAGCGCGGTGTCATCATCAATACCGCTTCGGTTGCTGCCTACGAAGGCCAGATTGGCCAGGCGGCTTACAGCGCATCCAAAGGTGGTGTGGTTTCCCTGACCCTGCAGGCGGCCCGTGAGCTGGCCCGTGAAGGGATTCGGGTGAATACCATTGCTCCTGGCCTGTTTATGACACCAATGCTGGCGGGTATGCCCGAGGAAGTGCAGGACAGCCTTGCAGCCACGTTGCCTTTCCCGAAACGCCTCGGTAAACCTGAAGAGTTCGGGATGATGGTGGACCAGATGGTGCGCAACCCGATTCTGAATGGCGAAGTCATCCGGCTTGATTGTGCCCTGCGGATGGCGCCAAAGTGACATTGAAACAACCTGCCAAAAGCGGGTTTCTGTAATGGCGTTCGCCAAAAGCGAACCGGGAACCACAGGTGAGTGATATGACTAACCCTGTCGATCAGGAAGAACTGGCTCTTTTCCGGGAGTCTGTGATCAAGGCTCTGGAAACCGAAGTGGCCCCGCATTACGAAGCTTGGGAAAAAAGCGGCATTGTGCCACGGGAGCTTTGGAACACTCTGGGCGATGCAGGCATGCTGTGCGTCGATGTGCCGGAAGACTGTGGCGGCTGCGGTGCACCCTTCCAGTACTCGGTCGTGGTGGGTGAGGAGCTTGCCCGGCTGGGATTCGGTGCGCTTTCCACCAACGTGATGGTGCATTCCGACATTGTCGCGCCCTATCTCAGCCATATCGGCAATGAACAGCAGAAACAGCAGTGGCTGCCGAAGATGGTATCAGGTGAGGCGGTGGGCGCCATTGCCATGACCGAGCCGGGCGCCGGCAGCGACTTGCAGGCCATGCGCACCAGCGCTGTGAAAGACGGTGACGACTACATCCTAAACGGCTCCAAGACTTTCATCACCAACGGCCAACACGCCGATATGGTCATTGTCGCCGCCAAAACCGACCCCAAAGCCGGAGCCAAGGGGATCAGCCTGTTCCTGGTGGATACGTCGCTGCCAGGATTCAGCAAAGGCCGGAACCTGGACAAGATTGGCCAGCACTCTGGCGATACCTCCGAGCTGTTTTTCTCCGACATGCGCGTACCTGCCTCGGCGTTGCTGGGCGAGGAAGGACAGGGTTTCGTTTACCTGATGCGCGAACTGCCCCGTGAGCGACTGGTGATCGGAGCGCTGGGGGTGGCAGCGGCCCGGGGCTCGCTGGACATGACCATCCAGTATGCCCAGGAGCGTGAGCTGTTTGGCCAGAAGCTCAGCCAGTTGCAGAACACACGCTTCGAAATTGCCCGCATGGAAACGGATTACCGCATCAACAAAGCGTTTGTGGACCAGTGCATCCGGGAATACGAAGAGGGCAAATTGGATGCCCCCACGGCGTCCATGGCCAAGTACAGCGCTACCGAGATGCAGTGTCGTGTTGCTGATGGCTGTTTGCAGCTGTTTGGCGGCTATGGCTACACCACGGAGTACCCGATTTCCAGGAACTTTATTGATGCCCGGGTGCAGCGGATTTATGGCGGCAC
>Ga0114900_1000438_pt1 | contig 32204 bp, 31 predicted proteins | sample MalvireepMed_231_FD_89685 | JGI IMG/M metagenome (GOLD analysis project Ga0114900, IMG submission 89685) | Marine viral communities from the Global Malaspina Expedition - Malaspina viral metaG DeepMed_231 | ecosystem: Environmental > Aquatic > Marine > Oceanic | place: Mediterranean Sea...
AATAGGTCATATAACGGGCCTAAAGTGAAGGCTTCAAGATCAGGGTGCCGGTATTTTGCACAGTATTCATCAACTTTATCTGTTAGATCTTCCAATGTTCCGATCATATGAAACTCGTTAACGTTCACCATAACCGGCGTGCAAATGCGAAGCGTAGCGTAGCTTTTGCATGTCCGAGTTGATGGTATTGTTAGCCGATATCCCTCGGCGGTAAAAGGTCACACAATACCGCCTTTAGAAACGCCCCGTTGTTGTTGTCGGACGGAGTCACTACTGCCCCTGTTTCATCAACCCCAGCAGGATTGCCAATACTATCGTTCGAATCCCGTCTGTCTGCATAATCCTTCACCGAATAAAAGATACCACTATGAGTTCCAGGTCGATTTGTATGCACTTTGTTATCTATAAATTTGACGAAAAAATCACCGCGAGCATTAACCCAAAGTTCATAATCTATATGGCCATCACCACTCTTTTTTGTGGCCATTCCAGTAAATCCGTTAATTTTCTTCATCTTTTCAACTCATTGTCAATGTCTTAATCATGCCGCCAGTTGAGTATTTTGGCCGCCTTAAAATTCAATTGTTTTTCATATGCATCTCGGCGATCAGGTTGAGGCAGGATATAGGGATGTCTCTTAATGAACGGACAGAAAACCATTCTCCGCTGATATACGTTGCAACAACGTTCTGAAAACCCGTGTAGCCACCAAAGCGGTTTTTCGCGTTTACTTCGGCACATGCGAATGAATTCGGTATTAGATAAATGTCGCGGTATTTTGCTGAGCCCGAATCGAAGAGAGTTCGATTTACGGCATGGATAATCAAAGACCTCTCCTGTGTAGTCGCTTTTCTTACCATCGCACGAGCCTTCTTCTTGCTTTCGGCTTCACGCCGATCAGCGTCTTCTTGTTGTTTGGCCTCCTTCTCTCGTTCGAGACGCTGCGCAGTCTGTTGATCCCGGAGTTCTTGCTCTTTGCGCTTAGCCGCTTCACGCAGCCGCTCCTCTTCTTGTAACTTGGCATTTACTTCCCGTCCAGTCGAGCGCAAATCTACTTGTGGAGGTTTTATTTTTTCTGATGGTGTCGATACTTGCACAGGCTGCGATTCAGTCGACACCTTTTCTACGGCGGAGATGTTTTCTCTCGGGCCTGCCAAATTTGACTTGCTCGCAATAATAGGTGCTTCTGCCTTTATAGGTACCGGTAGGCGATTAATTCCAGAAGTGATTTCAAATGGGAAGACAAGCCCGTCACAATTATTAATAATTCCTGCGCATTTATAGGAGCTTGCCAAACCTAATTTATAGTAGGTTAGTGCAGCCTCAGTAAGACCGAGTCCTTCTGCTGCACGCCCTAAATAGAAATATGTTTGGTCCGCCTTGAATCCGACTCTTGCAACTTCGATTGCAAGATCTTTCCATAGACCTTGCTTATAAAGTGCTTTTGCTTGTCTTCGAGTTGAACCCCATGCACCCGAGCACGACACTCCACAATTAAGACGCGCTTCGCCACGTTCAAAAGCTGCAATCACGTTTGTTGCCTGCTCGCCGCTGGGGGTTTGGATACCACTGGACGCACAGCCGTAAATTATGAATCCACAGGCGACAATAAAGGATGGCCGAAATACCGAGAATTTTCGTGCGAAAAGCATTTTTGGTTTCCTGTGCAATGAAAGCGAGGACGTTCGTGTATTGAGATAGGCTAACGCCGCGCTCTGCGGCAAATTTGGAGCGCAGCGGAAAATTTGTCCGGCAGCAGCGCCTTGTTAAGCGATTACTTACCGTCATCCCATGAATTCAAAAAGTCTGCCAACACGTCCCCGTGACACGAATCTGGCTTACAGAAACACCCCAAACGCTTCCCAGCAAGCTTGTACACCTCTTTTTTCTCCTTATTTGGGAATTTCTCAAAATCAAAATCGTACTTGTACTTTCTAATGACCTCTTCTCTATCTTCACCGTCTTCATACATTGAATAAGGGTTTCCCCAATACGACCCCCGCCCAATGTACTCGTACTCGGGCGTACTTTTTAGACCCTTATATTCTGGCTCACGTTTAATATTAATTACTCGAGTGATAGAAACATCTATGAGTCGAAGAGGAACAGAGTTTTCTTTGAGTAACTCAACCTCTTTTGGAAACTCTTCACCATCGTCGAAAACAATCGCGTGGGTTACGTCGTTAACACTCCAATTCTCACATCGCTGAGTCGAATTAACTTTCTGGCTCTCATCAGAAATCCGCTGGATAAAACCATTTTCATCCGATGGATAAACCAACTCAACCGCATCTGAAGCAGAGAGTATTTTTTCAACTTTTCTATGAAACTTTTGGTAGCAGTTGAAAAGTTTTGGATAAAGAACGAGTATCTTTTTCATCAGTATAAATGTTTAACTTTAAGGTCTAGGTCAGAATGTTCGTTTAAATACTCCACAACTAGCCGCCTGTGGCAAAAATGCGGTTCATGTTCGGAGCACAGCAAACACCCGTGGTCTAGGAGCGAAGGCCTGATTGATTTCTCAACATTTCTTTGCGCCATAAGATTAAGGAACTTGTCCTCATAAAGCTGCCACGACATGTCACCTTTCTTGTATGCATTGAGGATATCTTTAGTTGGCGCAAGCTCTGGCAGATGCACATAATCCGATCCGCAAAGCTCTTTGAGGAAGAATTTTAAATCATCTCGCTTTGCAAACCCAGACAACTGAGAGACATTATTAAGACGAACATCAATCAAGGTTTTGACTTCGGCCACCTTGATAAATTTGAAGAACTTCTCCGCGTTCTTCTGCGTAAATCCGATAGTATAAATCTTCATGCCATTTCCTATCAAAATATGGTTGCAACAAGCTTAAAACAGTTACCTTGATATTCCTCGCCCAAACTCACGCAAAGAACACCTTTAGGAACCTCGTTATTCTGGATGATTCTATCGAAGTTGGGATCAGTTACAGCGAGATCGTAGTTATTTCCACGATAGGAGAATGATGCTCTTCGTCTATCGTACTGATTTTTATATAAATGTAAGTTCTCAACGGCGATAAGATACAAAGATTGCTCAATAGCAATATGCCCTGAGACGATACTTGCGTGAGAAACCCGATCTGTTCCACCCCAAATATCGTTAGGGGTATCCAGGTAGTTATCCAGCTCTCCGACTGAGATCCCAAAATTCTGCCGCCATACAGAACCATCTATGACATAGTTTTCGGGCTGGTGAGATAAAGGGGCATGAGTCGAGAAGCTCATAATAACTTTCTGCAAAGGCTTTACATTGAATTGTCCGTATGGATTTTTGCACAGTGCTTGCGCGTGGCTCAGCTCCGCGCCGTCTGCATTTGAGACTGGCCGCACCCACTGGCCATTGGCAATGCATTTGCCAGCGACACAATGCTGCTGATGCTTCACCGAATTGGCCAAAATCACCACTTCAATGTTTTTCACAAAACCCCTCCAATCTGGGCTACATCAGTAGCGCTTAACAGCTTATTGGTTTGAATTCTTATTAAACCGCAACGCCACCACCCCGTCCAAAACTGAGTCACGGCCCGGATAATCTCGACTTTTCAAACCCTTACCATCCGGCTCCCAAGCGCTTTTCCTGTCTTGCTTCTGTGAAAAGTTTGCAAGCAAGTTATTGTTGCACGTTTCTGCAAGTGAAATCCAAAAGGCCAAAAATTTCCGTCTCTAAATCAATGGGCTACTAGGGTGCTCTGTGAAAAGTGTGCGGCCTTATGCAAATCAAACCGCAGAATTTTTGGCATTCCCGAGGCTTTTTCATTATAACTGTATACATATACAGAACTCAGCCACGGAGGGGCGACTGTGTCAAAATCACCGTTTCTGCAATCGGTTCGCACAGAAATCAGGACGAAGCAGTACAGTTATCGAACAGAGAAAACCTATCTCTACTGGGTCCGCCAGTTCATTCTGTTCAATGACAAGAAGCACCCTGAGGTGATGGGTAATCGCGAAATTGAGCGTTTCCTGAATCATCTCGCCGTAAATCGAGGGGTCAGCCCCGCCACCCAAAACCAGGCACTCTACGCCATAATTTTCCTTTACAAGAATGCGCTGAAAAGGGAGATCGAAAACCTGCACTACAAGATGTCGAAGACTCCTCTGCGCATACATTTCGCCACGCTTTTGCCACCGAGCTACTGAGATCGGGAAGTGATATCCGAACGGTCCAGGAAATCCTCGGCCACAGCGATATTCGGACGACTGAAATCTACACCCACATTATTGGCGATCGAAGAGCTGGAACAGTTAGTCCATTTGATCGTTTGCCGGGTTCTTGAGAAATGACCAAGCGCCCAACCAAGGCAGAAAGAGCCGGGGATCTCTGAGGCCATCCGAATGTTCGCTTTTGTTTAAAACGCGGCTTAATCGTTAATGGCGGAAATCCCGGGTCAACTTGACGGGGACAAAGCGTCGATTAGCTTTTACAGTGTTCGTCCGAAACGGACGAACTAAGGCTTAAAAACCAAAAGCCCCCGGACGCGTCCCGACACGCCGGGGGCCCAATCTTACTTGAAATGTGGTTATCGACTCAGGGCTTCATGACCAGGTAGATCGCCCTCCCCTGCCTTACAATCCGGACCGAAACCGCCCGGTTTTCCGGCAAGTCGCGGACCACCGACCGGAAGTCCTCCACCGAGCGAATCTGCTGGCGGTTGATCTCGGTAATGATGTCCCTGGCACGAATACCAGCCTCAAAAGCCGGGCCACGATCCACCCCAGCGACTACAACACCGCCTTCCACGCCCACTGAACGGGCAGTCTCGGGAGCCAGTGGCTCAACGGACAACCCAAGCGGTGCGCCCGCACTGTTGTCGCGGCTACCGGTGAAGGGCTGGGCAGCGTCATCGCCGTCTTCCGGCAACTTGCCAATTGCCACGTCGAGGGTGATTTCATCACCACCGCGCAACACCGTCAGGCGCGCCGATTCACCTACCGGTGTGCGGCCAACCATGGGCGGCAGGTCAGAGGACAACTGAACATCCTCGCCATTGTATTCCAGCACAATGTCACCGGCCTCAAGGCCCCCCTTCTCCGCCGGTGAATCCGGCATCACTTCGGCAATCAACGCGCCGCGGGGACGGCGCAGCCCGAAACTCTCGGCCAGATCCCGATTCACTTCCTGAATAAGCACGCCCAACCAACCCCGGGCGACGGTACCTTTGTCACGGAGCTGGCGGAATACGTTCATGGCATCGTCAATCGGAATGGCGAACGACACCCCCATGAAGCCGCCGGAGCGGGTGTAAATCTGGGAGTTTATGCCCACCACTTCGCCTTCCAGGTTGAACAGCGGGCCACCGGAGTTACCGGGGTTAATGGCAACGTCGGTCTGGATAAACGGCACGTAGTTCTCGGATGGCAGCGAGCGGCCCAGAGCACTGACAATGCCCGCCGTCACCGTGTAGTCAAACCCGAATGGCGAGCCGATCGCGAAAACCCATTCGCCGACTTTCAGATCCCGGGAGCGTCCAACGCTGACCACCGGCAGGTCTTCACCATTCTCGATTTTGAGAACCGCCATATCCGAGCGGGGATCGGTACCCACGATAGTGGCGGAAAACTCGCGGCGGTCATTCAGGCGCACAATCACTTCATCGGCACCCTCAACCACGTGATTGTTGGTCAGTACATAACCATCGGCTGACACAATAAAGCCGGAGCCCATGCTCCTGCGCGGCTGCTGCGGCCGAGGGGAACCACCAAAAGGAGACTGCGGGCCGCGGAAAAAATCCTGAAGGAAAGGCGGCAACTGCTCCAGTTGCCTTTCATCAAAAGGGAGCCCATGGAAGCCAGAGCTCTGGCTGCCCGGATCCGTCGTGGTACTGATATTCACCACCGCACTGGAGTTATCTTCTACCAGTTCAGTGAAATCCGGCAGGCCTCTGGCTGCGACGCCCTGGCTCCAGAATACCGACACCATGGCAGCCAGCATCAGCAGAACGCCCAGCATGGCACCGGGCCTGGCCAGGGAAGGCATACGGGCAGCTTCTATATTTTTTTCTGGCATGTAGAACCCCCTGATTTTACTTGCGTTTATAGAGCTATTCTGGGGCTGGGGCGTGAATTTTCAACTTAAAAAACGGTAGGGATCATGGACATGTCGAGGATGGAATTGTCTTTATCCTCAACAACCGCGGCTGGTAGCGATCACCGGCCCCGGCCTGCCAACGCTGCACCAGCCAGAACCCGACGCCCAGGCCTGCCACCGCTCCGGCTATGGCGCCCAGGTCTGACCCCGCGGCCCAGTTATGAGCCATCACACTGGCAAGCACCATCAGCACCAACGGCAAACCGTAAATAATCAGCGAGGCATTCAGCAGCGACTGTTCATCCAGCCCGATGACCACTTCATCCCCCACCCGGGCGCCCACGGAATTATCTACCAGCACCTGGTTCGCCCGGCCGCCGGATACCGCAGCCAGGGCTCGCTGCCCGCAGCCCGAGCGGGCCGAGCAACTCTGACAGGCACTGGTTCTTATCGTCTGAACCCAAACCTGATCACCCACCAGGGCCACGACTTTACCGGTTTCCGTGATCATGACCGGACAGCTCAGCTACGAAATCGTCATCCACTTCCACGGCATCTGCCACCTTTCGTGCAGTGCCCGGCGGAATTTCACCAACCACCGCTATCAGGAAGGGGCGATCAGAGACCATGACTTCGCGCATGTAGATGGTGGTTGCCCCGATACGGGAAGCGCCTGTCGGCATTTTCAGCCGCCCGACAGGCTCGACAAATACGGAAAACGCAGCCAGGCCATCGGAGAACGCCACGGCCTTGCCACTGCCCGAACGTGGTGCAGCCGCCGGCACAAAGCCCTCCGGCTGCCAGGACAGAGTCCAGCCATTCATCCGGCCAACCGATGACTCCTGTTTCCGGCCATCGTCCAGGGTACGGCTAATCTCACGACCACGGGTCTGAACCTCGAGTTCCTCGTCGGAAATATCGTCAGTGATCTCAAGATCGGTGAACTGAAAATGCTCCAGTACCTCACCGTTTACATCCCGCACCTGGCTCTTGACCAGTAGCCCCGTCTCTTTTTCCAGCCAGAGGCGGTGGCTGTAGCGATCATCATCCCGGGCCCCGAGCGCCACGATCACCACATCGTAGCCGGCGACCCGGTCTTCACCCGCCAGTTCAGGCAGATACCAGCGGCCAAACGGCATCAACTGACTGGTAAACGCTTCTGCGAACGGGCCCGAAGGAATCACCTCGTCCAGCCGGACCCTGCCCCGGTCAGGCAATACACAGACCACGTTCATGCCTTTACGGACGATTTCACCACTGCCGCCGTCCTGCATCACCAGGCGTTCCTCAACACGCCCGTTCCGGTAACGGTGGGCGATGCGCATGGAATGTACCTGTTCGCCCCGGGCATAAACAAAGACCCCGCGGTACGATGTCATGTTGAGTGCAGGGCCAAGCCGCTCCAGCCAGGCCATGGCCGCCGGGGCTTCACCGCTTTTCGTTGTCTCGCTGGCCAACTCGGCCCTCACCGGATTGATCAACAGGCACAGCAGAGCCACAAGAGCGGCAACCGCTCCGAATACCGACCTGCTGGATACCCGGTTGTTCATAAACCCATGCTCCCGGTTCAATAGTTACCACTGGCGCTGACCAGGCGGGCGTAACCCACCGAGCCACGACCTGCACCCACGCTGTTGTGCTGGGCATGCTCAAGCAGGTACTGACGCATCTGGCGCAACTGGTCTTCGTCCAGCCGCTGTAGTGCCACTTCCTCAACCGCCGCCGACAGCGTTACCCCAGAGGCTGAAGGCTCGGCACTGCCGCCGGCCAGTGCCTGAACAGGTACTCCGGTGCGGGTATCCCAGCCGGCTCCGGCGCCGAAGCCCACAATCAACGCCATGAACACCATGGCGGCCACCGGCCAGCGCCAGACCGACACCCTGGGCACCTCCACCGGCGACCGGGCCTGTTCTGAGCGAGCATGGCCATCGAGCGCTTCCCTCACCGCGCCGGCAACATCAATACCATCGGCAGGACCGTGCTGCTCGTGCATCAGATCACGTATCTGCTGCCATCGCTGCCACTGGCCGCGCACGTCCTCCTGGTTGCCATGTGACAACAACCGACGAACCGATAGCTCATCGGCCTCGTCATCCATCATCGAAGACAGTGTTTCTCTGAGACGCTCATCCATAGGATGCAACCTCATTCACGTTACTGACTGATCAAGGAGCGGGCCAAGGTGGCGATCCACCGAGTCCCGCGCCCGGAAAATTCTTGAGCGCACGGTACCTATGGGGCACTCCAGTATCCGGGCAATATCTTCATAACTCAGGCCATCGTATTCCCTGAGCAGGAACGCCGACCGCAGTTCCTCCGGCAGGCTGGCAATGGCTTCCGCAAGAGCTTTCTGCAACTGCTCCCTCTGCAGCAACCGCTCCGGCGAGGCCGGGTCACGCAGTCGGCCGCCATCGTCAAAGTTTTCCGCATCGGTGACATCCGCCGATCCCTGAGGCCGCCTGCCGCGGGCCTCAAGGAAATTCTTGGCGGTGTTTACGGCAATCCGGTACAACCAGGTGTAAAACGCGCTGTCACCGCGAAAGCGATCAATCGCGCGGAAGGCTTTGACAAAGGTTTCCTGAGTCAGATCCATGACTTCCTGACTGTCGTAGACATAGCGGCTGATAATAGACGCGACCCTGGACTGGTATTTCACCACCAGCAGATCGAAGGCCGCACGATCTCCGTTCCGGACCTTGCGAACCAACTGCAGATCCGTCTGGCTGTCGGACTGCTCACCGGGTTTCCAGTCATTGTCAGGCGTCATGGACGAAGCAACAGAAAGTCCTGTTTTGGGAGCCAGTGGTCTGGCCTCGATACGAGTGGCTTGTGTCATTGGGCTGTTCCAGCGTTCGTTCATTAACCCTTGATGCAGACCGCACCCGGCTGACAGGGTTATCCGTTAGCCCAAATAGACAGCAAGCGTAAAGTTTAGTTCAATACACGTCCACATTATGGCCCGCGACCACGACTCAATGCCACAGTCCTACGAATACGATGTTCTGATCATCGGCAGCGGCGCTGCCGGCCTTACCGTTGCGCTGAATCTTCCGGAGCACTTGCGGGTTTGCGTCATCAGCAAAGCCGATATCAGCTCTGGCGCCACCCTCTGGGCCCAGGGAGGCATCGCTGCGGTTCTGGACGATACCGATTCCGTAGAGAATCACATACAGGACACCCTCAACGCGGGCGGCGGTCTGTGCCACGAAGACGCGGTCCGCTTTACCGTGGAACACAGCAAGGAAAGCATCAAGTGGCTGATCGACTCCGGCGTGAAGTTCACCCGGCAGGATGACGGAGAGGACTACCACCTGACCCGAGAAGGTGGCCATAGCCATCGCCGGATTATCCACGCCGCCGATGCCACCGGCCACGCGGTTTCCACCACCCTGGCGAGCCAGGCCCAGGCCAGGCCGAATATTGACCTGAAAGCCGGCCGGGTGGCTGTGGATCTGATTACCAACCGCAAGCTTGCACTTCCCGGCAACCGTTGCGTCGGCGCCTACATCCTGAATCTCGAAGACAATCATGTGGAACTGTTTCGAGCCAGGTTCACCGTCATCGCTACCGGCGGCGCCTCCAAGGCGTATCGCTATACCACCAATCCGGACGGCGCTTCGGGAGACGGAATTGCCATGGCCTGGCGGGCGGGGTGCCGTGTTGCAAACATGGAGTTCAACCAGTTCCACCCCACCTGCCTGTACCACCCGCACGCCAAGTCCTTCCTGATTACCGAGGCGGTTCGGGGCGAAGGTGGCGTGCTCAGGCTGCCGGATGGCAGTCGATTTATGGACCGGTTTGATGAACGGGCGGAACTCGCGCCCCGGGACATTGTTGCCCGGGCCATTGACCATGAGATGAAGCGCCTGGGTGCAGACCACCTGTTCCTGGATATCAGCCATAAGCCGGCCGACTTCATCAAACAGCACTTCCCGACCATTTACGAAAAGTGTCTGAGCTTCGGGATCGACATTACCCGCGAACCCATCCCCGTGGTGCCTGCTGCCCATTATACCTGCGGCGGAATTGTCAGTGATGAACGGGCGCGCACCGACATCAACCAGCTCTATGTCGTTGGCGAAGCCGCCTTCACCGGCCTGCACGGCGCCAACCGCATGGCCAGTAACTCGTTGCTGGAATGTCTCGTATATGGCCGGGCCGCGGCTCAGGACATCACCCGCAGGGAGGCTGACATTCCGCCACCACCGTCAGCCCCGGACTGGGACGAGAGCCAGGTGCGGGACTCCGACGAAGACGTCATCATCTCCCATAACTGGGACGAGCTTCGGCACTTTATGTGGGACTATGTCGGCATTGTCCGAACGACCAAACGCCTGCAGCGGGCGAAACACCGGGTTGACCTGCTGTCCCGTGAAATCGGCGAGTTTTACAGTAACTACCGGGTCTCCAATGACCTGATCGAACTGCGCAACCTGGTCACAGTCTCCGACCTCATCATCTGCTCGGCACTGCAACGCAAGGAAAGCCGTGGCCTGCATTACACACTGGATTATCCGGGCCTGCTGAATGACGCCCAGGATACCGTGCTGGTGCCGACGACTTACCGCACCCTGTCTCCCTGAGACCGGGCCTTACTCCGTTTCCAAAGGCAGAATCCGTTATGTCCGAAACCAATACTTCTCAGGATCACACCGAATTTCATCGCCTGTGGTGGCACAGCCGCCGCGGCATGCTGGAACTGGACGTTCTGCTGCTCCCGTTCCTTGAAGAGGTATACCGGGATCTTTCAGTGGAAGACCAGGCCCGCTACCGCAAGCTGTTGAGTTGCGAGGATACGGACATGTTCGAGTGGTTCATGCAGCGCAGCAAGCCGGAGGACCCGGATCTTCGTCACATCGTTGACATGATCCTGAACCGTGTCCAACCCGATTGAGCTGAACCTGTCGTCCTCCAGGGCCGCGGGTATTTGCGCCAGCCTGCCCTGGTTGGCGTTGTCTGCCGTACTACTGGCAATCGGCCTGTCCGTCGCCCCGCTGGCACTGGTGTTGTTACCGGTTTCCATGCTTCTGGGCTGGCTGGACTTCCGACGTTGTGGCCGGCTCCGTGGAGCCAATGCCATTATCAGCCTGACAGCTGACGACCGGCATCTTCGATGCCAGTTGGCCGGTGGCCGGGAAGTTACCACCAGAGTTTGCGGCTGCAGCTCCCTCGGTGCATCCTTTCTGATCTTGAAAGTAGAGTCCGTTGTCACCAGATCAGACACCATGACCGCGATCCTGCTCAGTCCATCCCGGCTATGTCGTGGCAATGTTTCCGAACAGGCATTCCGTCGGCTGCGCATGTGGCTCCTTGCAGGGCCAGCAGCTATTTCACGGTGAACCCCCGATTCCATCCGGAGTTTTCGATGACTAACGCCAATACCGAAACGCCAGCCAATCCCACTTACGAGGGTTGGGCTCATCTGACCGACCGGGTTCTGGCCAGAATCAGCGGGCCGGGTACCGACAAGTTTGTCCAGGGCCAGTTCAGCCAGAGTGTGGACGAAGTCACTGCCGGACAGTCGCTCAGGGCAGCAGCCTGCACCCCGAAGGGCAGGGCCTACTGCATTACCCGACTGGTCCGGGATGGCGAAGACTTGCTGCTCAGCCTCGAGCGGGAGACCGCAGAAGACACCGTTCAGCACCTGAACAAGTACCTGATGCTGTTCCGGGGCACATCGCTTGCCGTTCTTGACGCAGGCCGGATCACCGGTCTACTGGGGATCGAGACCGCCCGACAGGTTGCCGGCGCGGCCACAGACGAACTGACCCGCCCCGGTCAGGTGTTAAGTACCGATAACGGGTACCTGATTCGTGTCGAAGATGACAGCAACCACCTCGCTCGCTTCGAACTCTGGCAAACCGATGCCCAGCCTTCGTTGCCGCCCACCTCCGAACTTTCCATGCCGACCTGGCAGGCCTCGGAGATCAGCGCCGGCGTACCCTGGCTGACCGAGGCAACCCGGGAAGCCTATGTTCCCCAGATGCTCAACCTTCAGCATCTGCAAGGCATTCACTTCAAGAAAGGCTGTTACACCGGACAGGAAGTGATTGCGCGGATGCATTTCCTCGGCCAGTTAAAGAAAAGCCTGTTCCGGGTCGCTTTCTCCGGCACTGATGCCGCCCCGGCACCCGGTACCCGCCTGATCGCCGATGGCAGTGCCGTGGGCGAGGTGGTTAACTCAGTACTGACTGGCGAGCAGCAGGGGGAAATGCTGGCGGTGATCCGACATGACGCGGCCAGCAAGCATCTGGGCGTAGACGGTCATGAGGGCCTGCAACTTGAGGTGCGGCCGATACCCTATCCGGTCCCTGAACGAGAGAAAGCCGAACAGCCGGATACATAAGTTGACAGGAAATACCGGAAAAATTTGCTATAAATTAAAACACATACCGGTTTTATCCCCGTACGTGGGATGCCTCCAGACAAGTGGAACCTAACTGACCATGGCCAATATTGTTGAAACCATCAAGTCTGACCTGACGGCTGCCATTGAAAACGACAAGCTGGTACTTCCAACCCTGCCTGAGGTAGCGCTTCAGGTGCGGGAGATTGCCGAGTCCGAAGACTCTGCCATTGCCGATCTGGTGAAGGTCATCAGCAACGATACGGCGCTCTCGGCGCGTATCATCCGGGTGTGCAACAGCCCGCTGTTTCGCGGCAGTCGCGCCATCGAAAACCTGAACATGGCGGTCAGCCGGCTGGGTATGGCTTACACCAGTAATCTGGCCATGGGGCTGGCGATGGAACAGATGTTCCAGGCCACGTCAGATATGATCGACAAGCGCCTGCGCGCCACCTGGCAGACCAGCACCGAAGTGGCGGGCGTGTGCCATGTTCTGGCGCAACATTACACCCGCCTGAAGGCGGATCAGGCAACGCTGGCTGGCCTGGTGCACCTGATCGGTATTCTGCCGATTCTGCGTTATGTGGAGGATCAGGATATCCAGATCAGCAGCATCATGCTGGACAATGTGATTGATGAGCTGCACCCGCGTATTGGCTCTATGATTCTGAAAAAATGGGATTTTCCGAAGGAACTGCAGAATGTGCCTCTGGAATACGCCAACTTCCAGCGTGAGGTGCCGGCAGCAGATTATGCCGATCTGGTGATGGTGGCCAACCTGCAGCTGGTTGCCGGGAGTGATCACCCCTGGAACGAGATGGACTGGACGAAGATTTCTGCGTTCGATCGGCTGGGACTGGATCCGAATGTCGATATGAGCGAGGAAGAGGATCTGAATGCGCAGATGGAAGCGGCTATGGCGCTGCTTCAATAGGTTCCGGTTATCTTCGGGAGTCTGCCGACCGCCTTCAGTGCGTCACTGTTTATATTTGGCAATCAACGCAGCTTTGCTTGGCAATGCCCAATCAACGGAGGGCCTGCCCTGCTCCCTCAGCCATTCGTTAGCCTTCGAGAAATGCCGGCAACCAAAGAATCCACGGTAGGCACTGAGCGGTGACGGGTGTGGGCCATCCAGAACCAGGTGGCGGTTCCGGTCAATGTGCTGGCCCTTTTTCTTGGCGTAGCTGCCCCACAACAGGAACACCACGTTGTCGCGCTCCCGGTTGATAACTTCGATCACCTTGTCGGTAAACTGCTCCCAACCCTTGCCTTGATGGGCTCCGGCATTGCTCTGCTCGACCGTGAGGACACTGTTGAGCAGTAGCACGCCTTGCTCTGCCCACGGCTGCAGACAGCCGTGATCCGGTGGCGCAATGCCCAGGTCGGTTTCGATTTCCTTGAAGATATTGACCAGGGACGGTGGTGGCGGAACCTGAGGGCGCACAGAGAAGCACAAACCATGGGCCTGGCCGGGGCCGTGGTAGGGGTCCTGGCCAAGGATCACTACGTTTACGTTGGCCAGCGGTGTGCTGTTGAGGGCATTGAAGCAGTGGGAGCTGGGGGGATACAGAACCTTGCCGGCCTGTTCCTCGGCGGCGAGGAATTCGGCCAGTTGCCGCATGTAGGGCTGGCGGAACTCGTCCGCCAGCCACTGGTCCCAGCCGCGGCCGGGCTTCAGTTGTTGAGCCAGTGCCTCGGCAGGGTGCATGGGCTTACTCGCTTTCCGGTTTCTGTTCGGCCTTGTGTTCCGGGCGCATGGCCGGGAACAGGATGACGTCGCGGATGGATGGCGAGTTGGTCAGCAGCATGGCCAGGCGGTCGATGCCGATACCTTCACCAGCGGTCGGCGGCAAACCGTATTCGAGGGCCATGACATAGTCGTCATCGTAGAACATGGCTTCGTCGTCGCCGGCATCTTTCTCAGCCACCTGGGCCTGGAAGCGTTCGGCCTGGTCTTCGGCATCGTTAAGCTCAGAGAAGCCATTGGCAATCTCCCGACCGCCCACGAAGAACTCAAAGCGCTCGGTCACAAACGGATCGCTGTCTTTGCAGCGGGCCAGAGGCGACACTTCTTTCGGGTACTCGGTGATGAACGTCGGCTGGGTGAGGCGATGCTCGGCGGTGGCTTCGAAGATTTCGATCTGCACCTTGCCCAGGCCCCAGATGTCTTTCACGTGGATACCAAGGTTCTTGGCCACTTCTCGGGCCTGTGCGTCGTCAGCCAGTTGCTCACGGGTGATGTCCGGGTTGTAGCGCAGGATGGCGTCGACCACAGTGAGGCGCTCGAACGGCTTGCCGAAATCGTATTCGATGGTCTCTTCGCTACCGTCTTTCAGTACCCGTGTGTTGATTACAGTGGTGGTACCCAGCACCTTCTGGGTGATGGTACGCAGCATGTCTTCGGTCAGGTCCATCAGGTCGTTGTAATCGGCGTAGGCCTGGTAGAACTCGACCATGGTGAACTCGGGGTTGTGCCGGGTAGACAGCCCTTCGTTGCGGAAGTTACGGTTGATTTCGAACACTCGCTCAAAGCCACCGACCACCAGGCGCTTGAGGAACAGTTCCGGCGCAATGCGCAGATACATATCGATGCCCAGAGCGTTGTGATGGGTCACGAACGGACGGGCGGTGGCGCCACCCGGAATCACCTGCAACATGGGGGTTTCCACCTCCATGAAATCACGCTCGGCGAAGTACTGGCGCATGGCGTTGATGATCTTCGACCGGGCATGGAACACACGGCGGCTGTCCTCGTTCACCATCAGGTCCACGTACCGGTGCCGATAGCGGGCTTCGGTGTCGGTCAGCCCCTTGTGCTTCTCCGGCAGCGGGCGCAGTGACTTGGTCAGCAGTACGTATTCGTCCATGGTCACATACAGGTCGCCCTTGCCGGATTTCGACAGGGTGCCACGCACGCCCACGATGTCGCCCATATCCCAATGCTTGGTGTCTTTCTGGACGTCCTTGGAGGCATAGATCTGGATGCGGCCGGTCATGTCCTGGACCACCTTGAACGCCTTGCGGTCGAGCATCATGCGGCCGGCAATGGCCACCTTGATGCCCAGACCTTCCAGCTCTTCCTTGGATTTATCACCGTACTTCGCCTGCAGTTCGGCGGCGGTGGCATCGCGACGGAAGTCATTCGGGAACGGATTGCCCTGCTCGCGCAGCGCAGCCAGTTTGGCGCGGCGCTCGGCAATCAGCTTGTTATCCTCATGCTGTGCGGCGTTCTGGGTCTGTTCAGTCATCTTGGCTCACTAAAGAAGTCGGAATGGTCCGGTTTGGTTTGGATGGCGCCGTCTACAGCGCCATCTTCAGACTGGCTTCAATAAACTTGTCGATGTCACCATCCAACACCGACTGGGTGTTGCTGGTTTCCACCTTGGTGCGCAGGTCTTTGATACGGCTGTCGTCCAGCACGTAGGAACGGATCTGGCTACCCCAGCCGATGTCAGACTTGGAGTCTTCGGCTTTCTGTTTCTCTTCGTTACGCTTCTGCATTTCCAGTTCAAAGAGCTTGGCCTTGAGCTGCTTCATGGCCTGGTCTTTGTTCTGGTGCTGGCTTCGGCCGGCCTGACAGGCCACCACGATGCCCGTGGGGTTGTGGGTCAGTCGCACTGCGGATTCGGTCCGGTTTACGTGCTGACCACCGGCGCCGGAAGCGCGATACACATCGACCCGCAGATCCGCCGGGTTGATCTCGATTTCGAAGCTGTCGTCCACTTCCGGTGATACAAACACGGAAGAGAAGGAGGTATGGCGACGGTTGCCGGAATCAAACGGGGATTTCCGCACCAGGCGGTGTACGCCGGTTTCTGTGCGTAGCCAGCCGTAGGCGTAGTCGCCCTGGATGTGGATGGTGGCACTCTTGATGCCGGCCACTTCACCTTCCTGCAGTTCAACGATTTCGGCCTTGAAGCCACGACGCTCGGCCCAGCGCAGGTACATGCGCAGCAGCATGTTGCCCCAGTCCTGGGCTTCAGTGCCGCCGGAGCCGGCCTGGATATCCAGGTAGGCGTTGTTGGCATCCATTTCGCCGGAGAACATGCGGCGGAATTCGAGCTTCTCGAGTTCTTTATCAAGGTTTTCGAGATCGGCTTCGATTTCCTGGACGGTGCCTTCGTCGTCCTCTTCCACCGCCATGTCGAGCAGGCTTTCTGCATCGGCCAGGCCGTTGGTGAGGTTGTCGATGGTTTTAACGATCAGTTCAAGGTCTGAGCGCTCTTTGCCCAATGCCTGGGCCCGCTCGGGATCGTCCCAGACGGTGGGTTGTTCGAGTTCGCGTTCGACTTCGGTCAGGCGTTCACTTCGCTGATCGTAGTCAAAGATACCCCCTCAGCGCTTCGGTGCGCTCGCGAAGCTCTTTGATCTTCGTCACTATGGGATTAATTTCCATGAAACCTTGTCTCGCTTTGGAAAATGGTGCGATAAAAACAGAGGGCGGATTCTACCGGAATTTGCGGGTTAAATCAGCAAGCCTAATCAGCCCAAAGGTTCCAGATAATCCACCAGAAGCTGCAAATTGGTCCGCCCCCGGAACGTATTGGCATCCGGCTTATAAACCACCCGCGCGCCACTCCGGGTAAAGTCCGGCACTTCCGGCCCGGTGTTGAAGGCAATGCCATCAATAATGCCCCCGCCGTCAACCGGCTGCAGCACCAGTTTCAGGTGGTTCTCGCCGACAATTCGCTGGCTCACTACCCGGAATTCGCCATCAAACACCGGCTCGGGAAAATGCTGCCCCCAGGGGCCGGCGCGTTTGAGCAGGTAGGCGGTGTCCAGATTTAGCTCTTCCGGGGCCAGTGGGCCGTCGGTGGTGATGGCGGCTTCCAGGTCTTCCGGTTTCAACGTGTCACGCACGGCCTGGTCGAAGGCGTTGCTGAAACGTTCGAGGTCGTCCCGGGCGATGGTCATGCCGGCGGCCATGGCGTGGCCGCCGTATTTTTTCATCAAGCCCGGATTCTTCGCATCGACCACAGCCAGCGCATCCCGGATATGCAGGCCGGGGATGGATCGGGCAGAGCCTTTCAGGTGTTCGCCGTCGTCGTCGGGCGCAAAAGCAATGGTGGGGCGATGGGTCTGTTCGCGGATGCGGGCCGCCAGGATGCCGATCACGCCCTGGTGCCAGTCCTGATCGAACAGGGCCAGGCCCCAGGGCAGGCCGTCAATATCGAGGGACATGGAGGCCAACAGGTCCTGGGCCTGGGCTTTCATGTCTTTTTCAATGGTGCGGCGTTCGCGGTTGAAGTTGTCCAGTTCCCGCGCCAGGCGCAGCGCTTCGTCGCGACTGTCGGCGAGCAGACAGGCGATGCCGATACTCATGTCGTCCAGCCTGCCGGCAGCGTTCAGGCGCGGGCCAACAACAAAACCCAGATCGGTGGCGCTGATTTCGGTGTAGTCGCGGCCGGCTACTTCCAGCAGAGCCAGGATGCCCGGTCTGGCTTCGCCTTTGCGGATGCGGCGGATGCCCTGCTCCACAAAGATGCGGTTGTTATGGTCCAGCGGAACCACGTCGGCCACGGTACCCAGGGCCACCAGGTCCAGCAGGCTACCCAGGTTAGGCTCCGGGTCCGGCAGCCGGTTGTTGTCTCGCAGGTACTTACGCAGCGCCGTGAGCACGTAGAACATCACGCCTACTCCCGCCGCATTCTTGCTCAGAAACGGGCAACCCGGCTGGTTGGGGTTCACAATAGCGTCGGCGTCTGGCAGTTCTTCTCCGGCCAGGTGGTGGTCGGTGATGAGCACTTTGATACCCAGCTTCCGGGCGGCGCGTACGCCTTCGATGGCGGAGATGCCGTTGTCGACAGTCACCAACAGGTCCGGCAAATCCCCGTCTTCCTGCAACCGGTGGATAATGCCAGGCGTCAGGCCATAGCCGTCAGAAAACCGGCTGGGCACCCGGAAATCGATGGCCGCCACACCGAGCATGGACAAACCCAGCATAGCCACCGAAGTACTGGTGGCCCCATCGGCATCGAAGTCCCCCAGCACCATTACCCGCTGTTTCTGCACTATGGCCTCGGCCAGCAGTTCAACTGCGCGATCAATACCGCGAAGCTGCATCGGCGAAGCCAGGTGTTTCAGGGTGTACTGGAGCTGGTCGTCGGATTGCACACCGCGGGCGGCGTACAGACGGCGAAGGATGGGAGGCAGGTTTTGCCCCCATCCCGTCACATCGGACGGCTGGGGGCGACGCAGGATCTTTTTAGGGGTCATGCCGGATCAGGCGTTCTTCCAATGCTTGGCGATAAAACCCTGCACCTCGGACACATTGTTATCCAGCACGGTGTAGCGCTCTTCCCGCTCGAACAGATCAGCCATGTGAGCCGGCAATTGCGGCTTCACGCTCAGGCCGGATTCGGCAATCGCATCCGGGAACTTGGCCGGGTGCGCGGTACCGAGGGTGATCATGGGCACAGCAGAGTCGCGGCGGCAGTTGCGGGCAGCGCGTACGCCAATGGCGGTGTGCGGGTCCAGCAGATATTCATTCTGCTCGTAGACGTCACGAATGGTGTCGCAGGTGGTTTTATCGTCCACCGCATCGCTGTCGAACAGCTTGCGGGCGTGCTTCCAGCGGTAGTCTTCAATGCTGACCGGGCCTTTGGCTGCGTTTTCCAGCAAGGCTTTGACCGCCGCCCCGTCACGGCCGTGCAGATCAAACAGCAGGCGCTCGAAGTTGCTGGACACCATGATGTCCATGCTCGGCGACAGGGTATGCTCCAGCTGGTGCTGCTCATACTTGTTGCCGCTCATGAAGCGATGCAGGATATCGTTGCGGTTGGTGGCAATCACCAGCTGGCTGATGGGCAGCCCCATTTTCTTGGCCAGGTAGCCGGCGAAAATATCACCAAAGTTGCCTGTGGGCACAGAGAACGCCATGCTGCGGTCCGGGCCACCCAGAGCGAGAGACGCCTGGAAGTAGTACACGATCTGGGCCATGATCCGGGCCCAGTTGATGGAGTTCACCGCCGCCAGCTGGGTTTTGCCGCCCAGGAAGGACTGATTGCCGAAGCTCTCCTTCACCATGCGCTGACAGTCGTCGAAGTTGCCTTTGACTGCGATGTTATGGATGTTGTCGCCCTGCACCGTAGTCATCTGGCGGCGCTGCACTTCAGATACTCGCTGATGCGGATGCAGGATAAAGATATCCACGTGCTCGCACCGGCGGCAGCCCTCGATGGCAGCAGAACCGGTATCACCAGAGGTGGCCCCCATGATCACAACGTGCTGGTTGCGCTTCTCCAGAACGTAGTCCAGCAAGCGGCCCAGCAGCTGCAGGGCAAAGTCTTTGAACGCCAGCGTCGGGCCACGGAACAGCTCCATCACCCACTCGTTGGTGTCCAGCTGAACCAGCGGTGCCACCGCCTGGTGGCTGAACACGCTGTAGGTTTCATCCAGCATCTTGCGGAAGTCGTCCGCCGGGATGGCATCCTCTACGAACGGATACATCACTTTATAGGCCAGCTCCGCATAGGGAAGCCCACGCCAGCTACGAATTTCTTCCAGGCTGAAGTGCGGCAACGATTCAGGCACATAGAGGCCACCATCGGTGGCCAGCCCGGTCAGAAGAACGTCCTCAAAGCCCAGTGCGGGAGCTTCACCCCGTGTACTGATGTATCTCACGTGCGTACCTGTCAGTTAAAGTTTTCTGCGCGAATGCGGACAACCTTGCCATCGATGTCGGCGAGGGATTCCATCTCGTCAATGGCCAGGTTCATCTGGCGCTCCTGAACCGTGTGGGTCAGGATGATGACCGGAATCCGGCCATCCTTGAATTCGGATTCTTTCTGCATGATCGACTCGATGTTGATGCCGTGCTCACTCAGAATCGCAGCAATCTTGGCCAACACACCCGGATGGTCAAAGGCCTGGATTCGCAGGTAGTAAGCCGACTGGACATCTTCCATTGGCAGCACCGGCAGGTCTTCCAGGGCGTCCCGCGTAAATCCGAGGTAGGGAATGCGCTGCTGGCTGTTGCTGGCCACCGCACGGGCGACGTCCACGATGTCTGCGATGACCGCAGATGCTGTAGCCTCATCCCCGGCACCAGGACCGTAATACATGGTCTGGCCAACAGCATCGCCATCCACCAGGACTGCGTTAAGAACGCCATCAACCTGAGCAATCAGATGACTCTGTGGCACCAGAGTCGGATGCACCCGCAGTTCAATACCGTCTTCACGACGACGGGCGATGCCCAGGTGCTTCACCCGGTACCCCAGCAACTCTGCGTGGGAAATATCATATGGAGTAATACCGGAAATTCCCTCGGTAAAACCTTTCTCAAACTGAAGGGGAACGCCGAACCCGGACGCCGCCAGGATGGTCAGTTTGTGAGCGGCATCAATACCTTCCACATCGAACGTCGGATCCGCTTCCGCGTAGCCCAGCGCCTGCGCTTCTTTGAGGACTTCACCAAATTCCCGGCCCGCGCGCATTTCGGTGAGAATGTAATTGCCGGTGCCATTGATAATGCCGGCAATGGTGTCAATGCGGTTGGCGGCCAGGCCCTCACGCACAGACTTGATTACCGGAATGCCGCCGGCAACGCCGGCTTCGTAGGCAACCACAACGCCGGCCTTCTCCGCTGCGTCGAAAATCTCATTACCGTGCACGGCAATCAGGGCCTTGTTGGCAGTCACCACATGCTTGCCGTTGGCAATGGCCGCCAGCACCAGCTCTTTGGCCGCATCGTAGCCACCAATCAGCTCCACCACGATATCAATCGAAGGATCGTTCACCACGTCATAAATGTCGGTACTGAACGGGACATTGCCCAGATCAAGGTCATCGCGGCTATGGCGGCTCGCCACCCGGGCAATCCGGATGTTGCAGCCGGCACGACCCGCAATAATCTCGGCGTTGCGAGTCAGGACATTGAATGTACCGCCGCCTACGGTTCCCAGTCCGCAAATTCCGACATTGACGTCTTTCAAGCTCTCACCTCTGATCCCGATGGGGGTGCTGATGGATTGCAATAAGGGGGCATAGTATACCGATTCAGGGCCGGCTGAATAAGCCCTGAATCGGTCACGCTTTCAACAAAGATGACGACTGGCGACGAACACCGACAGGGTCACAGAATACCGAGACCCTCAGCCAGATTTCGGGCCGGCACATAACCCCGAACCATATTGCCGTCTTCCAGCAAAATAGCCGGCGTGCCGGTCACACCCACCTGACCGCCGAGACGATACTGCTCTGCCACCGGGTTCTCACAACTCTTCTGCTCTACCGAACGCCCCGCTTTGGCGGCATCCATAGCGGCCTGCTGATCGTCAGCGCACCAGACCGAGATATATTTATTGAAGGAGGCCGTACCTGGCCCGGAACGAGGAAACGCGTAGTAATTGACGGTAATACCGTACTCATTCAACTGGGGCACTTCATCGTGCAACTTCCGGCAATAGGGGCAATCGATATCGGTAAACACATTAACGACCGCCTTCTCTTTACCCTTGGCCGGATACGAAATCACGCCCTTGCCACCATAATCCGCCATCAGGTCCTTACGGGAACCCGCACGGGATTCTTCAGTAACGTTGGCAATGCCGTTTTTGGTGATTTTCAGCAGATCGCCCGTCAGCAGATAGGTGCCGTCTTCCGTGGTGTAGATGGTGTCGCCGTTGTTGCTCTGAACTTCGTACAACCCTTTTGCCTCAGATTCGCGAACAGAGTTCACCTTGAGACCGGGAACCGCCTCGGTGAGCCGCTGGGCAATGCGGTCTTCGGCTTCGCCTGCCTGGGAGGCTGGCGCCCCGACCAGGGTCAGCGCCAATCCAACGGACACTGCTACTGATTTGATGTTCATGAGCTTGAAACTACCTCTGTCGGTTTGTGTGGTGTCTGCGACACCGGAAAATCGGATTAGTTCAGCCTCCGGAGCGGCCGCCGTCAACCCCTGGGGTGATGGGCCTGATGAAGATCCTGCAATCTTTGCCGCGCAACATGAGTGTAGATCTGGGTGGTCGACAAATCTGAATGCCCCAACAGCATCTGCACCACCCGAAGATCCGCCCCGTGATTGAGCAAATGGGTGGCGAACGCATGCCTGAGCGTATGAGGAGAAAGGTGCTTGGTGATTCCGCAGCGGATCGCATAATGCCGGATTCGATACCAGAAGGCCTGCCGGGTCATGGCGGTGCCACGATTGCCCGGAAACAGGGCATCACTGGTTTTGCCTCGCAGCAGCTCGCCCCGGGCCTGCCGCATGTACTGTAATAACCAGTCCACAGCTTCTTCACCCAGCGGCACCAAACGCTCCTTGCCGCCCTTGCCCTGTATGCGAACCACGCCCTGCCTCAGGTTGACCTGGTCCACCGTCAGCCCCGTCAACTCCGAAACCCGAAGTCCGCAGCCATAGAGAATCTCCAGCATGGCCCGATCCCGCAATTCTACCGGCAGCTCCGGGTCCGGCTCAGTCAGCAGCGACTCCACGTCGGCCTCGGTCAGGGTATCCGGCAAGCGCCGGGGCAACCTAGGGCTGTCAATCCGCAACGTTGGGTCTTCGGCAATAATGCCTTCACGCAAAAGAAAACGATAGAAGCGCCTTACGCCAGACAGGCGGCGGGCCGCCGTGCTGGTTTTCAGGCCGTCGGACAAGCCCCGCGACATCCAGGCCAGAAGATCTGTGCGGCGTGCGCTGCGCAGGGTTGGCGCCCCAGCTTGCTGCTCCAGCCACCCGGACAAACGGTACAGATCACTGGCATAGGCCTGCCGGGTTTTCTCGCCAAGGCCATCCTCAAGCCAGACCGCGTCACTGAAGCGCTCTATCAACTGCTCATCTTCTGGCCTTGGCACAGCACCCTCTTCGATTCCGGAGTCATCGCAGGCATTAAACCATAAAAAAAGCAGCCCCTTGAGGCTGCTTTTTGGTACTGAACAGACGAATCTGAATCAGTTAAGCTTTTCCTTGATACGAGCTGCCTTACCAGACAGGTCGCGCAGGTAGTAAAGCTTGGCCTGACGCACGTCACCACGACGCTTCACACTGACGCTGTCGATCAGCTTGGAGTAGGTCTGGAAAGTACGCTCAACGCCCACGCCGTAAGAGATCTTACGAACAGTGAAGGAAGAGTTCATGCCACGGTTACGCTTGCCGATAACCACGCCTTCAAACGCCTGCAGACGCTCACGGTTACCTTCAGTTACGCGAACCTGTACAACCACGGTATCGCCCGGCGCGAACGCAGGGATTTCCTTGGTCATCTGTTCTGCTTCAAGTTGACTGATGATGTTGTTCTTGCCGCTCATCGTAATGCTCCTGATACCCAATCTTTCAATGCCCTGATGACTCAGAGGCACCCGGTTCGTTCAAAATTTCTTCCAGTAACTGACGCTCTTCTTCCGTAAGTTCCCGCTTTTCCAGCAGGTCGGGGCGCCGCTCACTGGTTCGCCTCAACGATTCTTTCAATCGCCAACGCCGGATCTGTTCATGGTGACCGCCCAACAGAACTTCCGGCACCGCCTGACCTTCGTAAACCTCGGGCCGGGTGTAGTGCGGACAATCCAGCAATCCGTCGGCAAAGGAATCCTGCTCTGCCGACTGCGCATGACCCAGCGCTCCGGGGATGAGGCGTGTTACCGCATCAATTACAGCCATCGCTGCCAGCTCGCCACCCGAGAGAACGAAATCCCCAAGGGATACCTCCCGGTCGACCTCTGCCGCAATCAGGCGCTCATCCACACCTTCATAACGACCGGCAACGAGAATCAGCTGCTGCTCGGCGGCGAGTGACTCCACCACCGACTGATCCAGCCTTTCACCCTGCGGCGAAAGATAGACCACACAGGCCTTGCCGGGTGCCGATGCCCTGGCCGCCTGGATTGCGTCCCGCAGAGGCTGAATTTTCATCAGCATCCCCGGACCACCACCATAAGGCCGGTCATCCACCGTGCGATGACGATCGTGGGTGTAATCCCGAGGATTCCAGCTCTGAAAGGTCAACAGACCTTCACGCACTGCCCTCCCGGTAATCCCGTAATCCGTCACCGCAGAAAACATATCCGGGAACAGACTGACTGCGCCAATCCACACCCGTCAGAACTCCGGATCCCAGTCAACCACCATGCGAGAGCCTTTGAGATCCACCTGCTGAACCACTTGATCCGGCAGATAGGGAATCAGACGCTCGCGCTGGTCAATAGAGCCCGCCGTAGCGTGCACCACCAGGACATCATTGGAGCCTGTCTCCAGAAGGTGATGCACCTTACCCAGGCACTCACCTTCTACCGTGAAGACATCCAGACCTTCCAGCTGATGCCAGTAGAACTCCCCTTCGGGCAGTTCCGGCAGTTGCTCGGTGGGAACCCGGATCTCCGCTCCGCAATAGGTGCGGGCTACTTCACGATCATCAATACCTTTAAGCCTGACGACGATCCCCTGCCCCTGGCGGCGACCTTCCTCAAGCCTGATCGGAATACGCTTGCCGTCCAGGAGCAGAGTCCAGTCACGGTAGTTCAGTATTCCGTCTTTCGGGTCTGTGTAAGAGAAGACCTTAAGCCAACCCTTTACCCCGAACACCGAGGTGATCCGGCCGATCACAGTTTCCTGCGAATTCTGCGTCATGCCTTTACAACCCCGGTACCAACAATGCTATTACTGAGCAGCCTTCAGCAGCTGAGCAACACGCTCACTGGCCTGTGCACCCTGGCCCAGCCAGAAATCAACGCGCTCACGATTAACACGCAGACGCTCTTCCTGACCACGGGCAATCGGGTTAAAGAAACCAACACGCTCAATGAAACGGCCGTCACGGGAGTTACGGCTGTCAGTGACTGTCAGATGGTAGAACGGGCGCTTCTTGGAGCCGCCACGAGCCAAACGGATTGTTACCATTTCGACCAATATCCTGTTCTGTTGTACGAACTTTGTACGATTCCCGACACACCGTTTCACGGCTAACGGGAAGACCCATACTCGAAAGGGGCGCTATTCTATGCGAAAAAAGCGCCAATGAAAACAGGGAAACCACCGGTTTCCCCATTTTATATGTAAGGCTTTTTACATACGGCCAAACGGAGGCATGCCACCACCACCGCCGGGCGGCATCATACCACCCATACCGCGCATCAGGTTAGCCACCCCGCCCTTCTTGCCAAACTTTTTCATCATCTTCTGCATCTGCTTGTGCTGCTTGAGCAGACGGTTCACGTCCTGGATCTGGGTGCCGGAACCGGCGGCAATCCGACGCTTGCGAGAGTTATTGATGACGTCCGGATAGCGGCGCTCTTTTGGCGTCATGGAGCAGATAATGGCTTCCATCTGACCAACCGACTTGTCGTTAACCTGTGCCTGCGCCATCTGGGCCATCTGCCCCATGCCCGGCAACTTGTCCAACAGTCCGCCGATACCGCCCATATTCTTCATTTGCTGGAGCTGGTCGCGGAAGTCTTCCAGATCAAAACCTTTACCCTTCTTGATCTTCTTGGTGAGCTTCTCGGCTTTCTTTCGGTCCAGCTTGCGCTCAGCTTCCTCAATCAGGGAGAGCACATCCCCCATACCAAGGATGCGGGAGGCAACACGATCGGGATAGAAAGGCTCCAGAGCGTCTGACTTTTCACCAATACCCAGGAACTTGATGGGCTTGCCGGTGATATGACGCACGGACAACGCCGCACCGCCACGGGCATCGCCGTCGGTCTTGGTCAGGACCACGCCGGTTAACGGTAACGCGTCGTTAAATGCCTTGGCGGTATTGGCCGCGTCCTGGCCCGTCATGGCATCAACCACAAACAGGGTTTCAACCGGATTCACCGCCTTATGCAGGCGACCGATTTCACCCATCATCTGCTCATCCACGTGCAGACGACCCGCGGTATCCAGGATAACCACATCAATGTGCTTGCGGCGGGCAGCCTCGATGGCACCATTGGCAATATCCACCGGATCCTGCTCGGTGGTGCTGGGGAAGAATTCAACGCCCACTTCACCGGCAAGCGTTTCCAGCTGACGGATGGCCGCCGGCCGATAAATATCGGCACTGACCACCAGCACGGACTTTTTCTCACGCTCTTTCAGGAAACGGGACAGCTTGGCCACCGTCGTGGTTTTACCCGCACCCTGGAGGCCCGCCATCATAATGACCGCGGGCGGACGCGTGGCGAGGTTCAGGGATTCATTGCCCTCCCCCATGACCCGCTCCAGCTCCTGCTGGACAACCTTAACGAAGACCTGGCCCGGGGTCAGGCTGCGCTGAACTTCCTGGCCAATCGCACGCTCACGAACCCCTTCAATAAAGGCCTTGACCACCGGCAGGGCGACATCAGCCTCCAGCAGGGCCATCCTCACTTCACGGAGCGTGTCCTTGATATTGTCGTCAGTCAGGCGCGCCTGGCCCGAGATCTTGCGCAAGCTACCGGATAGCCGGTCCTGGAGATTCTCAAACATGTTGCTCTTCCGTACCCCGGAGAATTTGTTCACACAGATCAAGAAGCCAGCTCGGCCTGCTTGATTCCTGTTGCATAATCGCGACATTATACCCAGACTACGGAGCCTCTGAACAACTCCGCGCCGATTTCACTTCATCAGGCAACACGATTAAGGATGTCATGGGAACGCTGATTCTCGCGGTTACCGCACTTTTCCTCTATAGCGTTGGAACCGCGCTTCAGGCCCTCCATTTACGTGGAAAGGTGCACAGCAACCTGGCGGTTACGACACTGATTGGCGTGCTTGCCCTGATCGGCCATGGCCTGCTCATTGCCCAGACCGTGCACCTGGACGGCGGCTTCGACTTCAGTTTCTTCAAGAGCTCCGTTCTGATCTCCTGGCTCATTGTCTTTCTGCTTCTGGGACTTAATCTGAGCAAACCCGTACAAAGCCTGTTCATTGCGGCCTATCCGATTGCAGCACTGACCATTGTCATGGCGTTGATTACCCACACGCCGTCTCGCCTGGTGTCCGAAGAAAGCTACGGCATGCTGTCTCACATTGCCCTGTCAGTCACGGCATACAGCATGTTTACCCTGGCAGCCATACAGGCGGTTTTACTTTACGTACAGAACCGGCAGCTCAAGCGCAACTACAACAGCCTGCTGGTAAGGAACCTGCCACCGCTGCAAACCATGGAGTCATTGTTGTTTGAAATGGTCTGGGCGGGCGTTGTGCTGCTGGTACTCGCCATTGTCACTGGCGCTGTTTTCATTGAAGACCTTTTTGCTCAGGATCTGGCCCACAAAACCATTTTTTCCCTGCTGTCCCTGCTGGTTTTTGTCGGACTGTTGGTAGGCCGCTACACCAAAGGCTGGCGCGGCATCACCGCCAGTCGCTGGACACTGGCAGGCTGCGCACTGCTGATGCTGGCCTTCTACGGCAGCAAGTTTGTTCTCGAGCTGGTTTTCCACCGGGGCGTCTGAGACCCGCCCCCCCTTACTGACCTAACCCGCTTGACACCTGTTACCTTCAAATCCTATTTTCGCAACTTATCCTCAATATAAGGGCTGCTCTCTTGAACGAAACATCGCTCACCGCGCTGTTTATTCTACTTGTCGGACTGATCATCCTCTCTGCGTTTTTCTCCAGCTCTGAAACCGGCATGATGTCCCTGAACCGCTACCGCCTGAAACACATGGCGAACACCGGCCACAAAGGGGCCCAGCGAGCGCAAGGCCTGCTTAACCGAACCGACCAGTTGATCGGCGTTATCCTGATCGGCAATAACTTCGTGAACATTCTTGCGTCATCGATCGCCACGGTCATCGCAATTCGCCTCTGGGGCGACGCCGGTATCGCAATTGCCACCTTACTGCTGACGATCGTTATCCTCATTTTTGCCGAGGTCACCCCGAAAACTCTCGCAGCCCTGTTCCCTGAAAAAATTGCCTTCCCGGCCAGTCATATTCTTGGGCCGTTGCTGAAACTTCTGTACCCGCTGGTATGGACGGTCAACCTGTTTACGACCGGCATTCTTCGCGTTCTGGGCGTCTCCTCGGCCCAGGCCTCGGAAGATCATCTCAGCCGTGAAGAACTCAGAACCGTGGTGAACGAGGCCGGCGCACTGATTCCGGCCCGGCACAAAGACATGCTGGTCAGCATCCTGGATCTGGAGAATGTCACCGTCAATGACATCATGGTGCCCCGAAACGAAGTCGTCGGCATCGACCTGGAAGACGACACAGACACTATCCTGCGCCAGCTCAGAAGCAGCCAACACACGCGGCTGCCTATCTTCAAGGGTGACATCAACAACATTCAGGGCATTCTGCACCTTCGCAGCGCGGCCAGGCTGCTGCAGGAGACAGACATCAACAAGGCGATGATCATGCAGCTGTGCCAGGAACCCTACTTCATTCCGGAGAGCACTGCGCTCAATACCCAACTACTGAACTTCCAGAAAGGCAAACGCCGGTTCGGCATTGTGGTGGATGAATACGGCGATGTACTGGGCCTGGCTACGCTTGAGGATATTCTTGAGGAGATCGTCGGGGAATTTACCACCGATTATGCCGCCACCTCGCCCGACATCATTCCCCAGGACAACGGCACCTTTATCATCGATGGCAGTGCCGCCGTGCGGACGATCAACAAGACCCTGGGCTGGCATCTGCCAACCGATGGCCCGAAAACCCTGAACGGACTGATCACCGAAACTCTGGAAAATATTCCGGACACCAACGTGTGTCTGAAAGTTGGCGGTCATCGTATTGAAGTCCTGCAAATCAAGGACAACGTGGTTAAAGCTGCCATTGTCCACCCCAAACGCAAGAAAAAGCGTGGTCGGAGTTTATGAACCTGATCGCAGGTTAGCGTTTATTCATGTTAATGCAGATCAAAATGCGCTAAATTTATCCAATAATCAGAACAGACAAGAATCAGGCTCGGTCATGTATCCGGTTGAGGCGTAAACAGGAGTCGGCCATGAACAAGCAGTCCGGCATACATTACCTCCGCGAGCACAGGGAAGCGGCAAGCACCCGACCGGTTCCTGCGGAGGTAGCCCGCATCCGCGACACCGTTGTTGCGGGGCTGGGTGATTTGTTGCAGGGGGCTTTCGATGCCGTCGATGATTCACTCTTCGAACTGGCCAACAATGCCCGCAGCAACAATGAACAAAACCGCTACTTCGAAGCCATGCGCGAGATTCGCATCAAGCGCAAGGGTGTAGAGCGTCATTTTCAGAATACGGTTGCCCAGTTCTTTGCCAACCCGCCCCATGCCGGCCAGCTTCCTTCAACCGAAGCCAGCCCGCAGGCCAGTGCCGACACTCTTTCGCTGGTTGGCAATGACGACCTGGAAGAACAGGTTGCCTTCAACGCCATGACCACCAAGGCCAAGGCGCACTTCCAAGGCCCTTTACTGCAATTGCAGGCCCGTTTTACCGAGATCTATCCGGACGCCACCGAGCAGGAGCCAGTCAACCCGATGGCACCGGAGCACCTGTGCAGCGCTTTTACCGAAGCGATTCAGGCCCTCGATATCCAGATTCGCGAACGGCTCATCCTGCTCAAGCAATTTGACCGTTACGTGATCTCCAACCTGGGCATGCTCCTGGATGAAGCCAATCGCATTCTGATCCAGGCCGGCGTTATCCCGAACTTCCGTTATCACGGCAAGAAGAACCAGAGCCAGAAGCCATCTGCAACGGCAGACAGCTCTGCCGAAAGCCCCAGCGAGGCGACTGCCGGCTACGATCAACGCCCGGAAGACACCGTACTGTTTGACCAGATCCGTCAGATGCTGGCTCTGCAAAGATCCAATGCCGGCATGCCCCCACGCAGCGCCGATCCCTCTCTGAGAGTGGTCGGAGGCCGGGAACTGGCGGATATGCTCAACGCCATTCCGCTTCAGCAAAACTGGCCGGAAACAGACGACCTTAGCACGGGTGAGCCCGTAACCGTCGACCTGCGCCAGGTCGTTCAGCAACTGCTGGCCAAGGCCGACGCTCAAGATGGTCGCCAGCCCGCACTGAATGAAGTGGATGAAGATCTGATCAATCTGGTCTCCATGCTGTTCGAGTTCATCCTTGATGACTACAACCTGTCCGCCCCGGTACAGGTGCTGATCAGTCGCCTGCAGATTCCGATTCTGAAGGTTGTGATCAAGGACAAAAGCTTCTTCAGCAAGGCAACCCACCCGGCCCGCAAACTGCTCAACTCCCTCGCCCGCGCAGGCATTGGCTGGAGCAGCAGCGATGAGAAAACCCGGGACAAGCTGTACGGTCAGATACACAACGTGGTGCAACGAATCCTCAATGAATTCGATGGCAACATACAGTTGTTCGAAACCCTGAACGAAGAATTTGAGCAATTCCTGGAGCGGGAAAACCGTAAGGCCTCCCTGGTGGAACAAAGAACACGAGAATCGGAACGTGGTCGCATCAAATCCCAGAAGGCCCAGGAAGAGGTGGACCGGCTGTTACGGGAGAAAGTATCCCGTTACCGGCTTCCGGACTCGGTCAGCGATATTCTGATGAATGGCTGGAGCCGGGTTATGTTCCTGGCCTACCTGAAGGACGACACCGAACATCGCTGGCACGAAACGGCCAGAGTCGTGGATGACCTGATCTGGTGCCTGCACCCCCACGAAGAAGATGAAGAGCGTGACCAGTGGGTTCGGGTTGTACCCGGTCTGTTGAAATCACTGCGGGCAGGACTCGAGGAAGTCTCCTACAACGCCACCCGGCTTGATCAGATGATGGGCCACCTGAAGCATGAGCTGGCTGAGGCCTTCCGGACCAACGCCGCCATCGAAGCCCGTCAGGATGCACCGTCGGATGCCGAAGACGAAGCCCCGACCGTGCACCAGACGGCCGTTGAACGGCAGCAGGAACTGGAAGATGCCGCGATTGCCGAATACGTAGCCAAACTCGACACTATCGAAATTGGCAACTGGGTGGAGTTCCGCCTGGTCAACGGCACCAGCTTCCGCTGCAAGCTCTCAGCCATTATTGATGAAGCGGACTGCTTTGTGTTCGTCAACCGGATGGGCCTGAAAGTCATCGAGAAGACCCGTGTCGAGCCGGCTCACGAGATGCGCCGAGGCCGCCTGACTCTGCTCGAACAAGGTGCCTTGATTGACCGGGCCCTGAACGCCGTTGTGGGCAATCTGCGCACCAAAACCGCCTGATTTTGATGCCGGACACGGGTTTTCGTTCACCCTCAATGCCGGCATCCTATCGGCTCCTGCTGGCAGTGTCGCTGGCCATACTGGCCCACACTCTGGTACTGGCCGGGCTTCCATCACCGCTGAAGGAGGCCCGGGAACTGACTCACCGGCTGGTTTTTACGCTGACCAGTCCAGCAGCCATACCAACTCCAGAGAGCGTGGCAAATCCGGAACCTTCGAAGCCCAGGCACACCGAGTTCGAGATCCCGCCGGCCGAGCCGGTGGTAACCTCGACCGAATCCGCCTCCAATGCTGCACCCGAATCGCAGACTGTTACTAAACCACAGCCAGATCCCCCGGAGCGGAAACCCGAAAGTACCCGAACCCGGGAAACCACCGCCGAATCCCCTGCCTCACAGGCCATGCCGGCCCTTAAAGCACGGGTCTCCGAGCCAACGAACACGCCGGAAACCATCAAACGAATCACCGAGTCGCCCACCGAAACCGACCCTTATCTCATCAAGCTCGCCACTCATCTGGCCGAGAAACTCGATCAGAAAAGAGTGCCTGCAATTTCGGCGCTTACAGAGAGAGTGTCCATGGAACTGGAACTGAGACTGATGCCCAACGGCGCCCTCACCCGGGCCCGGGTGATCAAATCGACCGGTGTGCAGAGTATTGATGAGGCCGCCTATCGAACGGCTCTGGCAGCCAGTCCCTACCCGAGTCCGGAAGGGGAGGCTACCGACCGTTTCGAGG
>Ga0114900_1000442_pt1 | contig 32159 bp, 26 predicted proteins | sample MalvireepMed_231_FD_89685 | JGI IMG/M metagenome (GOLD analysis project Ga0114900, IMG submission 89685) | Marine viral communities from the Global Malaspina Expedition - Malaspina viral metaG DeepMed_231 | ecosystem: Environmental > Aquatic > Marine > Oceanic | place: Mediterranean Sea...
CCGCAGATTCTGGGCCAGCTCAAGGATGCCTATGCGCTGGCGCGGGAACACAGCGCCACCGGTTCCTTTCTGTCCCGGTTGTTCGAGCAGACCTTTTCAGTAGCCAAGCGGGTACGCACCCAGACGGCCATTGGTGAAAACCCGGTGTCGGTTGCCTATGCCTCGGTTAGCATGGCGCACCACATTTTTGCGGACATGTCCCGCAACAAGGCGCTGCTGATTGGTGCCGGGAAAACCATTGAACTGGTCGCCAGGCACCTGGCAGAAGCCGGTGTGCGCAGTTTCCTGGTGGCCAACCGTACACTGGAGAAGGCCCAGGCGCTGGCAGAAGCCCACGGCGGTAAAGGCATTCTGCTGTCGGAAATTCCGGATCATCTTTCCGACGTGGATATCGTGATTTCCTCCACCGCCAGCCCCTTGCCGATTCTGGGCAAAGGCGCGGTGGAAAGGGCGTTGAAGAAGCGCAAACACCGGCCCTATTTCATGGTCGACATTGCCGTGCCCCGGGATATTGAACCGGAAGTGGCGTCACTGGCCGACGTCTACCTCTATACCGTAGACGACCTGCGCCAGGTGATTGAAGAGAATATTCGCTCCCGGGAAGGTGCGGCCCGGGAGGCGGAAAACCTGATCAGCAGTGGCGTTCAGGATTTTCTGGATCAGCTGCGTGCCCTGGATGCGGTTTCCACCCTCAAGGTGTTCCGTCAGCGTGCAGAATTGCTGCGCGATGTCGAAACCGAAAAAGCCTTGCGCGCCCTGCGCAACGGCACCGATCCGGAGACGGCTCTGCGCTCACTGGCACGGGGCCTGACCAACAAACTTCTGCACCAACCCTCGGTTCAGGTACGCAAGGCGATGGCCGAAGGCCGTACCGAAGTGACCGAATGCCTGAGGGAGCTTTACCAGCTGGACGCACTGGAAGCTGACGAGCCCACCACCACGGAAAAACTATGAAACCATCCATCCAGTCCCGCCTCGAACAGCTTGTTGAACGGTTCGAGGAGGTGAACGCGTTGCTGAGTGATGCATCGGTGATTGCCAATCAGGATAAATTCCGGGACCTGTCCCGCGAATTTGCCGAGATTGAACCGGTGGTCAAGTGTTTTCAGGCTTGGCGACAGTCTCTGGAGGACATCGATGCGGCCACGGAGCTGGCCAAAGACGGCGATGCAGACATGCGGGAAATGGCCGAAGAGGAGCTGGCCAGTGCCCGGGCTCGCAGTGAAGAGCTGGACGAAGAATTGCAGCGTTTAATGCTGCCCAAAGACCCCAATGACACCAAGAATGTGTTCCTGGAAATTCGTGCCGGCACCGGGGGCGATGAAGCCGCTATCTTTGCCGGCGACCTGTTTCGCATGTATTCCCGCTATGCCGAGAAACGCCGGTGGCAGGTCGAGGTGCTCAGCGAAAATGAAGGGGAGCACGGCGGTTTCAAGGAAATTATCGCCCGCCTCTCTGGCGATGGCGTTTATGGCACCCTGAAATTTGAATCCGGTGCGCACCGGGTGCAGAGAGTGCCGGAAACCGAATCCCAGGGCCGCATCCACACCTCGGCCTGCACGGTTGCCGTGATGCCGGAGGCCGACGAAGCCGAAGCCGTTGAGATCAATAAGGCCGACCTGCGAGTGGACACCTTCCGCTCCTCCGGTGCCGGTGGTCAGCACGTGAACAAAACTGACTCGGCCATCCGCATCACCCATCTGCCCACGGGCATTGTGGTGGAGTGCCAGGAAGAACGTTCCCAGCACAAGAACCGCGCCAAGGCCCTGAGCCTGCTGGCCTCCCGCCTTCAGAATGCGGAGCTGGAAAAACAGCAGAAGAGCATGGCGGAAACCCGCAAGAGCCTGGTGGGCAGCGGTGATCGTTCCGAACGTATCCGAACCTACAACTTCCCCCAGGGCCGGGTAACGGATCATCGTATCAACCTGACTCTGTACAAGCTCGACGAAGTGATTGCCGGAGACCTGGACGCCGTGGTGGTTCCCTTGCAGCAGGAACACCAGGCCGAACTGCTGGCAGATATGGCCAATGAGCAGCAGTGAATGTTCGCTTACCTGTGAGGCCCTGCTGAGAGAAGCGGCAGGCCGGATTGGTGGTGAGTCTCCCAGGCTGGATGCCGAACTCCTGTTGAGCCATATCACCGGCCTGACCCGCACCAGTTTCCGGGCGTGGCCGGAGCGGGACGTGCCGGTGGAGCAGGCAGAGCGGTTCTTCGCGTTGGTGGGCGAGCGTGCCAGCGGCCAACCCGTTGCCTATCTGCTGGGGGAGCAGGAGTTCTGGTCTCTCCCTCTGAAAGTCAGTCCGTCCACCCTGATCCCCCGGCCAGATACGGAGTGCGTGGTAGAGGCCGCGCTGTCGCTGGAATTACCTGCCAGCGCAAGCGTGCTGGACCTCGGCACCGGCACCGGTGCTATCGCGCTGGCTCTGGCCAGTGAACAGCCTGGCTGGCAGATTATGGCCAGTGACCGTGTGGAAGACGCGGTCGAGCTGGCCCGGGAAAACAGCCAGCGCCTGGGATTGCCTGTTACCGTGGTAAAGAGCCACTGGTTCGACCAGATTCCCGCCGGAACTTTCGACCTTCTGATTTCCAATCCACCGTATATACCCGCCAGCGACCGTCATTTAAGGGAAGGTGATGTGCGCTTCGAGCCTGAATCTGCCCTTGTGGCCGGAGACGATGGCCTGGACGATATTCGTCTGCTGGTGACCGAAGGACTGAACTGGCTCAACCCCAATGGCTGGATGCTGCTGGAGCATGGCTACGACCAGGGCAGCGATGTACGGGATTTGTTTGCAAAAGCCGGATGGCGCAACATGGAAACCCGCAAAGATTACGGCGGCAATGATCGCATGACCCTGGCCCGAAAACCGGCCAGCGACCAATAGCGAGAACAACTATGCTCAGCGACGAAGAACTCCTCCGCTACAGCCGGCAAATCCTGATGCCCCGGTTCGACATCGCCGGCCAGGAAAAACTCAAAGCCGCCCACGTGCTGGTCATCGGCGCCGGCGGCCTGGGTTGTCCTGTCGCCCTCTACCTTGGCGCCGCAGGTGTTGGCCATCTGACTCTGGTCGACGATGACCAGATCGAACTGGCAAATCTGCAGCGCCAGATAGCCTTTGAGCAAAGCTGGCTGGGCGATTCAAAAGCCGAGCGTCTGGCCGAGCGGGTGAGGGCGATCAATCCGGAGATTACCGTTAATGCGGTGAATCGCCGGGTGGATGGTGATGATCTGCGCCAGTTGGTGAGCGAATCCACACTGGTGCTGGACTGCACGGACAACTTCAATACCCGGTTCGCCCTGAACCGGGCTTCGGTTTCCTCGAAAGTGCCCCTGGTTTCGGGGGCTGCAATAAGAGGTGAAGGCCAGCTTTCCGTTTACGATCCTCGCCAGTCGGAAAGCCCTTGTTACCATTGCCTGTATCCTGAACAGGGCAACGAAGACCTGACCTGCTCGGAAGCTGGTGTCATTGCTCCGCTCGTCGGTATGATCGGCTCGGCTCAGGCCATGGAAGCTGTAAAGGTCATCTCAGAGGTTGGTAAACCATTGGTAGGCCGTCTGCTGATTCTGGACGCCTGGCAGATGGAATGGCGAGAGATGAAGCTGGCAAAAGATCCCGAGTGCCCAGTCTGCGCAAGTTAACTCCAGGATAGGTCAGGGCTGGGGGAGGTCTTTCCAAAACCCTGTGGAGCCATGGATGGCGGAACGGAGCCTACATGGATGTATTTACGGCGTGTTTTGGAAAGACCTCCCCCAACCCTGACCGGCAACGAGACTCCAAAGTCTCAATCCTTCAGCGCCTGAAACCTGGCGATGGCTTCTTTGCGGGACTCTTTCAGGTCCACAATGGGTCTGGGATAGCCTTTTGGGATAACACCACCCCTGGATGGGTCATGAATCCGCTTGTTGTCCAGCTTTGCCAGTTCAGGCACCCACTGGCGGATAAACTCCCCCTTCGGATCAAACCGCTCACTCTGGGTCACCGGATTGAACACCCGGAAGTAGGGCGCAGCATCGGTACCCGTTGAGGCACTCCACTGCCAGCCACCGTTGTTAGACGCCAGAAAGCCATCCACCAGATTCTGCATAAACCAGGCTTCACCCAGCCGCCAGTCGATGAACAGGTTCTTGGTCAGGAACATGGCAGTGATCATCCGCAGGCGATTGTGCATCCAGCCGGTGGCTTTCAACTGGCGCATGGCTGCATCCACAATAGGGATACCCGTGCGGCCTTCCTTCCAGGCTTCGAAATGCTCGCCCGGCGTATTCCAGGCCAGAGCCTCGGTTTCCTCCTTGAACGCACGTCCCATACTCACCCGCGGGTAGTGGTAAAGGATATGAATGTAGAAATCCCGCCAGGCGATTTCATTGATCCAGGTTTCCACGCCTTCCCCGGAAAGGCCGGATTGCTTTGCCGCAATCAGGCACTGGCGCCCGGAGAGCACGCCATTGGCCAGGTAGGGGGAGAGCTGGCTGGTGCCATCCAGCGCCGGGAAGTCCCGGTTATCTTTGTAGTCCTTGGCGCGCTCCGCCAGAAACGCTTCCAGCTGCTCGTGAGCGGCATCCTCTCCCGTCGGGACCAGGGGCTCCGGTGCCGCTCTGAACGGCGCCGGCAGGGTGTCGGTCTGTTCGGGTTTGACCGCGTTGCCGATCGCGGCGGGCCTGGGGTGCAGAGTGGGCCGTGTTTCCTCTATCCAACTGCGCCAACGACGGGAGAAAGGCGTAAACACCGAATAGGGTTCGTTCTGCTGGGTCAGAATCTGGCCGACCGGGGCGACGGTCTGATCCCGGTACTTGCTCACCCGGATGCCGAAATCCACCAGGCGATCGCGCAGTGCTTTATCCCTGCGGCGTTCGTTAATGCCGTACTCCTCGTTGAAATGGACGTCGGCAATGTCACTGTCCGTGCAGAACTGCAGCAGCGCATCGCTGCCATCCGAAAAACGCTCGGCGTTCAGGAATGTCAGTGGAACGCCAAGCTCAGCCAGTTCCCGGGCCAGGGCGTTGGCGTGTTCAAGAACAAAGCGTACCCGGGCGGCAGACCAGTCGTGTTCCTGCCATTGCTGAGGGGTGACTACAAAACACGCGCGCACCGGTTCTCCTGACTGGCACGCGGCCGTCAGGGCAGGGTTGTCGGCAAGCCGAAGGTCGTTACGGAACCACACCAGTTGTGTCATCGGGTCATCCAGGTCGTTGACGGGTGCATATAAGGGTAAATACAACCCAAAAAATCATAGGCTTGTATATTCGCTGCAACTACCGGATTGGATTATAGTTAAAACCAGCCGCCACCGAATCACGCTGACAACAAGGAGCCGTTTCGCAGGCATGACCGAGCAAACCGAAAGCCAGCGCGAAGGTGTCTGGGCGCACCCCTATCAACTGGCATCCGGCCAGACACAGCAACATCAGCTTGGACATACCCGGGTCTGGATTACCCTGCTGGATCTTGAGTGGCAGGTGCGTGAGGAGAAGCTGGATATTCATTCCGATCCCCTGCATTGGCAGGAAACCCTGGGCCATACCGTGCCATCCGCTGATATTCCGGTGCAGCGTTTTGTGCGTATGGATGATCAAGGTATCGTCCGCTTCAACCCCGCTATGGGCTGTCGTCCCACGGTTATACGGCCATTCCAGCCTTTAACCATTCCTGCCGGTGGGCGCTGTTTGCTTTACGTGGGAACATCCTTGTGGATGAAAGTGTGTGTAGGCGATGGGCAAACAGAGCTGACCGAGATCCCGCTGGCCGTGCCCTCCATGACCTGGCTTGGCCGTAACACCATGGAGGGAGAGCTTTGCTACGCTTCCTCCACGTTTGGTCGTCTGGCACTTGAGGCGGTGCCGAAACGTCCCTGGCGGGCCGTTACTCCGGTGACCATCATCAATCGCCGTGAGCAGGCACTGCTGCTGGAAAGGTTCAGCCTGCCCACGCCATTGCTGGCCCTTTATCGTAACGAGCGTGGACAGCTGTGGACGCCGGGTGTCACGGTAGAGTGTGAAACCGATATGAACTCTGCCAGCCTGAATATTGAACAGTCGGTACCCGCCTGTGCCGGTCAATGCCAACTGGTGGCGCCGCCCCGGGAAAAGCTGGCCAAAGGGCGCCGCCTGGTGCGGGCGTTTGACCGAATGTTTGGCTGACAGAATCAGGAGCAACTCTGTTGATTGAGGCTATTGAGGCTACGTTTATTCAATTGATCAGTGGCATTGCCTGGGGGCAGTGGCTGGCGGCGGGATTTTTGCTGGTGCTGGGTATCTTCCTGGGTACCATGCTGGCCCGGAGCGTCGGGCGGCTGGTCGAAAGCCGCACTTCACGGCACCACCAGGTGCTCATCCGGCGCCTGGTGTTCTATGTGATTTTCGTACTGTTTGCTATCGCAGCGCTGCGGGAAGCCGGGTTTTCACTGGAAGTGGTGCTGGGGGCGGCCGGTATTCTCACGGTAGCCATTGGCTTTGCTTCGCAGACATCGGCTTCCAACATCATCAGTGGCCTGTTTCTGGTGATGGAGCGTCCGTTTGAGATAGGCGATGTCATCGAAGCGGATGCCACCATTGGTGAGGTGGTGGCGATTGATCTGCTCAGTGTAAAGCTGAGAACACCGGACAACCTGTATGTGCGTATCCCCAATGAAACCCTGATCAAAACCCGGGTGGTGAACCGGTCCCGGTTTCCGATCCGGCGGATCGATTTGGTGATCGGTATCGCCTACGCTGAAGATGTGGAGCGGGTGCGGGATCTGTTGCTCGGGCTGGCGGAGACCAATCCTCATTGCCTGGAAGAGCCCCGGCCGTTTGTGCTGGTGACCGGTTTCGGGCCTTCGTCTGTGGATCTCCAGTTTTCCTTCTGGGTGGCCCGGGAGGAATTTCTGGAAGGTAAAGGCGGCATGATGGTCGCCATCAAGAAAGCACTGGACGGGGCGGGTATTGAAATACCGTTCCCCCACACCAGTGTCTACGCCGGCAGTCATTCCGAACCTTTCCGCATACAGCTGGTTGGGTCGGAACAACAGCAAGAAAAGGAATCACCGGATGTCGACAATAAAACCTGAAGCCATCAAAACCACTCCCCCGAAAGCGGCAGAGAACAAGGTCAGCCTGGGGTGGCGGGAATGGGTGGCGCTGCCGGATCTTGATATCCAGCGTATCAAGGCCAAGGTGGATACTGGCGCCAGGACATCCTGTCTGCACACCTTCCGCACCGAGCCCTACACCGAAAATGGCGAGCGCCGCGTGAAATTCTGGGTACACCCGGTCCAGAACGACCTGCACCATGTGGTGGAATGCGATGCCCGGGTGCTGGATGAACGTACGGTCTCGGATTCCGGTGGCCACAAAGAACAACGGCTGGTGATTGAAACCACGCTGGTACTGGGCGATCAGAGCTGGCCCATTGAAATGACACTGACCAACCGGGACTCCATGCAGTTCCGGATGCTGCTCGGGCGAACCGCCATGGCGGGCCGCTCGGTAGTCTACCCTGAAGCTTCTTATCTTGCCGGTGAGCCGGCACCAAGGACCTGACTATGAAAATTGCGGTACTGTCGCGAAACCGTCACCTGTATTCGACCCGGCGTCTGGTGGAGGAAGGCATTAACCGTGGCCACGAAGTGAAGGTCATCGACTGCCTGCACTGCTCCATGAACATCACCTCTGCCGACCCGAAAATCCACTACCACGAAGAGGTGCTGGAAGATTTTGATGTTGTGATTCCCCGCATTGGTGCCTCGGTCACGTTTTACGGCACTGCGGTGCTCAGGCAGTTTGAGATGATGGGCGTGTTTCCGGTGAATGAATCGGTTGCCATTACCCGTTCGCGCGACAAGCTGCGCTCTTTACAGTTGCTGGCCCGCAAAGGTGTCGGCATGCCGGTGACCGGTTTTGCCAATAAACCGGACAACGTGCCGGAATTGCTGAAAATGGTGGGGGGGGCTCCGGTGGTGATCAAGCTGCTGCAGGGCACCCAGGGCATCGGCGTGGTGCTGGCGGAAACCCGCAAGGCGGCAGAAAGCGTGATCGAGGCCTTTATGGGCCTGAAAGCCGACATTCTGGTGCAAGAGTTCATCAAAGAGGCGGGCGGTGCCGACATCCGCTGTTTCGTGATTGGCGACAAAGTCATTGCCGCCATGAAGCGCCAGGGCGCCGAAGGCGAATTCCGCTCCAATCTGCACCGCGGTGGCACCGCCTCGCTGGTGAGAATTACTCCGGAAGAGCGCCGAACTGCCATTACTGCCGCCAAAGCCATGGGCCTGAACGTCGCCGGCGTGGACCTGCTGCGTTCCAGCCGAGGTCCGTTGGTGATGGAAGTGAATTCCTCGCCTGGCCTGGAGGGTATTGAAAATGCCACCGGGAAGAACGTGGCGGGCATGATCATCAACTGGACCGAAAAGAACTATAAACCCTGGAAAACCAAAACCCGGGGCAGGGGATAAGAAGGCATGGCCAGAGCTCCGTTTGAGATTGCCGGCGTAGAGGTGAAAGCCGGTACCCGGGAGACCGTGGAAGTCCCGGTGGCAAAACTCTACACCCATACCCCGCTGCATATTCCGGTGGAAGTGGTACACGGCCGCCGGGATGGCCCGGTATTGATGGTCTGTGGCGCCATCCACGGCGATGAGATCAACGGTGTTGAAATCGTCCGCCGTGTATTGAAGAACTCCGCGCTGCGGCACCTGAGGGGCACCCTGGTGGCGGTCCCGATTGTCAATATCTTCGGGTTCGTGCAGCGTACCCGCTACCTGCCGGACCGGCGGGATCTGAACCGCTGTTTCCCGGGCTCAGAGAGTGGTTCTCTGGGCGGGCGTATTGCCTATCTGTTGCGCACCCAGATCATGGAAAGCGTCACCCACATTATCGATCTGCATACCGGCGCCATTCACCGGTTCAACCTGCCGCAGATCCGCGCCGAGCTGAAAAACCCGGAAACTTCCCGCATGGCTGAAGCCTTTGGAGCGCCGATCATTATCAATGCCGGTCTGCGCGAAGGCAGCCTGCGTGCCTACGCCGATTCACTGGATATTCCGGTCATTACTTTTGAAGGCGGCGAAGCCCTGCGCTTTGACGATGTCGTCATTGCCAGCGGCGTGAAGGGCATTATCCGGGTAATGAGGGAACTGGAAATGGTGCCGGCCAAGAAAGGCCCCAAGGCGCCGAAAAAGCGTTCGGAAACGGCGGCCAATTCGCAGTGGGTGCGGGCAGACATCGACGGTATCATGCGGCCGGTGGCCAGGCTGGGCCAGAAGGTCCGCAAAGGGCAGCGGCTGGCCATGGTAGCCGATCCCTTTGGCGAGACTGAAGTGGCTATTACTTCACCCTGTTCCGGGATCGTCATCTGTGTGAACAACCTGCCCTTGGTGAACGAAGGTGAGGCCATCTACCACGTGGCGCGGTTTGATGAGTTGGGTGAGGCCGAGAAGGCCATGGACTACTTCCGCAGTTCCTTCGAGAGCGAGATGTCGGAAGAAGCCGTGGTGCCGGTACACCCCTGGGATGAACTTCAGAAATAACCGACTGTTGGAGCACGTATGATCTGGCACCAGAACACTATTGAGCTGGCCCCGCTGCCCAGGGGATTTAACCTGGTGACCAACGAAATCCTGGCCCAGGCGCCGGAACTGACCAACTGCGAAGTGGGGTTGCTGAATCTGTTCATTCAGCATACCTCCGCTTCTCTTGCCATCAATGAGAACGCCGACCCGGACGTACGTGGCGATCTGGAGCGTCACTTCAATGTGATGGTGCCGGAACACGCCGACTATTACGAGCACACCCTGGAAGGCCCGGATGACACCACCTCCCACATCAAAAGCGTGATCATCGGGCCGTCGCTGACCATCCCCATCAGCCACGGCCATCTGGCTCTCGGTACCTGGCAGGGCATCTACCTTTGCGAACACCGGAATCATGCCGGTGGTCGTAAAATTGTGGCGACTTTGCAGGGGCGTTGGTGAGTATGTTTGAATCATGGTCTCAACGCCAAGGGGCCAATATGTATTTCTCTGATATCGATCATGTAGAGGAATAACCCTCTAAGGTAAGGTGGTACGGATACACTTTTTCTTCGCCGAATAAGGGACCTTTGAGGCCTGGAAGAAGTTGGCATGAGGGCAGGATTGCCCGTCAAGGAACCCCGAGGATTTTCGGGCATCAAGGAAGAAGCAAGGAGCAAAGCCATGAGCGGCAAGAAAGTTGTGCTGTTGGGGGATCTAGGTACCGACCATGAGGGTTTTCCGCCCACCCCGGTAATCAATGGTTCCCCGGATGTATTCATCGACGGCAAGCCCGTCGCGCGGGTAGGTGACCAACTCGCCCCGCACTCCAAACCCAAGCATTCCCCTCATCCGCGTACTATCGCTTCCGGTTCAAGCACGGTTTTCATTAACGGGTTACCCGTTGCCACAACCGGTGGTGCGATTTCCTGTGGTGGAGTCACCATTGGCAGTAGTAGCGTGGTGGTTGGCGATACCCATGCGCCATTGCCATTCTCTGGTGTTTCGGGGGCAAATTCTCACTCTGCGCCTTTGAGCTCAGACTCCAGTACAGCAGAAACACACACAAACGGCATGCAGGCCTCTTCCGGCCCGCAGCTGCGCAATAGCACGTCCAGCCACGATGGTGGAGGGGCTGGCTCAGCCGCAACCCCTTCTCAGGTCACCAAGTCTATTGACGAGTCTGGCAAAACCCTTCACCTGGGGGTATTTTTTGATGGCACTGGCAACCATCGGGGCAATGACCAGATCCTGGCGAACCGCGATGTGACGAATGTGGCGAAGTTGTATGACCTGTATCGTGACGATGGCCTTGGCAGCAACTATCGAAGAATCTACGTGAATGGACCAGGCACCATTGACGGCCAGCACACTCCGAATGGCTTTGAGGCCTCGGAGGACCTCATGGGCTTGGGTTTGGGCATTGGGCCCGAAGGTGGACATGACAGGATAGAGTTTGCGATTAGACGGATGCGAAGAGATATCTTTGCTGGGGACTATGAAGAAGTAGTCTTCGATGTATTCGGCTTCAGCCGTGGCGCGGCCCTGGCCCGGCATTTTGTCAATCTGATCAATGGACAACCGGAAACGGTCCTGCTGCCCCAGTTTAAGGGTGCCTCTTTGTTCTCCCCAATGGTTGGCGTCACACCCGTACCTGCTTTTCCGTCTGGTGTGAAGGTGCGGGTAAATTTTGTTGGCCTGTTTGACACTGTGGGTAGTTTTTACCTACCCGGAGACAACGCCAACCTGGACTTTAATCTGAACCTTTCGCCTAGCAGTGCTGAGAGGGTTGTGCACCTTACGGCCCATCATGAGATCCGCAAGAATTTCCCATTGAGCAGTATTATGAATGACAACGGTAATGGGCCATCACACTTTACGGAAATAGCCGTACCGGGCGCCCATTCCGATGTGGGCGGCGGTTATGAAAACCCGGACAAGGGCTTCGAGAATATTGAGAAGATCGTTCTGGGCATCCACTCGGGTCTTGCGGACGGCGGCCATACCCAACGCACAGCCATTCCGCAACTTGAGGCGAAGTACGCGCGCCCAGGCCGGACTGTGGTAGCGGTGCCACAGCCAAATGGAGATATCCACGTGCAGGAGCGTAGGCGTACACGTAAGGAGCTGGCGATATACAACCTACACCGGATGCATGGATTAGCTGTGCAAGCGGAGGTTCCATTGGGTGGACTGGATCTGACTGATATCGATCATGCATTACCTTCCGCCCTTCAGTCAGCAATCGCGTCTTGGCAGTCGGCAGGAGGCTCGCTGGAAACGTCCAGGGATTACCTGCATGGGTTTATTCATACTTCCCATAGTATCTACAAATTTGGGTTAGACCCAGAGTCCTCGGGCAAACGCACGGTTTTCTACAATAAGCCGAGCAAAGCCATAACCCCATCTTCGGTAGGAGTGGCAAGTGCACAATAAAAGGGCCCTGAGGGCAACCTTTATCATCTTGTTTTCGTTCCTCGCTGTAGCTTGTTCCTCGGAGCCCCGCGAGTACGACTTTGCCGTGTCTGTTGCGGGAGGGCCGCAGGGATGGCCGGTTTGGGTTGAAGACATCACATTCGATGGAACGTGGAACGCTCGTGGTGGGTCACTGCGTGGTGGTTATGACCACATTCCCCCGGGAGGGGGCGTCGTGGGTATAAGTCCTAAACCTGCCCCCAGCACCGTGCACGCCCGCTGGTTTTCTTTCCGAACCCAAACGTTCTATGAGGTCACCCTCTCGCTACCCGAGGATCTTGATGACAAATTGCGTAAATGGTACCGGGACTACCCGCTTGATGACTACAACCATACTCTGATTGTTGGGTTTTCGGGTAAGGGAGAAGCACTCGCCTGGTGGGAGGCGTTCTGTAACACCTGCAATTATGATCGCAGCCACGATTTCCACATGCCACTGGCTGAAGATGTTGTCGCTGAAATTGTTGAGGGTGATCCTGGCCGATACAACGTCAGAACTCGCGATTATGTAGAGGAAGGAATTATTCCTCCACCACCAGCCTGGCTCAGCCGTCAGGCTGATGGCGACGCAGGAAATTGAGAAGCAACTTCTCAGGTTAACCGAGTTGTGATTTGGGAGAGGTGAGTGCGCAATAACACGGTTCTCAGAATCAGGGTGATTATCCTGCTGTCGCTTTTAGTCACAGCCTGCTCCTCGGAACCTCGCGAGTACGACTTCGCCGTGTCTGTGGCGGGAGGGCCTGAAGGGTGGCCTGTTTGGGTTGATGAAGTAATCGTTGATCAATCTTGGAGGGTGCCGGCTGGGGGAATTGAACATGGCTTTGATCAACGCCCTCCAATAGGCGGTGTGGCCATATTGGGTCCCAAGCCTGCACCCAGCAGCGTGCATGCCCGCTGGTTCTCCTACCGGACCCAGACATTCTATGAAGTTATTCTTTCGCTGCCCGAGGATCTTGATGACAAACTGCGCAAATGGTACCGGGACTATCCGCTTGATGACTACAGCCATACTCTGATTGTTGGGTTTTCAGGTAAGGGAGAAGCGCTTGTCTGGTGGAAGGCTTTTTGCTCCACCTGCAATTACGATCGCAGCCACGATTTCCACACGCCGCTGATCGAAAACGTCCAAGCCGAAGAGGTCGAAGGGGACCCAAGCGGCTACCGATTGCAAACTCAGGAGTTGATTGATGAGGGAAGTATGCCGTCGCCGTGGTAGCCATTCCATTGGCAGCACCACAGGGTTAGCTAGTGCGCGACAAAACCAATGCAGGGGCCACCCATCGGTCCCAATGAGTAAGTTTGGATGGAGAACAGGCTGCCCTTTGCCAAACAATCCACATAGTATGCGATCTGTCGTTTCTACCCAGGTACCCCCGCAAACTCCCGAACATCCCGCAAAAACCGATCTACCTGCTCTTCCGAGGTCGACCAGGAGCACATCAGCCGGGAACAGCCGCCAATAAAGTTGTAGAACTTCCACCCTTTCTCTCTCAGCGCAGCCTGGGTAATTTCCGGTAAATCCACAAACACACCATTGGCCTGCCTGGGGTAACGCAGGGATACGCCGTCAATACCGCGCAATCCGTGCTCCAGCCGTTCGGCACAGGCATTGGCGTGTCTGGCATTTTTCAGCCAGGTATCGTCAGTGAGCAGACCGCACCAGGGGGCTGAGATATAGCGCATCTTCGAGGCGAGTTGCCCCGCCTGTTTACAGCGCCATTCAAAGTCTTCGGCAAGTTTACGGTTGAAGAAAATCACCGTTTCACCCAGGGCCAGTCCATTCTTGGTGCCGGAGAAACAGAGCACGTCGACACCCGCTTTCCAGGTGATTTCAGAAGGGTGCACGTCCAGCGCCGCTACCGCGTTGGCAAAGCGTGCGCCATCCATATGAATGTTCAGGCTATGGCGGTCGGCCACTGCGCGGAGCGCACGGAGTTCCTCTGGGGAGTAAAGGGTACCCACTTCTGTTGCCTGGGTGATGCTAAGGGCCTTGGGTTTGGGATAGTGAATATCGCTGCGTTTGGTGACAAGGTGTTCCACGCTTTCCGGGGTCAGCTTGCCGTTGGTACCGGTACCCAGCAACAGCTTTGCTCCGTTGGAGGCGTATTCCGGGCCGCCGCATTCATCGGTCTCGATGTGGGCCAGTTCGTGGCAGATGACACTGTGGAAGGACTGCCCGATGGACGCCAGAGCGAGCGAGTTTGCGGCTGTGCCATTGAATACGAAGTAAACGTCGCAATCGGTACCAAATACTTCGCGTAGTTGGTCTGCCGCTTTGGTTGTCCAGCTGTCTTCGCCGTAGGCAGGTTCGTCCTTCTGGTTGGCCTGTTCCATGGCGTTCCAGGCCTGGGGGCAGATACCACTGTAATTATCGCTGGCGAATTGCTCCGAGTCTGACATTGGTTCTCCCGAAAATATCATGGGTGAATATCCACACATTATTAGCTTTGCTGTGGGTGGTTAGCCACCCAATGTTCTTCGTCTATTTGTCTAATAAGAAATCAATTTATTGTTTTGTAAGTATTTTTACTAACTGGCCTGGCCCTTGCTGATAGCTCCCCCAGCGAGGCCGGGCAGGCCTCATCAGCACCCAACCAACAAGATGAATCGGGAGCATTTCTTATGAAACTTCAAACCATTCTGGCGGCTGCGATCGCCTCCTCCGTTGTTGCTGGCCCTGTGATTGCCCAGGATCGTGCCGGCTGGCCCGAGAGCTTTACCGTTGGCACGGCAAGCCAGGGCGGCACCTACTTTGCCTATGGCTCCGGCTGGGCAAATTTCGTGGCGGAGAATCTGGGGGTGTCTGGTGGCGCTGAAATCACCGGCGGCCCGGTTCAGAACATGGCGCTGGTTCACACCGGAGATCTGAAGTTTGGCCTGACCACCATGGGCCCGGCCCGTGAGTCCATGGAAGGCGAGAGCCAGCTGGCACCGGGCATGAAGATGGACAACGTGTGTGCCATGTTCCCGATGTACGAAACCCCGTTCTCCATTGCCACGCTTTCCAGCTCCGGTATTACCAGCATCTCCGAGATTCCGGACGGTGCCACCATTGGTTTCGGGCCGGCCGGTTCCACCTCGGATACCTACTTCCCGCGCATGATGGAAACGCTGGGCGTCAAGTTCGAGCGTCGTAACGGCAGCTGGTCAGACCTCGGTGGCCAGCTTCAGGATGGTCTGATTGATGTGGTGGCCTTCGCGGCCGGTATTCCCATTCCGGCGGTCAGCCAGCTGGAAGTCCAGACCGACGTTAACGTGATCGGCATGAACGACGATGAAGCCAAGAAGATCGTCGACAACTTCCCGGTGTCTGAGTTCGTCATTCCGGCCAGCACCTATCAGTCCCTGGACGCTCCATCCCGAGTGGTCTCCATGTGGAACTTCGCCATGGTGAACTGCGATATGCCGGAAAGCTTTGTGTATGAAATCACCAAGCTGACCATGGAGAACAACGACAAGATGGTGTCGATCCATAAGGCGGCGCGCCACTCCGTTCCCGAGAACTACACCAAGAACAAGGTACTGCCCTGGCATCCGGGTGCGGCACGCTGGTTCAACGAGAACGGCTATCCCATCGAAGACGCGGCCATCAAGCAGTAATGAACCTGGCCGAAGGGTCGCCGGACGACCCTTCGGCATCCGGTCGATACCGATTCACCGCCTCTCAGACAGGCAGGACTTATCATGACCAAAGAACAACCCCATGCCGGCGGCGAAACGCAGCTGGCAGAAAACCTGACGGTCAATGAAGACCATGTATTGGCCCACAATGTGGATGAAGAACCGGTGGAGGCGAACCGTCGCCTGTACACCGGTCTTTTGCTGAAGTTCGTGGTGTTGCTGGCCATTGCCTATTCGGCGTTTCACCTCTACACCCTGAACGTGTCGCCCATGGAAACCTGGTCGTTCCGTATTGTCCACGTGGCCGGTGCCCTGGTGTTGGGCTTTATCCTGTTTGCCGGTGCACGTTTTGTGTCCGGTGAAGAAGGTGCCGCACGGCATCGCTGGACCACCTGGTTTGCGGCGGTGGCACTGATTCCAGCGCTCTATGCGCTGTACCAGACTTACGCCTTTCACCAGATGATTCTGGGTGGCACCCTGCGTATTCCCGCGGAACTGGAAACCTGGCATTTTGGCTGGCCGCTGCTGGCGGCTTCCGGTGTGGGTATTGTCATGAGCTGGTTCCACCAGCGCGACCGTGCCCGGTTCAGCGTGCCGGATCTGGTTCTGATCGTCTGCTCTGTGGCGGTTGCCGCCTACCTGCTGGTGGTGTTCAACACCTCCATGCGGATGACCACCGGCACCGCGTTCGCTCCCGTGGGCATTTCTTTCGCCGCTGTGGCCGGTACCGCGCTGATTATGGAGCTTACCCGCCGGGTAGCCGGTATGGCTCTGGTGGTGATTGCACTGGTCTTTCTGGCCTACGTCTTCGCCGGCCCCTACCTTCCGGGCTTTCTGGGGTATCCCGGGCTGTCGGTGCAGCGCTTCTTCAGCCAGGTCTATACCGATGCGGGTATTCTCGGGCCGACCACGGCGGTGTCTTCGACCTACATTATCCTGTTCATTATCTTTGCCGCGTTTTTGCAGGCGTCGAAGGTAGGTGACTACTTTGTGAATTTTGCCTTTGCAGCGGCTGGACGGTCCCGGGGTGGTCCCGCCAAAGTCTCCATTTTCGCCTCTGGCCTGATGGGTATGATCAACGGCACCAGTGCCGGTAACGTGGTGTCCACCGGTTCCCTGACCATCCCCTTGATGAAGCGGGTTGGCTACAGCAAGGAATCCGCCGGCGCGGTTGAAGCAGCAGCGTCTACGGGCGGGCAGATCATGCCGCCGATCATGGGAGCGGGTGCCTTCATCATGGCGGAAATCACCGGTATTCCCTATACCGAGATTGCCATTGCGGCGATTATTCCGGCGATTCTGTATTTCGCCTCGGTCTACTTCATGGTCGATTTCGAGGCCAAGAAGCTGGGTATGCGCGGCATGCGCGAAGACGAACTGCCCAATCTGCGCCTGATGCTGCGCCAGGTATACCTGTTTGTGCCCATCATTATTCTGATTGTGGCGCTGTTCCAGGGCTACTCGGTGATTCGCGCCGGTACTCTGGCCACGATTTCTGCGGCGGTGGTCAGCTGGATTTCCCCCAACAAGATGGGCCTGCGGCAGATTCTGCATGCGTTTGAGATAGCGGCCTACATGTCAATTCAGATCATCGTGGTCTGTGCGGCAGCCGGCGTGATTGTGGGTGTGATCTCACTCACTGGCGTTGGCGCCCGGTTCTCGGTGCTGTTGCTGGATGTGGCGGCCCATAGCCATCTGCTGGCACTGGTGTTTGCCATGTTCATTTCCATTCTGCTGGGTATGGGCATGCCGACCACCGCGGCTTATGCGGTTGCGGCTTCGGTCGTGGCGCCGGGCCTGGTGCAGCTGGGGATTGAACCGCTGACCGCGCACTTCTTTGTGTTCTACTTTGCGGTGGTCTCGGCCATCACACCGCCTGTGGCACTGGCGTCCTATGCGGCGGCGGGTATTTCCGGTGCCAACGCCATGTCGACATCGGTGGCGTCGTTCCGTATCGGCATTGCGGCGTTCATCGTGCCCTTCATGTTCTTCTACAACAGTGCGCTGTTGATGGAAGGAGGGTGGTTCGAAATCGGACGGGCGCTGATTACCGCTACCTTTGGCGTGTACCTGCTGTCTGCCGGTGTGCTGGGCTGGTTCGCACGGTCGTCCGCCCCGGTTCTGGTACGGCTGTTACTGGTGGCTGCAGCCCTGCTGACCATCGAGGGTGGTTTGTGGACGGATCTGGCGGGTATCGCGCTGGCGGTAATCGCCATGCTCATCCAGCGCAAGCGTGCGCTGGCTCTGGCCGCAGCCTGATATGGCCAGTACCCGGAGGACAACCTGCCGCTGAGCGGGTTGTCCTGCCGGTCCGGGGGCGCTAGGCTTGGCCGAAGCCCCTCTTTGATGTCTCGGAACTGAATTCCATGCTCCAGCGCTTCAGCGTCGTTGTGATTCTGGTTGTCATCATGCTGCTGTCCTGGCTTCTGGGCGGTTGGTACGGTTATCGCCAGCTGGAGCAGGAGGCCCTGCAAGAGGCTTTCCGGTACCGACAACTGGTTGCGAACGAGCTGAACCGGTATCTGCCGGTTCCGGCTCTTATCGCCGAACACCCCCTGTTAGCCGACGCACTCAAGCAACCGAATGATGCTGTGACCCTGCTTCGGGCCAACGAGCAGATGCAAAGAATGGCGACCATTGTCGGCGGCTCAGATATCTACCTGATGGATTTGTCTGGTTTGACGATTGCGGCCAACAATTTCGGCCAGCCGGACACCTTCGTCGGCAATAATTACGCGTTTCGCCCCTACTTTTCTGAAGCCGTGCAAACCGGAGATTCAGTGGCCTATTTCGCCCTCGGTATACGGTCCCTGGAGCGTGGTCTGTACTTCACTCATCCGGTGCGGGATCAGCGGGGCAAGATGCTCGGGGTCGTAGCCATCAAGATATTGGTCCATGAGCTGGAGTCGCAGTGGCACCGGCCAGAATCGACCCAGCAGGCGCAAATGGTGGTGCTGGACGGCGACGGCATCAGTTTTCTGTCCAGTCGCAGCCAGTGGTTGTATCGGGACTTTCGGCCAGGTGACAAGGCCGAAAAAACCGCCCGCGTGCGGCAGCGTTACCCCGAACGGGATTTAGCGCCTGTTGACTTTTCGGTCACTGGCAAGCCGTGGGGGCTGGCGGATTATTCCACACGGATTCAGTTACGGGACAGCAACAGTGCCGGCACGTACCTGACCGTCGAGGTGGACTTGCCCAGGCTGGACTGGAGCCTGATGGTCCTGTCCGAGACGCGATCAGTACTCTGGACCCGCGCCGGTTTCCTGGTCAGCGGGCTGGCCTTGTTCCTGGCCGGGTTCCTTACCTGGTTGTATCTCCGCGAACGATACCGGCGGGAACGTGAACTGGCCTTGAGGGGAGAGCAGTTGGAGCGTCGCGTTGCTCAGCGGACAGCCGATCTTAAACGTTCCAATGACCAACTGCTGGAAGAGATACAGGAGCGGGAGAGAGCCCAGACCGAGTTGCGTGAAACCCAGCAAGAGCTCATCCAGGCTGCCAAGCTAGCGGTGCTCGGGCAAATGTCGGCGGGTCTGAACCACGAGATCAATCAGCCCCTGACCGCTATCCAGGGTTATGCCCGCAACAGTCGGAAGTTTCTGGAGCGAGGGGCCACCGATATGGTGGATGCCAACCTGGGGGAAATTGTTGCCCTGTGCGACAAGATGGCGGAGCTCATCCGACAGTTTAAGGTGTTCGCGAGAAAATCCGAGGGCCCCCCGTCGGTGGTTGATCTCAGATTGGCTGTGGATGGAGCCCTCAAGATTATTCGTGCCCAGCACAGCAGTAGCGGCATTGGCATCGATTGGCATCGTCCGGAGCAGCCGGTCATGTGCCACGGGGATCTGATCCGGATCGAGCAGGTGATGGTCAATCTGGTGGCGAACGCGGTTCAGGCGGTTGAAGGCCGTGACGAGCCGTTGATCGAGATCATGATTGATGAGGAAGAGGGGAACTGGCGTTGCCGGGTTCGAGACAATGGGCATGGCCTTCCCGGTAACACAGAGAAGGTGTTCGAACCGTTTTTTACCACCCGCTCCGTCAAACAGGGGTTGGGCCTGGGGCTTTCCATTTCCCGTCAGATCGTTGAAGCTCTGGGCGGAAACCTGGTCGGCCACAATCGTGACGATGGTCCGGGTGCCGAGTTCGTTCTCAAATTGAAACAGCGTAGGGCAGAGGAATGACAACCGCTTCAGTCATTTTTGTCGATGACGACCCGGATATCCGGCCACTGATGGAACAGACCCTGGAGCTGGAGGATATCCCGGTGGCCTGTTTTGCGGATGGAGCCTCTGCTTTGCAGGAGGTTCATCCGGATTTTGAGGGCATCGTCCTGTGTGATTACAACATGCCGGGCATGGACGGCCTGGATGTGTTGCAGCGCATCCGGCAGATTGATGAAGATATTCCGGTCATTCTGCTGACTGGTCAGGGCGATATCAGCACGGCGGTATCGGCCATGCAGCAGGGTGCCTACGATTTCATCGAGAAACCGTTTGATCACGAGGAGTTGATTGAACTTCTGCGGCATGCCCTTGAGAAACGGCATCTGGCGCTTGAGAACCGGCGGCTGAAAGCTCAGCTCCGACACCTTGCCCGCCCCGGCCCCCGGATGCTGGGCGATTCGCCGGCTATGCAACGGGTGATGGCGACCATTGATCCGGTATTGGATATCTCCGCAAACGTGCTCCTTCATGGTGAGACGGGGTCCGGTAAGGACGCGCTGGCCAGATATATCCATGAAAACAGTCCACGCAGCAGCCACAATTTTGTTGCGATCAATTGCGGCGCTGTACCCGAGAATCTGATCGAAAGCGAGCTGTTCGGGCACGAGGCCGGTGCCTTCACAGGTGCTGACAAACGACGTGTTGGCAAGATAGAACACGCTCATCGGGGAACCCTGTTCCTGGATGAGCTGGAAAGTATGCCCATGCCGTTGCAGATAAAACTGCTCCGGGTTCTTGAGGAGCAACGGGTTGAGCGGCTTGGCAGCAACCAGGTCGTTGACGTGGACGTACGTATTATCGCCGCCACCAAATCCGATCTGAAGGAACTGAGTGACAAGGGAGAATTCCGGTCCGACCTTTATTACCGACTGAATGTGGTGAAAGTGGATATTCCGCCGTTGCGGGAGCGAAAGGAAGACATCCCCAAACTGTTCCATCACTTTGTGCTGATTGCTGCCGCTCGCTATGACCGCGAGAGTGTGCCTTTGGACGCACGTCAGGCTGCCCGGCTGATGCAGCATTCCTGGCCCGGCAACGTTCGGGAACTGCGTAACCTGGCCGAGCGATATGTCTTGCTGGGCCCGGCAGCCCTGGCCGAAGGGGATTCCGCCAGCGGACCGAACATTGCCAGCCGGCAGACGTTGTCGGAAATGATGGATGGCTTTGAACGCTCGGCTATTGTCAGTGCTCTGAACGCCTGCCACGGTAGCATCAAGGACACCATGGTTCAGCTCGGGATTGCCCGCAAGACGCTGTATGACAAAATGAAGAAACACGGGCTGGACAAAGCCGAGTTCAAGGACTGACCGTTACAAAAGATAACGCCCTGGTTGCACTGGTTTTACAAACTACGAGGTTTCCTCGATAAATCTGTCGTGTGTTTTTCTGTAGGATTGCTAATCTTTTTTTAGCGGACTTCTCCGACAGTCATTCCAACCACGGAAAACACACCACATGAAGAATCTGACCATCCAGGCGAGGGTGCTGTTGCTGGCACTGGTGCCGGTTATTGTTCTGACTGCATTGCTGACCACTTACAACCTGAATCAGGCCCGCTCGATCGGAGAGCAGGCGGTTGCAAGCTTCTCGGAAGACATGGAGGCCAGCAAGCGCCAGGAGCTGCGCAACTATCTGGAGCTGGCAAAAACGTCCATCCAGCATCTTTATGAGCAGCCGGGCTCGGCCAATGATCCTGAGGTCCAGCAGCAGGCCTGGGACATCTTGCGGCAACTGCGTTTTGACGACTCCGGCAGTGAGGGCTATCTGTTCGCCTATACCACGGAAGGTGTTTCGGTGATGCATGGTGTCAATTCCGCCCTGGAAGGCCGTAACCTCTGGGGCTTTCAGGACCCGAACGGCACCTACCTGATTCGCGAACTGATCGAGGCTGCGCGCAATGGTGGCGGCTATGTACCCTATGGCTGGAAACACCCGGAAACCGGTAACGTAGCCCCCAAGTTAGGCTATGCCGAAATGCTGCCGAAATGGGGCGTGATGATTGGCACCGGATTCTGGATTGACGGCCTGGAGTCTCAGGTTGCTTCCATGGAGCAGCGGGTGGGCGATTCCCTGGGTGAGGCGATCATTGGTTCGGTGACCACCTCCCTGATCGCCCTGGCGATTATCGTCTTTCTGGCCCTTGTCGTGGTTCGCGGCATTATCCGCCCGTTGAAGTCGGCGGTGACGGCGATGAATGGCATTGCCAGTGGCGACGGGGATCTTACCCGTCGGCTTGACGTCTCGGGCAGGGATGAGCTGTCCCAGTTGGCCACGGCGTTCAACAGCTTTGCGGATCAGGTGCATGGGCTGGTCCGCCAGGTCCGCCAGTCGGCCGAGACATTGAATGTTACCACCGGCGAGTTGAACGAGGTCATGGTGGAAGCCGAGCAGGGCGTTGAGCGCCAGAAATCGGAAAGTGATCAGGTGGCCACCGCCATGAACGAGATGACCGCCGCAGCCCAGGAAGTGGCCGGTAATGCCAGTGAAGCGTCGGATTCGGCTGGCCACGCTACCGCTCAGGTAACCGATGCCCAGGGGCTGGTCTACCAGGCCATCGAGGTGATTGGCGGGCTCTCCAAACAGGTGGAAGAGGGTGTTCAGGTCATAGAAAAACTGGGCACCGACTCCCGCCAGATCGACAGCGTGCTGGAGGTTATTCGGGAGATTGCCGACCAGACCAACCTGTTAGCCCTGAATGCTGCCATCGAGGCGGCTCGCGCCGGAGAAGCCGGCCGTGGCTTTGCCGTGGTTGCCGACGAGGTACGTACGCTGGCAAGCAGGACCCAGAAGAGCACTCAGGAGATCCAGGCGACCATCGAGCGGCTGCAGAAAGGTGCCCAGCAGGCGGTAATGCTGATCGGCGCCATCAGCCAGCGCAGCGAGGAAACCGTGGAGGAAACCCGCCAGGTGAACGAAGCGCTGCAGCGTATTTCCCAGGCCGTGAACACGATTACCGATATGAACACCCAGATTGCCAGTGCTGCGGAAGAGCAGACCAGCGTGTCGGAAACCATCAACCAGAATGTCCACGAAATCGTGGCAATCTCGGAACAGACTGCCCAGGGAACCCGTCGCGCCGGCGAAGCGACCCAGCGCCTCAAGGCACTGGCCGGTGAGTTGACCGACCAGGTCAGCCGCTACCGGGTCTGAGCAGAGTTACCTATCCAGTCGAAGGAAAAGGCGCAGTCACGCAAGTGACCTGCGCCTTTTTTTTGCCTGGATCAGGGCGCGATCTTCTTTTTCAGGGCTTTGGTCAGCGGCCTTGGCAGGCTCGGCAGCGACTTCAGCAGCCAGGGCAGCACCTTTCTTTTTACGCCATTCAGGGATTCCGGTACCACCGCTTCAATCAGGTGCGGGCCGGGGTTGTGTTTGGCGTATTCCATGGCTTTGATCAGCTCTTCCGCCGTGGTTACCCGGGTGCCGTGCACGCCCATGCTCTGGGCCAGCAACGCGTAGTTGGTGACCGGGCCACTGATGTCGAGCTGTGATTTCGCCTTGGCACCGGCTTCTTCTGCGCCAACCCGTTCCAGTTCTACGTTCAGGATCGAGTAGGAGGCGTTGTTGAAGATGATGGTGATCACGTTCAGGTTTTCCCTCGCCATGGTCCACAGGGCCTGGTTGGTATACATGGCGGTGCCGTCACCGATCAGTGCGTAAACCTGGCGATCCGGACAGGCGATGGCTGCGCCGACGGCGTTGGGCATGCCTTGCCCGATGGCCCCGCCGGTGAGGGTGATCAGGTCGTGCCGTGGTGAGCCTGCGGTCATGGCGTTCAGCATCAGGCCGGAGGTGATGGCTTCATCCACGATAATGCTGTTCTCGGGCATCAGTTCGCCCACCGCCCGGCAAACCTTTTCGGCGGTGAGTTTACCTTTGGGCAGGCCGGGGCGGCCGGGCGCCTGCAGCTTGGGTTGGGCATTGCTGGCACCGAGAGTTTCGGCCAGCTTTTTCAGGCTGGCGGTGGCATCCTGCTCCGGCGTGCTCAGGGTGTGAGCAGTGCAGTTGTCTGGCACCAGGTAGCTTTGTTTGCCCGGATAGGCGAAGAAGGATACCGGGGCCTTGGCATCCACCAGAATCAGGTGGTCAAACTCGGAGAGCTGCAGGGTAGCCAGTTCCGCCAGGTAAGCGATCCGCTCCACCGGCGGCAGGCCGGCGCCCCGTTCAATGCGGGTTGGGAAGGTTTCGGCAAACAGGGTGACACCGTTGTGAGCGGCAATGCGTGCCGCCTCCAGCAGAGCGGGCTCACGCAAGGCGCGGCCACCCAGCAGCAGGGCGGTTTTCCTACCGCTCTTAATGGCTTCTGCGGCCGCTTTAACAGCGCTATCTTCAGCTGCAGGCGCTTGCGGTTGAGTGGGTGCGGCACAAGGCTTGCCGCCTTCGCCCCAGGACACATCCGCTGGCAGAATCAGAGTGGCTACCTGCCCTGGCAGGCCCCGGGCGGCGGTGATGGCTTCGGCGGCATCCTGGCAAAGGGCTTCTGTGCTTTGTGACGTGCGCACAAAACTGGGGGAGATGTTGCGAGCGACCGTTTCGATGTCAGACTGCAACTGGGCGTCGTATTTCACATGGTAGGTGGCATGGTCGCCAACAATGTTGACCACCGGTACCTTACCCTTGCGTGCATTGTGCAGATTGGCCAGGCCATTACCCAGGCCACAGCCCAGGTGCAGCAGGGTAGCAGCGGGTTTGTCCGCCATCCGGGCGTAGCCGTCGGCGGCACCGGTGGCGACGCCTTCAAACAGGGCCAGTACCGCCCGCATTCCGGGTTCGCTGTCCAGGGCGGCGACGAAATGCATTTCGCTGGTGCCCGGGTTGGTAAAACAGACTTCAACACCCGAATTCACCAGGGTTTTCATTAGTGCCTGAGCGCCGTTGGTCATTGTTGTTCTCCAGCTTGGGTCAATTCGTTTGTATTGGTCCGGTCGAGATGGGTCTCGTTGATATCGGCAATTCTGGTGACACCGGTCAGGGTCATGGCCAGTTTCAGTTCCTGCTGCCAGGTGTTCAGGAGTCGGGTTAATCCAGCCTGACCTTCTGCCGCCAGGGCCCACGCCCAGGGGCGACCAATCATCACGCCGTTGGCTCCCAGGGCAAGGGCGCGGAAAACGTCTACGCCGTTGCGGATGCCGCCATCCACCAGGATCTCGGTGTCGTTGCCGACGGCGGCCACGATGTCCGGGAGTTTGCGGGCGGTGGCGGCCACACCATCTAACTGACGACCGCCGTGATTGGAGACCACGATGCCATCGGCACCGACGTTGACGGCTGCTTTGGCATCATCCACTTCCAGTATGCCTTTCAGGATCAGTTTCCCTGGCCAGCGTTCCCGCAGCCATTCGATGGCCTGCCAGGTGACGGAGGCATCGAACTGGGTATCGACCCACTGCTTGAAGGAGTCCAGGTTACTGGCCTCTGGCACTGCGTCGCTCAGGTTGCCAAAGGTCAGGGGTTTACCTTTTATCGCTACCTGCCATAGCCACCCGGGCCTGGATAGCAGTTGCTGCGCTTTGAGCGCAACAGAACGGGCGCCGGCGCTGTTCAGGCCGTTACGGGTGTCCCGATGCCGGGGGCCGGGCAGGGGCAGGTCGATGGTAAAGATCAGCGTCTGGCAGCCGGAATCCCAGGCTTTTTTCAGCAGGTTTTCTACGTAGCCCCGGTCGCGAATCATGTACAACTGGAACCAGAACGGCGCCGTGGCGGCTGCTTTCACTTCTGCCAACGGGCATATGCCAACGGTGGAGAGGGTGAAAGGCAACTCGGCCGCATTGGCGGCTTTTACTGCCTGGGCTTCTCCCCGTTGTGCCATCATTCCGGCCAGCCCCAGAGGCGCCAGGGCGACAGGCATGCTGCAGGATTGCCCGGCCAACTCGGTGCGGGTGTCCACGTTATCGACATCAATCAGCACACGTTGGCGCAGGGCGATATCCTGCCAGCCGCGGACATTGGCCCGCAGGGTGTGTTCTTCGGTGGCGCCGCCGTCCAGGTAATCTGCCAGAAACCGGGGCAGTTTACGGCGAGCGAGTTGCTGGTAATCGGCGGCGGTGGCCGGATAACTCAGGGGCATGGTCTCAGTTTCCCTTGATGATGGAGCGGGCGGCAGCCCGCGCCGTCAGAATGCAACCGGGCAGGAAGGTGCCTTCGAGTGACCGTTTGCCATTGCTGCCACCGCCGCCAAAGCCGGCCGCTTCGCCGACACAGTACAGGCCGCGGATGGGTTGCCCGCTGGCATCCATTACCCGGCTTTGCAGGTCGGTGCGCAGGCCACCCAGGCTCTTGCGGGTAGTCAGTTGCATGTGAATGGCGATATACGGCCCGGCGCCTGGTTTCTGCAGAGGCGCCGGTTTGCAGGTGCGCAGCCGGTCCGGCCCCCACTGGCGGGCGTGGCGGATCATGCGGATTTGGGCATCGTTGTTCAGTTGATCGCCCTTGCTGAAATTGGCATCGAAAGCATCGGCGGTGGCTTTCAGAGTGGCAGCGTCAATGTCCAGAGAGCAGGTTAGGGCGTTCATTTTCTTCGCCAGCCCTTCCAGGGTGTCATCCACCAGGAAGTGGCGGCTTTCGTGCTGCATCTGATTCACCAGCGGTTTGTTGCCCAGCAGCAGTTCTTTCAGGAACAGCGGGAATTGTTTGTCCCGGATTCTGGCATTGTGTTCAGCGCCGGAGATGGCAAATTCTTTCAGTGCGATACGCCGGTTCAGCAGGTGCCAGGTCCAGGGTTTTTCCTGTTCGGCTACCCGTTGGCACAGCCAGTGAGTATCAAAGCCGGTCACCAGGGGCTCCGGCCCTATACGCTCGCCCCGGTGGTTCAACCAGAGTGCGGATTTACACGGTATGGTAGACAGACCGTGGCCCGGGAAATGCGGATAGGGATGGGGAAAGCCGGCGGCATAGTTCCACATTTCGCCTGCGTGGGTGATGCGCGCGCCCAGGTGGTCTTTGGCCCAGTGGTGCAGTTTGCCATCGGCAAACGGGTGGGCACCGTTGAGAATGGTGTCCGGTTGCGGACGATGTCTGGGCCAGTTGGTACGGCACTCGGCGTGGCTGCCGTTGATACCGCCCATAGCCAGCACCACGTTCGGAGCCTCAAACCGCATTTCTTCGCCGGTTTCCTCGTTGATGGCAACGGCGCCGCAGACCTCACCGGCCTGATGGTCGACTGCGGTAATTCGGTGCCGGTGATGAATGGCCAGTCTGCCACTGGTGTTGGCTTCGTGCAGGGCATTGACCATGCAGCGCACCAGTTCCCGGGAGGTGCCCCAGGTGATGTGGTACCGGGGCACGCTGTTGCCATCGCCAAACCGGCCTCGCTCCACCCAGTTCACCGCCGGCATGAATTTGATGCCTTCGTCAGCGAGCCAGTCGTGCACCTCGGTACGGGAATGCTCAACGTAATAGCGGGCCCACTGCACAGGCCACTCATCGTTTGGGTCCAGTTCGCCGAAGCGCAGCCAGTCGTTCAGCGCCAGTTCCGGCGAATCGGCGATTCTCATGCGCCGCTGCAGCGGCGTGTCAATCAGCATCATGCCGCCAAAGGCCCACAGCGCCAGACCTCCGAAGCGTTCGGGGCTGTCACGATCAACAATGGTTACGGACTTGCCAGCCCGCAGTGCTTCCAGGGCGGTGACAATACCTGCCAGGCCGCCGCCGGCAATCAAAAGGTCTGAGCTAACAGGTTTCACCATGGTGCGCTTCCGGATTGTATTTTTGGTTTTGTTGTTACAGACCATATAACGCTATGATCGGTTCTGAATTGACTTTAGAGGCCATAATAATTGACATTAGAAGCCACCGTATCCATGGGCTGGGTCAATACCGTGATCGATGCCGCGCAGCGTTTGGGCGTTGCCGAGAACCTGCTGCTGGAAACTGCCGGTCTGCCGGCCGGGGCCCTGTCTCTCGAACGATGGCCCATCGACTTCATTACCCGTCTCTGGCATGCCGCTGAGCAGTGCACGCGGGATCCGGGGTTTGGTCTGAAAGTTGGTACTGGCGTGCGACCAGCCAGTATTGATGCGGTCAGTTTCGCCATGCAGAGCGCCGCCACCCTGCGCGAAGCCATCACCCTGGTCCAGAAATACCAGCGGCTGATCTCTGATGGCGGTCGCTTCCAGATGATACCGGGTAGCAGGGGCACCTGGATTGTCTACCACCCCCGGCAGGGGCGTCTGGCGTTCAGTCCGCATCAGATTGAAGCCGTGCTGTCGGCCGTGGTCAGCCTGACCGACTGGATTGCCGGTTCTGCGGTTGGGCCTGTGCGAGTGCAATTCAGTCAGGCCCGTCTGGGGCCACTGTCAGGGTACCGGGAGGTGTTTGGTTGCCCGGTGGAGTTCGAGCAGGCGTTCAGTGGTTTGCTGGTGGGTAATGAGGTGCTGGACAGGCCTTTACCACAGGCAGATCCGGCCCTTGCCCGTGTACATGAACAGTACAATGCAGGGCGGCTGGCGGCGCTGGAAAAGGGCGCTGTGTCGGCAGAGGATCTGCGACAATGGCTGGTCGCCCGGATGGGGCCAAACCTTCCACGACGGGCAGAAGCGGCCAGGATGTTGGGGCTCAGCGAACGTACGTTGGCCCGTCGGCTGGAGGCACAGGGCTATACGTTCAACAGCTTGTTGGACGAGGTGCGCCGGGAGCTCGCCCTGGCGGCGGTGCGGGAATCGGGGTTGTCCCTGGCAGAGATCGCTTTATCGCTCGGATTTGCAGAGGCCAGTACCTTTTACCGGGCATTCCATCGCTGGACTGGCATGCCCCCGGCTCGCTGGCGCAAACAGGGGGCGCACTGAAACCTACAGATTGGCTTCGGCAAACTCTGCCAGTACCGAACGGGGCACGCCTTGCAGATGGATGTGACCGCCGTGGCGGAAGCCCTTGAAGCGCTCAGTCATGTAGGTCAGGCCGGAACTCAGGGGGCTCAGATAGGGGGTGTCTATCTGCGCCAGGTTGCCCAGGCAGATCACCTTGGAGCCGTTACCGGCCCGGGTGATGATGGTCTTGATCTGGTGCGGGGTCAGGTTCTGTGATTCATCGATGATGATGAGGCTGTGCTGGAAGCTGCGGCCCCGGATGTAGTTCATGGATTTGAAGTGCAGAGGCACTTTGCTGAGGATGTAGTCGACACTGGCGGTCATGTTCTCATCGTCTTCGTGCAAAGCTTCCAGGTTGTCCACGATCGCACCCAGCCAGGGTTCCATTTTCTCGGCTTCGGTGCCGGGCAGGAAACCGATATCCTCGTCCAGGCCCTGGGTGGACCGGGTCGCGATGATGCGTTTGTAGAGTTTGCTGGCCACGGTCATTTCAATACAGGCGGCCAGGGCCAGAATGGTTTTACCGGAACCCGCCGAGCCGGTCAGGTTCACCAGGTGGATGTCGGGGTCCAGTAACAGGTTCAGGGCCATGGCCTGATAGATATCCCTGGGCACCAGGCCCCAGACTTCTTCATTCATCAGATCATGCTGGTGCAGATCCTTGAGCACCAGTTGGTCCTCGGAGATATCAACTACCTTGCCGATGAAGCCCTGCTCGTCAATCACGAACTCGTTGATGTTCAGTTTCGCCAGTTCCCCTTCGCGTTTGAGCAGGTGTTCCGTCACTCCCTCCCGCTGTATGGTTTCCACCTTGGCGATACCGTCCCAGAACGAGTTCGGGAACTCCTTGTAGCCCTTGGGCAGCAGGTCAATGTCGTCAAGTAGCTGGTCGTTGTGGTAGTCCTGGGCTTCGACACCAAAGCCGCGGGCCTTTAACCGCATGTTGATGTCTTTACTGACCAGGATGATATCCCGGGACTTGTGGCGTGCCTGCAGGGCGGCGAGGGTGTTGATGATCTTGTTGTCGTTCAGGTGCTCCGGCAGTGAGTGATTGCCGGCACCTTCGGTGCTCATGATGATTGAGAGGGTGCCCAGTGGGTCCGCTTTCTTGCCGCGCAGAATAGGCACGCCTTTCTCGATGTCCTTGGGGCTGGCATCACCCAGCAGTTTGTCGATGTTTCGAATGGCCTGGCGGCAGTCGGCGGCAACCGTCTGTTTGCCGGATTTCAGGCTGTCGAGTTCTTCGAGGACGGTCATCGGAATGATGACATCATGTTCTTCAAAGTTCAGGAGGGCATTCGGGTCGTGAATCAGGACGTTGGTGTCGAGGACATACATTTTCCGGCGAGCTTGCGGTGCTCTTGGCATAGGGGGCGCTACCTCTCTGGTGGCTCAGTCGGTCTCGGCGCAGCGTTGCGTCAGGTCTCTGTCGGAGATCAGTTTCAGCATGTCATAAGTGGTTATGATACCGGTGATTTTTGAATCCCGGGTGACAAAGATCCGGTGCAGGTGCTCTCGCATCATGATATTGGCAATGTCTCGCACTGGCGTGTCTTCGTCAACCGACAAAACAATGGGCGTCATGATGTCCCGGACTTCAACCGGAACCTTGCCCATCTCTTCGAAGATGACCATACGCAGACGCCGGGCCTCTTCCTGCTCCTCTTCGGTCAGCCTGGGCTGATCGCCGGAACGGGAGGCATTCCAACGGAATTCGGTAATGTCCTTGAGGGTGGCTATGCCGATGACGTCGCCGTTGTCGTCGGTAACCGGGCTGCCGGTGATTTCGTTGTCGGTGAGGAACCTGGCGAGGCGATCCATAGTCCAGTTGTGGGGGACAGCCTTGATGGTCGGGGTCATGATCTCATGGGCGAGAACACTCATGTGCGGGCATCTTCCGTTTGCTGTGCTTTTGATGAAGCTTAGCCGTTCCGTGGCCTGCCGTCACCCCTGCATTGTGGGTCGGGTTAACGGGCTTCCGGGCTTACGCCCTGCAATGTGCCGTCTTCGCCCCATTGCAACTGGTAACCCTGATAGCGATCCTGTTTGGCGACGGCTTCCAGTGCGAGGATGGATTTGACCGGTATATCGACAATCAGGCTATTGACCAGCCATCCGGGCAATGCGCCGTTGGGTTCGGTGTGCTGCACCCAGACCATTCGGGTTCGGTCGCCCTCCGGGGTAAACCGGTAGAGTGTGTCGGAGCGGTCCACCCGCACGCGACTGTTGAACTCGGCCCGCATGTTGGGAGTGGCGTTGAGGTCCATGATAATCTCGCCGGTGGACGCGTCGCCGCGGGTACGGATGCGCAGTACATAATCACGGTCGGCTACCGGCCACGGCATATCGTTGACCGAATAGGCATAGCGATCGTGGAAGTCCCCCTGGCCAAAGGCATGGGATTCGGTGCAGTTGTGTACCCATTCCTCACAGGATTCCGGATTGACCATGACGGCCATCAGGTTCTCGATAGGAACGTCCAGTTCCGCTACTGCCTTGAAAGCCTCGAACCCCGAGCCTTCCCGCGCCATGGTGTATATCCGCACATTGTCCACTTCCTTGCGCAGTGACCAGGCCTCGGCATCTTCCGATGGCAACGGGCCGGTTTCACTGGCGGACACAGACAAGGTCATCAACAGGCCCATAATGCCGGAAATCAGGCGGCTAACGCCGTGGGCTCTGGTTGTGGTCATAGGCTAAACTTCCGTTGTAAGAGTGAGCCGAGTCTACCACGGGGCGCAATGGCCCCCGCCTGTGAATGCGGGGGTTTGTGAACCAGGTAGCTTAGTTACACAACGCACACCACGATTGGCCTGATCTGACGAACATTATGACAACACAGAAACTGGTAGATGCCCGCGGACGAATAACGCCAGGGCTGATGGAGCATCCTGTCGACACCATCAACTATCTCGACTACGACCTGCGCACGGTGATGGACAAGCCTCGGACCCGCCTGGCCAGACACTGGCGTTTCAACCAGTTCCAGTTTGTCAGTGCGATGGCACCGGGCTGGGTGTTTGGCCTGGCTATTGTGGATCTGAACCTGGTGGGTAATGGCTTTTTCTATCTGTTCGATTTCGAGAGCGGACAGATGTTCGAGCATTCGTTTTTGCAGCCTCTGGCCAGGAACACGAACATAGAGCCCTATCCTGAACGCGGTCACGCCCGGTTCCGCAAAGGCGACTTGAGCATGGCCATTGAACCGGCCACCGGCGGTCGGAATGTGAGAGTGAGCGGACCCGGTAATATCCGGGTGGATCTTGAGTTGCGGGACACCGAACAACCCTTGCGGCTGGTGTCGCCGGCCGGATACAACGGCTGGGTGTTCACCCGGAAATCGGCCGGGCTGACGGTGGACGGTGAAGTGCGCCTGGGCGATGTGGTCTGGCGTTGCGATGAGTCTACCCGTGGGTCCATCGACTGGAGCTGCGGCTTCATGCGCCGGGAGACTGCCTGGAACTGGGCCAGTCTGGCTGGGGTTGCCGACAATGGTGTGTCAGTGGGGCTGAATCTGGCCGCTGGTGTGAACGAGACCGGGATGACCGAGAA
>Ga0114900_1000455_pt1 | contig 31757 bp, 41 predicted proteins | sample MalvireepMed_231_FD_89685 | JGI IMG/M metagenome (GOLD analysis project Ga0114900, IMG submission 89685) | Marine viral communities from the Global Malaspina Expedition - Malaspina viral metaG DeepMed_231 | ecosystem: Environmental > Aquatic > Marine > Oceanic | place: Mediterranean Sea...
ATCCACCACTACGTCCTCACCAGCCACGTCGGTAACGGTACCTGGCGCAACCGTCCCGGCCTTACCCAACACCTTCTCCACGTTATGGAATACGGTGCCGTTGTTGGCAGGCTTAGACGATACGTGGAACCGCCACACCTCTCCGACCTGTACGGGTTCCCCGCTGGTGACGGCGTTGAACTGTTTGTACCACGTCTCGTCTCCCGTCTGCGGGTCAGCCAGCAAGTAACTCAGGTAGATGTTCCCCTGGTTGGGGCCACTCCCGATGGTGTTCGACTCCTTCTTCTGAACCAGCCCCACTATCTCCGACTCTGTTGCCTTCACCTTAGCTACCATTGTCTCCCTCCTTCTGCCATTTCTTGGTTCCTATATCTCTCAGGGCTTCATCACAAGCGTCAGTCAACTCAGGTATGTTCGCCTTGATTCTCATGCAGAATGGCCCTGATATAACCCGCAGCCCACGCAGATACCTTGAGAGTAGGGTGTGACTGTACCCCAGGTCATCCGCCAGCTTCGCCGCCTTCCCTCCGTAGGAGACGGCTAGGTAGTCCACCAGTCTTAACCGTAGGTTCTCTTGGGAGTCCTCTTTTGTTTTTTGCATGTCCCTATTGTACAACTCTGTCATATATTGTCAAGCCCTTCTATGTCTGAGAGGGCGTCTTTCAGGTGCCCCGGTAGCTGTACCGGGTCAGCCACTTCGTCCACCGCTTTGACCACCCGTTCTATGTAAGCGTCCATCGCTTCCTGGGTCTTGAAGCCAGGGGCGTGACCGTTGTGTGACTCCAGGTTATTGATGGGTGTGTCACAGTTCGGGTTGTCCCCCTTCCGGGATAGGTTGACCGTGGGGATAGGCACCCCCTCAGGCCACGGCCCGTTGGGGTCACTGAAGAACTGCACCCCGCTCTGGATGAATACACCGGATGAATCCGTCACTATATTTTTTAGTACCTTGATACTCAGGTTGTCCACGTTTATACCTCCTCGCCTTCATTCATTAAGTTGTCATAGCGGTCTGTTATAGCGTCAACGGTACGTTCCACCCGACGGCGGTCTATTATATGAGTCGTGATGTCCCGCCGTCCTTGTGGGGATAGATGGGGCTCAAGCCGCCCGTAGACCGCCTCTATGGCGTAGAGGTACGCTCTCTGCTTGGCCATCATTCCTTGTACGACCCCGGTGCTGGGGGGCGTGATGCCAGCGTCAACCAATGCTTCCAGGGCTTCCGTCGCTGTCATGTTATTGTTGAACAACTCATCGAGTTCTTCGATGAGCGTCCGCTGTGTGTCGATGATACTGGCGAGGTGTTTGCAGATAGAACTCACGTGTTCTTCGTCTGCTAAAGCCTCTGGCGGTAGGTCCAGGATGTCGTTAATCACTCGCACGAACTCTGGATTATCTAAAGGGTCTGGTTCTTTATTGGTCATGTTTACTCCTCCTGTTTCCTAGATTGCCCGTGGGAACTGTTCGAAAGTTGGGCGGTACTGAACCCTGTACACTGGCTTCCCCCGCCTGTACCCGTTCCAGGCTTTGATACTGAGGGCCAGGAAGGTGGTGATGTCCATCTTGGCCCTCCCCACCGCACTTTTGTTCGCTATCAACCGTTCTCTCAGGTGGAGTACGGCATCATCATGTCCCAGGTCAGCACCACTAACCAGCTTTGACCAGAAGGTGCCGTTCGCCTCCGCACTTACATTTGAGAAGATGTAGTGTAGGAAAGTGGCGTAACTCCTGGGCATCAAACGCCGCAGCATGTTTATGTTCGCCGTTACCGTGGCACTATGCTCGATACCAGGGTGTTGCAGGAACATGTCATAGGCTTCGGCATTGGAGATACGGTTCCTGCCTGAGTGGTAGATGCTTGGCAGTTGCCCCGCCAGATAGGACTTCAGGATGCCAAGGGCGGGGAACACGGCACGGGGGTAGCTGACTCCGTGCATCCCAAGCACGTCAGACCCACTCCGTATACTCCCGGTGTCCATCCTATCCCTGGCACTGGTAGGAAGCCCCCATACCACTTCGAATGGTATGATTAGTGCCGCCTCCATGACGGCAAACAGACGGTGCTGCCCGTCTATCAGGTGTTCATGGATATCGAACTTGATGGTCTCCCCCGTCTCCGCCCACTCCCCGTCCCGCATGGACATGGCGTACCTTTCCACCACGGTCTGCTTAACGGGACGGTTCCCCTCCTGGGTCTCAAGCCACTGGCTTGCGATTAGTGGGGTCACGTTGACCCGCTGGGTCTTGTAGAGTGATGACATGTATGTCCCTTGCACCTTTGTTGTCTTGACCATAACTTACTCTCCCTCGTTTTTAAGTTGTCGCTCTGCGGTCTCCAGGTTTTTCTTGGCTACGGACAGTTGGTACTCAAGTACACTGACCTGTTTGGTATATTTGACCACCCGTTGCGCAGGCGTGCCCTCCTTGGGATTGTATCCACTGATTCCTTTGACTCCCTGACTATCTCTTGCCATAACTTACCCTCGCCTCCTTCCTAGCTTTGCTCACGGCCCAGTAGGCCGCACAATCCTTGGTACAGAAGTACCCACAACCAGCCCACCCGTACCTATCCCCGTCATGGGCGTAGGCGTACTCCCTGAGTGGCTCCCCACATTCCTTGCAGTTCGGTGGTTGTTCCATCACCGTTCCCCCCTTTTTTCTTCTTGGGTGTCGAATGGTTCTCCCATATCTTCTAAGATAAATATGCAGTTATCCTTGCAGCTTGAACAGAAACCACTTGGCCCACCGTAGGGGATGGTACTCTCGTCCAACATGTCTCCCAACGGACGTGCCTCGCAGCACTCACTTATCCACTCGCTCACGATATCTCCCTCCTCGTTTGAGTTTAAACTCAAACCTTACCAACTACTGTTGTAGAAAAAGACGGCATCCCCACCCTCTGTTACTGCCCCCTCCAGTATGTGGCGGGTATCTTCCAGGTCTTCGAAATAGTAGCTGTCGTACTCAGTGCTGCCAAAGAAGAACCCGCCTAGGTGGGTGGGGAGCAGGGTAGGAGCCAGGGTATGGTCTGCTTGTACCTGCTTGACGATATCCAAGAGTTGCTGGAGTTGTTCCGTGGTAACGTAGGACTCTTGGCACTCATCAACTCCGTCTTGCACATTGTCCACGAACCATTGGTGGATAGCGTTAGCCTTGCGCCAGTAACCCAGTTCTTCTTGGATTACCTTGACCCTCTCAGGCTTGACTCCGGGGTAGTCCAAACTTAGATTACGGTGACCGTCACCATATATGTAAGTGTGTTTGACCAGAAACATAGCTAGTCCCATGTTCATCCCTCCTACTTTGTGGTTACTTCAACCTTGTCCATCTGTTCATAGAGTTCCTGAAGCAGCTTCTCCTGGGGCTTGCTCTCCACCGCATTGGGGCAGTAGTTGGTACGCACCTCCTTGATTGCGTCATCCGGATGGAATCCCGTGACCACCATCATCCCCGCCACAAAGGTGCCCGTCCTCCCATGTCCACCCACACACCCAACCTCAAGGGTGTGTCCCGCCTCCAGTTGTTCCAAGGCCCACCTGGCTATGCACATCAGCCGCTGTACCTCCACGACCCCGTAGTCAGGCCAGTTGAGGTAGACTATGTGCGGCTCACCCTCCGGTTTCTTCATCCCGCCGTTGGATAAGACCTTCCCTCTCAGCCAGGTCACGTCAAGGTATATCGCCACCGTTGGGTCTGGCCCTTGTACCGGGGTCTGTCTGTCCGATGACCCGCTCAGGTATATGGTGTGTTCGTTGAAGGAGAACGGGGTACGATTATGGGCACAACTCCGTACCGGGGCAACGTACTTGGCCTTGGTCTTTGGGTTCTGCGGGTGCTGCCACGTTAGTTGTTCCTCCTTGGGGGAATCGCCCTCCATCAGTCTGTCTATACTCGCCCCGTCAAATATGCCCAGGCAAAACGCACACACCCAGCATTGCTTGTCCTCAAGGTACTGAACAACATTCCCCGCCTTCCCCTCCGTCCAGCAAATCTCACACTTGCGTTGGTCTAGTTTTTTGCTCTTACGAAACACTAGTCCTCCACCTCCACTTCTTGGATGTCCTCAGAGAAGCACCCATCAGCTACGCAGAAGGGGCGTTCGAATGTACTAATGTCGTCAGCAACCCACTCTTGCCCATGGTAATCCCACGAGCAGGTGCCGTTTAGAACCACTTGGTTCTCTGCCCCGCAAGTCTTGCATACGTACTTGATTCTCATTACTTCTCCTCCACGGTGACGATTCCGGTGTCACCGTCCACCGTTACCAGCTTCCCTGCCAGGGATTCACCGGGGAAGGTGTCACCCAGCCCCACCACGCAGGGCTTACCCATCTCCCGGCTAACTATGGCGGCGTGGCAAAGCCTCCCACCCAGGATGGTCACTATCCCAGCGGCCTTCCGCATCTGGGGTACAAGGTCAGGGTTGGTCATGGTGGCCCCCAGTATGCAACCCTCCGGTATGTCCTCCCCTTCCTTGGCCCAGTACAGGATTCCACTAGCGATTCCCTTTGAAGCTACCCGTCCGTTGTATTCCATAGTCACTCCCTCCATATATATTTTGAGTTTAAACTCAAACTTACAGTGTGGTTATCGGCCTTGCTTGCAGTATCCAGAGTTTGTATTCCTTGTCCACGCACCACTCTATGTCTTGGGGGCACCCAAAGTGGTGGTCAATCTCAGAGGCATAGGCGTGGAGTGTGGGGGTATGGAACTCTTGTTCCCCCACATCCTCCCATTGGATTGAGTGCCGGGACATATCAAAGCTGAACGGTATCACCTCCCCGCTCACCAACTTCTCACCCGTACCTTCCACGTACTCCACCACAAAGCGACTGGTATCCCCATCCACGGGGTCAGCCGTGAACAACACTCCGGAGTACAGGGGGTCAATCATCCGCTGGACAATGACCGCTATCCGGTCTTCAGTGATGCCGTTCTCCTCCCGGTAGGCCACCGCCCTTGGGTTGTTGACTGACTCAAAGCAGTCGTAGATAGCTATCGCAACATCCTTTGCCTTATTGGGAATGTTTAGGTAGGTATCATGTTGCCCCGCCATACTGGCGGTCAGCCCATCCTCAGCGATACCGGAGGAACGGACGGCTACAACGTGGCCCAAGTAGTTAGTGCTTGGCAGTAGCCTGTAATCTGTCCCAGTCACCACGTACCCATCCGGTACTGGCATCCCCATGCCAATCAACTCCCCCAGGTTCGCCGCCTTGCCTCCGACGGTGGCAACGTCCTCCTTGCGTACATCCTGTAGCTTGGTGATGCTCATATGTCTGCGCCTCCATTCCGTTTCTTGTTGTAGAAGTTCCTGACCGGGACAGTTGCGTATGCCAGTAAGCCCGGTATACTCTCCGCTAGGTTGGCATCCAGCACTGACTTGAGTCCCTTGGTAGGCCACACCTTGTCGAAATAGGCACCGCCGTTATGTTGCAGTCCCCAACATGTGTCCACAAACATCAGCGGGGTCAGGCCATCCGTTTCGTACATCCGGAGGATGCTCGCTATATTTGCCCACTTCTTCCCGCCGAAACCTCCCCCGCTGAAGTGGGGGAATACCTCCTCAGCCCACTCTAAGGCGAGGGTGCCGTAGTGCCTCCGGAACCTGTACCATCCCCGCCACGCCTCATGGCGGTGACTTGGCAGGGTGGAGTCAGCTATCGCCCTCCGTAATGGCGTGGGGAGTTGGTTACTGGGAACCTTCAGCCTTGAGTGCCTTAACTCCCCGCCCACCGCCATATCGGTGTAGGCTACGAACTGGGGTAGCAGGTAGTCCATCAGCTTTTGGAACTTCCCACCATCCAACCCGTCTAGGTCTAAGTCCATCATCAGGTAGAACTCCGCCGCCCGATGCCTAAGTTTGAGGTTGGGGTCTAACTCCCATATCCCTTTGGTTACTTCCTCCTTGCTTAGTTGTTTCTGTGCCGGGGAGGGTAGCTTGGGTGCTACCCCCACATCGGTCTTGGTTTCGGTAGTCCAAGTTATCTTCATATGCTGACCAACTCCAAGGTTTCAACGTCCACCTGGGATAGGAACTTCTGACCACATCCCCCACAGATACTATTTGGGTGTATCCTGACGGCCCAGAATGAGGTTGACCCATCCTTGTTATCAGGCGTACAGGCACAGGCAAACTTCTGTTTCTTGTTGACCTTGGGTGCCGCTTTCTTGGTTGGCATCGGCACTACGAGTTCCTCTACCTCAAGGGTGGAGGGTGGCAGAGAGGGTTCTACGTGTACGTCTACCACCGGGGTATCATCCCCGCCTACCATCACGTCCCCGATAAGTCCCTCCGTATCGTCTGGTTCAAACAACTCCGTTGCCAGGTCAGGGCGTCCAATCTTCTCCAGCGTGTTACCAAACTCCTTGTAGAACCCGATGCTATCCCCGTTGGTCTTGGTCTTGATTCCGAATCCCCTCATGCAGTCCCGAAATGCCTTGGGGTGATACCAAGACTTGGAGTCGTGGTACACCTCTGAGGCTATATGCGTGGCGTTATGTATCAACGCCACCACCGTCTCAAGTTCTGTCAGGTCTTGCCGTAGGTCTATGTGATGAGGGAGGCTGATACCATCCCCCTCCCAGTGGTACATCCCGTCCTTGTGTACCCGTCCGGAGGCGTTGAACCCTATCACCGGGTCAGGTAACTTACCCTCAAATAGGTGGGTGTTGATGGTAAGAAACATCCGATTGGCGGACATCGCCTGCTTGTTGTACCTCCACTCTGAGTTGGATTCCTGATTCTCTTGTACCTGTTTGTTCAGGCTTTTCATACTATCCCTCCCATATTGCTTTGACTGTATACCCGCTGTTGTTGGTAGCTATCATCAGGTAGTCGCAGAATCGGTTGTCCTTGTCTACCACCTTGCAAGCCTGGGTGTAGCCATCATGGTCTGCTACCTTACGGGCTAAGTCAGCGTCCGATAGGTTCTGGTGTTCACCATAATCGGTGACACTGTAGACTAAACCCAACCCTAGGTATTGCTCATTGAATGAGGCCGGGCGTTGGCTACGGTACACCTTGAATACCAACGTCCGGAATATGCCATCGGGTAGGCTACTGTACCTATCCTCCGTTTGGTACCCCGTACCGCAACGGCAAGGCTTCATGTTTCCGGTATCCAAGTATTGGTGTCCGTTTTTTCGGGTAGTCCCGCAATCGGGACATACCCTACCGGGGAGACGGCTCACCACCTTGCCGTACTTTGGGCAAGGCCGAATGTCTCGTACCTCCCGTTGCCCTTGACATGAGGAACAAGGCCGTTCTCCGTACTCTAGTATGTTGCCTACCCTTTGCATCTATTCTCCCTCCGGATTTGAGTTTAAACTCAAACATTCCTCGATTATGTCCAACTCCCTGATGTTTTCCTCCGTTAGGTCTATAAGGTCATCCATGATTACTTCCCTCCGTTCTCTTGTTTAGTGCCTTGCCTGTTTAGTTGCACCATACCGGGCACCATTCCATGATGCCCGGAGGGGTAGCAGCTAACGCCTGGGGAATGTCATCCGCCGTCCGGTAAATTCCAGCGTCTCACCTTGAGGTATGACTACGTACCATTTATGGTTCTTCTGGTATACCTGATAACCTAACCCGAATTGATTACTCGCTTGATTCATCCGTAGTTTGGTGGTTGCCGTTTCCCAACCTCCCGTATTGAGCGTGATGTATAGGCTATCGAATTGCACAACGTCGGTATTGTGGTACCAAACATAGGTGTACTTTCCCAGGTGTTCTACTTTGGTTGCCGTTCGTCCGATAGTTTGAGTCTGTGACATTTAATTTCCCTCCTGTATTGGGCAATCTTCCAAGGTGTGCCAGTCGTTAGCGTTTTCATGGGTGGCGTAGCTTGACTCATAGAGTCCGAATTTAACTGGCATCTTGAAGTCTTCCGGTCTAGTCTTCCAAGTCTGAGTTTTACCGCTACGCCGTACCGCCGTGATGTTGACTCGCTTGCCACCACGAGGGCCGATATGTACGGTGCAATCGTGCCTCCCGGTGTAGTGTAGGTTGTCCGCTGTTAACGCTTGATTCTTAGTTATCACGGTATATCCTCCGTTTATATATTCGTCGCTTTGTTGACGTAGTGCGCGGTCTACGTTGGGCACATGCCCGGTTATGTAGGGTGAGCCTATACGGAGTGTGCTTTCCCGCTCCGTAGGATGGGTCTGGTAAGGTTCAAATTGTTCCTCCGATGTGAAGATAGCCTTGCGTTACCCACTACCCGTGTCTGCTCCGGATGTACGTGAGATATACTTGGGAAGCCTTGCGGAGAACCCGCAACATGTCCACTATATGTCCGCTTGCGTGCTGTACTTGATGGACTCCGCATTGTCTAGCCTCCGTTTGGTCTAGTACCCTAGTGAATCTAGCCTGTCAGGCTCACGCCGTAGCGGCCTAGTTGGTTTGATTCACTGCCGGTATTATGCGCTTCTGTTTAGCATATGTCAAGCATCAATTTGCTAGGCACGAAATAGGGCATTTCACGCCTAGCATTTGAGTTTAAACTAAAATATGGATTTAAAATCCGCATATGGTAGAATCAGGCATAGCCTATACAACATATAGTAGGTAGATATGAGCCTCACGCCCAAACAGCATATATTTTGCGATGGCATACTTTCCGGATTGAATCAATCGGACGCCTATAGGGAAGCCTACAACGTTGACGGCATGATGCCAGCCACCATTCACAATGAGGCATTCAAGCTTATGGCAAACCCTGAGATAGCCACGAGCATTGAAGCTTCAAGGCAACACCGTAGAGTGTGGACTCTAGCCCGTATCTTGGAAGAAGCGGACAGGAACCTGCAAGGGGCGCAAGAGTCTGGGCAATGGGCGAGCGCAAACGGTGCGCTTGCGTTCATTGGGAAGGCATCAGGCACGATTGTAGACCGTCCCACGCCTGAGACTGTCAGCATCACACGTGTGACTGTAGTTCTGGATTCAGGCGTGGATTTGAGTTTAAACTCAAACGTAGCAGCGAGCCTAGCCGAGCCTAGTGTAGAGGCTAGCCTAGAGGCTGGAATCGAGCCTGACGGCACCACAGCTTCCTATTAAAGCAACCGAAGGTTGCTGGCGTGTGCGGGCGGGCGCATCATGCGTAGGCGTAGGGGGGGTACCCCACCCCCGGCAAGGCTTAACGCCTGCGCACGTACCTTGTAAGATAAGCCCCCACAATTTTGGGCCATGAAGCCTTTTCAGGACAGGGTGCGGACAGTCCTAGGACAAACTGGACATGTCCCAGAGTTGAGTTTAAACTCAAACCGCCAGTTATTAGCACTTTGGAGGACTATGGCCGCTAAGAGTGAGAAGCAGAGAAGGTTCATGGGGGCTGAATTGGCCCGTAAGAAGGCCGGGCAGCCCACCAAGACGGGCATGAGTGCCACGAAGCTGCGCCATTACGCCACCAGGGCTAGTAAGAGGGGGAATAAGTGAATGAGGCTGCTGTAGCGGTCCTTGAGGAACACCCTCCTGGCTATAGGCTCTCTGACGGAGAGTTGCAGCTAAGGTTTCATCCGGGACAGACGGCTACTTGGGTCAGTGAAGCCCGTGTGGTGGCTATGCTGGCCGGTACGCAGAGCGGTAAGACCTCTTTCGGGCCTTACTGGCTGGAAAGGGAGATACAGAGGAAGGGTTTGGGGGATTACTTGGCTGTTACGGCCACCTTTCCTCTGTTGAACCTCAAGATGCAGCGGGAGTTTCTCCATGTGTTCCAGAACTGGTTCAATCTGGGGGTCTGGAGGGCCGCCGATAGGGTGTTTGAGAGTTACGAGAAGCACCACGGGGGTCCCGCTTGGAGGGTTATCTTCGGGAGTGCCACCAATCCTGAGTCTCTGGAGTCGGCCACGGCTAACGCCGCCTGGTTGGACGAGGTGGGCCAACACCAGTTCCAGCATCAGGCTTGGGAGGCTGTTCAGAGACGGGTATCCCTTACTCAGGGCCGCATATTATGTACCACCACCCTCTATGAGTTCGGTTGGTTCAAGACCGAGGTCTATGACCCTTGGGTACGGGGGGATACCGATGTGGATGTCATCCAGTTTGATAGTAAGACCAACCCCGCCTTCAGTCAGGAGGCGTATGAGCGGGCCAGGGCCAGCCTTCCACGCTGGAAGTTCGACCTGTTCTATAGAGGGGTCTATACGAGGCCCGCTGGCATGATATACGACTGCTTTGATGAAAGTACGTGCGTGATTCCCAGATTTGAGATACCGAAGGAGTGGCCCAGATACACGGGACACGACTTCGGGCCCACCAATACGGCTGCCGTATGGTTCGCTCAGGACCCTGGAACGGGCTTCCTTTATATGTACCGGGAATATCTGGACGGGGGTATCAGTGCTTTCGACCACGCCCAGCGGTACAAGAATTACAGCGAGGGAGAACGGGTACTGAGGCGGGTCGGAGGCTCCAACACGGAAGACGGCTGGCGTGAGAGTTTCACGGCGGCGGGATGGCCCATACAGAAGCCCCGATTACAGGCGGTGGACGCAGGCATAGACCGGGTATACGGGTGGATGGCCCAGAACAAGCTATTCGTCTTCAAGGACTGTTCTCGTTATCTTGACGAGGTACTGTCCTATTCAAGGGTACTGGATGACCTGTATAATCCAACCGATAAGATAGATAGTAAGAGTTCTTACCACTTGATGGATGCCACCCGTTACATACTGGGGGATTTCTCCCCGGAGCGGGCCGAAGTCAGACAAACGGTGAAGGTGGTCCAGCACTGATGACTAATAATGTGGGGAGAGCGGCGGAAATCATAGCGATGGTGGACCAGAAGGAACTGGATTCCTCCCGGTTGCACGAACGCATGGACGAGGATTACGGTCTCTGGAGGCTGGACAGCTTCAGCCACGACCAGCTTACCGGATATCAGAAGTACACCAGCAACGACCCCCGTACCCTGGGCAGGAAGGGCGTAAGCCTCCTGTCAGGGGCCTCTATGACGGTACGTGTCCTTCAGGGGAATGACGATAGAGGAGACCGGGAGCAGGACAACCGCAAGGAACAGTTCATAAGGGGTAACTTCCGGGCCAATGACGAACGTCTGGTCATGGCGGGAGGCATCCCTCTCCGTAGTTTCATCTCCTGGTGCGTCATGGTACGGGGATACACCACCGGGCGTTGCCTTCTGAACAAACGGGATAACCGGGCGTGGGCCGACGCCACCCCGTGGGACCCCAGAGAGGTCACATGGGAGTTCGGACATGATGGGTTGATGTGGATTTGCCACAAGACGGTGATATGTCCCGCAGCCATACGTTCGGAGTATCGCAAGGAATTTGAAGGGAACGACTCCGACGGCATAGTCAAATACGATTACTATGACCGGGAACGTAATATCGTTATAATCCCGGCGATACAGGAAGCCCCGGTGAAGAACGAACGCCACGGAATGGTGGACGGGTTCGGAGAACCAAGGGTCCCCGGCTGGGTAGTGGCCTCTTCGGCCCAACCGATGATAACCACACGTCCGGAGGGGAGCCACACCACGGACGTATCCGCCCTTACCGACGCCTGGACGGACTACGGGGAGTCCATCTACGCCGATAACAGACAGCTTTATGCGGACGACAACTTCGTCATGTCCATAAGGAAGGAACTGGCCTACCGGAGCCTGAAACCCGTGTTCGGCATCCGTAGCCGGGACGGCGTGAAGCTGGTTGAGGGCGACCCTTTCCAGGCTGGAGCGGAGATTCCCCTGGCGGAAGGGGAGGAACTCATCGTCTACCCATTCCAGACCTCCGCACCGGACATCAACCCCATGCAATCGGTTATAAGTGCGGAGAAACAGCGTGGTGGGTTCTCTTCCATCACCTTCGGGGACACCCCATTTGCCATATCGGGCTTCGCCATGCAGACCCTGAAGGCGGGAGACACGGCGGACAAGGTTGAGCCCTTCCTTCATAGTGAACAGACCGCTTTGAAGATGATAGCCAACGCCTGGTGCGACCACTTCCAGACCCGTGCCTTCCCACCGATACAGATAAGCGGTCAGGGGTCTAATAGACGGTGGTTCTCGGCCAATATCACACCGGAAGACCTCATGGACCTGGATGAACCCATCATCCAACTGACCCCCATACTCCGGGAAGACGACGCCGCCAAGGCCCAACTGGCCCAGTTATACCGCCAGCCCGGCCCCGACGGCCTCCCACTCCGTTCCCTCCATTCGGTGCTGGAGAACGTACTCCAGGTCGAGGACTCGGACATGGAAGTGGATATGATGTTCCAGGAGATTGGGCGGACGGCCCACCCGTTAGCCCAACTCCACACACTGGTAGAGGCCCTGAGCAAGCGGAACGACCCCAGGGCCCAGTATTACTTCGCCCAGTGGCAGCAGATGCTGCTGGCTTCCATGCAACAGGGCTTCTCTCCCTTCGCCATGCAACAGGGAGGCGGCAGTTCCCCGCAGGGTAACGGCCTGAGCCCTGAGACCATGCCCAATGCGGCCCAGGGAGCCCCGCCACCGGGAGTAGTACCCCAGGCCGGTCCTAACGTACCGCCTGGAACTCCACGTCCGGGAGCCCAGAACGGCGCAGGCCCAGGGATTCCGGGGCTGTAGAGGTAAGATATGGCACTTGCAGATGATTTTGCCCGCCAGTTTCCTACTGACTCTGGTTTAAATAGGGGACGGTTCTGGAGAGAAGCTGTCGAAGAAGGGTCTATCTCCCGGACTAAGACGGCACGGGCCAGTGAGCAAGTAAGAGCCCCCGATGGCACTATTTATTGGGTGCATCCGGGGGAGGTTGGCAATCTAAAGGCCCAGGGCTGGACGCAATTAAGCACCGGGGTCACACCTGAAGGGGACCCTTACTCTGGCCCTCTGTCGTCATACGAGCGGGAGATGGAGGCACGGCAGCAAGCTAACGATGCAGCACGTGCGGCTAGGAGAGAGGCTGAAAGTAAGGTAACAGGATTTGGAAGGACAGAAGCAGCGTATAGGCAGACCAGCCCCGGAGTAAAGACGTATATAGATACAGACGGTAGTATTACTGGCGAGAAAGGTGCGAGATATACCGTTGACCTGGCGCAAAAGATTAGAGAGCAAGAACTTTATGGGGGCCTAACCAAGGAGCGTTTTGAGGCGGCTCAGGCTTCAAGGGAAGCGGCAGAGGAACAGAGGCTCAAGGACGAAGCGAAGGACGAAGCGGCGGCCCAGCTACGCTTCCATATGGGTAATGCGGCCAATCGCCCCACCGATGCCATCTACGCCCAGTACCTGGCTGGCATCATGCTGGAAACAGAGGTAGAGGGGCACCTCCGTACCGCCATCGAGGCCCGCCTGGAGAGGCTGGGCATCGCCACAGGGAAGGATGACCCTACCGTTCCTTCCCAGAAGCCGGGCGTACCCTTTGAGACCGGCGATGTGGTCGTTGACCGTATGGTAGAGGCTGAACTTACGAGGCTACGCAACAAGTTCAGGAACTACATCCCGCAGCCGAACCAGGGCACAAACGAATCGGATAACGTAAGAAACAAAGCCGGTTATAAGGCATGGCAAGACCGACTAAAGACCGGCTTCCATAAACCAGCCCCGGTAGTCACTACAAAGGTAGACACTAAAGACGGCACCACTACAGACGGCACAGTAGTCACTACAGATGCCGTCGTTGATGATAGGACTGACTTTGAGATACAGCAAGACCTCAATAAAGCCCGTCGTGACAGTGAAGAAAGACGTATCGCCGCAGAGATAGACCCGTTTACGGGGACGCCCGGCCTTCCGGGAGGGGCTCCCGACCCTGGGGCACCCATAGGGCCAGGGGGGCTAGTCAGCCGCCAGCAACTGATAGAGGAGCAAAAGGACCCGGCCCTCTTCCTGCGGGGTTTGCAGGAAGCCACCGGAAGGGGCTTTGGAGAGTTCATCCCGGTAGCCCAGCGGGCTATCAGCAGGGCCTTCTCCAGATTTGGGGACGTATCCCCCATAACCAATTACTTCCCGCAGCAGGAGAGAGGCGCATCTTGGCGTGATTATCTGAAGGGCCCTCAGCCTACAGCCGCCAATCTTCAAGCCTCTTTAGGTAATATCCTTGGTGATTTTGCAAACCGGCCCAGCAATCTTTCTCCCGCCTACGCCAAGTTCAGCACCACATTCGGTACCCCTGAGTCGGCCATCTCCGCCGCCGCCCAACCTTACCTAAGCAGGATAGCCCCCAGGTTGAGGGGTGCCGCTCAAACGGGTATATTTAATATGTTCGGCCCGCAGTTTGCGACCAGCCCGCAGCAGTACCAGACCCCTGAGCAGATATTCGGGGTGTTCAAAGACTTCCAAAGTAAGGGATTTTAGGAGTACGACATGGCAGACAGAACTAAGGCTGAGGTATTTACGGACTTGGTATCCCGTATCAGGGCTGGGCAGACCGACCTAGCAAACGATGACCAGCGCATAGCTTTCCTTGTTAAAGAATTAAATATGAGTACCACTGCTGCTACATCGTTTTACAACAATGTAGTGAGGCCATCGGTTGTTACTCAAGTCCCTACACCTATGCCTGGGGGCGTTTTAGACCCCAGCGGCGTTGATAGGAATATAGACTTTGGCAACCTGGGTGAGCGTTACCCAGACAGTTTTGGTGTTTCAGAGCCCGGACTGCTTGGTGCCCAAACCGGCAGGGAGCAGTTCTTACGTGGGATTATGGGTGCTACAGGTCGCCCACTAGGCGGGTTTGCTCCCGCTGCTCAAAGAGCGTTGGGCACCGCTTTCGGGCAATTTCAGGATATAGACCCAATAACAAGGGGGTCCTATTTTGGTGGAGGCGGAGTGCCTGAGCGGGAAAGAGGGCTCCGCTTTCAAGATTTCCTGAGCGGCGGAGGTTCCGACGATGCTAGTTTACGGCAGAGTCTTGCTGGCCTCCTAGGGGGGTTCCAAGGTGGACAGGTGGAGCAAATGGCCGACTTTATGACCCGTTTCCCCACCGCCTCTAGTGCTGCTAGGGCAGGGATTCAACCTTATCTAACAGGTGTGGCTCCGAGGCAGCGGGAAACTATGGCTACCAATCTTCTTAACCTGATAGAGCCTCGACTCGCAACCCAAGCTGGTCAATTCCAGACTCCTGAACAGATTGCTGGGGTTCTTGCGGGCATACTAGAACGGATAGCAAACCCAGGAGCCCAAGCCTTTCAGAATGTAGGGGGGAATGTAACCCAGTAAATGGTTACCCTAAGCAAAGAGGAGCAAGCACGACTAGACGCTTTTAACGCTGAGTTTCCTGAGACAGGGGCAGTGGCGGAGGTAGGCTCCGCTCCTGTCCTGGACCCAGATGTCCAGAGGCGTTTAGATGCGTTTAATGCAGAGTTCCCCGAGGAGGTCTCCCCGCTTCCCTCCGGGGAGACCTCCGTTCCCACCCAGGACTTCAGTCAGGGAGATATCGACTCCATCGCAGACGAGGACTTGCTGGCCTACGTGCAGAGGTTTAGTGATGCCCCGCCAACGGATGTCGCCGCCCAGCGGCAAGCAGCCGGTGAAACCCGCTTAGGAGAGATAGGTGACGCTGCTAAACGCCTCCTATTCCCCTATCCTGACCGTCCCGGAGAACAGCGGTTCACCGCAGAAGGTGGCCCTGGAGGTTTTCGTGACATACTAACCGGTTATCAAGGCGTAGAAGAGATTGCCGGGGGGTTATTGGGGCCATTCGTCGCTGCCGCTGGTGCTGGGCAGATAGACCCTCTGGAGCAACGGGTAATCGGTGGTATTACTGGTGCTGAGTCAGGGGCACCTCCTCCAGAGTTTATCCCTGAACAGGTTGCCCAAGGTATAGAAAACATATCAGGTGGTCGCCCGGTGGCAGAGTCATTAGGCGAGCATTTGGCCCAACCTGAAGGGATACGGATGGGCACGGAGTTCCTCACAAGTCCCTTTAACCTTCCCATAGGGGGAGGCTTTGCGGCTATAGGGCGTCTCATTGCTAAAGGGGGGAGGGCCCTAAAAGCCCCTACAACAGCTATACGTGCATCTAGGGGAGTGGGGCGTTTTGAGCCTTCGTTGATAGTAGTAGATGATGCCCACCCTACCGGACAACGCCTTGTATTCAAAAGTGAGAGAGACCTACGCCGTGGGTCACTTGAATTAGGCCAACAGGATGTAACCGTTCTCCCTGCCGATGCCACCCCTTGGGATATTGAGCAGGCTGCGGCCCGACTACCGGGAGGCCCACCCCCTGTTACTATACGTGGCATCACCAGAGGCCCTGCCCAGCGTCAGGCACCCCAGGCTAATCTTAAAGACATCACTAGTGCTGAGAAAAAGATTGGGGTGCTACAGAGGAAGATTCAGACATTAACCGAATCTCTCCCTCCCGCCAACACTCCCTCCGGAATACGGGCAAGGAACGTAATTGGGCAGAAGATAGGCGGTTTCCAGCAAGAGATTGATAACCTCAAAGCCAGTATAGGGGAAGCCCCCCAGTCAGTTACAGGCGACATCGAAGATATAGACATGATACGCCGAAGTATTCGAAGGCGTGAATCTGAATTAGACAGACTCCGTAGAGAAGTACCCAAAAAGGCATCCCCTGATAGCCCTATCAATAAGAAGATAAGGGCTAAAGAGGCCCAACTAGAAGTATTAAGGAACAACTTCTCAGACCTTCAGGGCCCGGAGGACATTGGGTTGGAGGTCTCAGGTGTTATCCGTCAGGAGGCGGCTGGTCTTGGCCGAAAGAGGATAGGAGATGAACCGGTTAGGGGTACATTTGAATCGAAGGGCGTTTCCGACTTCTATGCCGCTGATACTCCAGCCAAGATGGGCAATCTAAAGGCCACAATAAGGGAAGAGGGCATTGAAACGGCAGTTGATGAACTGGACAGCCTCTCCAAACTAGACGAGGCTAAAGCCGTATACACCAAGCTAGATAATCCCCCTGGTGAGCCTCCAGTACGTACACCCGGTGTTCCTATGGGTGCCGGTATAACAGGACCACGAAGGTCTGTCGAGGCTCTTATCTCGGACATGGACCTTCCATCATGGGAGGCTCCCGCTCAGGGCGTGATGCGTAAATGGGAGGCTGCCAGAGGTGCTGAGGGTGCAGATACGGTGGCCTGGTTTGAGGAGGGGGAGTCCCTCACTAAGCGACTGGGTATCGTTTCTTTTGATGAAGACATGATGGACCCCGTGTTCAAAGTTCTTCACGGAGAGGCCCCTATAGAGTCGCTACCAGACAGTTTGCAAGAGTTTGCTAGATACGTGAAAGGGATGCAGCAGTTAGAAGAGAAGGAGATGCTGGAATTTCTCCAGGCTTCTCAAGCAACCTCTCCCAACTTCTTACAGATTGATGCTGCTAACTTTGCTTCTAAGATGATGGCGCACCCTGACTACTTCCCCAGGGGTTGGAGTCAAGGAGAAGCCATTGCTGGAGTCGGGCGCAGACCTTTGGGCTTAGGACGGTTGCCTCGTTATACTAAGGCTAGAGTGGACGCCTCTTACTCAGAACTTCGTCAGGCCGGTCTTACTCCCCGCTCTTGGAATCCGTTAGCTATGATGGCGGAACGGCGTGTCCACGGCATTGAGTATCGGGAAAACGTGGTTATGATGAACCGTCTCTATAAGGAAGGACTGGCTAAGAGTGCTGGGACTACCCCAGAGTTTGATATGACAGAGAAGGCCCTGAAGGGGTGGCGTGTCCCTGATATTGGCCCCCTATTTACTGGCCGTTCTGTTACAGATGAAGCAGGACAAACGGCTCTTCAGAGTCCTACTTATGTGCCCAATTACGTGGCGAACATCTTGGAGCAGGTTTACCATCCACCTCTAACTGGTACCATGCAACGAGTACGGTGGTTCACCAATGGTCTTAAAGGTGTGAAGTTAGCGGGGTCGCTATTCCAGCACGTTGATATTCTACAAAGGGCTATAGGGTCAGGGGCTACTCCAACTGGACTAAAGCGAGCGGCACCCCTTAGATATCCCTCCCTTTTGAAGGACGTGTTCACTACGCAATTCTCTCCAAGGTCCAGGAGCGGTCTTCGTAATAAGATGCTCTCTAATGACCGGGTAAATAAAGACTTTGGGTTAACCTACCGGATGTTGGTTGAAGAGGGCTTGAACCTTCAAGCTGATACCTCCATCATTCAGAGAGAGATGATTGACTTCCTGGACACTACCCCGAAGCGCATCCTGCCAGTCCAGAAACTCAAAGAACTGAACGACTGGTGGCAGAGCGGCTTATTCCAGGGTGTGTACCTGTCTGCCCAGAAGTGGTCCCTTGAAAATTTCATCATCCCCCAGGTACGGCGAACCCGACCTGGTGCCACTCCTCGGGCTATTGCTGCTGAAGCAGCCGAAGCTGCCAACCTCATCTTCAGCACCCCTGGCCGTTGGCAGTCCATGATAACAGACCCCACTATGCGGAAATATATGGAGAACTTCTTCTTCTCCATCAACGAGAATGAGTCTCTCCTGCGGTTAGGGGCCAGGGCTGTATCCACCAATCCACGGGCCGGTCTAGCCAGAGAGCAGGTTCTAGGAACTCTTACGGCTATGGTCGCTATCTCCAATGGCATTAACTACGCTGCGACAGGGGAGCCCCTGCCGTGGAAAGCCTACAACCCAGTTAACTTTGGGGACTCTTACGCCTTCTTTGGATTTGGTTATGCCAATAAGTTCCTATCACCTCAATTCCCCGGACTTACTGGTAGTGCGGGCCAACCGATTCACATAGACATCATGGGACAGATGGATACCCCATTCCGGGTTGCCGACCCGTTTGGGTTTATAAGTGCCCGTCTTAATGTCCCCTACCGTGTTGTTGCTGACCAGATTGTTGGAGAGACCTTTTATGGGGAAAAATTAGACACCATACCCAAGAGGGCTTTCCACCTTGCTCAGAGTCTTGGCGGCCCTATTGGCGGAACCTCTGCTATGGGTGCGTTAATAGAGAGATTCCCCGCAGTACAGGAGTATGTGCCCAGGGGTGAGGTCAGGCTTGGATTTGCGGGCCAAATGGCCCAACTCAGCGGGATTAACTTCCGTTCAGCTACCACTGATGAAGCAATCAGAGGGTATTACCCTAACTTTGACAGACTGCCAGAGGCAAACCCAGCCGGTGTAGAGGGCTTATCGAAGGCCAGCCTCCGCAACCGGATGAGTAAGGTACTAAAGGGCACCGTTCAGTCCGACCCCTACTTCCCCGGTTTGGTGTTTAAGGAGGACAGGGCGGAGTTTGTTCAGAAACAAGCATCAGAACGTCAGATGGAACTATGGCGTCAGATTACGGAGGGTATGCGTTAACCATGACAACTTTCGGCAACACATTCAATCAGTTCGCCCCCGGCAACTTCCAATCGGAGATGTTCGGCCAGCAGGTCTCGCCGGTCTCCCAGTTGCCCAACCAGATATACGGCGGGATACTGGATGAGGAGCCCAGGATACCCTTCTTCGGGGCACTCCAGCGGGCTAACCTGCCCTCCAACCAGAGGGCCTTCTACCAGGGCCAGTTCAGCGATATATTCCAGCAGTACCAGGGCCTGCTTGACCAGTACATACGGGCCGGGTTGGAGCCCAACCTGCGCTTCGCTGACTTTGTGGGGAACTACGACTTCCCCAGTTCGTTCCGCAATCTCCCTATAGGGCAGCGGCAGGGTATCCAGGGAACCGCTAACTTCGCTCCGCCCACTATGTTCTTGAGGTAGAGTATGCTGAAGGTAGATAGCCCTTCCATAGTAGATATACCACCCGCTCTATATGAGGCTATCCGGGGGTTCTTGCATAGCGAGAAACACGGGAACATCACCTTGAATGTGAAGCAGGGTAAGATAATCTCATGGGCTATCACAGAAGTAGGTAGGATTGACAAGACCAACTACTAACTCGTAGTATATTGCGGAGAAGGGTAGCCTTCACGAAGGTCCCAGTGCAGTATTGTGCTGGGGCCTTCTTTTTTTGGGAGTAGTATGACCACACAACAGAGCCCCTTGGAGCGTCTGGAGGAAGCCAGCACCACAGGTGAGGGAGAGTCCCTTATCTCCCCTGTAGAGGAGGTGGCGGCTGATGCCTCAACGGATGAGCCGATATCACCTGTTGTACCTGGTCCTGCTGAGGGCCAAACTCCGGAAGCATCAGCACAGTGGGAGACCCCTCCTGCTAGTCCCGCTGAAGAAACGGCGCAGGCACCCCTCTTTCGCCTTCCTGAAGAACTTCGCCCGGTTGAGCCTACAGAACCTCAATCCCTTACGAACCAGGAGAGGGATAGGCTCCAGTTCCTTGAACAGGAAAGGCAACAACTAGAAGGTGTCCGCACCCAACAGCAGGAAGAGCAGGACCTTTCCCGTCTCCGGGTACAGTACGAGAATGATGGCTACGATTCCGGGACGATAGAATCGTTCCTCCAGATTCACCGCCATGAACGTCAGAAACTCACCCAGGAACGGGAGCAGATACACTCCTATGTACAGGAATATTCTGGACGTATCGCCGCTTCTCAGCACTACGGTAAGCAGTACGGCGTTGACCCCCAAGACCTGATGGGCAGCGATTCTCCCAAGGAGATGGAACGTCAGGCAAAGCTAATCCAACATATCGCCCAACAGAACGAACGGCTGGCAGCCCTGGAACACCAGAAGATTCCCGAACAGCACTACGACGGTGGTGTCCAGGGAGGAGGGCCTATGGAAGGAGCGGCTTTAGAAGAGGCCATCGGTAATGGTCTGGCACTCACATCGGAACGCATGGTCAAACTCCAGGAGTATTACAAATCTCAAGGTTACGGGAGATAGATTAGATGCCTACACCGACGACGACTCAGGATGTAGATAATTCTCTGCCAACCATGATTTCGGCAGCCCGGTTGGTACGGGAACAAGAAGGTGACATGCCTGGCCTTGTAGAAAGGCGTACTCTTGGACAGGGTATGGGTACCACCTGGCATGAGGTCTCTTACGCCAAGCTGACGGCTATGGCCGTTTCGGAAACCACGGAGAACAACAACATACAGAGGCTCTCGGACACCGACTTCTCCATCACTCCTAGCATGATTCAGATTGCTACGATGATGAGTGACAAGGTTGTCCGGAACATGACCAAGAATGGGCTGCGGGAAGTGGCCGCTCTGGGCCAGAACGCCATGCAGCGGAAGAAGAACGAGGACGGGTTAACCACGATTGACTCCACCTCTGCCACCCAGTTGGGGAGTGCCGGTGCGGTCATGTCCTTCGGGCTGGTAGCCGCCGCTGTGTCCCAGGTTAGCGGTAACACCACTGAGCCTGGACACCAGCCTTATAGGTTCGTAGCCCATCCCTTCCAGATGAAGGATATATACGACCAGTTCACTACCCCTATCGGCACCTATGACATATCCGATGGGGCCAGCTTCCGGGTCTTCAAAGAAGGCTTCAAGGGTATGATAAATACGGCCCAGGCTTTTGAGAACGGGGACCTGTCCATCGACTCAGCCGATGATGCCAAGGCTGGCATGTTCGCCAAGGAAGGCATCGTCCTGGTAGAAGAGATGCGCCCTCGCATGGAGACCGAGCGCAAGCCCGGCACTGGCGGCGGGTCCACCATCGTCTACCACACCGACTCCTATGCCTACGGTATCAGGCAAAACCAGTGGGTTCGTGAAATCATCTCAGATGCCACAGCCCCCACCTCTTAGATTAGTCAGCCGTAAGGAGAGATACAATGCCACAATCTGGACCGGGCCAAATCGTTCTTTGGTGCGATTTCGCACAAGAAGATAATATCGCAAATACGGCAGAGTCCCGTCTTATCGGCGACTTTACCATCGGTGGGCAGGGTAATGCTGAAGTTGACTCTGGCATCCCTACCTTGAACGCTGATGCCCTTGGTGGCGTTGGGGTACTTACCACCACGAATGAGGATAACCACACCATAGCGGTTGGGACACCCATCATGTTCGATGTTAACCTGATGGGTCCCCTCATCGCTGAGGCAAGGGTACGCTTTACCGACCTGGACACCAAGGAGGTGTTCTTCGGGTTCAGCGACATCGACCCCAACACGGTAAGCATCGAAACAGATATCTGTCACGGGGCTGGCACCACCATCACCCTCACGGCATCCGACCTCTGCGGGTTCCTTCTGTCTGCGGAACTCACCGATGATGAGGACTGGCACACCGTCTATAACGGCGGAACCTCCAGCGGTGAGACCACTTCAACAAGTCTTGATGTGGACGATGATGCGGTAGCTGGTGAGTGGCAGGTCCTCAAGATGGAGATATTCCCAAATGGTGCGGTAAGTTTCTACGTAGACGGGGCTCTGATTCGCACCGTTTCAGGAGCGGTATCAACCAGTGTAGACCTTAGTTGCATCCTGGCTGTAGAAGCTAAGGGCGCAAACATCGAGACCCTGGACGTTGATTACATGATGGTAACCGCACAGCGGGACTGGACGGTATAACAGGTATCCATAGACTAGCCTAAGCGAGAAGGTGTCTAATGAAACGGAATGAGGTTTCCCAGTTCAACGCTCTCCAGAACCAGCGTAATATCAACACTCAACTGGAGAACACCTGCCAGGAGTTAAGCAACCAGGCAGGACGTGTGTTCATGGAGATAGTGGCACTCCTGAAGAACCTGAAATCAGGGGCTGTGTCTATGGACAGGCTCACCGTCAATGACGACGGCTGGGATGTGATACCGGAACTGGAAGAAGAGCCTGTTCAGACCCGTGCTGAGAGACGCCGGGGCAGTAAGAATGGGGCTGCTGACACGCCAGTACCGGAAGTAGTGGGGCAGGGGGCTGGATGATGCCAGCCAGCGACTTACTGGAAGACTGCATAGTCGTAACACAGGTCAACCCTGCTCCGCTCCCTAACCAGGGACCCCTACCTACTGGCACCCATAACTGGGTGCTTAGTTTCGACCTCCAGTGGGCCTGGATGAAGATTAGACAGGTTCATAAAGACCTCCCCTTTGGGGAGTGGCCCGTCTGGTGGTTCAAGCACATGGTGGGGCATCCCCGTGTGGTGGGTACGGACAATGCCGAGGGGCGTATATATCTCACGGGAAGAGCCCTCTTGCAGGGCGACACCCTTTATCTGTACCGCCCCAAAGACAGCCTGGATATCACCCACCTCCCGGTAACCAATCACTTTGAATCTATATGTGCCCTTACGGGGCCTACGGACATGGACCGCAGAGAGACGGTTGGGGTGGCCCACAAGCCAGACCAGCTTCTACCCGCCAGCCATTTCCGTTTGTGCTACCGTAGGGCCAACCAGGACTGGCGCATCCGGGACCACGGCTTACCGTGGGGGCACCCGGACGCTTTGATATTCGTATACACCTACATGGGCGACCTTAACGGCAACTGGATGGACGGCGGAAGCCACATCTTCCATGACGGGCCGATATACATAGACGAGCATGAAGTAGCCCACTTCATAGACCCTGATGAGGATAGGAGGAACTGATGGCTGGAGGAATCAAGGGGCGTAGCCGCACACAGGGTAGCAAGACGACTACCAAACCGAAGGATACTGGGGTTAGAAGTCGTAGCCGAACCACAGTCACGCCAGGAGAAGTCAGGCATCGCATCCGCACGGAAGGTTCAGGCCAGACGCCAACTCGTACCGTTCCCGGCAGTGCCTTGAGCCAGACTGGGGATGTCAGGAGCCGCAATCGTACTGAGCAACCAACACCTAGCACACTTAGGGGCCGTAGGCGCACCATACCCCCTACGGCGAGTGCTGCACAACTCAAGCGTCTACAGAAAGCACTTATGGATATTTTTGGGCAGTCACAGGGACCAAACTGGCGAGACTGATGAAGGACGAGCATCCGGAACTCACGCCTTTAGAGGACAACCAGCCTCACCAGTTGAACCACAAGGAGTGGCCGGTTGCTTACGGGCTAGACCCCAATGAGCCAGCCCTGCTCTTGATAGAGCGCAATGAGATGTCCCCGGACATGGGGGGATGGCGGCGTTACCAGACCATGTTCGTGGTCAGGAATAACGAAGTATCCAAGTTCATGGCGGACATGGGGCCGAGAGAAGGCTACATAGCGGGGGCCTTCAACTGCATCGGGGGTAACCCCGAACTACAGCGTACCCGCTGGGATACTTGGCATACGGTGGCTGAACTCAGAGAGCAGGCCGATGTCATGCGGGAGAGCCTCACCAGGCGGCAGATATCACAGGAAGCCCCCGACCTAATCGGTGGGTACCACCGGCAGTTGGAAGAGGAAGACTTGGCCCAGCAGCACGTAAGTCAGATAGGGCCATACATCAAAGTAGAACGGAGTTAGTATGACTACACCCTTGGACATGTTACAGGCGGCAGTGGCTACGGCGGAGAACCTGGAGCCCGGCTCTATGAGAGCGGGTGACTTCGTGCGGGAGGCCCACGCCTCTGAAGACGGGGAGTACAAGCCCCCGATGATAATCAGCGACCTTTCTACGGCGGGGTGGGTCCTTATCTACGATACCGAGACAAGAGAACCCTCTCTGTGTAATAGGAACGCTGTCCCGTCCCAACTGAAGGAACTGCGGCCTAGCGGTCTCCCGGTATTCACCATGCTAAAGCCTAAAGAGGGGCCCTGGCGTGGCGATATCAAGTGTTTCCTACACGCAGACCAGCCCGATAGGGCCAGGCTTGCTGCCCTGGGGTTCCCTACTTGCCGAAAGGCCACCCTGCCGAACACCTACCAGGCAGGCTTACATGCTGAGTACAAGCACCGGAACGAGTGGGCCGCTGTGAGGGAAGAGAAGGAACGGGAGCAAGCGGACGAAGACCGCCTCATCCAGAGAGAACTCCTGAACCGGCTGATAGGAGGGGACACCAGCGTGGTGGCCCATCCCGTGGAGATACAGGACCCTGTTGTGGCACAAGACCCTGCGGTGGTACGAGGCCCATTCCCAGGGATACCCCGGTATTTCTGTGAGAAGTGCGAGCAGAACCATGTGGAGACCACCAAGGTAGGGCGTTCCCACCGCAAGTATGAGAGGAAAGACGATGGCTCATAAGTCTGGGAGGACCGATTACAAGTCAAAGCCAGGGCACATGAAGCCAACCACTAAAGCTGGCGGCAAGAAGCCAAGGACTGGCAGCAGTACGAAGCCTAAAAGGTACTAACCTGGGGGTTTGAGTTTAAACTCAAATCTATCTACTGAGAAGGGTTGATGCCATGCCCACCACACAGGCCCAGACATGGAAACAGATACGGACGCAGATAGGCGAGTCTTTAGAGGCTCGCTTCGTCTCTGCTGCTACCAATGGTTCCACTACCACCTTCCTAACCGACAACCTCTTCGGAGGTACGGATGACTACAACGGCTGGTGGTGGCTGGGGACTGACGCCCCCAATGACGGGGTGCTGTCCAGGGTAGTGGATACCTCCGTATCCTCCAACCGAACCACTCTGACGCTATACCCTGCGGTCACTTCCACAGTATCGGCTGATACCGCAGAACTCTGGCCCCCGCACCTGCACCCCACAACGGTGCAGCGTATGGCTAACCAGTCCATCCTCCACTCCACCGGGAAGGTATTCGACCCGGATGAGGACATAACCCTGCACACGGGCGGCAGACGCCGCTGGGATATCCCCACCGACCTGGAGATGGTCAACGACCTGCAACTCCGTGTAGCCATGACCTCCACCATCGTAATCTCCGGTGGTGAGGATTGGGATGAGTCTGTAGACTCTAACTTCACGGTAGCCGAGGATACCAACGACCTTCTCTTCGGGAGGTCGTCCACCCGCTTCACCATAGATTCGGGGGTTAGCAACGGAGACCTCACCAGTGATTCGATAACCTCCCTAGATATATCGGACTACACCCACATAGAGTTTCCCATCAAGGTCAGGGACACTGTATCCGCCAGCGATTTCATACTCCGTCTTTCCGCCACCGCCAATGGGGCGGAGACCAATAAGCTGATAGCCATACCGGCACTAACGGGTAATGCGGAGACTTGGGTGCGGGTTGCGATGACGGATAACTTCAACCCATCGGCAGCCACCGCTATCATATCCGTGGCCCTGGAGATGAACGCTAACGCTGGGGATAACATAGTGTGGATTGGCAGCATAGAGGCCACTGACGAGTTCTCTTACAAGTGGGAGTCTATGAGCCGCAACCTGTGGGATATAGACAAAGAAGCCAGGGAACTGGTCTTCGTGAACGGCGGGCAGAACGTGGCGGAGTACCGCCTCATCAAGCTGAAAGGCGGGGACAATCCCCTTCTGTTCTCCTCCGATAGCGATGTGGCTGAGGTCCCGGAGGACTACATCATAAGCCGTTCCATCGCCCAGTTACTCCAACGTCCCATCCGGGGAGAGTCCACGGACGAGGCCCGCATACGACAGTCCAACGCTGCCAGCTACTTCGCTATAGCGGAGCGGGAGCAGCGTAATTTCCCGATGCTGAAGAACGCTAGGTTCGTTACCTGATGACCACCACAGTATTCAGGGAGCATGAGATAACCCTCAATAACTATCGGTATCCCATCAAGGGGCCGGTACGCAGCGGGTTGATTTCCACCGACCCCCTGAAGATTGTGACTGCGGACACCAGCCGGGATACCCATAAGAACCTTTCAGTCGTCTCCTGGTCCAACTTCACCAGGGGCGTGGGGCTTGACCGTACCGATGGGGAGTCCAAGGAAGAGATGGAGCGGGCTTGGTACGGTACCACCCAACTCCGCTATGACCGGGTGGTGCTTCCTAGACTGGCTACCCTCACCGCCGCTGGGGCTGGTTCCGATATAGGAGTCATCTCCGAATATAGCAACGTCATCTATGCCGCCTTCGGCACCGACTTCCGTTCGTATTCCGAGACCACGGATACCTGGTCTAACGTAAGGACACTGGCGGCGGCAGCCACCGACCAGGCGAGCAACATACGGCTGAACGGCACCGTCTATATGGTGATTGCCCAGGGTAGTGACTACGACTACTACGACGGCAGTTCCTGGGCCCGGTCTACGACGAACGTGGATTACCTCGCCTTCTGGGATGACCGTCTCTGGGGGATAGATTCCACCGGACAACTCTGGTACTCGTATTCCCCCGGTACTGAGACCAATGACGCTCAACTCCCTATAGAGAACAGCACCATCACCCGGCTGTTCCTGGGGTACGACAGTGACGGCAACTCCATACTTTACGCCGCTACCACCCGTGGGCTCTACGCCCATGACGCTGGGAACGAGCGGTTCGTGGAGACCCAGCTACGGCTACCCTTCCACCCCGATAACGGTAAAGGGGCCGATAGCTGGCAGTCCTCCATGTATATCTCCGCTGGCCTGGCGGTCAACCAGTATTCCATAGACAGTGACAGGGCGGTTGTCAGGCCGGTAGGGCCAGACCGTGACCACGGTCTACCCTCTAATAAGAGGGGCTCCATCGTCCAAATCCTTCCAAGCCATAACGAACTACTAATCCTTGTGGACGCTGTTACCGCAGGTTCCCAGGGTTCCGTCTTCATGTCCGAAGTACCGGGTAACTCCGACCATATTGACCCTGACTCCGGTGTCTCCCATATCATGGGGTGGGACGGCCTGGGTTGGGAGAGCAAGTGGGAGTCCGAGGACGAGACAGTCAGGATTACCAATGCTCACGTTTCCAACGCCTATAACGACTACCGTATCTGGTGGGCGCACAACCAGCGGGTCTACCACATGGACCTCCCGGTTAACATAATCAACCCGACCTACGTTACCGATATGGCGTTCGCCTCTTCCGGAAACCTGGAGACCTCCGACTTTACCGGGGGCCAGTCCGAGGTAGACAAGCTGGCAGTCAGACTGCGGGTGGAAGTGGAAGACGCTTCCAGCGATGAGACCGTGATAATGGCCTTCGCCCTTAACGGGTCTACCAGTTACACCACGCTGACGAATACCTACTCTTCAGATGTGAACGCTTCCGGGGAGATTACCAGTGACGGTAAAGCCTCCTACCACTTCCCAAGTGTCACCGCTCCAACGGGCACGGACTTCCGTTCCATAAGGTTTAAGACTTCGCTGGCTAGGGGTAATACCACAACCAATTCTCCGAAGGTACTGAAGATAGACCTGGAGTGGCGGAAGAAACTCCCCGCTCTATGGGGACATGAGGTTGTCATAGACCTGAGCAAGCCCTACGGGGGCAGTAGTTCCGAACAGATGTTCGAGAACCTCCGCACCGCTATAGAGGCCAATACCCGCTCCAGCTTCAGCTTCCGGAGCAGGGACGCCAATGATGCCGGTGCCACTAACCCGTACCTCTACTACGTGGATGTACTGGGAGCGACAGGCGTAGAGCAGAGCGGCAATAACTTCAGCGGGGAACTCACCCTCTTCCTGGCGGAAGTGTAATGCCCATAGTCCGCTTCAAGACAACTCCCACAGTGACCGCTGGGGCTTATAGTGCCAACGACGTGGTGGGAGGACGCCTCCAGTTCATCGGATGGAGGCACGGCACACTCCAGTCAGTGACCATTACCGATGCCGCCGCCCAAGCGGTGGACTATACCCTCGTATTCTTTGAGTCCCAGCCTACGGACATCGCAGATAACGCCACATTCGATATCGCAGACGCTGACCTGGGGAAGATTATCTACCAGGACGGCCTCACGTCATCGGCTAACAGGCAGGCTTTCACAGACAACTCTTACCATTTTCTGTATAATCTGGATGTGCCCATGTGGGGCACCGGCAGCGATATCTGGGCCTTCCTCATCACGGCGGGGACCCCGACCTACGCCGCTACGAGTGATATAACCGTGACGGTGCAGGTGGAGACGGAAGGCAAACGGATAGGGCTCTCTAGCTAGGAGTATACATGGTTGAATTAGGCGGACACCTAGCCACAAATGCGGGTGTAGCGATAAGCGGGGCAGCGGTAGCGGTCTTCCCGACAAGTGTTAATGCCACCCAAGCCACATCCACTGACTGCGCCACGACGACCACCACCACCACTTCTGGTGGGGACTGGGCGGTCTCCTGTCTGGCGGCCAATACCTATGACGTGCGGATAACCTGCGGCTCCAGTGTTAGGTGGCGGCGTTATGTAGAAGAGGTACAGATTACCACGGGAACACTCGCCAACCTTGACGTTGACGGGACTGTTGACGCTGACGTGACCGATTTTGACGTGCTATCGAGCGGCGATATTGACCTTGTAAGTAGTGCCAATACCGCCGCCGCCGTCTATATCGCCCAGTCCACCGGGACCAGTGCGACGATTAAGATTCACGCCGACACCGGAACGTCTGTGACTGAAGGTGCTGAATCTATCAACATCCTGTCAGACGTTGGCGGCATCGGCCTGCGAAGCACAGCCAACTTAGCCAACGCAATCAACCTGACCGTGGATGGCGGCACGACCAGTTCAATGACTCTATTTAATGACCAAGGCACTAGCGTCACGGAGGGGTCAGCATCTATCGCTCTGGTATCCGATGCTGGCGGGGTGGAACTGAGAAGCACCGCCAATCTTGTCAACGCCATAAACCTAACCGTAGACGGTGGCACTACGTCCACCATGACCTTGTTCAACGACCAAGGGACAACTTCCACAGAGGGAGCGGCATCCATTCAGTTGCTTTCGGATGTGGGCGGCATCGGTATTAAATCGGGTCTGAACGCAGCCGGGGCCATCCGGTTGACCGCCGATGCTGGCACCAGTGAAACCATCATGCTCCACGCTGACCAAGGGAGCGGCACCGGGTCAATTTGCCTAACGTCGGACGCTGGTGGAATCACACTGAACCCTGGTACTTTTGTGACCATCGGTGGCATCGCTGACGGAGAAATCCGTATCATGGAAGATAGCGGGGCCGGGACGAATTACGCCGCCATCAAAGTTCAGAACATGAGCGCATCCTACACGCTAACGCTCCCGGCTGATGATGGGTGCTGCGGGGAAACCTTGACCACGGATGGGTCAGGAACGTTAACCTGGGCGGCGGCTGGTGGTAGCGCACAGATTGCAACCGGCTCGTATACCGGGGATGGGGCAACAAGTCTTGCTGTCACTGCGGGTCTATCGGGGCAACAAATCAAGATGGTTACAATCACACAACGCTTCACTGCTGCGTCAGGCATCGCTGACCGAGACATCATGTGGACAACTGACGTTATCGTTGATGACAATGGTGCTGGTCTTGCGTTCAATGAGACTACTGGAGCAGGGAATATGGAAACACGTACTAGTGCCATCATTGCTCTTGGTTGCAATAGTTTCACCGTGGATGACAACGGATTGGACAGCGACCCGAATAAGTGCGGCCAGGTCTATAACTTTATTGTATGGGGCGGAGGCTAATGGAAATATTCTACGACGGCGACAGCGGACAGGTTGTCGCCGTCTATACCTACGGCACTACTGACACCACATGGACTGACCGGGGGTATATTCATGCTGAAGTACCAGCAGAACTGCTGTCCATGATAACTCAGTATGCACGGGATTGCCGTGTAACAGCAGACGGGGACGGCAATCTCGTCAGTTGTGAACCCAATCCTGACCCGAATCCACCCGTGCGGGAAGATGACCCACATGCGGCACTGAAGGATAGTGCCGTGGTAAAACTCATTGGACTGGGATTGACTACGGATGAAGCGAACGAACTGTTATGATTTATGGCTGAGATTGATGACCTGCGGGCGGAGTTAGAACGATTAAAAGCGGTAGATACATCGGACAAGTCGGACAAAATTCAGATGACCAGCGGCGACATCGTGCGCCTGGTGATAGCCGCCCCAGTGGTTTTTTGCTGGTTATTCCTGGGGTCCAGAATCATAATATCGGCCACAACTTCACAGACGGTGTTGAGCAATATAGAACCCCTGCTCCTGGCCTTATCCATCCTTACCATCCCGGTCACGGCGATACTCGCCAGCTTATTCAAAGTTGATGGGAATGGGAAATGACGTTATTTGAGAAGATTTGCCGCCTAGTCGGAGACAGGAAGATACCGGCTCCCAAGATGCCGGTGTTCAGATGGTTCAAGATACCGGCGTTCAGATGGTTTACGGTTGGATTCGCCAACAAGCATGTAACAACGATTGTGGTTATGGCAATCATAGTCAGTGCCGCAGCCGTAAGCGTGGGGATGTATTTCGCAATCCGAGATGTGGTCGGGTCTACATACAACTGGCCGCAACCGGCTGAGTATCAAGTAACCGAAGCTGGTTTGCAGACGATGGGCCAGAAAAACCCAGACTACCCTGACGGCACAGAGTCACAAACGCTAAGTATCCGCTTGGCTGATGGGGCCAGGATTTCGACGCTTCGTATAAAAGATACTGACCTGGGACGTACCGGCATCTCAAAGGCATTGGACATCAGCCCTCTCACCAGCGCAGTCACCGGGGCCACGGCGTATCTCTGGGTGGGCAATCTGACAATCACCAACTCGTCCTTCCCTACTTTCAAGATGGAAACTTCCGACGTTGCCAATCTAGTTGTTGGCGTCCTCTGCGATGGGCACACTATGGCAGCGACTATCACCAATACGGTGCCAGATATGGTGCTGGAGAGTGAGAGGCTAAGTTCTGTGTACGAGGTCAATGACTCCGTTGTGGACCGTATCCAGATTCACATCACCGGGACATCGGGAGCCTTTGTTGAGCATCTGATACTCGATAATGTGGATGCCTGGAACGGACAGGCTTATTTTTCGAGGCTAAAAGTGGGAAACCTGACCATGAACAATAGTAATAAGGTGGGTGATGGCTCAGGAGTGGACTCTGCCAGTTGCAATTGGGAGCCTAATGTCGCCGCCCGAAACATAACCAACACGATTCAAGACCGCCCAATCAAGGTCCAGTGATGAGGTGGCTCACGTTTATCATTTACCC
>Ga0114900_1000456_pt1 | contig 31712 bp, 28 predicted proteins | sample MalvireepMed_231_FD_89685 | JGI IMG/M metagenome (GOLD analysis project Ga0114900, IMG submission 89685) | Marine viral communities from the Global Malaspina Expedition - Malaspina viral metaG DeepMed_231 | ecosystem: Environmental > Aquatic > Marine > Oceanic | place: Mediterranean Sea...
GGCCTGCTGGTTGCGGTCTTCTTCAGCTACCGGGGCGGTCGCGGCTATGACCTCAAGCGTATCGAACAGACCGAGCGTGTGGATGTGAAATACAGCCCCAGAACGCTGGTGATGGCGCTGGTCGCCATTGCCGTAGCGTTCGTGGTGCAACTCTGGCTGGGCTCCATGATCCTGGGCGCCCTGGCCGGCTTCGTGCTTTTCAATGTCTCTGGCGTGGTGAAGTGGAAAGAAGCCGACGACCTGTTCACAGAAGGCATGAAAATGCTGGCCATGATCGGCTTCATCATGATTGCCGCCAACGGCTTTGCGGAAGTCATGCGGGAAACCGGCGAAATCGCCACTCTGGTGGAAGGTTCGGTCGCCGCCATAGGCGAGAACAAGGCGCTGGCAGCATTGCTGATGCTGGTGGTGGGCCTGTTGATTACCATGGGCATCGGGTCATCATTCTCCACCATCCCCATTATCGCCGCCCTGTATGTGCCACTGGCCCTGCAACTGGGCTTCAGCCCCTTGGCCATCGTAGCCCTGGTGGGCACGGCGGGTGCTCTGGGCGATGCCGGCTCTCCGGCATCAGACTCCACCCTTGGCCCCACCGCCGGCCTGAATGTGGATGGCCAGCACAACCACATCTGGGACACCGTGGTGCCCACGTTCCTGCACTACAACCTGCCACTGCTGGCCTTCGGCTGGCTGGCCGCCATGGTGCTCTGAGGCACCGGCAACACCCTCGGTTTGCCACCGGCCAAAGACGGCCAGGCAAGCCGGGGGATCAGTCTTCTGAACCGGACTTGAAGAACACCACCTGTTTTACCGTGTGATCATCCTTGTTGTCGCGCTTGTTCACCCGGGTCTCGATCTCCGGTGCCGCCGGCTGCTCCTGATCGGACATGGCATCGGTAAACCCGCATGCCACGCATTCGCGCACCTGCTCACCCTGGTCATCGGTAAACATCATGATCTTGTCCATCTCCGCACAACGGGGACAGACAGCACCGGCGATAAAGCGTTTCGGACTCGTCATAACTCAACTCCAGATAAGTCACCCGATGGCCAGTACGACCACCGGGCGTGATTGTATCAGGCCGCTTCGTCCGTAATGCCGGTCTGCTTCAGCAAGGCATCCACCTCGGGCTCCCGGCCCCGGAACGCCTTGAACAGCTCCATGGGCTCCTGCGAACCGCCTTTCTCCAGAATGTTGTGCAGGAAGGCCTTGCCGGTTTCCGGATCAAAAATACCATTCTCCTCAAACAGCGAGAACGCATCGGCCGCCAGCACTTCCGCCCACTTGTAGCTGTAATAGCCCGCCGCGTAGCCCCCGGCGAAAATGTGGGAGAAAGCATTCGGAAAACGATTGAACTCCGGCGCCTGAACCACGGCAATCTCTTCCCGCACTGTCCGGTGCATGTCGAGCGGATTGGTCGGCGCCTGCTCGCTGAATTCCGCATGCAACCGGAAATCGAACAGCGAGAACTCCAGCTGCCGCACCATGGCCATCCCGGACTGGAAGTTCTTGGCCGCCAACAGTTTCTGCAGCAGATCTTCCGGCAGCGGTTCTCCGGTTTCATGGTGACTGGCAATCAGTGCCAGCGACTCCGGATTCCAGCACCAGTTCTCCAGGAACTGGCTGGGCAACTCCACCGCATCCCAGGCCACACCGTTAATGCCCGACACATCCATCACCTCCACCTGGGTCAGCATGTGATGCAGGCCATGGCCAAACTCGTGGAACAGGGTGGTGACTTCGTCGTGGGTCAGCAGCGACGGCTTGCCGTCCACCGGCGGCGTGAAGTTGCAGGTCAGGAACGCTACTGGCAACTGCAACCGGCCGCGCAGATCGCGCCAGCGCACCCGGCAGTCCGCCATCCAGGCACCACCACGTTTGCCCTGGCGGGCATAGAGGTCCAGGTAGAACCAGGCAATCGGCTCGCCGTGGCGACTGATGCAGTAGGCCTGGGCATCTGCGTGCCAGGTTTCCACCTCCGGATGGGCTTCGATCTGAACATCAAACAGCTTCTCTGCCACCCGGAACAGGCCCGGCACCACCTTGTCCACCGGGAACCAGGGGCGCAGGGTTTCCGGAGAAATGTCATAACGCTTCTGGCGCAGCTTCTCGCTGTAATAGCCGACATCCCAGGCCTGAAGATCCTCGACGCCGTATTCGTCTTTCACAAACGCCTTCAGCTCGGCGAACTCCTTCTCCGCCTGGGGCTTGGATTTCGCCGCCAACTGATTCAGGAATTCCATCACCTCATCGACACTGCGGGCCATCTTGGTGGCCAGCGAACGCTCGGCGTAGTTGTCGAATCCGAGCAACTGGGCGAGGGCATGGCGACGCTTGAGAATCTCAGCCATCACCGGGGTATTGTCCCACTTCGCGGCATCCGGGCCCTGATCTGACGCCCGGGTAACAAACGCCTCGTACACTTCCCGGCGCAGGCTGCGGTTGTCACCGTAGGTCATCACCGGATAGAAACTCGGGAAATCCAGGGTAATCACATAGCCGTCCAGCTCCTTCTGCCGGGCCGCCTGCCTGGCGCCTTCAATGGCCGTTTCCGGCAGACCGGACAGCTCGTCCACATCGGTGATGTGCTTGTACCAGTGCTGAGTGGCGTCCAGCACGTTATCGCTGAACTTGTTGGACAGTTCCGCCAGCTCCCGGGACAGTTCCGCGTAACGCTTTTTCTTGTCCTCAGGCAGATCCACACCACCGAGCCGGAAATCCCGCAGGATGTTCTCGATGGACTTGCGCTGGGATTCGCTCAGATTGTGGAAATCATCGCGGGCGGCCAGTTTTTTATAGGCCTCACACAAGGCACTGTTCTGGCTGACTTCCGTGCTGTATTCGGTCAGTTTTTCCAGGCAGTTCTTGTACACTTTGCGCAGGTCATCGTTGTTCATGACACCGTTCAGGTGGGAGATCACCGACCAGGCATTGCTTAGCTTGTTTTCCAGCTCCTGCATGGGCTGAGCCAGAGTTTCCCAACTGGGATCCTCCTGCTGGGCCAGCGTCTGGATCTTCATCCGGTTCTCGCTGAGAATCTGGTCTATGGCCGTTTCCATGTGCTCGGTACGGATATGGCCGAACTTCGGCAACAGATCGTCAGTCAGTAGCGGGTTATTCATAGGTCCCCTTCTCAGCTGTTCGTTTATGAGATAGCTTGCACCAACTTACGGGGTGCCGGTGGGGGATGGCTTTCAGAAACTGTGTGGAGCCAGGGATGGCGGAACTCAAGCGTCACAGGGGCTCCGCCGAGCGTTTATGAAGCGAAGCTTCATGCGACCGCTGAGCGACCGCAATCTGTGATTGCGGGCCGGACTCCGCAGGAGTGCCGAAGGAGCGTGTTTCTGAAAGCCATCCCCCACCGGCACCTTGCACCGCACTTGGACAGCATTGAGGTATATGTAATGGCGAATGTACGAACTCACAAGGGTATCACACCACAATTTGGCGAACGCACCTGGGTAGACGACAGCGCCGTGGTCATCGGAGATGTACAAATGGGGGAGGATTGCTCGGTCTGGCCCATGACCGTAATCCGAGGCGACATGCACAAGATCCGCATCGGCGACCGTTGCAGCATCCAGGACGGCTCGGTGCTGCACATCACCCACGCCAGCGACTACAACCCCGGCGGCTGGCCGCTGATCCTGGGCGACGACGTGACCGTTGGCCACAAAGCCCTGCTGCATGGCTGCACCATTGGCAGCCGGGTTCTGGTCGGCATGGGCTGTACCGTGATGGACGGCGCCGTGGTGGAAGATGAAGTCATTATCGGCGCCGGCACCCTGGTACCGCCAGGCAAACGCCTGGAATCCGGTTACCTGTATGTGGGCTCCCCGTGCAAGCAGGCCCGGGCCCTGAGCGACAAGGAAAAAACGTTCTTCAAATACACCGCCGCCAACTACGTCAAACTGAAAGACGAATACCTGAATCCTGCCGAATAAGCCCTGACCAACCGCCCCTGATTCAGATCAAATTCTGATCAGGGGCACCTTGAAAATTTCCCGCCTGCACCTACTTTCGAGAATAGCAGAAGTTCACGGAGTCCATCCGGGGGCGCCACCGGGTTGGAGCTGTTCCGCGAGCGAAGCTGATGACCATCTCAGATTCGACATCGTTAAAGGAGGAGTTCCCATGAGCAACATTACACGCTGGAATCCGATCAGTGAGTTCGAAGACATGATGAACCGCTACAACCGGATGTTCGGCCTGGCCCGCACCAACGGTGAACAGGAAGGCAAGGATCTGTTCAGCCGCAGTGACTGGGCACCTGCAGTGGATATCAAGGAGACCCCGGAGGCCTTCATGGTGGAAGCCGAACTACCGGGCATGACCAAAGATGACGTGAAGGTGACCGTACACGAGGGCGTGCTCACCATTCAGGGTGAACGCAAAAGCGAAGAGGAAACCAAGGACAAGAAGCTGCACCGCATTGAACGGTTCTACGGCAGCTTTATGCGCCGGTTCACACTGCCAGATAATGTGGATGAGAACAGTGTGACAGCCAACTTCAAAGATGGCCTGCTCACTCTGACCATTCAAAAGGCGGAGCCGAAGGAACCAAAAGCTATTGAGGTGGAAGTTCAGTAAACCCTTTCGGTATCGTCCATGAGGCAGCACAGCCGGAAATCAGGTTCCGGCCGCTGCCTTTCTTTTTGCCCCGGCGTTTTGCAATGCTCGGGCATAATCCACACTGCGGCGATGTTGCGCCACCCGGTCCAGAATGGTGTTGCCGCGCTCGTCCTCAGCGTTGAGGTCTCGGTTCGCTTCGATAAAGAAAGCGATAAAGCGCTCGAAGTCCTCGGCGCGCATAGCCTCATAGGCCCGGCTCAGCACGAAATAATCGGCATTAATGTTTCGATCCCACGGGGTCAGATCGAGATAGCTCTTTACCCGCTCGTCACTCCATTCCTCGCCAATGACTTTGGGTTTGTCCGGTCCGCTCATGCTGGAATCTCCTGCTGTCTGCAATTCAGGTCGCACAGTATAAGGCTTTGAATGAGCGGGAGTTATATGAATCCACTATGAGTATCTGCGCTGCGAGTATAAGGCAGGCAGGGCATACCGGCGTCTCAGGGAAGGATTTCCACCGGCAGGTCTGCGGTGGGCACTTCCTCACTGCATTCGGGGTTGCGGATGGCAATTTCCACCCGACGGTTGATGGCGCGGTTTTCCGGGCTGGTGTTGGGGGCCAGGGGCCGGGTCTCGGCACGGCCCGCGGCAACGACCCGCTCGGCGGGGATATCCCGGTTGAGTACCAGTTCATGCACCACCGAGACCGCCCGGGCAGCAGACAGGTCCCAGTTTGAGCGGTACTGGCTGCTGGAAATCGGTCGATCGTCGGAATGCCCGGAAACCACCACATCCCCGCTACAGGCGGACAGGACACTCACCACACGCTCGATGATCGGGATCATCTCCGGCTTGATGGTGGCGTCGCCAGAGCGGAAGGTCGCTTCCTCCGAGAACCGGATAACCACCTGATCCTCGTCGTAGTTAACATGCAGGGTTTCGGAAGCCACTTCCTCTTCCAGTTCCCGAACCAGACGCCCGGCCAGGTCCAGCACACCGCCGGGTATCTGCCGGGTTTCCGAGCGCTCAGTACGCTCATCAATAAACTCAGGTTGTTGTTGCAACGATTCCGACGGTTCGGGCAGCGAGACGGTATCCGATTCCACCAGGGTAATAGGGGAGCCACCCACGTCCTCCGCCATCACGTTGCTGGAACCAAAGGCCAGCGACATGGAGTTGGCCATGGCCCGGTATTTTTCCACATCCATTTCGGCGAAGGACAGCAGCAGAATAAAAAACGTCAGCAGCAGGGTGGCCAGATCGGCAAACGTCACGATCCAGTCCGGGGTGCCTTTCTTGCTCCGGTTCTTTTTCAATGGCCGCGCCGGCTGCAAACCTCAGGCCTCCCGCTCGGGTTCGAGGTTGGTACGGTGTTCCGGAGACACATAGGAAGACAGCAGTTCGGTCATTACCCTGGGGTTTTCACCGCGCATGATGCTCTTGATGGAGGTAATGATCAGCATCTGATTGCGGGCATCGTCTTCCGCCTTCAGCTGCAGCTTGTCGGCCAGGGGTAACGCCATTAGCTGGGCAATGAATGCACCGTACAGGGTGGTCAGCAGGGCAATGGCCATGGCCGGACCAATGGATGAGGGGTCATCAAGGGTATTGAGCATCTGCACCAGCCCCACCAGGGTACCGAGCATGCCGATGGCCGGTGCCGATTCGCCAATACCGCGAAACACTCTTTCCGCCACTTCGTAGCGCTCTGCGGTCTGTTGGCTGTCCTGCAACAGGGCCTCTTCCACCAGTTCCGGCGGGTGGCCGTCGACACAGAGGTTGATGGCTTTCTTCAGGAATTCGTCCTGGGTGTCATGGTTCTCCAGGCCGAGAATGCCCTCCTTGCGAACCACCCGGGCCAGCACGCCCACTTCCCGAATCAGTTCCGCCGGGCGCGCCAGCCGGTCCGTAAAGGCCGCGCGGAAAGCCAGCCGGAAAGCACTCAGCACCGAGGGCATGCGGAACTTGATCAGGGTAACCGCAAACGTACCACCGAGTACTATGGCCAGGCCTGGCAGGTTCAGAAAGGTAAGCACTGTTGCATTCGCCAACATGGCGAGCAACACAATCAGGGTTCCGGCTAGCAACCCGACAAGCGTAAGAATATCCATAACTGACCCTTATCGACGGCTCGGCTGCATCGCCTGCCTCAGTCTGTTCTCAGTTCCTCGATGACGGCCGAGGTTTCCGGGCGAATGCCCCGCCACACGAAAAAGGATTCGGCGGCCTGTTCCACCAACATGCCCAGACCGTCAAACACGCGCACGGCACCGTGATCCAGGGCCCACTGGTTAAACGTGGTGGTCTGCAGAGAATACATCATGTCGTAGACCACGGTGTCTGCGCCGATCACATCTGCCGTAATGGCTGGCAAGTCGCCCTTCAGGCTGGCGCTGGTGCCGTTGATCACCAGATCAAACGGTCCTTCAACCTGCTCAAAACCACAGGCCGAGAGTTCAATGCCACTGTGTTCCCGGCCGAACAGCCGGGCCAGCGCTTCGGCCCTGGCGACAGTACGATTGGCCACAACCACACTGGCGGGCTGCTCGTCCAGCAGAGGCCCGAGCACCCCGCGCACCGCACCACCAGCGCCCAGCACCAGTACTCGCGCGCCTTTAAGAGGCACACCATGGTTGTCCCGGAGGTCGCGAACAATACCCACACCATCTGTGTTATCGGCCACCAGCTGGTCTTCTTGATCCAGATAGAGAGTATTGGCGGCACCTGCCAGCTCGGCCTGGTGAGTCCGGTGCTCGGCCAGGGTCCAGGCCTGTTCCTTGAACGGCACCGTAATGTTCAGACCCTTGCCGCCGTGGTCAAAGAAATGATGAACGGTGCCGGCGAAATCCTCCAGCGGCGCCTGAATCGCGGTGTATTCCACGGCCTCACCGGTCTGTTGGGCGAACAGGCTGTGGATACGGGGTGATTTGCTGTGGCTGATGGGGTTGCCCACCACGGCATACAGATCATTAGTCATTACGTTCCTCCAACCAGTCACGGCCGGTCAGAAAATACTCGGTCAGCCGGGCTTCCTCAGTGCCTGGCTCCGGACGGCGGTCGTAATCCCAGCGCACCAACGGGGGCAGGGACATCAGGATAGACTCGGTCCGGCCGCCCGACTGCAGTCCAAACAGCGTGCCCCGGTCATACACCAGATTAAACTCGACATAGCGGCCCCGGCGGTAGAGCTGGAATTCCCGCTCCCGCTCCCCCCAGGGCTGATCCATACGCCGGCGCACAATCGGCTCATAGGCCTCAATGTAACTGTCGCCCACGGCCTGCATAAAGGCAAAGTCACGGTCGAAATCGCCGGTGTTGTAGTCATCGAAGAACAGCCCGCCAACGCCCCGTGGCTCCTGCCGGTGTTTGAGGTAGAAATAGTCGTCGCACCAGCGCTTGTAGTCCGCGTAGACGGAGTCACCGAATGGCTGGCAGGCGGCCTTTGCGGTGCGGTGCCAGTGCACGCAGTCTTCCTCAAATCCGTAATAGGGCGTGAGATCATAGCCGCCACCGAACCAGTACACCGGAGCGCTGTCCTCCGGCGTAGCGATGAAAAAGCGCACGTTGGCATGAGACGTGGGCACGTATGGATTGTTCGGATGAATCACCAGCGACACCCCCATGGCCTGCCAGGGTGCGCCCGCCAGGTGAGGGCGGTGAGCCGTGGCAGACGCTGGCATGGTCTCGCCCATCACGTGGGAAAAGTTAACGCCGCCCTTCTCGATAACACCACCGTCGGCCAGTACGCGGCTGATACCGCCACCGCCTTCCGGCCGCTGCCAACTGTCACGGATAAACGATGCCTGGCCATCGACCGCTTCCAGCCGCTGACAAATGCGCTCCTGAAGACCGATGAGGTAGTCCTTGACGGCCTGGATATCCGGCTGCTGTGACATGAATTCTCCTAGCGAAACTGTTGACCGGTAACAATATCAATAATGCGACTGGGCTTGCGATTGCCGCCCAGCGCACCGGGGACAATACGATCTATGCGGTCGCCGAAATAGCGCCGCACCTGCCATATCGCACGGGCCGGCTGACGCCCCGCCGGATTGCATGAGGTACTGACCAGCGGCATCCCCGTCGCCTCACACAAGGCCCGCACCACCGGATGATCACTGACCCGAACGGCGATGGAACTGTGTTTGCCGCGGACCCACTCCGGCACCTGCTGGTTTACGTCCGGCAACAGACAGGTGACCGGCCCGGGCCAGTGGCGCAGAGCCTCGTTCTGAACGGCTTCGGGCAGCGGATCCAGCAGGAAACGGACCTGTTCAACCGAGGCCGCCACCAATATCACGCCCTTCTCCATGGGCCGCTGCTTGAGTTCCAGGATGTATTCGACCGCCTCCCGGTTCCAGGGATCGCCCCCCAGTCCCCACACCGCTTCCGTGGGATAGGCGATTACCCCACCTGCCAGTACCGTCTGGCGGGCAAGGGCCAACTGAAGAAAACTCGGAGAAGATGTATTCGCCATCAGATATCGGCGCCCTCACGCAGAACAATGAACAAGGTCCCGACCGGTGCGTTGATAGCCGCCCGGGCAGGCATGGGCCAGGCCCTCAAGCTCCAGAATCAGTAATGACTGCATCAACTGATCTGCGGGCAAACCCGTGGCGTGGCCCAGTGCATCGGTAGACTGCGGATCATACCCCAAAGCCTCAAGCACCGCGATTTCTCGGCTGTCCAGAAACGACAGGTCTGTCGATTTCTCAGTTCCTTCTGGTTCTGAGCCTTGCGCCTGCATGGACCACCAGGTACCCAGTTCTTCCATCACGTCATCGGCGGTCTCCACCAGCCGGGCGCCCTGGCGAATCAGCTGGTGACAACCCCGGGCCACCGGGCTGTGCACCGAACCGGGAATGGCAAACACCTCCCGCCCCTGCTCGAGGGCGGTTCGGGCGGTAATTAGTGAACCGCTCCGCAGACTGGCCTCCACCACCAGCACGCCCCGGGCCAGACCACTGATAATGCGGTTGCGTTGGGGGAAATAGGCGGCCCGTGCCTGGGTGCCCGGCGGGTACTCAGAAACGATCAAGCCGTTCCCGATAATGCGATGGGCCAGCTTACGATGTTGGGCCGGATACAGCCGGTCCAGGCCGCAACCCACCACCGCCAGTGTCGGGTAGCCAGCGTCCAGGGCGCCGGCGTGGGCTGCGCCATCTATCCCGAGGGCCAGGCCACTGGTGATCAGCAGCCCCCGCCGGCTGAGTTCCGCCGAAAACTGGCGGGCATGGTCCAGCCCCGCCCGGGTAGCGTTGCGGCTGCCGACCACGCCCAGCTGGTCCCGTTGCAATAACTCAACGTTACCCAGGGTATAGAGCACCAGAGGCGCATTGTGGATATGGCGCAGGCAATCCGGGTAGGGCGCCTGGCCCTGTCCGAGCACGCCAATCCCCTGCTCCTGACATTGGCAATAGATGTTCAGTGCCCGGGCAATCACACTCTGGCTGGTATCCCCCGCCTGCCAGGCGGCAATCGCCTCCACGGCATCGCTGCCAAGCCCCATGGCCCGAAGCGTGGCTGCGTTCAGGGGCAGGATATCGGTGAGGGTTTCAACAGAACCCAGAATCCGCTCCCTGAGGGGGATTCCGAACCGGGGCAGGAGTGACAGCACCAGCCACTGACCTGCCGGTGTTTGCAGAAATTCCTGATCTGACATTTTCTCTTCCTTGAAAACAACAATGGCCGGGCATTCCGGCCCGGCCATGTCTTATTCCTTCAACTCATCAAACGCGCGGCCTCAGGGATTGGTGACCTTGTCACCCACCGAGAGGGGCCGCGTTGCCTGCAGCACCAGACCGTAGCTCATTTTCTCATAGGCCTGGAAAACCATCAGCAGGCCAGCCCGCTCAGACGGCAATTCAATGGTTTCGCCGGTGACCGGATCACGAACCATGTTGCCCGCCTTCAGCACCGCCAGCACGTTGCCGGCCGTCAGGCCTTCGCGCTCGCCGCGGTTGATGGCAACCACATTGTACTGACCGATCTGGCTGACACCGCCATCGACAGAAATCATCTTGCCTTCGATCTCGCTATCCGGCGAGCTGGGCACGAAACTGGTGGTCAGCCGGCGGTCTTCATTCACCAGCAGCCGGTCGCCAATACGCACTTCTTCACTGGACTTGGTAATGCCTACGGTCAGCACATCACCATTTTCGGCATTAACGTTGCCGCGAGCAATGCTCCGGGCTTCCAGGCCAAGGAACTCGCCGGTGTCCGGATCCACAAATTCCTTGCTGCGACGGAAAATACCCACGCGATCGGCCGGCTTCTCGCCGCGAGCGTAAATACGGTCACCGGCACCGGTGATGATGCGTCCGTCCTCACCTTCAAGCACATAGGGCGCACCGTTAATTTCTTCCGGGCTGACAATACGGGTTTCGGTCAGGAAACTGGCGATGGCATCCAGGGGGATGGCCGGTATTGGTGTGTCGATGGCCTCGGAACGAACCTGAGGCGAGAGCTTCACCACATCGCTGGTCGCGACCTTGGTAATCCGGGGCTTGCCATCGATGTACACCAGTGCCAGGCGGTCACCGGGATAGATCAGGTGTGGGTTGGCAACCTGCGGGTTCACGTGCCAGATTTCCGGCCAGTACCACGGGTTGTTCAGGAATCGCGCTGAAATGTCCCAGAGGGTGTCCCCTTTGACGACAGTGTAACGCTCAGGATGATCAGACCTCAGCTCCGGCTGTGCCTGGGCCCAGGAGGTAAACAGCAGCGCAGAGGCTGCCAGAGCGTACAACAGTTTCCTCATTGTTTATGTCCTTGATCGCGTGCCTTGAATCTTTGCGTTCGGTAATGTCGCCGCAGAATCCCCGCAGCATATTACGTTGTTATTCCCGTTACTATAGAAGAAGTCCCGGAATTTGTGATGTTATCTTTTGTTCTTCGAGTGATTTCTGCAGCCATCGAAGCGCATTCGTGAAAGATTTTAACTATTAACTGATCAGTTTGTACTCAATCGGCGAATTATTGGATAATAGGCACCGTCAGGCGGACGTTATTACCTTGAACCCGGGAACTCTGCCAGCATTAACGGTTCATACTGTCGGAATCTCTGGATTCATCATAGGCAGACCAAGAAAATTTGCGCAGTACGCTGTCGCATTTCGGCAATCGGTTTCACAGCGTTACAAATGGTAAAATTCTGCGCTGGGCAGCCCGTCAAACAGGCTGACATTAGAGATTGCCCGATACACACAGGCCAGAAGCAAGAGCATTATGATTCGAGAAATTCTTGAGTATCCGGACCCACGACTTCGCACCATCGCCAAGCCGGTGGAGGAAGTGACCGATGACATCCGTACGCTGATCGACGACATGTTCGAGACCATGTACGATGCCCGCGGCATTGGCCTGGCCGCGACCCAGGTGGATGTGCACAAGCAGATCATCGTAATGGATCTGTCCGAAGATAAAACCGAGCCGCGGGTGTTCATCAACCCGAAAGTGGAAGTGCTGGATGGCGAGCTCGAAGCCATGCAGGAAGGCTGCCTGTCGGTACCGGGGTTCTATGAAGATGTGAAGCGCATCGAGCACTGCCGGATTACCGCCAAGGATCGCGACGGCAAGGAGTTTGTCCTGGAGGCTGAAGGCCTGCTGGCAGTTTGCATCCAGCATGAAATGGACCACCTGAATGGCAAGCTGTTTGTCGATTACCTGAGCCAGCTCAAACGTAATCGCATTCGCAAGAAGCTGGAAAAGCTGCACAAGCAGAGCGCCTGAGGCGCTGCCAGCATAGACCGAATTCAGGACCGGGTTACGACCCGGTTTTTTCGTATCAACGACACAGAGAAGCAACCAACGTGCGCATTGTGTTTGCCGGCACGCCGGATTTCGCCGCCACCGCCCTGAAAACCCTGCTGAATGCCGGTTACGACATCGTCGGCGTTTACACCCAGCCTGATCGCCCCGCCGGCCGCGGCCGCAAACTGATGCCCAGCCCGGTTAAACAGGTGGCACTGGATACTGGTATTCCCGTGTATCAACCGGTCAGTCTGAAGCCAGAAGAGGCCCAACAGGAACTGGCGTCACTGCAACCGGATGTGATGATCGTGGCTGCCTATGGCCTGATTCTGCCCAAGGCAGTGCTGAACATACCAACCCATGGCTGCCTGAACATTCACGCCTCCCTGCTGCCGCGATGGCGTGGCGCCGCCCCTATCCAGCGGGCGATTGCCGCCGGCGATGCCGAAACCGGAATCACCATCATGCAGATGGACGAGGGCCTGGATACCGGCGACATGTTGCTGAAACTGGACACCCCCATCAGCGCCGACGATACCGGCGGCAGCCTGCATGACCGGCTGGCCGAGATGGGCGGCAAGGCTATTGTGCAGGCCATGGAGCGGCTGGCCAAGGGCGATCTGACCGGCGAAGTCCAGAATGAGGCAGAGGCCAACTACGCCCATAAGCTGTCGAAGGAAGAGGGCCACATCGACTGGAGCCGAAGCGCGCAGGAAATCGAACGACTGATTCGCGCGTTCAACCCCTGGCCCGGTACCTTTACCGATCTTGGCGAGCAACGTATCCGTATTCATCAGGCCAGCGCCCTGAAGCAGGGCAGCGACAAGGGTCCCGGTACCGTGATTGCCCGGGAGCGGGACGGTGTAGACGTTGCCTGCGGCACCGGCACGCTCAGAATCACTTCCGCGCAGTTACCAGGCAGCAAGGCCCAGAGCATCAACGATCTGATCAACGGTGGTAAGCAGGTATTGCTGCCCGGCCAGGAGCTGAACTGACCATGGCCTACCAGCCCCTGCCATTCCGCGCCATTGCCGCCAACGTATTGCTGGCGGTGGAACAGGGCCAGTCGTTATCCCAATGCCTGCCCCCCGCCCTGAACCAGTTACCACCGGAACAACGGCCACAGCTGCAAGCTATCTGTTATGGCACCTGCCGCTGGTTTCACCGACTTGAGAGCGAGCTGAACCAGCGCCTGAAAAAGCCCCTGCGCAAGCCGGACCGGATCATTCACCACCTGATGCTGGTGGCCCTGTTCCAGTTGCGTTACAGCGAACAGGCCACCTACGCGGTACTGAACGAAACCGTGGAGGCTTGCCGGGCACTGGACAAGCCCCACCTGACCGGTCTGGTCAACGGAGTGCTGCGGGCCGCCGAAAGGGAAGGGGCGCCAGCGCCGAAAGACGATAGTGGCCGCTTCAGTCATCCGGTGTGGATGGTGGAGAAGCTTCGCCACAACTGGCCGGACGATTGGCAGGCCATCCTTGAAGCCAACAACCAGCAGGCACCCATGACCCTGCGGGTCAATGCCCTGCGCTTCAAACGCGACGAGTACCTGAACCTGTTGTCGGAAGCCGGCATCGAGGCCCACGCCACGCGCTTTGCCCCCAGCGGCATCCAGCTCCAACGGCCGGTGCCGGTGGACCGACTGCCCTGGTTCGAGGACGGCGCGGTCAGTGTTCAGGATGAAGCCGCCCAATTGTGTACGACTCTAATGGATCTGCAGCCAGGCCAGCGGGTACTGGATGCCTGCGCCGCGCCCGGAGGCAAGAGCTGCGCCATCCTTGAAGCCTGTGGCGAACTGGACGAAGTGGTGGCCATCGACGAATCCGCCGAGCGCCTGCCCCGGGTCCAGGAAAACCTGGACCGGCTCGACCTGCACGCCACCCTGACCCAGGCCGATGCCGCCGATATCGACAGCTGGTGGGACGGCACGCCCTTCGACCGCATCCTGCTGGACGTTCCCTGCAGCGCTACCGGCGTGATCCGCCGGCACCCGGACATCAAACTGTTGCGCCGGGAGTCCGACATCGTGCCTCTGGCCAGTATCCAGCTTGGCCTGCTGGAGGCCATGTGGTCTATCCTGAAGCCCGGTGGGCGACTGGTGTATGCCACCTGTTCGGTGTTTCCACAGGAGAACCACCGTATAATCCAGCGGTTCCTGAAGCAGCAGAATCAGGCAACGCTGAAGACCATCGACGCAGACTGGGGCCGGGACATGAACACCGGGCGTCAGCTGTTCCCAGACCCGGACAGCCATGACGGCTTTTTCTACGCCGTGCTGGAGAAACCTGAACCATGAAAATCCTGATTCTCGGCGCCGGCCAGGTCGGCGGCACCCTGGCGGAAAACCTGGCAAACGAAGCCAACGACATCACCGTGGTGGACAACGACAGCGCCCGCCTTCGCGAACTGCAGGACCGGCTCGACATCCGCACCATGCATGGCCGCGCCTCCTATCCCACGGTATTGCGACAGGCCGGTGCCGAAGATGCCGACATGATCATCGCGGTAACCAACAGCGATGAAACCAACATGGTGGCGTGCCAGGTCTCCAAGCTGCTGTACAAGACCCCCACTACCATCTGCCGTGTGCGTGCCGGCGCCTATCTGGCCAAGCCGGAACTGTTCTACAACCGGGATACGGTCAAGGACCTGGACAGCCTGAGAGGCTTCCCCCTGGACGTTCTGATCAGTCCCGAACATCTGGTAACCCAGCACATTACCCGGCTGATTGAATACCCCGGTGCCCTGCAGGTACTGGAGTTCTCCAAGGGCCTGACCCGACTGGTCGCCATTCGCGCCACCGAGGGCGGCCCACTGGTGGGGCACGAACTGTCCTACCTTCGCACCCACATGCCCAAGATCGATACCCGGGTGGCGGCGATTTTCCGCAAGGACCGGGCGATCATGCCCCAGGGCGATACCGTAATTGAAGACGGCGACGAGGTGTTCTTTATCGCCGCCGCCGACCATATCCGCTCGGTGATGAGCGAACTGCAACCGCTGGAGAAGCCCTACAAACGCATCTTCATCTGCGGCGGTGGCAACATCGGCTACCGGCTGGCCAACACCCTGGAAGACCGCTATCAGGTGAAACTCCTGGAACGGGACCATGAACGCTGCGTGATGCTGTCCGAGCGCCTGCGCAAGACCGTGGTACTGGAAGGTAATGCAGCCAACAAGGACATCCTGCTGGAAGAGAACATCGAGAATACCGATGTGTTCTGCGCCGTCACCAACGACGACGAAGCCAACATCATGGCCTCGTTGCTGGCCAAGCGACTGGGTGCCCGCAAGGTCCTGACCCTGATCAACAACCCCGATTACGTGGACCTGATCCAGGGCGGCGATATCGACGTGGCCATCTCACCCCAGCAGACCACCATCGGCAGCCTGCTTACCCACGTGCGCCGTGGTGATGTGGTGAACGTGCACGCCCTGCGCCGGGGCGCGGCCGAAGCCATTGAGGCCATCGCCCACGGCGACCACCGTTCCTCCAAGGTGGTTGGCAAACGCCTGGACGAAATCAATCTGCCATCCGGAACGACCATTGGTGCCATTGTCCGGCACAACGAAGTGCTCATCGCCCACGACCACCTTCGGGTGCAACCAGACGACCACGTGATCCTGTTCCTGGTGGACAAGTCGCGCATACGGGACGTCGAGAAACTGTTCCAGGTGGGCCTCACGTTCTTCTGATTGATCTCAGGCAAAACAACACCCTGGCTGGCACTTAGAAATGCGGCGCCGGCCAGCGTATAATGCGCGTTTTCAAATTTTCGGAGTGCCCCGGAACCGGGGCCCACACACAGACTGACCAGCAGGCAAACGTCGTGACAGACAAGGCAACCAACAACTCCGCGCCGGACATCAAGACCTTCCAGGGTCTGATCCTGGCATTGCAGAATTTCTGGGCGCAGCACGGCTGCGTGGTTCTCCAGCCCCTGGATATGGAAGTGGGCGCCGGTACCTTCCACCCGGCCACCTTCCTGCGATCCATCGGTCCGGAAACCTGGAACTCCGCCTACGTCCAGCCCAGCCGCCGCCCCACCGACGGCCGTTACGGCGAGAACCCCAACCGCCTGCAGCACTACTACCAGTTCCAGGTGGTTCTGAAGCCGTCTCCGGACAACATTCAGGAGCTGTACCTGGATTCTCTGCGCGCCCTGGGCCTGGACCCGTTGGTGCACGACATCCGCTTTGTCGAAGACAACTGGGAATCGCCGACCCTGGGCGCCTGGGGCCTGGGCTGGGAAATCTGGCTGAACGGTATGGAAGTGACCCAGTTCACTTACTTCCAGCAGGTAGGCGGCCTGGAATGCTATCCGGTCACCGGCGAGCTGACCTACGGCCTTGAGCGTATCGCCATGTACCTGCAGGGTGTGGACAGCGTGTATGACCTGGTCTGGACCAATGGCCCGGATGGCGTGGTTACCTACGGCGACGTGTTCCATCAGCAAGAGGTGGAAATGTCCACCTACAACTTCGAACATGCCGACACCGAGTTCCTGTTCCACAGCTTCGATGTCTATGAGCGGGAAAGCGCCCGCCTGATCGACGCAGGTCTGCCACTGCCGGCCTATGAGCAGGTGCTCAAGGCCTCCCACACATTCAACCTGCTGGACGCCCGTCACGCCATCTCCGTGACCGAGCGCCAGCGTTTCATCCTGCGTGTACGTACCCTGGCTCGCTCCGTGGCCCAGGCCTACTTCGAGAGCCGTCGCAAGCTGGGCTTCCCGCTGGCCCCGGAACACCTCCGCAAGGAAGTGCTGGCCGCCGCTGAAGCCGCCGACGCCAAGGCCAGTAAAAAGGGCAAGAAAGCCAACAAGGCACCGCAGGAACAGGGGAACGCATAATCATGGCAACTCAGGATTTTCTGGTCGAACTGGGCACCGAGGAGCTGCCTCCGAAAGCTCTCAAGCCCCTCTCTGACGCTTTCACCCAGGGCATTGTCAAAGGCCTGGAAGAAGCCGGCGTAGCCTTTGGTGCGGTGGAAAGCTTCGCAGCACCCCGTCGTCTGGCGGTACGTATCCGGGACCTGGCCGATGCCCAGCCGGACAAATCGGTCGAGAAGCGCGGCCCGGCCGTGAAAGCAGCGTTTGATGATTCCGGTAACCCCACCCGGGCGTTGACCGGCTTCGCCACCTCCCTGGGGATTACCCCGGATCAGCTCGACACCATGGAGACCGACAAGGGTGCCTGGCTGGTGTACCGTACCGTTGAGAAGGGCAAGCCCACCGTAGAACTGATGCCGGATCTGGTGGACAAATCCCTGGCCGCCCTGCCCATTCCCAAACGCATGCGCTGGGGTGCCTGGAAGACGGAATTCGTGCGCCCGGTACACTGGCTGATTCTGTTGTACGGCAACAAGGTGATTGAAGCACCGGTGATGAACCTCAAGCCCGGCAACAAGACCCGTGGCCACCGGTTCCACTGCCCGAAAGAGCTGATTGTGCCCACCCCGGCCGACTACGAAGTGGTGCTCAAGCAGGAAGGCTACGTACTGGCAGACTTCGCCGAGCGTCGTGAGCAGATCCGCGCCGGCGTGGCCGCGCTGGCGGAGAAAGAAGCCGGCGGCAAGGCCGTAATCGACGAAGACCTGCTGGACGAAGTGACTGCCCTGAACGAATGGCCGGTACCATTGATGGGGCGCTTCGAGGAGCGCTTCCTGGATGTACCGGCCGAAGCCCTGATTTCCTCCATGAAGGAGCATCAGAAGTACTTCCACGTAGTGGATGCCGGCGGGAAGATGCTGCCGCTGTTTATCACCGTGGCCAACCTGGAGAGTAAAGACCCGGCCCAGGTGATTTCCGGTAACGAGAAAGTGATTCGCCCGCGCTTGTCCGACGCCGCCTTCTTCTACGACACCGACCGCAAGACCAGGCTGGAAGACCGCATCGAGGCACTCAAGCCCATCGTGTTCCAGGACAAGCTGGGCAGCATCTACGACAAATCTGTACGGGTAGCAGCCCTGGCCAAAAAGATTGCCGAAGCCATCAACAGCGACCCGGCCCTGGCCGAGCGTGCTGCCATGCTGGCCAAGACCGATCTGGTCACCGAAATGGTGCTGGAGTTCACCGACCTGCAGGGCATTATGGGCCAGTACTACGCCGCCAACGACGGCGAACATGCCGATGTCGCCAAGGCCCTGAACGAGCAGTACATGCCGCGCTTTGCCGGCGACGACCTGCCCACCACCCTGACCGGTTGTGCGGTGGCCATTGCTGACCGCATCGATTCCCTGGTCGGCCTGTTCGGCATCAACCAGCCGCCGTCCGGTACCCGGGACCCGTTCGCTCTGCGCCGTGCTTCTCTCGGTGTGCTGCGCATCATCATCGAACGTGAACTGCCACTCGACCTGCAGACGGTCTGCGAGTGGGCGGAAGAAAACTTCTCCGTGCTGACCGAGAAGAACACCGCCAGCACCGTGGTGGACTACATGCTGGAGCGTTTCCGTGCCCACTATGATGAGCAGGGCATCGGCGCCGAAGTGTACCTGGCGGTGCACGCCCGCCGCCCGACCCGCCCGCTGGACTTCGACCGCCGGGTAAAAGCCGTGGAAGCCTTCCGCCAGCTGCCAGAGGCCCAGGCCCTGGCCGGCGCCAACAAGCGGGTTTCCAACATCCTCACCAAACAGGGTGGTGACCGCATCGGCGAGACCGTAGACACCGCGCTGTTGCAGGATGCTGCCGAGAAAACTCTGGCGGCGAAGGTGGAAGAGCAGGCACAGAAAGTACTGCCGATGTTCGAGCAGGGTGACTACGCCAGTGCGCTGACATCGCTGGCCAGCCTGCGTGAGCCGGTAGACACCTTCTTTGATGAAGTGATGGTGATGGCCGACGACGAAGCCGTGCGCAACAATCGTCTGGCACTGTTGAACCGCCTGCGCAACCTGTTCCTGCGGGTTGCCGACATCTCCCTGCTGCCCACAGCAGGCTGAGGCACACAGGCCGCTGGTTCACAATAAACCAGCGGCCTGCCTATCCTGCTTTTCCACTCAGCTGCGCCAGAAGTCCGGCGACAACATCACAAACACACTCAACAGCTCCAACCGGCCCAGAATCATGGCGCCCATCAGAACCCATTTGGCCGCATCCGGCAAGGTCTGGAAATTGCCTGCCGGGCCGATGGTATCGCCCAGTCCTGGCCCGACATTCGTCAAAGCCGTAGCGGCTCCGGAAAGACTGGTCACCAGATCCAGCCCCAGCGCCCCCAGAATCGCCGTCACCAGCGCCAGCGTCGCCAGAAAAATGAAAGAGAAGGCGACACTGGAGGCCACGATATCGTCACCAATCACCCGCCCGTTGTAGTTGCGGGCAAACACCGCGTGAGGGTGCAGCAAACGACGTACCTGCTCCCTGAGCAATAGCATGGACAGCTGGAACCGGAAGATTTTCATGCCGCCAGACGTGGACCCGGAACACCCGCCGACAAAGGTAATGAACAGGAATACCACCACCGCAAACGGGCCCCACAAAGAGTAATCCGTGGAGGCGAAGCCGGTTGTGGTTACCACAGACGTGACATTGAACAGCGCTGAAACAAAGGTCTCAAACGGATCTACCGGCTCCCTCAGAACCCGGTAAATGGTCAGCAACGCAGCGACAATCACCAGGAACCGGAGAAAGAAACGAACCTGCTGATCCCGCAACAGTGGCTGTCGCTGTCCGTGAATAAACCGTACAAACAGAAAGAACGGCATGGCGCCCATGGCCATGAAAACCGTCGACGCCAGTAGAATGGACGGCGAATCAAACTGCCCCATGGAGCTGTCCGAGGTGGAATAGCCCCCGGTCGATACTGTAGTCAACGCGTGATTCAGCGCCTGAAAGAAACTCATCCCCAGCAGCCAGTAGGTGAGCACGCAACCGAGCGTCAAGCCCAGATAGATGAGTACCAGGCTGCGGGCCAGGTGGCTGGTGCGGGGCACCGCTTTCTCGTTCCATTCGGACGATTCGGTCGCAAACAGCCGCATACCGCCAATCCGGAGAAACGGCAGGATGGCAACCGCCATACCGATGATCCCGATACCGCCCATCCATTGCATGATCGAACGCCAGAGCAGAATGTCGTCCGGCAGATGATCCAGGCCGGTAAGAACGGTGGAACCCGTAGTGGTCACGCCGGAAATGCTCTCAAAGAAAGCATCGGTCATGCTCAGCTTCATGTCACTCAGCAGCAGCGGCAAACTGGAGAATAACGGAATCACAACCCACGCCGACACCGTCAGCATGAACATCTGCTGCTGGCGTAGCGCGTGTTTCCGCCGCCCCGCCAAAGCCAGAGCCGCGGCACCAATGCTGAAACAGACCACCGAGGATTTCACGAACGCCAGCCAATCCGGCGTATCACCGAATACCAGCAGGTTAACCGGAAGGGTCATGAGGAAACTGAGCAGGATGAGCAGAAAACCGAGGATCTGAACAATGGGGATAATGTTCACAGGGCAGGGGGCTCCGATGTCCGGACACAGGCCAGTCGCAACGCCTTACAAGGCAAGGCGGCATCCACGCCGCTGTTATACGCCCATTCAACCGGGTTTACCACTGCCAGGGCGAGGCTTCTGCTTGCCACCGATCCGGACAATCCACGACAGAATTTTTGAATTCCAGCCCGGGGAAGGGGTAGCAAAACCGCCGCCAATGCGTATAATACCGGCCGTTGATCGGCGTGTGGCGCAGCTTGGTAGCGCACTTCGTTCGGGACGAAGGGGTCGCAGGTTCGAATCCTGCCACGCCGACCACTTTCCCTTCTTGATTTATCTTTCCCTATTTCAGTTTTCCAATAATATTTCATTCTGGGTTGTTACACCCCAGCCCAATGAATTTCTGTATCCTTAGTCAATCTGCTCATGATTAAAGGGGTGTTTTGATGAATGAGGCGATCGCCCGGCTGCGTCAATTCCGGGATGACAGAGACTGGAAGCAGTTCCACAACCCGAAAGATCTATCGCTGGCCCTGAGTATCGAGGCTTCGGAACTGCTGGAGTTATTTCTATGGAAATCTCCCGAACAGGCCGATGTCAGCAAAGTAAAAGAAGAACTCGCCGATGTGATTGCCTATGCGTTACTGCTGGCAGACAGCTATGAGCTGGATGTGGAGCAGATTGTGCTCGACAAGATTGCCCTGAACGAAAAGAAATACCCGGTCAGCAAAGCCAGGGGAACCGCGAAGAAGTACACCGAGCTATGAGCCAATCGCCGATGGCTGAGATTCAGCGCTACCCCTTCAGCAAGGACGCCCTGAACGATTTGCGCGACAATGCCTTTGCTGCGGGTAACTGGCCCTTGGTCTACGTACTCAGTGACGAAAAGCACGGGCGTGCCTACATCGGCGAAACCACCGACACGCTCACCCGCATGAGCACCCACCTCAAACACGACGAAAAGCAGCTGCTGACCGCGGTTCACCTGATCACCAGCGAGTATTTCAACAAATCCGCAACGCTGGATGTGGAATCCCTGCTGATCAAGTACATGGCCGCCGATGGCAAGTACACCCTGCTCAACGGCAACCTGGGGCTGGCCGACCACAACTATTACCAGCGCAGCGCCTTGTATGAAGAAGTCTTCCGGGAAGTCTGGAACCGGTTAATAGCCAAGGGCGTTGTGTCCCGCACCCTGGACCACCTTGATAACTCCGATGTCTTCAAATACTCGCCCTACAAATCCCTGTCCTTCGATCAGCGTCAGGGACTTCTCACCATACTGCATGAACTGACCAACCCCGGTGTCCAGAATATTGTGGTGGAAGGGGGAGCCGGAACCGGCAAGTCGGTCCTGGCCATTTTTCTGTTCAAACTACTAACCTCCGAAGATCACCAGATCAGCCTGCGGGAATTTTCCGACGAGGAGGCTGAGATCCACGCTCTGCTAAAACCCCTCAGAGAAACACTGCCCAAACCCAAAATGGCGCTGGTGGTGCCCATGACCTCCTTCCGAACCACCCTGAAGAATGCGTTCAAGCACGTTGCCGGGCTTAGCTCCGACATGGTGATCAGCCCGTCCGAGCTGACCAAACAGCGCTACGATATTGTTCTGGTTGACGAATCCCACCGTCTGCGCAAGCGCAAGAATCTGGGTGCCTATTTCGGCAGTTTCGACAAAGCCTGTCAGGCTCTGGATATGGACAAGCATACCTGCAGCGAAGTGGACTGGGTGTGCCAGCAAGCCAACAAGGCGATTTTCTTCTACGACGAAGGCCAGTCCATCAAACCCTCCGACGCCGATGTCGAAGTGTTCCAGCTCCTTAAAGCTGCCAAGGGCTCGGTGACCCACCGGTTACTCTCCCAGTTCCGGGTCAAGGCCGGGCAACCCTATGTGGAGTTTGTGGATAAGTTACTGAAAGGCGGTGTTGATGACGGCGTGGTGTTCACCGCCAAAAACTACGAATTTGAAGTATTTGATTCGCTCAGTGACATGGTCAGTACAATTCACGAGAAAGAGCAGCAGGTCGGACTGTCCAGACTGATCGCCGGCTACTCCTGGCCCTGGGCCTCGAAGAAGGATTGTGAGGCCTACGACATCGTGATCGATGACGTTCAGCTCCGCTGGAACAGCACCAATACCGACTGGATCAACAAGGCAGGATCGCACCGGGAAGTCGGCTGCATTCACACCACCCAGGGTTACGACCTGAACTACGCCGGCATTATCTTCGGCGAGGAGATCCGGTACGACCCGGAAAGCCAAGTCATTGTCATAGAGAAAGGCAACTACCACGACCGCACCGGCGGCCAGGGCATCAAAGACCCAGAAGAACTGAAGCAGTACATCATCAACATCTACCGTACCATCATGCTCCGAGGTATTCGCGGCACTTTTGTCTACGCATGTGATGATGCGCTAAGGGATTACCTGAAACAGCACATTCCCGTTCATAGTTCTGGCCAACCAGAGCCTGAAAACACCAACGTGGTGGAGCTTGAACCTTACGTAAACGCTGTGCCGCTGTTCGATCTGCAAGCGGCTGCGGGAGGGTTCGGAGAACTTAGTGAGGTTAGCGAGCTTGACCCCAATAGGCACTTAGACTGGGTTGCTGTGCCCGAAGGAGTCCGGGTGCGCAAAGACATGTTTGCCTGCCGGGTGTTCGGCGAATCCATGAACCGGGTTATTCCGAATGGTGCCGTGTGCCTGTTCCGAACCGACCGTGGTGGTTCCAGAAACGGGAAGACCGTACTGGTTGAATGTATCGACAGTGTTGATGCCGAGTCAGGTTCACGCTACACCGTGAAAGTCTATGAAAGCTATAAGGTTGATGACGAACAAGGCTGGCGTCATACCCGTATTCAACTGAGCCCCAACTCTTACGATGACAATTTTCAGCCCCTTGAGCTGACAGATGAAGAAGCACTTAAATATCGGGTGGTTGGGGAATTTGTTGGCGTCATTGATGATTAGCATTCAACTCGATGGTGTTTGACAACCCAACTCCGCCATATCAGACTTCAAATCACATCCGCCCCTTGGCAGTAAGCCTCCCTCAACTATCCCGAGGGTGTGCCGAGCCCTTGGGGCTTTTTCTTTTTTTGAGTATTCCGGAACGCCACAATGACCACGGCAAACATCAACACAGACATGTTGACCTGGGCGCGGGAGCGCTCTGGTATCTCTGTGCCTGATTTTGCCCGGCGCTGCGGTATTTCTGAGGAGCGACTTCGGGAATGGGAGTCCGGCGAACGAAAACTGACGTTCAACCAGGCAATGCGATTCGCTGAAAAAGCGCATGTGCCGTTTGGCTATCTGTTCTTGGCAAAGCCACCTGAGGAAGTCTTACCCATTCCGGACCTGCGCACCCTCGAAGGCCAAGGTGTACAGCGCCCGAGCGCAGAATTGCTAGACCTGGTCAAACTGATGATGCAACGCCAGGAATGGTACCGGGAGTACCTTCAACAGCATTTTGCCGAGGCCAACCCCTATGTCGGCCGCGCTTCCTATTCTGACTCCGTGGAGTCCATTGTCGAAGACATCCGCGCGTGCCTGGGTGTTGAGCCCCACCCAACCAGAGGTAAATGGGATGATTACTATCGGGATTTAGTCCAGCGTATTGAATCCTTGGGGATTCTCGTTATGCGTCAGGGTAATCTTGGGCACCATAGCCGTCCGCTCAACGTTGATGAATTCCGTGGGTTCGCGATTGTTGATGAGTATGCTCCGATCATTTTTGTGAATCACAGCGACGCGCTGGGTGCGCGCCTTTTCACACTGATTCATGAACTTTGCCATATCTGGATTGGCCAATCCGGGATCTCTGACGGCAACACCAACACCCATCGTCAGGAAGAGGTTCTGTGTAACGCTGTTGCTGCAGAATTTCTGGTGCCTGCCCAGGAGTTCAGGGCACTCTGGCAACAAGATTCTGAAAGCTGGGAAGACAACCTGCCGCCGCTTGAGGCTCATTTCCACGTAAGCACCTGGGCGCTAGCCAGGCGTGCTTTAACGCTCAATTTTATTTCCGAGCAAGAGTATGGCCGCTACATTTTTGAGCAGAAAATGCGCCACGAACAGCGGAAAGGAAGCGGTGGCCCGACTTACTACCAAACCAAAAAGGCACAGATTAGTCGCCAATTCTCCCAGGCCGTTGTCGGTGAAGCCTTGAGTGGCCAACTGTTGCTGCGGGAAGCAGGTGAACTTCTGGGTGGAATCAAACCGGGGAAAATTGAGACGTTCGCTAGGGAGTTAGGCGTTTGAGATATTTGCTGGATGCGAATACCTACATACAAGCCAAGAATCAATACTACGGCATGGATATCTGCCCCGCGTACTGGGACTGGCTGGACTTACAGTTCGAGCAAGGCCTGATCGGCAGTGTGGATATGATCGGCCGGGAGCTGCGGGACGGCAACGATGACCTGGCAGACTGGGTGCGAGAAAGACCTGGGCATTTCATCAGCAATGACGACGAAGCAACCCAAAGTGCCTTTGCCGCCATTGTGCAATCCGTCATGGAAGGTGATTACAACGCCGGTAATCGTGATAGTTTTCTGGCAAAAGCCGATCCCTGGATTATTGCTAAAGCACAATGCCTCGGGGCAACTGTCGTCACTCATGAATCGGTAGTTGCACCAAACGCCCGGAAGGTAAAAGTTCCAAATATATGTCAGCAGTTTGACGTTACCTGCATCAATACGTTTCAGTTCCTTCGAGAGTTAAATGCCCGATTTGTGCTGGGGACATAAGCAACTCAAACGGTTTCAGGCTTTGCCAGGCAGCCACCACGGTTAGCGCGACTGCTCCACCACAATCAACTCCCCAAGCTCAAACCCCTCCGCCTCGGCCCGGGCCTTGAACGCCTCCAGCACCTCGTCGCTCACCTCCGGCGTGCGCGACATCAGCCACAGGTAATCCCGGTTGTAGCTGGTCAGGTAAGCCGTGGTGTAGTCGTCATCCAGCCCGAACACCACGTAAGAGCCATAGAAAGGCCCGAAGAAGGACACTTTCAGGTGGCCCACATCACTGTCACCGACAAACTTTGCCCGGCCTTCGGCCTCTTCCCATTCGCCTTTTTCTTCGTTATAGCCCCTGTTGATAACTTTGACGCTACCGTCGTCGTTCAGGGTGTATTCGGCGGTAACCTGGCTCAGGCCCTCTTCGAACGAGTGATCCAACCGGGCGATCTCGTACCAGGTGCCCAGGTAGCGCCGCTGGTCAAAACCGGTCACCGGCTCAATGCCTTTGGGCACACCGGTGCAGCCCGTCATCAGAAACAGTAACACGATTACAGCCAATCCAGTCTTCATGACAAACTCCCAAAGAACAGTCGTGAACCAACGCAAAGCCACAGGCAAAGATCGTCAAACAGGTGTTAAGCTCTGAAACACCCTGGCGCTCGTATACCCAGCGCTAACCAACCAAGGAGTCGAATATGATCGGATACGTCACACTCGGAGTCAGCGATATGGGCCGGGCCAAGCAGTTCTACACGGATCTGCTGGCAGATCTGGGCGCCAAGGTGCTGATGGACATGGACCGAATTGCGTTTATTGGCAAGAGCATGGGAGCCCCCATGCTGGCCGTCTGCACCCCGTTCAACGGTGAACCTAACCATCCCGGCAACGGCAATATGGTGGCCATTCCGGCGGGCTCCAAAGAAGCCGTGGATAAGTTGTACCACAAGGCCATTGAACTGGGCGCCACCTGCGATGGCGAACCGGGGCAGCGTATTCCGGAGATGTTCTACGGCGCCTATGTGCGCGACCCGGATGGCAACAAGCTGGCGTTCTTCGAATTCGGCTAAGCGTCGACCGCCACCACCCCGGTTGGGTGGTGGCTTACTGACTTACACCGAGAGATGGCGACGGAAGAGCAACAACGCCGCCGTGAAGAACACCCCGCCAATGGCCATCAGAGCCAGCATCTGTGGCCACACCACCTCCAGCCCCGCACCGCGGTACAGAATGGCCTGGGCCATGCTGACAAAGTGGGTGGTGGGCGACGCCAGCATCAGATCCTGCACCAGCTCGGGCATGCTTTCCCGGGGCGTGATTCCGCCCGACAGCAACTGCAAGGGCAGAATGGTGAGAATCAGCAGCAGGCCAAACTGGGGCATGGTTCGGGCCACGGTGCCGATCAGAATGCCGATGGCGGTGGTGGAAAACAGGTGAATCAGGGCGCCGAGCAGAAACAGCAACACTGACCCTGCCACCGGCACCTGTAGCCAGCCCTGGATCACCAGCGTTACCGACAGCGCCGCGGCCAGTAACACCACCAGACCATTGGCCCACACCTTGGACGCCATGATTTCGAAAGGCCGCAACGGCATCACCATCAGATGCTCCACAGTCCCGTGCTCCCGCTCCCGGATCAGTGCTGCCCCGGTAAGAATGATGCTGATCAGGGTCACCTGGGTGATCAGCTCCATGACACCGCCAAACCAGGTTCCGTCCAGATTGGGGTTGTAACTCACCCGGGTGACCAGCTCGATCGGTAGCCCGGTGCTGGCAGAGCTACCCGGTTGCAGAAACTCCGCCACTTCTGCCATCGCAAAGCGCTGAATGTAATTGGTGCCAATAAAGGCCTGGCTCATGCGGGTGGCGTCGATGTTCAGCTGCAACGCCACCGGGTTGCCCTGCCGGACATCCCGCTCAAAGCCCTCGGGAATCACCAGGGCAAAGGTATGGCTGCCCTTGTCCAGCAGGTCGTCGATGTCGCCGTAGGCCACCAGATCCGGCTTCAGGAACCATGGCTGCTGGAGCGAATTGATGATGCGGCCAGACAACACCGTCTGATCTTCGTCCACCACGGCGATCGGTGCGTTGTGAAGCTCCATGGAGCCGGCGGAACCTGCGGTGTAGATCATCACCGTAAACGCCACCAGCACAAACACCATCAATGCCTTGTCCTGCCACAGACTGCGCAGTTCCTTGATGCCGAGGTGCCAGATGTTGCGTAAGGAATTCATGTCAGCGCCCCTGTTTTCTGAGCAACGCCACCGCCATTACGGTCAGCACCGGAACGAACGCCGCCAGGGCCAGGAACGCGCCCTGCATATCCGCCAGCGACAGGCCTTTGGTAAACACGCCACGGCTGATCTGCAGGAACCAGGTCGCCGGCCAGACGGGACCGATCAATGCGCCGGCACCGCTCAGGGACGACACCGGTTCGGTCAGGCCGGAGAACTGCACGGTCGGCAGGATGGTGAGAATCGCAGTGGCCGCCAGGGCGGCAATCTGGGTCGAGGCAAAGGTCGACATTACCTGACCCAGGGCCGTGGTGGCCGTCACAAAGAGCAGGGCGCCGAAGGTGAGCGTCAGCAGGCTGCCTTTGATCGCGACATCAAACACGTACACCGCCAGCAAGACCAGGCTCACGTAGCTGATCATGCTGAACGCGATGTAGGGCAGCTGTTTGCCCAGCAAGAACTCCACACGGGTAACCGGAGTGACGTACAGGTTGGTGATGGAGCCCAGTTCCTTTTCCCGAACAATGCCCAGGGCCATCAGAATGGCCGGAATAAAGATCAGCAGAATGGGGATAACCGCGGGCACCATCGCATCCAGGCTCCGGAAGTCCTGGTTGTAGCGATACCGGTCCTCCAGCGTGACCAGTGTCAGTGTGGGTACCACGCCCAGAGTGCGCTGGGCCAGCTCCGTCAGGTAACTGATGTGCATGCCTTCAACGTAACCCAGGATGGTCTCGCCCCGGAAAGGCATGGCACCATCCACCCAGACCGCCATTTCAGTCGGTCGCCCCCGTTTCAGGTCTTTGCCGAAGCCCGGCGGAATCTCAATAGCCAGGCTTAGCTCGCCGGAGCGCATGCGTTGTTCCAGCTCCTGGATATTCTGCAACTCCGGTTGTTGCAGGAAATACCGGGAGCCGGACACCGCCGCAATGTAATCCCGGCTCTGGGGTGTCTGGTCCCGATCCAGCACGGCGAACGACAGGTCTTCGACATCCAGGGTAATGCCGTAACCCAGGATCAGCATCAACAACGCAGAACCGATAAAGGCGAAGGCCATTCGAATGGGGTCCCGCAACAGTTCCCTCGCTTCCCGGGTGGCGTAAGCGAGCAAGCGCCGGGGACTGAACACGGTCGGCCGGTCACCATGACTGGCGGGCTCCAGAGCCAGTTGGTCGGCGCCGGTCTCCGGCTCTTTATCCACCGCTTCCAGGGTTTTCATGAACGCGCCTTCCAGGCTGTCGGTGCCGGAGGCTTCAACCAGTCGATCGGGCGTATCGCAAGCCAATACTTCGCCCGCGTGCATGAGCGAAATCCGGTCGCAGCGCTCACCCTCGTTCATGAAATGGGTGGAGATAAAAATGGTCACGCCATCTTCCCGGGACAGGCGCATCAACAATTGCCAGAACCGGTTTCGGGCCCCCGGGTCGACGCCTGAGGTAGGTTCATCCAGGATCAGCAATTCGGGCTCGTGCACCACGGCCACGGCCAGGGACAGCCGCTGGCGAACCCCAAGTGGCAGCGCGCCTGCTCGCTGGTCCAGTACATCTTCAAGACCGAACTCCCGAACCAGAACCGAAATACGCTCCGGGATTCTGGTGTCCGGCAGGTGAAACAGCCGGGCATGCAGATCCAGATTCTGGCGCACGGTGAGTTCGCCATAGAGCGAAAAGGCCTGGGACATGTAGCCCACCTTCTGCCGGGTGGCCAGGTCTTTGGCATCCAGTGGTTCACCGAACAGCCGGACTTCGCCTTCTGTTGGGGTCAGCAATCCGGTGAGCATTTTCATGGTGGTGGTCTTGCCACAACCGTTGGATCCCAGAAAACCGAAGATCTCGCCTTTCGGGATGGAAAAGCTGACGTTACGAACCGCCGTAAAGCTGCCAAACCGCAGGGTCAGATGCTCAGCCTCAATGGCCGGCGTCTGGTTTTCCCCGATTGGCTCTCGCTGCGCAGCATTGGCTGTATCGCCGCTTTCCTGCACCTGTCGGTTTTCGGGTAACAGTGCGATGAAGGCATCGTCCAGCGTCTCGGTATTGGTCTGCTCACGGAGTTCTGCCGGTGAGCCTGTGGCCAGTACCTTGCCCTCGTCCATGGCCACCAGCCAGTCGTAACGCTCGGCTTCTTCCATATAGGCCGTGGCCACCAACACGCTCATACCGCTGCGTTGCCGGCGAATGGTATCGATCAGATCCCAGAAACGCTTGCGGGAGAGCGGGTCCACGCCGGTGGTCGGTTCATCCAGAATCAGCAGATCGGGGCTGTGGATAAGGGCACAGCACAGCCCCAGCTTCTGTTTCATACCGCCGGACAGCTTGCCGGCGGGACGATCCCGGAAGCGCAACAAGCCAGTGGCTTCCAGCAACCGGTCAATCTGATCCTTCCTCGAGGGGCCTCGCAAACCAAACAGATCGGCGAAGAAGGCGATGTTCTCGTCCACCGTCAGCGTATGGTAGAGATTACCGCCCAGGCCCTGGGGCATATAGGCAATGCGGGGGGCGACCCGGTTACGAAACCGCTGGCTGCGCATATCGCCGCCAAGCACCTGCAACTCGCCGGCCTGCAACTCACGGGCACCGGCAAGCAGGCCCAGCAGTGTGGATTTGCCCACCCCGTCCGGGCCGATCAGCCCAACCATGCAGCCAGACGGAAACGCCAGGGTGATATCAGACAGCGCATCGGTTTCCCCGTAGCGATGGCTGACTCCCTCCAGCCGGGCTACGGTCTCAGTCATTGGGCAAAGCCACTTTCAGGCTCTCGGGCCAGGACTGGCCCTCATCCAGTCTTACGTAGGCTTCGCCGGGTACGCCGGTTTTCACCCGGTCCCGATAGGCTTTGAGCAACTCCGGATCAATCCGGATACGAACCCGGAACATCAGCTTCTCCCGCTCGCTGCGGGTTTCCACTGACTTCGGCGTGAACTGGGCTTCGGCGGCGACGAAGCTGACTTCCGCTGGCACCACATAGTCCGGCAGGGCATCAAGAACGATCCGGGCTTCAGAGCCAACCCGGACTTTGCCCGCCTGGGCTGTGGGCAGGAAGATGGTCATGTACACATCGGTGACATCCAGTACCGTGGCTACCTTGCCACCGGCGGCCAGCACCTCGCCCGGCTCCGCCAGCCGATACAGAACCCGGCCACCCACCGGCGTGGTCAACTGACTGTCATCAATATTGGTCTGGATACGGCGGGCACTGGCTTTGGCAGCTTCGATACTGGCATCGGCAGACGCCACTTGTACTCTGGCGGCCTGCAATGCCGCCTCGGCGGTTTCCGCCGCGGTACGGGCGCGGTCCAACTGCTCCTGAGAGGCATGGCCCCGATCGGCCAGCGATTCAATACGGGCCAGTTCGGCTTGGGCATACCGACGCTCACTTTCCCGTTGGGCCACCACGGCCTCGGCCAGTCGCCGGCTCTGCTCGGCCTGGTGCAAACTGGCTTGCGCCGCTGCCAGGCTGGCCTCAAGTTCGTCGGTATCCATCACAGCCAGCAACATGCCGGCTTCAACCATGTCGCCCTCGCGGACTTCGAAGGATTCCAGGCGTCCGGGTATTCGGGTGGCAATATCGACTTCGGTGGCTTCAATACGACCGTTACCAGAGCCAATATGCTCCGGCACCTGATCGCCTTTCGGCATCAGGTACCAGGCTGCAACGGCAATCAGGGCCACGATCAGCACAACGAGAAAAAGTTTGGGAGCGGTGTTGGTGCTTTTCTGGGCCATGTGTCGTCCTTGAGGGGAAGAATAGGTATGACAGGGTAAGTATAGAGCAGAAGTGTAACGTTCAGGCTGACGGGAATCAAAATAGCTTCCAATCTATCCCGCCCGTCAGCTTGCCACGAACTCAGTAAGCGCCGCGGATCAGGTCGATACCGGGCTTGAGCACGCTACGCCACGCCTCTCGGAGTTCGGGCGTGTATTCCGGATCGTGAGCGCGGACCGTTTTCAGCAATGCCTCCTGCCAGAGGTCGTACCACTCAGGCTGAATA
>Ga0114900_1000465_pt1 | contig 31358 bp, 27 predicted proteins | sample MalvireepMed_231_FD_89685 | JGI IMG/M metagenome (GOLD analysis project Ga0114900, IMG submission 89685) | Marine viral communities from the Global Malaspina Expedition - Malaspina viral metaG DeepMed_231 | ecosystem: Environmental > Aquatic > Marine > Oceanic | place: Mediterranean Sea...
AGATGGCGCTGCGCCTCTTGGATCGAGCCGACCCGGTGCTGACCGTTTCGCGAATTGCCGATCCGCTGGTTCGCAGTGGGCTCATGGGCTCGGGCCTACCTTATCGGGGGATGCGGGCCGAACAGATGCGGGCCGATCTGATTGCGCGCTGGAGCGATATCGGCGATCGCGCCATGGCTCACGACTTCCTGACCTATATGTGCGACGATATTCTGGTGAAGGTCGATCGCGCCAGCATGCTCACCTCATTGGAGGTTCGTGCGCCACTGCTCGATCCGGCGATCATCGAGTTTGCCTTCAGCCAGCTCGCGCCGCACCAGCGGGCCAGCGATGGCGGACGCAAGCTGCTGTTGCGGAATGTTGCCCGTCGCCGCTTGCCGGACTGGTTCGACGTCGAACGCAAGCAGGGCTTTTCGATACCCTTGGGCGCTTGGCTGCGGGGGCCATGGTCCTCTTTGCTCGAGAACCTGGCCGACGGTGCCGCAGACGGGCTGCTCGATCCGGAGGCAACGCGCGCGTTTCTGCGCAGCGGCAAGGGTAGCGATCGACTCGCTCATCAGATTTTCCAGCTTGCGATGCTCGAGCTCTGGCGCCGCAAATACAAGGTCACGATCGCCTAACCTGTCACCTGTTTCATTGGCCAGGCGATCTCACCACAAGCCGCAACAATTTCGAGGTAATACAAATGTTTCGAGGCAAGACTTTGATGGTGTCCGGTGGCACGGGATCATTCGGAACCGCCGTCTTGAAACGGTTTCTCGATACGGACATCGGTGAAATCCGTGTTTTCAGTCGGGATGAAAAGAAGCAGGACGATATGCGCAAACGCTTCACAAGCGAGAAGCTGCGCTTTTTCATCGGTGACGTCCGCGACCCGACGAGTGTTCTGAACGCAACGCGTGGCGTGGATTACATTTTTCACGCCGCCGCGCTCAAGCAGGTCCCGTCGTGCGAATTCCATCCCATGGAGGCGGTGGCGACAAACATATCGGGCACCGCCAATCTGCTGGAAGCGGCAACCGCGAATGCGGTCAAAAAAGTGATCTGCCTCAGCACCGACAAGGCGGTGTATCCGATCAATTCTATGGGCATGTCGAAGGCTCTGATGGAAAAGGTCATGGTGGCCAAATCCCGTGCGAATTCCGGTGACGAGGCGGTCTTTTGCGGCACCCGGTACGGCAATGTCATGGCCTCGCGGGGCTCGGTGATACCCCTCTTCGTCGATCAGCTATCGAATGGCCGGCCCATCACCGTGACCGACCCGAAAATGACCCGCTACATGATGTCTCTGGATGAGGCCGTCGAGTTGGTGCTGTTCGCGTTTCGCAATGGTCGCAATGGCGACATCTTCGTTCAGAAGGCGCCGGCTTCCGAGATCGGCGACGTGGCTGAGGCCGTGCGGCAGCTACTCGGCAAGCCGGACCACCCCATCGAATCAATTGGCACGCGCCATGGCGAAAAACTCTACGAGACCCTTCTTACGCGCGAGGAGATGGCGGGAGCGGAGGATCTGGGTGATTATTTCCGCATTGCGCCGGATGGCCGCGATTTAAACTACGCCAAATACTACGTCGAAGGCGAAGCGCGCATTTCGCAGGCGGAGGATTACAACTCGCAAAATGCGAAGCGGCTGGATCTGGAGCAGACCAAGGCGCTGATAAGAGAGCTTCCGTTCATGCGAAACGCAATGGCCGATCTTAATGGCGGTTAGCTCAATCGCGGAAGGCGGAAGGCCGATAGCATGCGACTCGCTGTAGTCATGTACACCAATGGAGCGTTGAGCGGCGGCGCAGCGAAATACCTGCGTCGGCTCATTCCGATGTTCCTCGAGCGCGAGGAGGTCACGGAATTGCGATTGTTTCTCCCGCAAGGAGCGCTTGCCGACATCCCTGCCGAATGGCCGGTCAGCGAATGGAAACCAGTGCGATTTAGCGCTAACCGCATTCGCAAGATGGTGATGGAATGGGCGCCGGAAGTTGTCTTTGTTCCGACCGCACGCTGGTTCGATACCGGCCGTGCAGGCAGTGTCGTTATGGTCCGTAACATGGAACCCCTCCGCATCCCCGTGGGCGACAATGGACCGCTCGACATAGCTCGCCAGTTCGTACGGCGGCTCGCGGCCAAACGCGCCTGTGCCAAGGCTGATCGGATAATCGCAGTTTCCAAACACGTTTCCGATTGGCTGCGGGACAATTGGGATATCGGCGAAGACCGTATCGGGATCGTCCCGCATGGGGTGGACCCCACGGCCCGCAGCGTGGAACCGGAAGGGGCAAGGGGGCTCGTCGGTCGACGTTTCATCTTCTCGGCTGGTTCGATCCGGCCGGCCCGCGGAATCGGCGATCTGGTCGATGCGATGGCCCATCCCGAGTTCCCGGCAGACCTCGATATTGCCTTTGCCGGAGCGGTGGATGCGGGATCCGAAAGCTATCATGCCAAAATATTGGCAGCTCTGGCCGAGCGCGGATTGAGCGATCGGTTCGTCTGGTTGGGCCGGTGCGGGCCGGAAGAAATGGCTTGGGGTTTTGAAAACTGCGCTGTTTTCGTTATGACCTCGCGAGCGGAAGCTTGCCCCAACACCGTGCTGGAGGCGATGAGCCACGGTTGCCTTTCGGTTTCGTGCGATACCGAACCGATGCCCGAATTCTTTCAGGACGCCGCGCTCTATTACGAGAGCGGCGACGGTGGCTCCTTGGCGCGGGCGGTCGGTCATTCCCTGACGTTGCCCGGGACCGGAGCCGCCGATATCCGCAATATGGCCAAGGCCCGAGCAGAAGATTTCACCTGGGCGAAATGCGCCGACCGCACACTCGCTCTGCTCGCGCGGACTTCGGCAACATCATGACGCAATCCGCACCACTTCGGCAGCAGAATGTGCTCGTGTTGGGTGCCACGGGAATGCTTGGCAATGCCATGTTCCGCGTTTTGGGCGCCGATGAGCGCCTGAACGTATGCGGTGTCGTTCGGGACGTCGATCGTGCCCAACGATTGCTGGGACTGACAACCGAGGAAAATCTCTTTGGCGGATTCGATGCGTACGAGCCTTCGACGCTGGAGCCGCTCCTGCAAGCCAATCACGCACCAATAATCGTAAATTGTGTCGGCCTGATAAAACAATTTTCTTCCGGTAATAAGGTTCTCGAAGCCACGCCAATCAATGCACTGCTGCCACACAAATTGGCTCAGCTTGCCGAAGAATACGCCGGGCGCCTAATCCACTTCAGTACCGATTGTGTTTTCAGCGGCCGCAAGGGCGATTATGTCGAAACGGATACGCCGGATGCCCGAGACGTCTACGGCCTGACCAAATATCTTGGCGAAGTCTCGGATCCGCACGCGCTTACGCTGCGGACTTCGATCATAGGCCATGAGCTTTCGTCATCGATTAGCCTAATCGACTGGTTTCTAAGCCAGGATGGCAATGTAAATGGCTTCCGTAAGGCAATCTTTTCGGGACTTCCCACGGTCGAACTGGCGCGCGCCGTTCGCGACCATGTCGTGCCCAACGCCGCCATGTCCGGGCTCTACCATATCTCTGCCGAACCGATCGACAAATACAGCCTCCTTTCGCTTGTAAAGGCGATTTACGGGCATGATGTCATCGTTAAGCCGCAGGAAGAGTTCATTATCGACCGCTCGCTCGACTCGACAAAATTTCGCAACGCAACGGGATGGACGCCCGCCTCGTGGCCCGAGCTGCTCGAGTCGATGCATGCCGATTATCGCGAGGAATTTCTCAATCATGGCTGATTTTAAGGTAATGACGATCGTCGGGACCCGACCCGAAATCATTCGTCTGTCGCAAATCATCCCAAAGCTCGATCGGCTTTGCACCCATGTGCTGGTCCACACCGGGCAAAATTATGACTACGAACTCAACCAGATTTTTTTCGACGATTTCGGGATCCGCGCGCCGGATCATTATCTGTGTGCTGCGGGGGAGAGTGCGGCTGAAACGATTGGCCAGGTGATCGCGATGGCCGACCGGATATTGGCTCAGGAACGTCCGGACGCGCTGTTGATCCTGGGCGACACCAACAGCGCTCTTTCCTCGATTGCCGCCAAGCGCCGCCGGATTCCGGTCTTTCATATGGAGGCCGGCAATCGTTGTTTCGACGAGCGGGTGCCCGAAGAGATCAACCGTCGCATCGTGGATTCCATTGCCGACGTGAACATGCCCTATAGTCAGATCGCTCGAGAATATTTGTTGCGCGAAGGCTTCCCGCCCGATCGGATCATCGTGACCGGCAGTCCGATGGATGAAGTGCTCGCCGCCCATCGGGCCTCGATTGCTGCCTCGGATGTTCTCGACCGGTTGCAATTGAAGGATGAAAACTTTTTCGTCCTCAGCATGCATCGCGAGGAAAACGTCGATACGCCGCGCAATCTGCAGCGGATGACGCAAATCGCCAATGGCGTTGTCGAGCGTTATGGGATGCCAATCGTTTTTTCCTGCCACCCGCGGACCCGCAAGCGATTAGAAGAGTCGGACAATCGGCTCGGCGATGCGGTCAAAGTGATGAAGCCGCTCGGGTTTAACGATTACATCCGACTGCAAATGTCGGCAAAGGCAACGCTGTCGGATAGCGGAACGATCAGCGAGGAATCGTCGATCCTGAACTTCCCGGCGATCAATCTGCGCGAGGCGCATGAGCGGCCCGAGGCGATCGAAGAAGGCGCGGTCATGATGACCGGGCTCGATCCAGACAGAGTCTTCCTGGCCCTCGAGCTGCTCGAGCGACAAAAACGTGGTGACGAACGAACCTTGCGCAAGGTCCGCGACTATGATGCGCCGGCGGTTTCGGATAAGGTTCTGCGTATCATCGTCAGTTATGCGGACTATGTGAAGCGTACGGTCTGGAGAGAATACTGAGCCGCGCGCCATTATGACCTCCGAGCTTTCTCCCGTTGGCGCCAGACTTCTTTTGCAACCTGAATTTCATATGGAGAAGCCGGGAATTGAAGCGCCGTATCGGTCCGCGGGAATATTGCGGGAAATGAATTCCCAAGCTATCCCCCTCGCTATGAAAATCGGCATTTCCGGAACCTCCGGGTTCATAGGCTCCCATTTCCGCGATTTCGTTGCAGCGACCGGGGATACCCCCGTAGCCGTCGTGCGCGGGGCGCCGCTTCCCAGCTGCGATACCCTCGTCCATAGCGCTGGAATCGCGTATCAAACCGCTTCGCGCGCGGAGCTGATGGAAGCCAATCGCGATTTAACCCTGCGTATGGCCGACGAAGCCAGAAAAAAGTGCGTGAAACGCTTGGTATTCGTGTCATCCATCCATGTCCTTGCCGGCCACGAAATGCAGCCGCTAACGGCCGCAATGAGCTACCAGCCCACCAGCGATTATGGCGCATCCAAGGCCCAGGCCGAGCGCGATCTCCTTCAGGTGGAGGGTATCGAAATCGTAGTGCTGCGCCCGCCGCTCGTCTACGGGCCCGGGGCCAAGGGCAGCCTGGCAGCGTTACTGAAGGCATGCGCGAGCGGGATGCCTCTGCCGTTTGCCGCAGTCGGGAACCGAAGGAGCATGGTCGGCGTGAGCAATCTTTGCTCGGCGCTGCATTTTCTGTGCCGCGCCGAGGTTGCCGGCAAGATTTTCCATATTCAGGACGCGGAGTACTCGCTGAGGAGGATCATAACCGAATGCCGACAGGCCATGGGTAAGCCGCCACGCCTGTTTGGCTTCCCCCCGGTCGCTCTTAGGGGCATGCTACAGATATTGGGCAAGAAGGCTATCGCTGGCCAATTGTTGGGAGATATGCTCATCGATGACTTGCCGCTGAGAGAGGCCGGCTGGCAGCCAGAATCCACCGATGACATGGCAAGGATGGCCCGTGAAGCGCTTGTTTGATATTGTTCTGGCGCTTTTGCTGGCGCCGTTCGCGCTGCTGATCGTAGCCGTTTGCGCGATCGGCATTCGCTTGAGTTCGCCCGGGCCCGCCATCCTGCGGCAGGAAAGAATAGGACGCGCCGAACAGCCGTTCATATGCTTCAAGCTGCGAACCATGCGAATAGGCACTCCGCATCTGGCCAGCCATCTTACGAGCGCGTCGGTCATCACTCCGCTGGGTAAGCAGCTGCGGCGCTTCAAATTGGACGAAGTGCCGCAGCTCTGGAATATACTGCGCGGTGAAATGAGCTTTGTTGGCCCCCGGCCATGCCTGCCGTCGCAGCATCAACTGATCGAAGCCCGGCGCGCTTTGCTGGTCTACAATCTGCGACCGGGTATTACCGGGGTCTCGCAGGTTGCCGGGGTGGATATGTCTGATCCCGTCCGACTGGCGGTACTCGATGCCACCTATCTGCGGAATATGACCATGAAGCATGACTTCAAACTCATCGTTGCTACCGGGTTGGGCGCAGGGCGTGGCGATCGCGTGGGAGCCTGAGGATATCTCAACCAGCCCCGGATCGCCGAAGGTTGGTGCGGGATCGCTGCCAGCTTCCAGCTCCGATCGCGCGCGCAAGCTACAACCGGAGATATTCCGGGAATATGGCACCATCAGATTTCCGGTCGAGATATCTGGCCCGCTTCGCCCAGCAGGTTCAATCGCGCCGCCATCCACCGGGCCGCGAATTCGGTGATGTGGCCTGTGTCGCGGTAGAGCATCCGCCCATCGACGAGGGTGGGGCACCGCCCATTCGGGCATAGCACGTTGCGGGGTCTGACATAGCGCGCGCCCTGTTCGGCAGTTACCTGTTCGAGCGCAGCATAGGTTTCCCTGGACGACCACTGTGTCGGCCAGTCGGAACGAGCAATCTCCAGCGTATGACGCGATCGGGCGGTCGGCCAGTTGCCGCAGGGCGTCTTGTGCTGGAATGAAGTCCTGAACGCCTCAAACGACAAATTGAGTTCCCCCGACAAATCGTGTCGTTGCCATCTCATCGAAAAACAGCCCCTTATGGATCGATGAACTTATGGATCAATGAACTCCTTCAAGGAACATACAAACTATAGTATAACGAAGTCCTGTCTCGAAATTAAGCTAAAGCGTATTCAAGGCTACCTGAAGCTCCCCCGCCTAGCACCGGCATTTAAATCGTATTGTACATTATAATAGCTACCAAGTATTAGAAAAATAAAGAGATAAAATTCCTGATAGACCTGTTGAAACATTCCGATCCCTAGAATGGCTAGAAAAGTGGTCATTTCGATCATCGCGGTTTCACTGCGTTTTGGATGGCTTTGCCTAATTGCTAACCAGTAGCCACGCAGACTGTGCCTCACCACTATTAGAATAATTACGAGCCCAATGAGTCCGGTCTCACCAAGAATAAAAAATGGAAATCCGTGGGCAACAACTGCCCGCCCATATACGGCGAGCATGTACTCAGGTGTACTAAGAAATCCGGCGCCAACTACTGGATTGTCGAAAAAGCTCTCCAGACCAACGGCGATCAGAAGGCGCCGTTCGACATCAGCCCCTTGCTCAAAGGGGCTCCTTGCTTCACTGAATATGCTTTCATCGACTGAGAACGATGTTTGCCTCCCACTGATCGCTATATCGCTCCCAGAATCCGCCAACATATCGTTTGCAACAACTCCTAAGACCAGTGCAATCGACAAGATGATCGGGTACCGCAGAAGCCGTGCAAACTCACTCTTCCGAGTCAGTATGAAAATTGTTGCAAGGACAGCAGGGGCTGCAATCAAAACAAATGTTCGCGATCCAAGCTGCAATCCGACAAATATCGAAGCAACGAAAACTAATCCTGCAATAATGCTACGCTTAGTAATAGCGAAATAGAGGGCACCAGAAATACCTGCAGCCAAAAACGTGCCAAATGTACTCCTCATACTTCCCTTGGATTCGTCTATCATCGTGCCCACCTCATAGAGGGAATAGAAGGCGGATATGATGCACGCAGCTGATGAAAGTACGATCAACCATAACGTAGCGTCCTCCCAGAAGCGCTCTTTGAGAACGATTGCAGATGCACCTACTAGCCAGAACACTCCAGTTACACCTACATAGTACAGCGCCTCGGGGTTCGGGCTCCACAAGGCCGTTAAACTCCACCATCCATACAAGAGCGCGGAAGGTACGACCGCACGAAAAGGGAGAGATCTACCGATCGCAAAAAATACGGCAGAAGCAACAAACGCTATCAGAGAGACAATATAGATTGTGTAAATGAACAGTATATAGTATAGTAAAAAACCACTCGGAATGATAAAAAGAGCAGTCACAGCAAACGGAGTTAATCTTTGCGAGGGCATGTTTGGCATTGCACGTCGGTCCAGGATGAGTAAGTGACGACGGATGAGGGGGCGAAGCAACGTGAATCTAAATCACAAAGCTTGCGTTAGGCGGATAGCGGGAATAGCGGGTCGGGCATCATGAGCAAAGGCATATCGGAAGAAACCTCGGTTCTCCACTGCATCGCAACTCTGGGCGGTGGCGGGGCGGAACGCCAGGTGCGCGGCCTGTTGCCAGCGATAGCAGGCCAAGGGATGAGGGTGGGCCTGATGACGCGGTTCGCGCCAGGCGATCGGGAGTATTTCGAGGATTGCGGAATCGACTGCGTTCCTCTGCCACAGGCGGGACACAATAATCCGGCGGTGGCAGCCAAGGTTATCGCCCGTGTGGCCCGGGATCCCAGCTGGATCGTGCAGACATGGCTCCAGCAGATGGATCTGCTCGGCGGTCTCGGCGCGCAGGTCTCGGGTGCCCAATGGATATTGTCCGAACGATCTTCGGCTCTTCATTATTCGCCGACTACCAAAAACCGTATCCGCAGATTGCTCGCCCGGCGAGCTAGTCTGATCATAGCGAACAGCCAAAAAGGCCTTGATTACTGGTCTGGCCTGGGAGTGGCGCAGACCATCATTGCGAACGGCATCGATGTCGCCCCCGCTGCGGAGTTCTCGCCTATCGATTTGGTGCCGAGCGAACGGCCTCTGCTCCTGGCGATCGGGCGCCTGGATGCTGGCAAGAACATGGCCGCGGTCATCCGCGCATTCGCGCATTACAGGCGCGAAGGCGGAGTTGCACGACTGGCCATTCTGGGTGACGGGCCGGACGCATATCACCTGCGCAAATTGGCTCGCGATGAGGGGCTGGACGACAGCGTCGTATTCGCAGGTTTTCGTTCGGATGTCCCCGCCTGGCTCGCCAGAGCCGATGCATTTGTTTCATTCAGCCGATACGAAGGCCAGCCGAACGCGGTGCTGGAAGCCGCGTTTGCACGGGTCCCGCTCCTGCTTTCCGATATCGAAGAACATCGCGAGGTCATCGGCGATGCCGCCGCCTATGCCGATGCCGACAACCCGATCGCGGCAGCGACGCAACTGCGTGGCGTGCTGTCCGGGAATGCAAGGGTGAAATCAAGGAGCGATGCGGCGCATGCCTTGGTTAGCAATCGCTCGTTCGCAAGGATCGCGGCGCTCTATGTTGCAGCCTATGAGAACCTTCTCGCCGGCTCGCGCTGACGGGTGAAAGCGACCACAATGCTGCTGATCGGTGCCCTCAATGCAGTCGAGGCATCACGAGTGGCCACAGGCTCGAGAACATGGTCCGCAAACTCGGAAACTTGCGACGCCTTCACACCCGCCAGGATCACTGGGCCCCCATCGTCATCTCTGCACTCTGCAGCGGTGCAACCGTCATCACCGCAGGAGCCCGGATTGCCCGCTCGGCTTGTGAGATTAAATCCCCCCGTGTAAGGCCCGTCTCCTCAACCCTGGTAAGACCTCAGCTTCATGTTACGTCGTTCTCTGCGGATTACCCGTGCGACCCTGCCACTTGGTTTCCGTCAATTGCTTGGTGGATCGTTCTGGCTCGTGCTCGCAGCGGGTCTGGGTCAGGGCAGCATGCTTATTGCCGGAATCCTCGTCGCCAACACGTTGGGAGTTATGGATTACGGCCGCTACGCATTGCTCCAGATGACGGTGATGCTGCTGGCAGGACTGGCTCAGTTGAGCTTTTCCGTCGTTATCTCGCAGCAGGTCGCGAAGTTGCGCAATAGCGATCCGCAGGCGGCGAGCCGCATTGCCGGATTTTGTTTCGCGGTTACCGCGATGTTGGGCGGCCTCCTGGCGCTGGTTCTGATCGGCGGACGGACATTCTTGTCCGAGCAAGTGTTTCGCGATAACACGCTCACAAGCGGGATTGCCATTCTCGCTATCGCCCTGCCGTTTATTGCAACTTCCGCCGTCCAGCAAGGCATGCTGAACGGTCTCGAACGTTTCCGCGAACAAACGATCGTCTCGCTCCTGCTTGCTCCGTTGGTCGTGTTAGCGCCATTTCTCGGAGCACGGAGTTATGGTCTTGTCGGCGGCATGGCGGGCCTCGTGGTGATTTATTCCTTCCGGTTCGTTTTAACCCAGCTGATTTTAATTCGTATCTTCAGAGCGGAGAACCTGAGTTGGGCATTCAATATTTCTCTCTCGAGAATACGGTCCTTGCTGAGCTATGCGGTTCCGGCCACCATTGCCGGAATCGTCGTCTGGTTGGCGATTTGGGGCGGACAGACCCTGCTCGCTCGCCAGGAAGGGAGCGGTGCAGATCTTGGTCTGTTCAACGCGAGTTACATGATCCGGACATTGGTAATTTTCATCCCGCAGCAAATGGCCCTTGCGCTTCTTCCTCTTATGACGCGCACCGCGGTCGCGGGCGCGGCTGGCGGATCGCAGTCACTCATGCGGACCAGCGCATGGACGGTCCTCGGCCTATCGATGCTCGTTGCCGGGATCGCCGCCTTACTTGCAGAGAACCTCCTGCACCTGTTCGGAGAGGGCTTCTTGGAAGCGCAACCGATTCTCCTGCTCTTGCTACTCTCTGCACCGATCGAGAGCGTGACGTGGACGCTCTATCAGTCTTTGCAATCACAAGGGCGCTTCTGGAAGGGTCTGGCTTGGCATAGCGCGCCCTTAGCCTTTTCCGTTTTGGGCGCGGCTATAATCTTTGTACCCGAATATCTCGCAATCGGTCTGGCCGGCGCCTGGTTGCTGGGCTGGACCATTTCACTTCCGCTGATCCTGTTCGCAATCAGATCGACTGCCCGTCGTCGCAACGCCGACCACCGTGAAGAAGACCCCGCACTATTGCCGGATGAGCCGAACGGCTAGAGGCAACACCGTAAACCCCAAGCGTAGAGCGAACCAAGAACTGCCTTCGATTCCTGGCGAGGCTTGTATGCTTGGGTAAAGCTAGAGGCTTTGCGCAGACGCTGCACCGAAGAGCGACCCTCCCGCAGTCGCGGCAATATTTTCCCGACAATGCCGACAAACCCACGCTCTGAAACCCGCCCGCCCGAGCCGGAAAAGGCGAAAATTTCACGCCCGCATTGGGTCACCGTTAGATGCCCGCGCACTTCAGTACAGGCGCAAAATCGCCCGTGGCGGATAATTAAGGGGTCTCGTCGCTTGCCACCACCCTTAGGATGCGCACCAGCTCGTCCGCAACGAGGTCGGCCGAGAAATTCCTATCGTAGTAGGCCCTGCCATTGGCGCCCAACCTCTCGCGGTGCGATGCATCCATCGCCTTCATCTCGACGATCCGCATGGCGAGGGCCTTGCCATCTTCGGCGGGCGAAGCAAGGCCCGCATTGGCCTCCAGAATAATCTGTCTTGCATCACCATCGGCAGAGACCAGGACGGGTCTACCCGCCGCCAGATACGATTGGAGCTTGCTAGGAACAGTGAGAGAAACCGCCGCACTTGAGGTCAGGGTAAGAAGAAGTGCGCTGGCCTCCTCGAAATAACCATAGATGGATGAAGGTGATACTCGTCCGGGAAGCGAGATATTCGCGAGGCCTCGCTCGGAGATTTTCTCTTTCAGCGAGGGGACCGCCGATCCCGACCCAAATAGGGAAAAGTGAATATCATGGTCGAAACGCAAGATTTCTGCGGCTTCGATAATGGTGGAGATAGCTTGTGCCTGACCGATATTGCCAGCGAAAACGATCGAAAAACTACCTGTCAGTCGATACTCGCCGTCTACGCCCTTGATCAATCGCTCTCCCGGGTTTGGCAGATAACCGACCGGAGTACCGCCCGCGCGCTTCTGCAAAAGCTGTTCGAAGCTGCGCGACTGACCGAGGATCAGATCGCTCATCGAATACATTTTCGATACGAGCCACCCCAATAACCCGAGCACACCTTTCGAGCCGAGGTGGCCTGTGGACGAGAGCGCCTCGGGCCAGATGTCCTGAACCCATTGCACAACCGGTGGGCCGCGCAGGATTTTGAGCCACAATGCGATATAACCCTGGATGGCCGGGGTTGTGCAAAAAACAAATTGTACATCGAATTTGCGTTTCGCGAGCATGAAGGGCGCAAAGATCAGACTCGACAACAGGAAAGAAGCGTAGTTCAGCGCCAGGCGACTTGAAGACCCGCCTCCCCTTCGAATAACCGGCATTCTCAGAATGTCGTAACCGTCCTTGTGCTTCTCCCAGCACGGCCACGAGCTGCCATAATTCTCAAAGAATTCGCCATCGGGATAATTGGGATGGCCGGTCAATACCGTTACCTGAATATCCCGCGCAACCAAGTCGGCCGCGAGTTGATTGATCCGAAAATTTTCAGGCCAGAAGTAATGGGAAATGATAAGTAAATTCATAGCGCTTGAGAAATCCGTATCTTCTAGGGGTAACCAACCGTCGGTTTAAGGTCAAGAGTTAACTCTGTTCTCAATCAAATCATGGCGGCTTCGATGCCTCATTTGCTTCGAATTGACATTTCCTAAACTGCCTCAATTAGGCATTGCGGTGTGCCTACCACGCATTTGGTGCAGCGGGCGAACCCGCTTGCTATAGATCGCGTGGGTGTGGCGCTTGCCTTCCACGTTCGCCACCCGGTTATCTCGAATCGACCGGAACGACAGTTGCCCGCCGCTGGCCGGTGGCAGCACAAAAATTAGCCATCGGACGTTAACGGCGCGATCAGCGGACAGCGACCGCCAGCGAACGAAGCAAGACATCGCTTGGCCCCTGGAAAACATACTGATTTCAGCGAACGCAATGGCAAAAAACCCAGCAACAAACAACGGATCCGTCCATCTGCAAGGCCGGAGCGGCCCGCCCCCCCGAGCAGTTGCCACTTCCATGCGAAGTGATTAAGGGGCCGCCTGAGGTCCAAATCCAGTATCCTCATTTTGCTAAAACTGAAGGGCTTTTTTGTGTCTGAAACGCTCACCGTTTCCGTGATTGGCTTGGGCTATGTGGGGCTACCGCTGGCTGTTGCGCTGGCCAAACGCTATAACACCCACGGCTTCGATATCGATAGGCGCCGAATCAGCGAATTGCGCGACGGTCTGGATCGAACCGCCGAAATCGATCCGCCGCGGCTAAGGGCAAGCGCGCTGGCACTTACAGATGACCCCGCAGCACTGCCACCGTCGGATTTTTACATCCTCACGGTTCCAACTCCGATCAACAGGGACCGCGAACCCGATCTGTCGATCGTGCGTGCGGCGACGCGGATGGTTGGCGAGCTTCTAAAGGTCGCGTATGAACATGGTAAAAAGCCCACAGTTGTTTACGAGAGCACGGTCTACCCCGGGGTAACGGAAGAGGTTTGTGCACCCATCCTGGAACATACTTCAGGTAAAAAATGGAAGCGGGACTTCTTTCTAGGCTATAGCCCCGAACGGATAAACCCTGGCGATCGCGAGCATACCATCGATAAGATCACGAAGGTGGTTTCGGGTGACACACCGGAAACTCTCGATAAGGTATCCAGCCTATACAATGCGATAACCGAAGGTGGTGTTTTCGAAGCAAATTCGATCAGGGCCGCAGAGGCGGCCAAGGTCATTGAAAACGCCCAGCGGGACATCAATATCGCGTTCATAAACGAGATAACGCAGATATTCAGTTATATGGATCTGTCTGTTTGGGATGTCCTCGAAGCCGCAAGGACAAAATGGAACTTCCTGCCATTCTCGCCAGGTCTTGTCGGCGGTCACTGTATCGGTGTCGATCCCTATTACCTTTCTCATCGCGCGAAGGAACTGGGTCATGACCCTCGCGTCATCCTGGCTGGCCGCGGGGTCAATGACAACATGGCTCATTGGGTCGCCACTCGCATCGATAGCGCGAGAAATGGGATTGCGGGGCGGATCTTGGTGCTCGGCCTCAGCTTCAAGGAAAACGTCCCTGATTTGAGGAACAGCAAGGTTGCGGATTTGGTGTATTCGCTCGTCGATCTCGGACATGCTGTAACCGTTCACGATCCGCTTGCCGATGCAGCAGAGGCGGATGACGAGTACGGTTTAAAAATCGACAAGGATGCCTTAAGGCGAAAATACGACACGGTTCTGCTCGCCGTTCCGCATCGCGAATATCTCGATCTCGGGGTCGATGCATTGCGCGAGTTGCTTACCGAGGGTGGAACTTTGTGTGATTTGAAAGGCGCGCTCGGCAATGCCGCCGATTGGACACTTTAGGATTATTCGATGCGCAAGGCATTAGTGACCGGCTCGGCCGGCTTCATCGGTTTTCATCTGTCGCACCTCTTGCTCGATGAGGGGTTCGCAGTGGTCGGCTATGACGGGATGACGGATTATTACGATGTCCGCATCAAGCAGAAGCGTCACCAGATTCTGTCGGAAAACCGACGGTTTTCGTATCGCGAAGGGATGCTCGAGGATTTTGAGCGCCTGAGAGAACTGTGTTTGCAGGAAAAGCCTGACGTGATCGTTCATCTCGCCGCCCAGGCGGGGGTGCGATACAGTTTGGAAAACCCTCGCGCATATCTGGACTCCAACCTAGTCGGTACGTTCAATGTGCTTGAATGCGCCCGGGAATTGGGGGTGGATCATCTCCTCATGGCCTCGACCAGCTCGGTCTACGGCGCCAATGAGGACATGCCCTTCGACGAGCGCCAGCGGGTCGAAACCCCCATGACGTTCTATGCGGCGACCAAGAAGGCCAACGAATCGATGGGCCACAGCTATGCCCATCTTTGGAACCTCCCGGTTACAATGTTCCGCTTCTTCACGGTATACGGCCCGTGGGGCCGGCCCGATATGGCGCTGTTCAAGTTTACCAAAGGCATTCTCGACGGTCAGCCGATCGATATCTACAACAACGGCGAAATGTACCGCGATTTCACATATGTGAGGGATCTGGTTCGCGGTATCCGCCTTTTGATCGATGCGGCACCTCGACGTCCCGAGACGCCCTCCGATATACCCGGATGGGATAGCCTTTCGCCGGTAGCGCCATTTCGTGTTGTCAATATCGGCAATAGTGAAAAAGTCAGTCTGCTCGAATTCATCGACGCTATCGAAGAAGAATGCGGCCGCAAAGCCGTTCGCAACTACTTGCCGATGCAACAGGGAGATGTGCCGGCGACGTGGGCGGACGCATCGCTGTTGAAGAATTTGACAGGCTATCGTCCCGACACTGATGTCCGCGAAGGCATAAAGGTTTTTGTCGCCTGGTACCGGGAATACTTTCAAGTTTGAATTTCGTTTCCACGTCGCGTCGGCATAAATACATATCTTGATGTATATTGGTGAGGGACTAGGAGAAAGTCGATGCTGTTTCTGCCAGTCGCGATAGTGCGAGATCTTCGGTTACCGCTGCCAAAGCTCGGCGTCGTTTTGCGCTCGAGCAGCTGGAGATGATCGGGTTCGAGCCCCGACTGATCGGCTTGTTGAAGCGGATGGTCGAACTCAATCGAGCCATGAAGACAGCTCTGCTCCTGGCTATGGACGCCAGTCTCTGCGTTGTATCGGTTTGGATCGCTTTTTCGCTCCGGCTCGGTGTTTGGGAGTTGTGGAGCCCGGCAGTGGCGGCAGTGATTCTCGCGAGCCTGGCCGCTTGGCTGCCCATATTTGCAATTCGGGGGATTTACCGCTCGGTGGTGCGCTTTGTCGGATCGCGCACGATGTTGGGCATTGCCATTTCGTGCTTGCTGATGTCGTTGGCGTTGTCGGCATTCTTCATCGCGAACCCGCTCCCGGGCGTGCCTCGCACCATCGGCGTGTTGCAGCCGATGGTGTTTGCGGCCCTGCTGGTGATCAGCAGGCTGTTCGCCCGCTACGTGCTGTTCGACCTCCTCAACCAGCGTGGTTTCGACGGCACACCCAGCAAGGTTCTGATTTTTGGTGCGGGTTCGGCCGGCCGGCAGCTGGCCATGTCGCTCGCGCACGAGCCGGGAATGGTGCTGCGTGGCTATGTCGACGACGACGCGCGCCTGGCGGGTCAGCATCTGGACGGCGTAAAGGTGTACCACAACAAGGGCTTGGCTGAACTTGTCAAACGCCTGGACATTGATACGGTCCTGCTGGCCGTTCCTGGGGTATCTCACCAGCGACGCAAGCAGATCGTCCGCGGGTTCGCGGAGATTCCGGTTCACGTCCTCACCCTGCCCGCGATCGGCGATCTGGTCGATGGTTCGGTTTCTACCGCCAGTCTCCGCGAGATCGAGATAACCGATCTGCTTGGTCGCGCTCCCGTGCCGCCCAATCACCTGCTTCTTCACAGGACTATTGCCGACCGTGTCGTAATGGTCACCGGCGCGGGGGGATCGATCGGAAGCGAGCTTTGTCGTCAGATTTCGGCATTTAAGCCCGATGCGATTATCCTTGTCGAAATGACCGAGCATGCGCTTTATCTAATCGAGAGCGAGCTGAGGCGAGCCCAGCAGATCGGAGAGATCGATCCGGCGACTGCGGTTCACGCCGAACTCGCGAACATTGCCGACCGTCTGACGGTCGAACGGCTGTTCGAGCGGTGGAAGCCCGATACGGTGTTCCACGCCGCGGCTTACAAACATGTTCCGCTGGTCGAGGAAAACGTGATCGCCGGTCTGCTGAACAATATCTTCGGAACGCTGCGGTGTGCACTCCAGGCAAAACGGGTAGGCGTGAAGCACTTTATCCTGGTGAGCACGGACAAGGCTGTCCGCCCGACCAACGTCATGGGTGCCAGCAAGCGGGTGTGCGAGCTCGTCCTTCAGGGGCTCGCAGCCGAGGAGGGCAAGACGCGCTTCGCTATGGTCCGGTTCGGCAACGTCCTCGGTTCGAGCGGTTCGGTCGTTCCGCGCTTCCAACGACAAATTAAGGAAGGCGGGCCTGTCACCCTTACCCATCGGGATGTCACCCGCTATTTCATGACGATCCCCGAAGCCGCCCAACTGGTGATCCAGGCGGGCGCCATGGCCGAAGGCGGCGACGTGTTCCTGCTGGATATGGGCAAGCCTATCCGCATCCATGACATGGCCCGGACCATGGTTCACCTGTCCGGCCTTACGGTCCGTGACGATGAGAACCCCGACGGCGACATAGAAATTCGTGAAGTGGGACTGCGCCAGGGTGAAAAATTGTATGAAGAACTCCTGATCGGGGAATCCGCGCAAGCCACCTCGCACCCCCGCATCATGCGCGCCCTGGAGCAGCGTCTGCCTTGGCATGACCTCTTACAGCAGCTAGACATGATGGAAGCTGCACTCGGCGACGGCAATCGCGGCAAGGCACTCGAAACTCTTTGCGCCCTCGTGCCCGAGTATAATGGGCAGCAAGCGGCCCGCTCTCACGTCGCATGACGCAAGGCCTCATACCGCTCGACGCACATTGTCTTCCTTCCGGAAGTCGCTATTCGCAGACGGTGCCGTTCCGGGCGCGCGCTTACACCGGCTGTTAACGGACATCTCCACGGCGGTTCGCAGCGCGCCTCGGGTCAGGCGAACGCGGAATGCCGATGTCTTCCTGAATTCGCCTTTGCCTTGGCCTTTACGAGCCAGACCGCGGCAAGAGAGAGCAGAGCCATCACCAATGGAGTGCGTGCCGGGTAATCCGGAACGCTCGCAGCCAGGACGAGAATGACGAGGATCGAACCCGCCTTTGCAAGCAGTTCGGAACCGCCCGGTCGTCCACTCGAAGTCCAGGCCTGAAAGCTCCGCAATGCCAGCCAGACCAAGGCTACCGCGAACAGAACGAGACCGAGAAGCCCGCCTTCAAGGGCGATCTGCAGCCAATCACTGTGGGCAAGATTGATATATTGGGGGTTCAGCAAATTGTCCGGTTCGCCAATGCGGAAGACCGGGTCGAAGGTCCCAAAGCCCGTTCCGACCGGTAGGTAGCGCTGAATCATATCCAACACGATCGGCCATATCTGCGAGCGCAGATCCGCCTCGCCTTCCAGCATCGTCGCCCGGTTGACCGAGACGGCCCGGTCGAGGCCGACACTCAGCCAGATTGCCCCGATCACGCTCGCCACACCGGCGACCAGAACCGGCACGGCGATCTTGCGCGGTATGGCTCTGAATTGTTGCGCTGCGCGCCTGCGGAAGACCAGGAAGGTCAATACAATCCCCGCCACCCCTACGATCACGCCGCTTCGCGAGCCGGTCGCGAGGATAGTAAGGGTGAATATCACGATAAGCCCGAAAGCCACCGCAGCCTTCCACGGCGGGGTCTCGTCACGGAATGCCCATGTGAGGGCCAAAACGCAGCCGATTGCCAGGAACAGCGCAAAGTGGTTGCGGTTAGACAAATTGCCCGCCACGGCGCCGGTCACGGTGTTGATCAGCGGGTTATCGAAATTCGCACCTGAGAACTGCAGGACGCCGAGCACCGCCCCTGCGCCGACCATTCCCAGCACGAATATCGCGATCCGCCAGTGCTGCTCGCGCGTCAGGTTCGCCGCAAGCAGCAGAACCACCGCCGGCACGATCAGCGAGGCCAGTGCGTTGGTCGTGCCGCTCGGCGAGATTGATAGCGGGCGCCAAGGCTGATCCGTCCCTGTCAGAACCGCCGCTTCGGCAAAGATCGCACGACCCGGCAGTTCGGTCCAGATCGACGGCGGCAGCGGGACCAGTTGCAAAGCGACCAGCAGCGCCGCTGCACCCAGGATGATCGCCGGTTCCCTAACCGCTCTCCAGTCGACCCGCGGCAGCGCGAGGATCGTCACCACGATGATCGACCAGGCAGAAAAGCGCACTACGGCTTGGCCGAGGACATCGGCGCGCGAGGCCCCGCCCGCGACCCACAAAATCGCGAGAAAGGCGATGAGCAACCAGAAGGACAGGGTCGATGCGCGATCGGGGGCGGCGGCGGAGTTACGGTACATGCGTGGGCGAATAGCCAATTCCGATCTCCGAGCAAACCGATTAGCTGTCGCGAAACTCGGCCGCCGAGGTCCACGATGCTTCTTAACCGGCGCGAGCACCTTCCGGGCCAAGCACGCTGATCGTCCGTAGCCGGCCGAAATCTTTGCGGCTTGCGATCGGATTGCAGCGTTCCAGATGCTTGACCAGCCCGCGGATGCGACCCGGCGAGGAGTTTCCGTAAACCCGCACCAGTTCGTCCACGTCGGGCGAGTTGCTTGCGCGAAGCGCGGCAACCAAGATCGCGAGGGAGGAGTCAGCACATCCTCCTCAATCCCTTCGGCATCCAATCGATCTTGAAGCGTGTATTAGCGAGATTTGCTCATCTTGCGCCTCCCGTGCCAGCTCGACCTAGAGCAGCGCCTCGAGCTCGTCGCCTTCTCTTTGGGGCAGCAGGATTAGGCCCTGCCCCGCAGTTACAAGGCGCGTAAGCTTGCCCATTGGATCGCAGCAGAGCTTCAAGGCCGCCGAACCGCGAAACTGTCCCGTTCCTGCACATCCCTCCACTGCTTGAAAAAATAGCTAGGTTTCAGCGTCGAACCGTCCTTCTAGCATTATGCGCAGTCCCAGGAACAAACTCGACGAAGAGATAGCTATGCAGACGCAATCGTGCCGGAAGACCAAGGTAAGCACCCACATCAGTTTCGCGTCGGCGAAAACCCTTCATCACGCCTGCAGGTTCGCGCGGCCCCAGGGTGGGCATCAATCGCGCCACGGCTGCCCGCCAGCTAACGTCAGTGCGCCGGTCTCCCTCAATCTGTTCGTTACGATCCAATGGAACCTGACCAACTCGAAGCAGGATAATTTCGCTGCATTGAGAAATCAGCGGTTCTGCCGGTGGCTTCGCACGCGGTGCGATCAGCTAGGCATCTCGGTAGCGCCCTACTATGTCTATGCCCGGGAGAAAAACCACGTGCATTGGTTGGTGCACATTCCTGAAGAACTGATCGACGAGTTCACCGATCTCGTGTCCCGTTGGGTAACAAGCCTCGAACAAAAAGGAAATGCGCAGCGGAAGCGTGCCCAGAACCATGATCCGGCGCCGAAAGGAACGGTGAAGATTGAGCGCGTTGGAAATAGTGTGGCAGTTCGCAAATATCTTTTGGAAGGCATGAGGCCGGCTGATGCCTTTCGTCTGGGGATCAAGAAGATATCCCCTCAAGGAGAAATCGTGGGGCGCCGCACGGGCGTTAGCCGCACGCTCGGCCCGGCCGCTCGCAAAGCAGCCGGCTACAAGGCGCAACGACCGGTCTGGAGCCGAAACAACGGCCGCATCCTGAGTGCCGAGTCGGTGGGCCTTCCATAGGATCGGTTGGGTTCGCGAATGCTTGGCTGAGGGATAGATGGAGGTCGCCTTGCTCTGCTGGTCAGCCCACTTCAAAAAAATCCTCATCATCCTCCTTGGATCGGGGCAGGACCCAGGTTGGTGGTTAGCTGAGCTTGGGCGCCTCTCAGGCCCGGAGAACAGCAAGCCGATGTCGGTTACCGGAACCAGACTCGGTAGGGTTAGTACCTTGCTCGTTCAGCGGGTTGTCCGCGCGAAAAATCATTTCTGATCCTCGATAGCATCTCGCAGTTCAGCCAACGACGCCAGTAGGGCCTTGCCTTTCATGGCAGCAACGCGGCGTTCGTGAAGTAGATGACCCAGAGGATCGCGCTTTTCTGACCGTGAAGACCAATAGTCCTCGGGCACATCAAGATAGGCGAATGCTTTTCCGGTCGCAGGCCCATTGAACCAGCCATGGCCCATGAGTTCATCATCGCTTCCGATGCAATTGCAGTAGAATGCGAGCGCAGGAAAAACGCGGGCAAGACAATGGAAGAGTTCTTCGTGGAACTCCGTCATATCGAATCCGCAGCCAAAGGACCCTGGTGATGCCTGCGCATCCTCCCTCAGATTCCAAGCTTCCCCGCACTGCGCAATTGTGTTCGACTCTGTCCCGCTGTCGGCACACTCGCGGGCCACTCGAATGATATCCAGCGCACCTTTGACGTTGGCCCCGTGCAGAGCAGGAGCGAGGCACAGTTTCCTGAACCGCTCGATCTCCGACTGAGGTCCGTAGACGTCCAGGCTTATCCAGACTTCAGGCATCAGTGCATTGCCCACGCCTCGGGCCCGTCGGCATGACGCTTGCCATCGGCGATCTCGAAGATACCTTCTGCATTATGCTCACTTTGCCTATTTAAGAAAAATCATGAATGCGATGGTGCAGCTGATGAAGCTGACGGCGCAGCAACCAGCAATCAGCGTAGCGATCGCAAGAGGCGAGAAGCGGGCCTGCGCCTCTGTCGAGGAATCAGGGCGGAAGCCCCACATGGGATCGTATCCAACCTTGGCTTGGGCAAGTTCACGCGCCTCGACGAGTGCCTCTTGCGTCGCCCGGGTTGTCTCCCGCAGCCCGTGAAGATCGGTCTGGATCTTTTCATAGGTCGCGGTGATCAGCACCGTCGCCCGTCGGTTTTCTTCCATCGCCTGCGCGAAATTGCGAAGCACGATAAAAGGGCTGGCCTTGTGCTCGATCAGGACGAGAAAGAGCATGCGAACAAGGATCGCAGCGAGCATGACGACAGGCTCATCGCGATCGAACCTGGCGATCACGCCGTCCATCACATCGCGCTCGAGAGGAGTGATCTTTTTACTGAACAGCGAGCGCCAGAGCTCTTCCAGATAGGTCATCTTAGCGCTCCAGTAGCGCGTTGAGGAACCGGCCGAGATTCAGCCGGGTTTCCTGCAGCGTCCAGCTGCCCGAGCATCGTCTGAGCGCTTCTTCCAGCCCCACGCCTTCGTCCCAGATGGTGTTCGTGATCGCATCCGCGAGCCACGGCAGCGGCAGCTGGTCCGGCGTGATCTCGCCCACCCTCTGCCTGGCCTCGCGCAAGACGACCGGCTCGCTCAAGCCTCTCGCCTGGGCATTATGAGCAAAGCGCGGCGCTGCTTCTTGCTGACGACAGATATAGACCAACATCGGCGGGCCGGCACCGGCAACGCTCGTGTAGGTCTGTGCCTCATCTAATGTCCGGGCATAGAAAGCAGGTTCGAATTCAAGGATCGCAACACGGCCAGGATGCGCGAGCCGAAGGTCCAAGGCAGGAGCGATCGGGTCGCTGCCATTCGAGGAGAAGTGGGCATGACGATCCGGCGGCCGCGGCTTGAAGGCCGGGCAGCGATTGCCGCCGACCTCGATGATGAGCGCCTCCTGCTGGAGCAAGAATTCGAGGATGAGCGCCCCCATGCTGGCGCCGGTTCCACCATAGCGCTTTGCGACAAATATGGTTGGAGCGACCGAAGCGTCCGGCGGATGATGGATAGTCAGCACGGAAGTTGTGGCCTTCCATTGCTCGTCCATCTTCTGACGCAAGATGCCTACGCCGGGATCGGTTTTTACAAGGTTATCAGTCATCCTCCCAGAGCTCCTCATCAGGGGTGAACAGCGGTGTCGGGCGCAGGCGCGGCGGGTCCTTGCCTGCTCGTCCAGGCGCATGGTGAGGGATGATATCGCGCGCGGGCGCCGCGCTTGCCGGGGCGCAATCACGGTCATCCTCATCGGCCTTCACGGAGGATTTGCCGGCGGCGTTTCTGGTGTCAGGAGCCGACAAGCCAGCAGGCGAATTCTCCTCCGCGGGTTCGATCAGCGGGAGATTGAGGGTTGCTTCGATATCCTCTGAACCCGCTTCAACGACGGCATCGAATTCCTCGCCCTCAGCCTCTGCGGCAATCTTATGGAAATCGACTTCCTCGTTCGGGCAATCCTCCTTGTCCTCCCCGGGCAACGAACCGTAGACCTTGATCCAGTCTTCGCCGGTCCACTCGCGGGCCGGAATATCCTGGTAACCACCTTCGAAATCGTAGCGAACGTCGCGTTCGAAAATCTTGAACCGACTTGCGGATTTGCAGGCGTCGCGTACCTTGTTCTCGAGCGAAATGAAGAAGCCGTCGGCGATGTCTCGCTCGAGCCGCTGAAGGAACTTGAAGTCGGCCTCGGAGGCGGCAAGGCCGTTCTGGAGCAGCGCGTTGAATGCTTGGACGCTATCCATCGTGTCGAGCCTTTCGGCGAGGATCTCCAGCCTCTCCAGAAGCTCCTTCTGCCAATCCCTGCTCCATTTCTCATGCGGTGCGATCTGGTCGATCTCCTGCTTCATGATGGCCAGCTGCATCTCCAGCTTCCAATCTGGAGCGAGAGGCTGCGCTGCCTTCCTCGTGATATCGAGAACGGTCATCAGGCGCAGACGATCGAGTTGCGGATCAAGACCGAGCACGTTCGCCAGCAGCTCCACGTCGCGCTCGTCCTGAACGATCATGGCATCGCAGTAGGCCTCTCCCTCACCGGGGCTGAGGCTCATGGCAGCATCGCGGAGCCGCGCAGCCCCTTCGAGAAATTGCGGGTCCATGCCTGCAGGTAGGCTGAGTTCCTCGATCGCCTTTTTCGCCCATTCGTTATCCTGTGCGTCGCGCTCGCAGGCAGCTTGGGCGATGGCCCTGAGATGGTCTTCGTCGAGGTTCTTCTGATAAGCCTCGATCACACCCGCGCGAACGACGCGGTTCCAGATATTATCGGGGTTCTCGAGCTTGGGATCGGTGGCATAGGCGTTGATGAGAAGCGCAATGAAGTCCGCCATTGAGGCCTTCAATTTGCCCATCGCCGAGGGCGAGCAGCCGTGCTCCACGAGCTTGTCTATGAAGGGTTGCGCCAGCGCAAACCGGCTCTCGGGATCGTGCTGCTCGCGGCTCTTCTCCGCCGGGAGGAGGCGTGCTTCATGCGCTTGGATATGATCGAGCTTGCGGTCGTATGTCCGGTTTGCAACCAGGAGAACCAGGCCTCTGCCGATGAATTTAGCGATCTCCCTTTCGATCTTTTCCTTCTGCTGCCTGACCTTCGCCTTGGACTTTTCACTGGTCTCCTCGACCAGAAGACCGTTACGCAAACGGGCTCTCGCTCGGTGCGCCTGCTTGGTGGGATTGCCTTCGTCATCGACCTCGCAGGCCATCTGCTCCAGCTGCAGATAAGCAGCGACAGCCGAGGCCTCCGCGGGGAGGCCTTTGGTGAGTTCCTGCAGGGCTGAGACCAGCAGTGTGTCCAAGGGATCGGGCGTGTTCATGCCCCGATTCTAGGATGGAAATTTTTCTACCCCAAAGGGGTCGGCAAAAATTTTTGCGCCGCAAATGGAAAAGGGTCTGCAGCCCTGCCACTGAACTTCGAGACCACGCCTAAAGGGGCAGATGGATACTCGAAATCGGGCTCGTTCAATCCGAACGATGCAATAGCATACATCCGGATCCCCTCGCGAATTCATTTTCCGAACGAAAACGACTTTAGCATTCGAACTCGTCTTTTTAGGCGCAATACCGCAATAAGGTCCGCAACGAGTTTCAGACCTTATTGCTGCGCTCGTCCGGACCAAGGTCCTTCCGAGTGAAGCGAACGCGGGCGTTCGCACGGGTCCGTTCCGGCCCCTTGTTGGTGCGGCCCCTGCAAGGGTCCTGGGGCGGTGTTGGCGACACCTTGGAGATCTACGGACCCGCTCGCTGACAGCTTTGGGCCGGAGGATTTCTGGACCTTCATCGTGACCTGCCGGGTGAACCGGCAGGGGGGAGGAAAATGAGTGTAAACGCTCAAGCTTCCGCCTCGCCGGTTCGAACACGAACCGGAAGGACCAACAATGGATATCGATCACCTAAATCAAGATCTTGAGGACGCCGCCCGGCGCCTCGAGAAGGACATCAATTACCGCGTCCTGCGCGCGGTGCCCAAACCCTTCAGCATGATGCCGGGGATTGGTGCGCCACCAGACGGGCGGTGCGTGTGCATTATCGATCTTGAAACCAGCGGCCTCGATCCCGAGGGAGACGCGATCATCGAACTCGCACTGATGATGGTGTTCGTTGACGACGAGGGTGCGGTTGTGGGGCACTTTGGCCCACGTTCCTGGAAGGAAGATCCCGGCATTCCCCTGGAGCCGGAAATCACGATGCTGACGGGCCTCGCTAATCAGCATCTCACCGGTCACGCCATCCCCGACGCATTCGTCGCCGGAATGCTCGACCGCGCGGACGTTCTCGTGGCTCATAATTGCAGCTTCGAGATCAGCTGGCTGGAGCGACGGTATCCGTCGATCGCAGGTAAGCCCTGGGCGTGCAGTATGCGTGACATCCCCTGGCTTCGCCTTGGCCTCGATGGCCGCGCTCAAACTGCGCTGCTGATGCAGCATGGTTGGTTCTCGCCAACCCACCGGGCAGCGGCCGATGTCTGGTCGCTGTTCTGGATGCTCCGTGAGAGTCGGACCGGGTGGCTGAAGGGGTCGCCGCAAACGCATCTCCAGCGCCTGCTCGAGGCCGCCGAAAGCCTCACCGTGATGGTCCAGGCCGAGCGCGCTCCGTTCTCGAAGAAGGACCTGCTGCGCGCCCGCGGCTACAGGTGGAACCCCGACGGTCCGTTTTGGCAGATCGAGCTGCCGCCGCAGAAGGTCGAGCACGAACAGGCCTGGGGCTACCGTAATGGCCTGCCGGCGATGAGCACGCGCAAGATCACCGCATGCGAACGGCACCGCTGACGCGGCGATCGCCGCACATTCCGAAACACCGTTCAATTTGCGCCGGGGCCGCCTCTCGGCAGGACCCGGCGCGCAATGAGGAAAAGCACATGACCAATATCGTGCCAACTGGCGATCATCTCGATCACCTTCCCCGCACACTGGAACAGGAAGCACGCCTGTTCGCTGCGCGTTCTCGGAACGCAGAAGCACCGCGCTCCCGCAGCTGGATCGTCCTCGATCTCGAGTTCCTGTTCGATCGCTCCCGCTACGAGGCCTACAGCGTCGCCGAGGGGAAAGATGCGGAGGAGAAGATCCGCTGGCCCTTTCATCAGGTGGCGGCGGTCTGCTGGATGAAGATGGAGTTCGTCCGAGGCGAACCGGTTCCGATGATCGAGGGACCTGTGGTTCTTGCCGCGGGAGAGATGGACGAGCGCACCATGGTCTCGGCGCTTTTTACTACGCTCGAGAACAACCCCGCCGCCATCGTGACCACCTGGGGCGGCGAAGCGCGCGATCTTGCCGTCCTGCGCCGCGCGGCGGCTACACACGACCTGCAACTGCCTCACCAGCTGATCGATGGTTCGCCCTATGCAAGGGAACGGCTCGATCTGTGCCGCGCAACGTGCGTGCAGGCCGATAGCGTGCACTTGCCCGAAATGGCGGCAGCGGTGAGCGTTCCATGCAAGCCCAGCCCATCCAAAAAGATCGGCGTGCTATGCCAAGCGGGCGACTGGTCAGCCGTGCGCGACCAGGTGCTCGCCGACGTCCTGACCACGTCCGTGCTGGCGGTGCGCTATCTTGCAGCGCACCGTGAGATCGAATGCCACCGCGCCGATACCGTGACGGCGATTGCCGACGCGGCGCTTTCGACAGTTCCGAACAGCGGGTTCGCAAGGCGAACCTTCGCGCCTTGGGCGCGCGGCGAGAAGGCCGCCAGCCAGCTGCGGGGTGTGGTTTACAGGGCCGCTGCGTGAACGGCATCGAGGCTGCCTTGGAACGGCAGGAGATCAGGAACAGGATTGAGGAGGAAAAGATGACTTAGAAATCAGCGCAAGAAAGGCCGGCGCGGGCCTCAGATATCCATCACCGCGTCACCCGGTTCGCTACGCTGCGGACCTTCCACAAGCCGCCTGTCCGCGAGGGACATGCGGCCTTTTTTATGCCCAAGAGGAATTTGAAAAATGCCGAAGAAGAAATCGCCCAGCAGCCGCGCCCTGGCGCCCGTGAAGAACACCAACCTCGCAAGGCTGCCCGACCGCATTGCGATCGCGGACACCGAGATCCGTCCCGAGCAGCTCTACGTCATCAAGGATCGCCGCCCCAGCGGACGAGGTCCGTGGTCCTCGGAACCGATCGACAAGCTCGCCTGGCACGATGCCGAGACCGGCCTCGATTGCATCCTGCTGCGCCAGCCCTCGGGCGTGTGGGCAGGATATGTGGCGGTCGGCCCCGAGCATCCCCTGTATGGCCACCGGGAAGACGCAATCCCGACGGGCGCGAACCTCCATCCGCATGGCGGCATCGACTACTCCCAGCTGTGCTCGCAGCGCGGTCCGGCAGAGACGCAGATCTGTCATGTGCATCACGGCAGTCGGACCCGTCCCACTGCGGCCGACCAGACGACCCTCGACGACGCGTGGTGGTTTGGCTTCACTGCGGACAAGCCGGGTGACCTGGTGCCCAAGGGCTCGAAGCCGGTGCTCGCCAGCGAGGAAGGCGAGATCTACCGCTCGATCGATTACATGTATCGCGAGACCGTCGGGCTGGCCCGCCAGCTGAAGCAGCTGGATGGCGCCACCGCGCTCGAGGCCGCCCCGAAGCTCTCCGGAACGCCGCCCCGGCTCGGCAAACCGGGAGGTCGCTGATCATGGACAGGAGCATTCCTTACGAACAGCGCCGCAACGCCAACCTGCCGTTCGGCTATTGGTGCACCGCAGATCCGGACGGTTACCCTCACCTGGTGGACGAATTCGGACAGCGGTGGGCATCCTTGCGCGACTACATCTGGTGCGGGCGCCTCGGCATGCGCCGCGGTTCCAACTGGCAATTCGAGCAACAAACCGAGTTGCTGCTCGCGGTGCTCGCTGCGATCGACAGGCGGACCGTCTACATCGAGGAGAAGGTCACGGACCTGTTCTGCGGGTCGTGGGATGTCGCTCATCACTATGCATCCTGGCTCTCGGGCCACGAGCTCTCTGGCGGCCTGACCGGTGCACTGACGCCCGAGGGGCACGCAATTCTGGTTGCGCTTGCCAGTACCCGCTCGGCGGGCAGCGCGCCTATCCCCATCGGGCTTCCCACCATCGCGCCGTGGCGCGGTCTCGACCGGGGAGAGACGCGAGACGAACGCGAGCGCATCTTCAAGGTGAACGAAGCGTTTGCGGCGCGGCTGCCTGGAAGGTTCATGCGCGAGCAAATCGGTGGTGGCCCTGGCATCAAGCTGGTCGGAGCGCCCGAAGGCGCGAACATCCCGCTCGCGCGCGTGCTGTGGACGATGGAGTTCGCCGACGACCATGCGCGCGATCGCCTGTTCGCCTGGCTCATCCACCGGCTCGACCGCTGGGAAGCCTGGACGGCGATCGCACGCCGTGACGGAGCGCAGGCACTCACCGAGCACTTCCTCCGCCTGCGGTTCGCTGACGAGCCGATCGAGCTCGCTTGAGTTCGGATCAACGCTTCACATTGACGACAACCAAATGGCGGGCGGCATCTTCGTGATGACCGCCCGTCTTCATTCTGGAGTTCATCTCATGCACTACCGATACCACTCGGCCATCCCCGAACGCATGGTCGTGCTTTCGCTTCTCCCACCGCCCAACAGTTACGAGCCTCGAGCACCCTTCGGCTACGGCGTGCTGATCGTGACCCGGCGCTGGCGTGGTGAAGCGGCATTCTCATCTCACGCCCACGGTTACGGGGCCGGATATGACCCGCAACGCATGCGGGACGATATTCGCAAGCTGTTTACGCCGGAGACCAAGGCGCTGATCCATGTGCCCGCGCCGCCGCATGCGCCGAAGTATGTAACCAAGCACGTGCGGTTTCCGGCCGAGTATCTGGACTATGTTCCACGCTCGGGATTGGTGGCCAACATCCATGCTCGCATACCGCGTGATCAGCTTGTCGATGCAGCCGGCATCGGCGGTCTTGAGGTGTACGGATCCAACCCGTCGCCGCTCCAGCGGATCGCGCGCATCGGCACCGAAGCGCAAGCCGCATGGATATTCTGGATGTTCGCATCCTGCTCGCCGCGCATGCGCCGCGAGCTGCTTGCCAGCCATGCCGCTTGGCGCGCTGTGGAGCGGGCAAGAAAGAGTCTGGCAGTTGCTGCATGAAAAAGGGGGCGCATAGAGGCGCCCCTTTTTTGTACCCGCACCCGCAGCTCTGGCGGATTCCAATTCAGTGCGGCTGCACCAGGCCGTGATCGCTAGGCGAGAAACCGCGTAGAGGCATTTCGTCCTTTGGCGGAGCCAACTCGCGACCGATTGTTCACATGCAGAAGATTTGTTTTTCCGGGCGTGGGAACATGCTCCGTGACGTTAGGCACTTCGCGTTCGAGCACGATAAGCCTGGTAGCCAGCTCTTTCTTCTCGCCCAGTGCCAGTGCCCGGCGATTGTAGTGCCGCCCGCCGGTCGTGCGCTGGCTGTGGCCGGCATGGCGAGCGAGGAGCGCTTCGCTCACGCCTTCGGCGGCCATCGCGCTGTAATGAAATGTGCGCTGCGAATGAAAGTCGGCATGCTTGCCGCCGGAAGTCTTGGGCAGCGGCAAAATGGCATGCGCCGCATCGATGATCGGTCGCCACACTCCCGAGTAGAACTTGTGTCCGCCGGCCTTCTTCCAGCGAACATGTTCACCCTCGTCGTTCACCTTCCCATACAGCTCAGGGAAAATCATCTTCCAGCCTTCCTTCGCCACAGCCTCACAGTACCGGGCAAAACCCAGCCTGAGCAGTTCGGGATGCAGAGGCAGAGCCCGACGGCGTGAAGATCGCTTCAGCCCGCCAGGGGTTTCACCATCCTTGGTCTTGGTCATGTTGGCCTGAACAAGAACATAGGGCGTTTCGGCGTCAAGCTCGAGATCGACCTGCTCCAGCCCGCATGCTTCCTCACGCGACATCCCGGCGTAGGTGCCCAGCAGAGGCACCCAGTAGGCAGCATCCTGATAAATTTTGGGCCGAGCAGCTTTTTTCAGACGCGCGAGGGTCCCACCGCCCCCCTGCCAGATAGGAAGGCCGTAGAGCACTTTGAGATTGTCCTCGGTCAACGGCATGCGCGGCGGGTCGTTATCGTCTTGCACGATGCGCTTGCGAGCGTCCTCGAAGTCCATGACCTTCCCAAAGCCTTGTTTCGGCAGCCAATAAGTCTTTTTGAGGATCCCCGCCGCTGCCTCTAGCTTGCTCAAATGACTGTTAATGGTGCGATCGGAGCGGCGGTCACTGGCTCTGGGCTTCGGGAAGGCGCTGGGATCAAATGGCTGCGCCATATTGCCGGATTCGTGCAGATGCCCCCAGGTGAAGTTTTTCGGAATGAGCGCCATGCGCCGAACGTAGGTGTCGATGTCCGAGGGCTCGTAGTCGGACATCGCCTTGTCGCCCGTGAGCCAGGCAAATGCTTCCAGCATATGCCGCGTTTTCCCGCTATCGGGCTGCCAGCCACGATCCGCGAACAGGTCATCATGAAGTTCATCGATCTGTTCGCTGAAACGCACCTTCGTCACGCGTGCGAAGAACAGATTTCCTTCCGGAGCCGCCGGCGCCGGGGAGTGCTCGCTGATCGACTGGTTGCCTAGCTGGGCAAAATTGGGCAGCTGCGATCGGCGCGCTTCGAAGACGAGATCATTGTCCAGCAGACTGGCGACCGCGTCACCACGCGCTTGTATGAGGGGGTGATGGAAGAGGGCGGCGCGCCGCTGGGCTTCGATCATACCGCGAAGAAGGCTCGCGCGCGCCTCGTGGACCGTGCTCTTGCAAACAGGCGCACCTATCTGCTGCAAAGCGGAAACGACCCGGGTTTCCTGAATGGCACCCGGGCGGACTAGGACTTCCAGCAGGGTCTCGAGAGTGCCGCGGTCCTGTTGGCTCCAGCCCTTCGCAACTCGATCGAGAACCTCCGACGGGACATGGTCGGCATCTGCCTGCACCTGGAGAATGGCCTCATAGGCCGCAATGAAGAGTTCGCCGACGTCGAGGTCGCTTGGCCGAAGCTGACGTGGAGCTGCCAGATCGCGCACCGCGACCGCCAGCTCCTCCTCCAGTCCGGCTCGAAAAATAGCCTGCAACTCAGCGGCGGTGAGATTGCCGCTACTGATCCTCTGGCCCTCAAGCATTGCAATCTCATCCCATCGAACGGCGAGGCGCCGCGCCATGCAGCGCGCCTCGGCAGGGTCCGCAGTATGGAGGGAAAGTGTTAGGGCGCCGTTATCGCTGCCGCAGGAAGGAAGACGCCGCCGGAAGTGATACCGGGAGCCTTTGCGAATCAGATAAGTCTGCTTGCGCACGGGTTAAAGGCCCTTGCGCTGGAGCGAAGCGCAAGCGGCCGTGTAGCCACCTTTGTGAGAGGCTATGTGTACCAGTGAGGGGTAAATATACGGCAAAACCGCCTCCGATATGGCGGTTTTCTGCGGTGTTTGGCGGATACTGGAGCGGGTAGCGGGAATCGAACCCGCATAGCCAGCTTGGAAGGCTGGAGCTTTACCACTAAGCTATACCCGCCCGCTCGAGCCGCGCAGATGCCATTTCTTGCCGCGCGGCGTCAACCGGA
>Ga0114900_1000469_pt1 | contig 31172 bp, 31 predicted proteins | sample MalvireepMed_231_FD_89685 | JGI IMG/M metagenome (GOLD analysis project Ga0114900, IMG submission 89685) | Marine viral communities from the Global Malaspina Expedition - Malaspina viral metaG DeepMed_231 | ecosystem: Environmental > Aquatic > Marine > Oceanic | place: Mediterranean Sea...
CCATCGGGGCGTTCGCGGGGGCGTCGCTGGATCGGCTGGCGGTGTCGTCCCTGGCCGAACCGCGCCAGCGGGGGCCGCGGCTGGAGACGCTGAAGGTGCAGTCCTCGGCGGACGGGGCGCCCATGGCCTGCGTGTTCGGGCGGGCGCGGGTGACCGGCCAGGTGATCTGGGCCGCGCGGTTCCTGGAGAAGCGCAACGAACGCAGCGGCGGCAAGGGCGGGCCGCGCACGGTGGACTATACGTATTCGCTGAGCTTCGCCGTCGCCTTGTGCGAAGGGCCGATCGATGGAGTGGGACGGGTGTGGGCGGACGGGCGGCCGCTGGACCTGTCGGGCGTGGTCATGCGGGTGCATCGGGGGACCGAGGACCAGAACCCCGACCCTCTGATCCAGGCGGTGGAGGGCGCCGCGCCGGCCTATCGCGGGACGGCGTATGTGGTGTTCGAGGATCTGCCGCTGGGGCCCTTCGGGAACCGGCCGCCGCAGCTGGGTTTCGAAGTGTTCCGGCGGCCGCGGGGCGGCGCGCCGGGGCTGGAGGATCGGCTGGAGGGGGTGTGCCTGATCCCCGGGGCGGGGGAGTTCTGTCTGGCGACCACGCCGGTGATGCGGCGCGAAGGGCTGACGCGGACCACGGCGGAGAACCTGAACAATCTGCAGGGTCGGACGGACCTGATGGTCTCGCTGGACCAGCTGGAGGCGCAGCTGCCGCAGGTGCGGCGGGTCAATCTGGTCGTGGGCTGGTTCGGCGACGACCTGCGCATGAGCGCGTGCCGCATCCGGCCGGGCGTGGAGCGGGCGGTGAAGCCCACCGAGCCGCAGGGCTGGTCCGTGGCGGGGGTGACGCGGGATGAGGCGTTCGTGGTGTCAGAGGTGGACGGCGGCCCGGCCTATGGGGGCACGCCGTCGGACCAGACAGTGATCGAGGCCGTACGCGAACTGAAGGCGCGGGGCATGGCGGTGACCCTGTATCCGTTCGTGTTCATGGACATTCCGCCGGGCGGCGACCAGCCGGCCTATCCCTGGCGCGGGCGGATCACGGGCGAAGGCGGGGCGCCGGCGTCGGCCGAGGTGGCGGCGTTCTTCGGCGGCGTCGGGGACTGGGGCCTGAGGCGCATGGCGCGGCACTATGCGGCGCTGGCCGTGGAGGCGGGGGCCGACGGCCTGATCATCGGTTCGGAGCTGCGCGGGGTGACGACCCTGAGGGACGCGGGCGGCGGCTATCCGGCGGTGGCGGAACTGCGGGCGCTGGCGGCGGAGTGCCGGGCGATCGTGGGGCCGGGGGTGGAGCTCTCCTACGCGGCGGACTGGTCGGAGTATTTCGGCCACCATCCGGGCGGCGGGGAGGCGGTGTTTCATCTGGACCCGCTGTGGGCCGATGCGGCCATCGATTATGTGGGGATCGACTGGTACCCGCCCATCGGCGACTGGCGCGAGGGCGAGGATCATCTGGACGCGCAGGCGGGATATGCGGGGCCGGCTGACCCGGCCTATCTGGCGGCGAACGTGGCGGGCGGGGAGAATTTCGACTGGTTCTATGGGTCGGACGCGGACCGGGCGGCGCAGGTGCGCACGCCGATCACCGACGGCGCATACGGCGAGCCGTGGGTGTGGCGCTCCAAGGGCCTGAAGAGCTGGTGGTCCAATGCGCACTATGACCGGCCGGGCGGGGTGCGGAGCCCCACGCCGACCGAGTGGAGTCCGGGCATGAAGCCGATCCGGCTGACCGAGTTCGGCTGCGCCGCGGTGGACAAGGGCGGCAACGCCCCGAACCTGTTCTCGGACCCCAGGAGCAGCGAGAGCTTTCTGCCGCTGTTCTCGACGGGCGCGCGGGACGACCTGATGCAGCGGCGGGCCATGGAGGCGTGGCTGGCGCATTTCGGCGATGACGCCAACAACCCGGTGTCGGCGGTCTATGGCGGGCGGATGGTCGAGGGGCTGGACGCCTGGTGCTGGGACGCGCGGCCGTATCCGGACTTTCCGGCGCGGGCGGCGGTGTGGGCCGATGCGGGCAACTGGAGCACCGGGCACTGGCTCAACGGGCGGCTGGCGGGGGAGGGGCGCGATCTGATCGCGGCGATCCTGAAGCGCGGCGGTCTGGACGAGGCGGACTTCGCCATCACCGGCGTGGACGGGGCGGTGGCGGGCTATGTGATCGACCGGCCCATGCGGACGCGGGACGCGCTGGAACCGCTGCTGTTCGCCCTCGGCGCGGAGGGCGGCGAGCGGGACGGGCGCGTGGCGGTGGTCGGGCGGCGCGAGGGTCTCGTGACTTTGACGGCCGGGGCCCTGGCCATGCCGGACGAGGGAACGCCGGTTTCGGCCGCGCGGATGCTGGAGACGGCGCCGGACACGGCAAGGGTGCGCTTCATCGACGAGGCGGCGGACTATCAGGCCGGGTCGGTGGTGGTGCGCGGGGCGGAGACGGGCGGCGGCGGGCTCGACATGGACCTGCCGGCCGCCTGTTCGGCGGGGCTGGCCAAGGCGGTGGCGGAGCGGGCGCTGGCGGCGTCGGCGGAGACCCTGACCGTGCACCTGGGCCCGCTGGAGGCGCTGCGGCTGGAGCCGGGCGATGCGGTGGCGGTGGAGGGCCGCGCGGGGGTCTGGCGCGTGGCGCGGATGGAGCTGGACGAGGACCCGCGCGCGGTGCTGGCGCCGTGGGTTGAGCCGGGGGCGGTCGACGAGACGGTGGACTGGCGGGTGGAGACGCCGGGCGGCGGCGCGGGCGCGCCGTTCCTGGCCCTGCTGGACCTGCCGCCGCTGCCGGGTGCGGAGGATGACGGGCGACCTTTGGCCGCGGCGGCGGGGGAGCCGTGGCGCGTCATGCAGGTGCATGGGGGCGGGGACGCGGACGGGCTGACGGCGCGGGCCCGTGTCGCCGCGCCGGCGACGGTGGGGCGGCTGACAGAGCCTCTGCCGCCCGGCGTGACCGGGCGCTGGGACGAGGTTCATGCGCTGACCGTCTCGGTCGAGGGGCGGGCGCCGGAGACGCGGAGCGCGGGCGCGGTGCTGAACGGAGCCAATGCGGTGGCGGTGCGCGGCGGCGACGGCTGGGAGATCGTGCAGTTCCGGGACGCCGAACTGCTGGGCGGCGGGGTCTGGCGGCTGAGCGGGCTGTTGCGCGGGCAGCAGGGCACGGAAGGCGAGATGGGCGCCGGGGCCGGGGCGGTTGTCGTGTTTCTGGATGAAGCGCTGGCGCGGCTGGAGGTTCAGGCGGGCGAGCGGGGCCTGCCGATGCTGTGGCGCGCGGGACCGGCCGGGGCGCCGCCGGGCGGGGACGGATTCAGCGAGGCGACCTTTATCTGGCGTGGGCTGCATGATCGGCCCTGGGCGCCCGCGCATCTGACGGTGACGGCCGAGGGCGGCGGGCTGCGGCTGCGCTGGATCGCGCGGACGCGACGGGACGGCGATCGCTGGGACGGGGAGACGCAAGGGAGCGATTCCCTGCGGTTCCGGGTGCGGGTGCTGGACGGGGCGGCGGTGGTGAGGGCCTTTGAGGTGGAGGCCGAGGCGGCGATCTATGGCGCAGCGGATCTGGCGGCGGATTTTCCGGGCGGCCCGGGCGAGGACGCGCGCGTGGCGGTGAGCCAGTGGAGCCCGGTTTTCGGGTGGGGCGTGGAGGCGACGGCGGGGCTGGCGTTATGATCTGAGGCCCCGCCCCTTTGCGACGGGGGCCGCATGGCTTAACTGACGGCTTTGGCTTTTATGGAGCAGGGTCGGACGTGGCGGGTGATCCCTACAAGGAACTGGGCGTGGCGCGGGGCGCCAGTCAGGACGATATCCGCAAGGCGTTCCGGAAGCTGGCCAAGGAATTCCATCCTGACAAGAACCCCGGCGACACGGCGGCCGAGGACCGGTTCAAGCGCATCACCGCCGCCTTCGACATCGTGGGCGACGAGGAGAAGCGCCGGAAGTTCGACCGGGGCGAGATCGACGCGGACGGACGCGAGCAGTTTCGCGGCTTCGGCGGCGGCGGCGGCGGCGGGGCGCGCCCGGGCGGCGGCTTCGGGCAGGGCGGCTTTGGTCAGGGCCCGGGCGCCGGCGGCGCCAGGGCCGGGTTCGAGGGCATCGATCTGGACGAACTGTTCGGCATGTTCGGCGGCGGCGCGGGTGCGAGGCCCGGCGGACGCGGGGCGGCGCGCGGGCAGGACCTGAAGGCCACCCTGGACATCAGCCTTGAGGACGCCATCACCGGAGCGACCCGCCGCATCCAGTTCTCGGACGGGCGCACTCTTGACGTGACCATCCCCAAGGGCGCCGGCGACGGCCAGACCATCCGCCTGCGCGGACAGGGCATGCCGGGGCGCGGCGGCGAGGCGGGCGACGCCCTGATCGAGCTGAAGGTGCAGCCGCACCCCCTGTATCGCCGCGAGGGCGCGGACCTGCATATGGATCTGCCGGTGTCGGTGCCCGACGCGGTGCTGGGCGGCAAGGTGACGGTGAAGACGCCGGACGGGGCGGTCAGCATGACCATTCCCAAGGCGTCCAACTCCGGCCAGGTGCTGCGACTGAAGGGCAAGGGCGCGTTCGCGGGCGGCAAGCGCGGGGACCTGCTGGCGAAGCTGGTGGTGACCCTGCCGGAATATCAGGACCACAATCTGGTGAAGTTCGCCGAAAAATGGCGGGCGGACCGGCCCTATTCCCCCGGGAAGGCGTGATGGGCTCGGGGGCGAAGCCTTCCGTGAAGCCGACGCGGCCGTGGTTCTCCGCCGGGCCGACCGCCAAGCGGCCGGGATGGTCGCTGGCCGGCCTGCCCACCGATCTTCTCGGCCGGGGCATCCGGGCGCCGGAGACGGTGGAGCGGTTCGCCTATGCGCTGAGGCTGACGCGCGAGGTGCTGCAGGTCCCTGAGGACTATGTGGCCTGCTACCTGCCGGCGTCGGACACGGGGGCGGTGGAGGCGGCGCTGTGGGCCATGCTGGGGCAGCGGCCGGTGCAGGTGGTCGCCTATGAGAATTTCGGCCTGACCTGGGCCGCAGACGTGCGCGACCACCTGAAGCTGGACCCGGAGGTCATCGAGGCGCCGTGGGGCGAGCTGCCCGACCTGTCGCGGGTCGATCCGGCGAAGGATGTGGTGTTTCCGTGGAACGGGACCACCTCGGGCGTGCGGGTTCCGAATGCCGACTTCATCGGCGAGCACCGTGAGGGGCTGAGCATCTGCGACGCCACCTCGGCGGCTTTCGCCATGCCGCTGGACTGGCCGAAACTGGATGTGACCACCTTCTCGTTCCAGAAGGCGCTGGGCGGCGAGGCCGGGATCGGGGTGGCGGTGCTGTCGCCCCGGGCCGTGGCGCGACTGGATGCGTACCGGGCGCCCTGGCCCATCCCGAAAGTCCTGCGGCTGCAGGACGCCAAGGGATTCGACCGGGCGCTGGCCACCGGAACAATGATCAACACCTTCTCGGTGATGACCATCGAGGACTGGATCGACGCCCTGGAGTGGGCAAAGGGCATCGGCGGGCTGGACACCCTGATCGCGCGGACGGACGCGAACTTCGCGGCGCTGAGCGACTGGGTGAAGCGGACCGACTGGATCGATTTCCTGGCCGCACGGCCGGAGATCCGGTCGACCACCTCGGTGTGCCTGAAGTTCACCGATACGCGGGTGACGGGTCTGCCGGCGGAGGGTCAGCGCGCCTTCGTGAAGCGGTTCAAGGACCTGCTGGAAAGCGAGGGGGCGGTGTTCGACATGGAGCCGCACCGCAACGCGCCGCCGGGGCTGAGGCTGTGGTGCGGGTGCACCGTGGAGACGGCCGATGTGGACGCCGCGACGCCGTGGCTGGACTGGGCGTTTGAGGAAGCGCTGCGCTGAGCCTGCGTCGAGGGTGCGGCTGCTGCCACGAAATGGGCAGGAGAGGGGGACACGGAGCGATTCCCCCGGTATAGCGTGCTCCCGCAATTCCAGCGGAGTGTAATGTCTTGGCGAACGTCGCGGTGGTCGGCGCCCAGTGGGGCGACGAGGGCAAGGGCAAGATCGTCGACTGGCTGTCGAACCGGGCCGATGTGGTGGTGCGGTTCCAGGGCGGCCACAACGCCGGCCATACGCTGGTGGTGGGCGACAAGGTCTACAAGCTGAGCCTGCTGCCTTCGGGCGTGGTGCAGCAGAAGCCGTCGGTGATCGGCAACGGCGTGGTGGTGGACCCCTGGGCCCTGCTGGACGAGATCGGCCGCATCGAGGCGCAGGGAGTGTCGATCACCCCCGACATCCTGAGCCTGGCGGACAACGCCTGCCTGATCCTGCCGCTGCACAAGGATCTGGATCAGGCGCGCGAGGCGCAGGCTGGCAAGACCAAGATCGGCACCACCGGGCGGGGCATCGGCCCGGCCTATGAGGACAAGGCGGGACGGCGCGCGATCCGCGTGGGCGACCTGTCGGATCCCGAGGCGCTGGACGCCAAGATCGAGCGTCTGCTGGCCCACCATAATGCCCTGAGGAAGGGCCTGGACCTGCCGGAAGTGGACGTGGCCGGGCTCAAGGCCGCGCTGCTTGAGGTGGCGCCCAAGGTGCTGGTCTATGCGGGTCAGCCCGTGTGGCGGACGCTGGACCGGTTCTACCGCGAGGGCAAACGCATCCTGTTCGAGGGCGCGCAAGGCACCCTGCTGGACGTGGACCACGGCACCTATCCCTATGTGACCTCGTCGAACACGGTGGCGGGGCAGGCGGCGGCGGGCTCAGGCCTGGGGCCGCGCTCGGTGGGCTATGTGCTCGGCATCGTGAAGGCCTACACCACCCGCGTGGGCGAGGGGCCGTTCCCCACCGAGCTGTTCGACACGGTGGGTGAACGCATCGCCGAGCGCGGGCGCGAGTTCGGTACGGTGACGGGGCGGCCGCGGCGCTGCGGCTGGTTCGACGCGGTGCTGGTGCGCCAGTCCATCGCCGTGAACGGCATCCACGGCATCGCCCTGACGAAGCTGGACGTGCTGGACGGGTTCGACGAGCTGAAGATCTGCACCGGCTACCGGATCGGCGACCGCGAGCTCGACTACCTGCCCGCCGGCATGAAGGATCAGGCGGGCGTGCAGCCGGTCTATGAGAGCCTGGAAGGCTGGAGCGAAAGCACCCAGGGCGCGCGGTCGTGGAAGGACCTGCCCGCCGCGGCCATCAAATACGTGCGCCGGATCGAGGAACTGATCGAGGCGCCGGTGGCCCTGCTGTCCACCAGCCCCGAGCGCGACGACACGATTTTGATGCGGGATCCGTTCGAGGGTTAGTCCTCGTCTTCGTCGTCGCCATCGGGATCGTGGGGCTGGGTGATGGAGGCCGGGTCGCTGGCGGGGAAGGAATCCTCAAGCTCCCGGTCCAGTTCGACACTGCGGCGGGCCTGTTCGGGATCGGTCGGGTTGGGCATTGGCTGGTCTCCGTTCAGCGGAGTATGCGCCCTGGCCGCCGTCAAGGCGATCTTTACCCAAAGTGGGTAACGAGAAGCGTTCGCCGGAGTCGCCCGTGTTCACCACTGACGCAAAAAGCCTCGCCAGGATGGCCCCCACGCTGAAGCGCGTGCTGATCGTCGATCCCAACGGGACGGCGGCCAAGCTGCTGGCGGAAAGCCTGAAGGGACTGGGCGTGGGCGAGGTGGTTCACAGGGCGGAGGGGCGCGTGGCGCTGGACACCTGCCGGGATTTCGAACCGACCCTGATCTTCACCGAGTACAAGGGCCCGCATCTGGACGGCGAAGCCTTCGCCAAGGCCGTGCGGCGCTCGAACCTCGTGTGCCGCAAGGCGCCGATCATCATGATCACGGCCGAGGCCACCGCCGCCAGTATTCTGGGCGCGCGGGACTCCGGCGTGCACGAGTTCCTGAGAAAACCCTACACCTCCGGCGACCTGACCAAGCGGGTCGAGGTGGTGTCGCTGAAGCCGCGCAACTGGATCGAGGCGGTGGGCTATGTGGGGCCCGACCGCCGGCGCTTCAACTCCGGGGAATATTCAGGGCCACGCAAGCGCAAGGCGGACGCGCCCAAGGGCGGCGCCGATGCGGCGGCCAAGGATCAGGCCATGCGGATTTTGGCGTCGGCCCACAAGCAATTCGACAGCGATCCGATGCAGGCGCTCAGGGCCATCCGGGACCAGACCTCGGCCCTGAAGGCGCTGGCCATGAAGGCGTCCGACACCTCGCTGGTGATCGCGGCCTCGGGGCTGGAGCGGGCTCTGACCGCCAGCCAGCCGACCAAGGATATCCTGGCGGAGCCGGTCGCGGCGGTAGTGGCACTGGCCGCGCCGCAGACCCTTGCAGATATCGCGGCCTGAATTCGAGTCGCGTCGCACAAGCGGTTGATGGGCGGAATCGGCGGAACCGCAGCGCGATTCCGCCTCAGCCAATCCGTTCTAGACCGCTTCGAGGTTCCGCTCGGTGGCCGCGGCGCGCATGGCCTTCTGCAGCTTCTCGAAGGCGCGCACCTCGATCTGGCGCACGCGCTCGCGGCTGACGCCGTACTGGCCGGCCAGTTCCTCAAGGGTCACCGGGTCGTCCTTGAGCCGACGCTCGGTCAGGATGTGCTTCTCGCGATCCGTCAGCTCTTCCATGGCCTCCTGCAGCAGACCCATGCGCAGGGAGTGCTCCTCGGTGTTGGCCAGGGTGGTTTCCTGCGAGACCTGGGTCTCGTCGGTCAGCCAGTCCTGCCACTCGCTCTCGCTGTCGGAACGCAGGGGCGAGTTCAGGGACGCGTCGCCCGTCAGGCGCCGGTTCATGTTGATCACGTCTTCCTCGGGCACGCCGAGGTCGGTGGCGATCTTGGTGACGTGTTCGGGGCGCAGGTCGCCGTCCTCGAAGGCGGAGATCTGGCTCTTGGCCTTGCGGAGGTTGAAGAACAGCTTCTTCTGCGCGGCGGTGGTGCCCATCTTCACCAGCGACCAGGACCGCAGGATGTACTCCTGGATCGAGGCGCGGATCCACCACATGGCGTAGGTGGCCAGACGGAAGCCCTTGTCGGGATCGAATTTCTTGACCGCCTGCATCAGGCCGACATTGCCCTCGGAGATCACTTCGCCGATGGGCAGGCCGTAGCCGCGATAGCCCATGGCGATCTTGGCCACGAGGCGCAGGTGGGAGGTCACCAGACGGTGGGCGGCTTCGGGGTCTTCATGCTCGGACCAACGCTTGGCCAGCATGAATTCCTCATCCTTGGTCAGCATCGGAAACTTGCGGATTTCCGTGAGATAGCGGGACAGTCCCTGTTCAGGCGACATGACCGCAAGTGATTTTAAAGCCATATGGCTACCCTCCAACGCATCAAGAGCAGGCGTTGCTCGATCCGGCCACCGGATGTGCACCGGATCCTTCGCCCCTCAACCAGCCAGATAGGAATGAGTTTCGTCTTTTGTCAGGGGTGAATCGACGCAGGCGCGAACAATTGTGTTCTTTCCACATCGCCATCCGGCCCGAACGGTATAGCGGATAGTCCGTCCTTTTTCAATACGGACTGCTATGCGCCCTTTTGGACGTGGGGTTCCAGGGGGCGGCGGGCTCAGAGTCCGAGGATCTGGCGGTAGGTGGGGTGGACCGTTCCGGCGTGTTCCCGATGCCGTTTCAGCCAGTCGGCGAAGAAGGGGCACACTGGCAGGATCTTGAGCCCCCGCGCCTCGATGTCGGCCAGCACATGGCGGGCCAGGGCGCTGGCGTAGCCCTTGCCCTCCAGACCGACGGGGGTGAGCGTTTCCGTGATCATCACGCCGCCGTCCACCAGATTATAGGTGGCGACGATGATCCCGCCGTCGACGGCCAGTTCGTAGCGTTTGGCCTCGGTGTTGTCGGTGAAGGTCTGGTCGTCCGCCATGGGGTCCTCGCTGTGGTTCAGCCAGTCTAGAGGTCGACAAGAAGCCCCTCAAGCAACCGCATATCCTCGGGCGGATCGGTTTCGAAGCGCAGGGTTTCGCCGGTGATGGGGTGGGCGAAGCCCAGGACGGCGGCGTGCAGGGCCTGCCGCTTCAGGCCGGCGGCGGCGATGGCGTCCTTCACAGGCTGGGCCGGGCTGCCGGAGCCGTATGTGGGATCGCCCAGGATGGGCGCGCCCTTCGACGCCAGATGGACGCGGATCTGGTGGGTGCGGCCGGTATGCAGGGTGCAGGCGACGCGGGCGGCCATGGGGGCGCCGCCGGACTTTTTCGGCGCGCCGAACACCTGCTGGACCCGGTAGTCGGTGACGGCCAGGCGTCCGCCGGATTTCAGCACCGCCATCTTCTTGCGGTCGGCGCTGGAGCGGCCGATCTGCGTCTCGATGCGGCCCCGCGCCGGGTCGGGCGCGCCGCGGGTCAGGGCGATGTAGGTGCGTTCGATGTCGTGGGTCGCGAACAGGGCCGACAGGCCGGCGTGGGCCGCATCGGACTTGGCGGCGACCATGACGCCGGAGGTGTCCTTGTCCAGCCGGTGGACGATGCCGGGCCGGGCCACCCCGCCGACCCCGGACAGGGAGCCTGCGCAGTGATGCAGCAGGGCGTTGACCAGGGTGCCGGTCTCGTTGCCGGGCGCCGGGTGGGCGGCCATGCCGGCGGGCTTGTCCACCACGATCAGGTGGGCGTCCTCGAACAGCACGGGCAGGGGCAGGGCCTCGGGCGTCGGATCCGCAGGGGCCACGGCCGGGATCAGGATGTCGTAGAGCCCCGGCGCGGCCTTGCCCGAGCGGGATACGGGCGCTCCGTCCAGGGTCACGCGGCCCTGTTCGATCAGGGCCTGCAGGCGGGCGCGGGACAGGTCCGGCATCTCGTCGGAGAGCGCCTTGTCGAGCCGCTGGCCCGCATGGGCGTCGGTCAGGCGCACGGTGCGCGCGGTTCCGCCGATCTCCTCACCATCCTCGTCAGCATCCATTCAGCCTGTGTGAGGTGAACTGGACAGGAAATCCAGCGGTGGAACCGTCAAGCTCTGGCCAAACCGGGTTCCTTGAGGCATCTAGCCGCCGGGCGAAGAGGTTAACGGGGAGTGGGATCATGCGCGTTTTTCTGACGCTGGCGGCGGGAGCGGTCCTGATGGGACTGGGCAGTTGCGCCACCATGAGCGAGGACCAGTGCCTGATGGGCGACTGGTACGGGCAGGGCCGTACGGACGGCGCGGCGGGCTATGCCGACAGCCGGTTGTCCGACCACGCCGAGGCCTGCGGTCGGCATGGCGTGACGCCGGACGCCAACGCCTATTACGAAGGCCATGAGCAGGGCGTGCGCCAGTACTGCGTGCCGGGGCGCGGGTTCCGCATCGCCGTCTCCGGGGGCGGCTACGCCAACGGCTTCTGTCCCGCCGATCTGGAGCAGGACTTCCTCTACGCCTATTCGGACGGGCGTCTGGTGTGGGACGCCATCCAGCGCGCAAACGACGTGCGCGTGCGCGCCGACGAGTTCCGCGCCCGGGCCGCGGAGTACGAAGAGGACATCCGCGACGAGGAATACCGCCTCGCCAACGAAGAGGATCTGAGCGAGGACGACCGGCGCACCATCCGCGACCGCATCCGCCGCCTGCGCCGGGACCGCGACACGGCCAACGACCAGGCCAACGCCCTGTCCTATGACGTGACGGACGCGGATCGCGAGGTCAGCCGCCTGCGCAGCCGCTTCATCCCGGTATACGGAAACTGGTGAGGCCGGGCCTGTCCTGAACAGGGGACCGGGCTCTCGGTGCTGAGGCCCGCTCCCTCCACCGCCTGACGGCGGTCACCCTCCCCCGTTTCGCTTCGCTCGCGGGGGAGGAGACGTCAGGCCGCCTCGGTCTCCATGGACGCGTCGTACTGGCCCAGGCTGGCCAGGCCGTTGAGGCGGGCGCGGTGGGCGAAGGCGGCCTGGGCCTTCGCGGTGTTGGCGTTGTCCCCGCCCCAGATGCGTTGCGGCGCGGCCTGAAGCGCGCGGCCATAGGAGAACGTCATCTTCCAGGGGAAGCCGCCGATGCGGTTCATGGCGTCCAGGTGGGCGGTGGCCTGTTCGTCGGTCTGGCCGCCGGACAGATAGGCGATGCCCGGAACGGCGGACGGCACCGTGGCCTTGAGCGCGGCGATGGTGCGCTCGGCCACTTCGTCGACGCTGGCCTGACGCACGCTGCCCTTGCCCGAGATGACCATGTTGGGCTTCAGAACGATGCCCTCCAGCGCCACGCGCTGTTCGAACAGTTCGTTGAACACCGCCTGCAGCACCATGCGCGTGACCTCGTCACAGCGATTGATGTCGTGGGGGCCGTCCATCAGGACTTCGGGCTCCACGATCGGCACGATCTGCTCCTGCTGGCAGATGCGGGCGTAGCGGGCCAGGGCGTGGGCGTTGGACTTGATGCAGGTCCAGGTCGGAACGCCGTCGGCGATCTCGATGACGCCGCGCCACTTGGCGAAGCGCGCGCCGCGCTCGCGGTAGGCGCGCAGGCGCTTGGACAGGCCGTCCAGACCCTTGGTGACGGTCTCGCCGGGGAAGCCGGCCATCTTCGTGGCGCCCTTGTCCACCTTGATGCCGGGGATGGCGCCCGAGGCGTTGATCAGCTCCACCAGCGGCGTGCCGTCGGCCGCGTCCTGGAACAGGGTCTCCTCGAACAGGATGACGCCCGAGATGTGGTCCTTCATGGCGTCGGCGCGGAACATCAGCTCGCGGTAGTCGCGGCGGTTCTCCTCGGTGTTCTCCACCCCGATGGCGTCAAACCGCTTCTTGATGGTGCCGGTGGACTCGTCCGCCGCCAGGATGCCCTTGCCGGGCTGCACCATAGCCGTCGCCACCGCGTTCAGAGCCGCGAGATCCATGCCGAAATACCCCTGAAACTGTTGTTTTGCCGCTGTCTAGCGTCCGGCGGCGGCAAAGTCACGCCGCGTTACAGAACGGATCAGCCCAGTCGCCACTGGATCGGCAGGCGTATGCTGGCGCCATCGACCGGTTCGCCATCGCGCGTCTGCGGAGTCATGCGAAAATGCGCGGCGATTTCCACGGTCGCCGCGCCGAAGCCCATTCCTTGCGGGGCTTCCTCTATGACCACGCAATCATTGAGGCGTCCGTCGACGCCCACGACGCACTCGATGACTGCGCGGCCCTGCACACCGAGCGCCTGGGCGAGTGACGGATAATAGCGGGCAAGGTCGGCCCCGGACGGACGCTCAAGCCAGTCCGGGTTGGTGACCGTGGCGCCATCCTCGTCCTGCCATGTCGTCGGCGCGGGCCGAGGGTCGTCCGGCCGTATGGCGTCGGAGGGGAGCGGCTCCGCAGATTCGAACCCGGCCTCGACATTGCGGATCTGGTCCTGAAACTCCGCAACCGTGCGGCCGAGCGCCCTGTAGTTTTTGCGCAGCTCCTGGAAGGCGAGGGTCGACACCACGACGGTCGCGATGAGGATGGCGCCGAAGACGGTCCAGGCGACGGCGGTGACGAGGGAGCCGCCGGACCGGGCCGGCGGGTCTTCATGGTCGTTCCGCCCCCCGTCCATTGACGGATCAGCCCGCGTACTTCGCCGCGTCCTCGTCCGAGATGTCCTCGTTCGAATAGACGTTGGCCACGTCATCCTCGGCGTCCAGGGCGTCCAGCAGCTTCATCAGGGTGCCCACGGCCTCGCCCGTAACCGGCACTTCGGACTGGGGCTTCCAGACGATGGCGGTGGACTTGGGGTCGCCCAGCACCTTGGACATGGCCTCGGCCACCTCGTTCAGATCCTCGAAGGCGGTCCAGATGACGTGGCCCGGCGCGTCCTCATAGATGTCGGGCTTGACCAGATCGCTGTGCACGTCCTGGGCGCCGGCCTCGATGGCGGCCTCCATGACGGCCTCCTCGGCGCCCGCCTCGGCCGGGTAGCGGATCTCGCCGACCCGATCCCACATGAAGGCGACGGAGTTCATTTCGCCCAGGGCGCCGCCGTTCTTGGTGAAGGCGGCGCGGATGTTGGATCCGGCGCGGTTGCGGTTGTCGGTCAGGGCCTCGACGATGATGCCCACGCCGCCGGGGCCGCGGCCCTCGTAGCGGATCTCCTCCATGGTATCGACATCGCCGCCCGACGCCTTGTTGATGGCGCGCTGGATCACATCCTTGGGCAGGCTTTCGGCCTTGGCGTTGTTGACCGCCAGACGGAGGCGCGGGTTCAGCGCCGGGTCAGGCAGGCCCGATTTGGCCGCCACGGTGATTTCGCGCGACAGGCGCGAGAACAGCTTGGAGCGCACTGCGTCGGCGCGCCCCTTGCGGTGCATGATGTTCTTGAACTTGGAATGGCCGGCCATGCGGAACCCCGGAATCTGGGTCGGAAAGGGAAGGGCGCCATCTAGCGCAAGGGCGCGCCGCTCACAAGGAACCCGCGCGGGGTCCGGGGATTAGGACCTCATCAGCCAAGCGGAGGACGACATGGGCGCCGAGGAAGTTCTGATCGAGGACGAGGACGAGGCCGACATCGTCGAATGGTACGAGGCCCGGCCCGTCACCGTCTCCACCGCCGTGGCCACCGGCGCGGTGGTCACCGCCTTCGCGCTGGGCGTGCTGACCGGCGTCGGCGCCCTGGCGCTCATGGGCTGGCTGGACGACTGACGCGCCCCGGGTCGCCCGGGGTTAAAGCCGCACGTCAGACGGCGCGATCTGTGGGCCGTGCTCTCAGGTGTTCGATGAGACTGTCCGGGCGACCGTCAAATAGCCGGTCCAGCAGCGTGTTCACTTCGCCCGCGATATAATCCTCACGCGAAATCAGGGCGTGATAGCGCTGTCGCCCGTCCGCGCGCTCCGAGCGGACGGCGCCCTTGCGCATGAGGCGGTTGAGCAGGGTCTTGATCGTGGCGTCGCCCCAGGCCGAGCCGCGCCGCACCTCGTCGATCAGATCGGCGAAAGACAGGGGGCCCCGCCGCCAGAGCGCGGCCAGCACGGCGCTTTCGGCTTCGGTTACGGCGATGACGGGTGCGGGTGTCAGGACTTCAGCACCGCACGGTCGATGCGCGCCTCTATGATCCAGTGGCAAACCACGCCGACGACGCCGGACATCAGACCCAGCCAGAACATCAAGGTCGATTCCGCAAAGCCCGGCGCAAGCACTGGAAATGGCGGCTGCACCCCGACATTGGCGATAGCGAGGAACGACGTCAGGGCGTTCCATGAAGCGCCGAGCAGGCCGATCAGAGGGCCTCCCAGACGAAGAGCGGACACGAAGGCGGAGCCGCCGGTCAGTGTCGGTCCGGATCCGACCTTCACCGCCGTGAGCGCCACTGCGGCGACAGAAGCCGCCACGAGCACGATCATGACCGCTTTCATGGCGGGCGATGCGTCCCAGAAGACGGTGTCGACCGTCAGCCGGACCGTTGCGGAGGCCGTCGTCGGAAGTGCGAGCAACGTCAGGGCGACGAGGCCTCGGACAGGAAGTCGAATGGACATGGTTCGCTCTTTCGGATTACGGATGTAATCCAACGAGATTACGTCTGTAAACTTTGATGTCAAGCGCCGTCGGGAATCGTCTGGCTCAACCGGCCGCCGACCCGGATCGGTTCGACCCGCGTGGCGAGGCCCGTGCGGTCGTCGGTCTCGACATAGACCCCGCACACCGTCGCCGGGCCGCTGGCCGGGGCGTAGCGGCCGCCGGACAGGCGGGTGGTGAAGCGGCGCAGGGGCTCTTCCTTGTCGTTGCCGATCACCGAGTCGTAGTCGCAGCAGCCGCCCGCATCGGTTTGATAGGCGGTGCCGCCCGGCAGGATCTGGCAGTCGGCCGTTGGGACGTGGGTGTGGGTGCCCACCACCAGCGACGCCCGGCCGTCGCAGAAATGGCCCATGGCCATCTTCTCGCTGGTGGCCTCGCAGTGCATGTCCACGATCACGGCGTCGGCTACCACGCCCAGCGGCGCGGCGTTGAGCTCACGCTCCACGGCGCTGAACGGGTCGTCCATGGGGTCCATGTGAATCCGGCCCAGCACGTTCATGACCAGCACCCGGCGCCCGTCTGAGGTGGTGAACACGTCCGCGCCCCGGCCCGGCGCATCCATCAGACGCGGGTAGTTGGCGGGGCGGATCAGGCGCGGCTCGCGCACAATGTAGGTCAGCGCTTCGCGCTGGTCCCAGGAATGGTTGCCCAGGGTCAGGACGTCGGCGCCGGCGGCGAAGATCTCGCGCGCCGTATTCTCGGTGATGCCGAAGCCGCCGGCCGCGTTCTCGGCGTTGACCACCACGAAATCCAGCTTCAGGTCGCGGCGAAGGCCCGGCAGGTGATCGGACAGCCCGTCACGCCCGGACTTGCCGATCACGTCGCCGAAGAAAGCCAGTCTCATTCAGATGTCCTTTTGGCGGACCTATAGCCCGCTTCGGTCAGGACTCCATCCAGCGGCTGGTCGTGGGGGTCCATGGGCAGGTTGTCCATCTCCTGGGCCGCATAGGCCAGGCCGACGGCCGCGACGGGCGGGACGCGGTCGAGGGCGCGCAGGGCCTCCAGGGTGCGGTCGTAGTAGCCGCCGCCCTGACCGAGCCGTCCGCCGGCGGCGTCGAACGCCAGCAGCGGCACCATGATCAGGTCGGGGATGATCTCGCCGGCCAGGTCCAGCGGGGCCGGGCATCCGGCCTGATCCAGCTCCAGCGGGTCGCCGGGCCGCCAGCGACGAAAGACCATCGGGGCGTCGCGACGAACCACCACCGGCAACGCCAGCTCCAGCCCGTGAACCATCAGCGCGCGGGCCAGGGGGGCGGGGTCCATCTCCGAGCCCAGCGCCCCATAGAGCGCGGCGGCGAGGGGGCCTTCCCGGGCGTCTTGCGCAAAGTCGCCCCCGGCGGAGAACAGCACGTCCAGCATGTCGCCCACATGCTCCACCAGCCGCTCGGCGGCGTAGGGGTTGGCGTCTGCCGCCTGCTTGCGGCGGCCCCGCATAGCGGCGCGAAGATCGGATTTGACGGTCACGATCCCAGCCTAGCGTATTTCGGGGGAAAAGGTTGGCGGCGCCGCGAGAGCCGTGAAGGACGGTTTGATCCTCTCGAGCCTGGATAACCAGGTGGGCGCCGTATGCCCAGGCCCACGAGCCCGGACAGGGACAACTCCCTTCGAGTGAATTAAGGCCGCGAGGATATGTTGCCTTCGACGTGAGCCACAGCATGACCCGCCACCGCGCAAGATAGGCGCGGGCGGTGTCTTCAACAAGGCGGATTCAAGCTTGCTCTTCTTGCCCGCTCGCGGGGAGAGGTTGGATGAGGATGGCGCCGGACGCGGGCAAACAAGACAACTGCTGAGCCCGCGATGGTAAGGGGGAGGCCGATGAACGCGGCCAGACTCAGCCACAGCAGCTCAGGGTAGTGTTCGTCAGGCACACCCCATAGGCGCCTCTCGACCTGATAGGCCCAAGGGGTGAGGCCCAGCAGCAGGCCAAGGGCGCTGATCGTCAGTCCGGCCCAAAGCAACCAGTATCGCCTGCCCAAGGCGCGCCGCATCAGCCTCAGATCCCCGCTGCGATCTTCTCGATGCGGGCGGCGACGGCGTTCAGGGCTTCGGCGACGCCGGCTTCGGTGGGCGCGTTGGCCGCGGGGGCGGAAGGCGTTTCGCCCATGCGGGCTTCCTGCAACTGGTCCGCCAGCACCAGGGCGGCCATCAGGAACAGGCGAATGTCGCCCACCTGGCCCACGTCGGCGGCCACGTCGCGCACATGGTTGTCGAACTGCCGGGCCAGGATGCGCAGGCGCTCTTCCTGGCCGTCGGCGCAGCCCACCGCATAGGGGCGACCGTTGATTTCCACGGTGACGGTGGCCATCAGCGCTCTCCATCCAGAACGGCGCGAACCTCGTCGGCGGCGCGCGACAGGGCCCTGGACGCCTCGTCGGCGGCGGTTTCGAGTTCGGCCACGCGAGCGGCGCTCCCGGCGTCGTCGGCGGCGGGACGCGGCGCGAACAGGTCGTCGTCGGCCACGGGCGCCGGGCGCGCCTTCAGCTCACGCACCTTGCGCTCCAGATCGTTCAGCGCACGGTCGATGCGGGCCCGTGCGGCCTCGACGGCGTCAGCCATGCTCAAATCCTCCAGTTTTCGTATAGAACCCGAAGGCGCGTCGGGGTAAAGCGGCGCCGCCCCCGTTTACTATTCATTCTTCGAGAGGTCCGCCGCCGTGGCCGAGCCCCAGACCACCCGCACCCCGTCCGCCAAGCCCTCAATGCGCCAGATGGCCGATGCGATCCGGGTCCTGTCCATGGATGCGGTGGAAAAGGCCAACAGCGGCCACCCCGGCATGCCCATGGGCATGGCCGACGTGGCGACGGTGCTGTTCTCGAAATATCTGAAGTTCGACGCCAGCCGTCCGGACTGGGCGGACCGGGACCGGTTCATCCTGTCGGCGGGCCACGGCTCGATGCTGCTGTACAGCCTGCTGCACCTGACCGGCTACAAGGCGGTGACCAAGGACGAGCTTTCGAACTTCCGTCAGTGGGGGTCGAAGACCGCGGGCCACCCGGAGTACGGCCACATCCCGGGCGCGGAGACCACCACCGGCCCGCTGGGGCAGGGCCTGGCCAACGCCGTGGGCTTCGCCATGGCCGAGCGGCACCTGAGCGCGCGCTTCGGCGACGATCTGGTGGATCACCGCACCTGGGTCATCGCCGGCGACGGCTGCCTGATGGAGGGCGTCAGCCAGGAGGCCATCGGCATCGCCGGGCGGCTGAAGCTGAACCGCCTCACCGTGCTGTGGGACGACAACGACATCACCATCGACGGTTCGGTGCGCCTGTCCGACGCCACCGACCAGCTGGCGCGCTTTAAGGCCTCGGGCTGGGCGGTCAAGGCCATCGACGGCCATGACGAGGGCCAGATCCGCCGCGCCCTGCTGTGGGCCACGCGTCAGGACAAGCCGACCCTGATCGCTTGCAAGACCAAGATCGGTCGCGGCGCCGCCACCATGGAAGGCAGCCACAAGACCCACGGCGCAGCCCTGGGCGCCGCCGAGGTGGCCGCCACCCGTCTGGGCCTGAGCTGGAGCCACGAGCCGTTCGACCTGCCGGAGACCATCGAGAAGGCCTGGCGCGCCGTGGGCCGCCGGGGCGCCAAGCTGCGCAAGGCCTGGGAAGGCCGTCTGGCCGCGCACCCGCAGGCGGATCACTTCACCCGCGCCATGAAGGGCGACCTGCCTGCCGGCGCCTTCGACGCCCTGGACGCCAAGATCGCCGAACTGGTGGAGACGAAGCCGGCCCAGGCCACGCGCCAGTCGTCGGGCGCGGCCCTGACCGAGCTGTTCGGCCGCATCCCCGAGATGATCGGCGGCTCGGCCGACCTGACCGGCTCCAACAACACCTACGTCAAGGACACGCCCATCCTCGACACGCCGGACTATTCCGGCCGCTATGTGAACTGGGGCATCCGCGAGCACGGCATGGCCGCGGCCATGAACGGCATGGCGCTGCACGGCGGGGTGATCCCCTACGGCGGCACCTTCATGGTGTTCTCCGACTATTCGCGCCCGTCCATCCGCCTGGCCGCCCTGATGGGCATCCGGGTGGTGCATGTGCTGACCCACGACTCCATCGGTCTGGGCGAGGACGGCCCCACCCACCAGCCGGTGGAGCATCTGGCCGCCCTGCGCGCCATTCCCAACCTGCTGGTGTTCCGTCCCGCCGACACGGTGGAGGCCTTCGAGTGCTGGAAGCTGGCGCTGGAGCACCGCACCGCCCCTTCGGCCATGGCCCTGTCGCGCCAGAAGACCGACGCGGTGCGCGTCACGGCGTCGGACGAGACCCTGTGCGCCCGGGGCGCCTATGAGCTGCGCGCCGCCGACGGGGAGGCGAAGGCCACCCTGTTCGCCACCGGCACCGAGGTGCCTCTGGCGCTCAAGGCCCGCGACACCCTGCAGGCCCAGGGCGTGCCGACCCGGGTGGTCTCGGTCCCCTGTTTCGAACTGTTCGAGCAGCAGCCGAAGGCCTACCAGGACGCCGTCATCAGCCGCGGCACGGTCCGCGTGGCCGTCGAGGCCGCCATCAAGCAGGGCTGGGAGCGCTTCATCGGCGAGGACGGCGGCTTCGTCGGCATGTCGTCCTTCGGCGCCTCGGCCCCGGCCCCGCGTTTGTACGAAGGCTTCGGCATCACCGCCGACGCGGTGGTGGAACAGGTCAAGGCGCGCCTCTGACGCCGGGAGCACGACCGATGAAACTGGGCACCCCGCTTTCCGACACCGCCGTGCGCGTGATGCTGCTGGGCGCGGGCGAACTGGGCAAGGAAGTGGCCATCGAGCTGCAGCGGCTGGGCGCCGAGGTGGTGGCGGTCGACCGCTATCCCAACGCCCCGGCCATGCAGGTGGCCCACCGCAGCCACGTCATTCCCATGACCGACCCGCACGTTCTGAACGGGGTCATCATGGCCGAGGCGCCGCACATCATCGTGCCCGAGATCGAGGCCATCGCCACCGAGGTGCTGGCCGCCATCGAGGCGGCGGGCATGGCCACGGTCATCCCCACCGCCCGCGCTGCGCAGCTGACCATGAACCGCGAGGGAATCCGCCGTCTGGCCTCTGAGGAGCTGGGCCTGCCCACCAGCCCCTACGCCTTCGCCGGCTCGGCCGTGGAACTGGCGGACGCGGCCCACCGCATCGGCCTGCCGGTCTTCGTCAAGCCGGTGATGTCCTCGTCCGGCAAGGGCCAGAGCTACGTGGAGGCGCTGGAGGACTGCGCCAACGCCTGGGCTTACGCCCAGTCCGGCGGCCGGGTGGAGACGGCGCGGGTGATCGTCGAGGGCCGCATCGATTTCGATTTCGAGATCACCCTGTTGACCGTGCGCTCCCTGCGCGACGGCGTGGTGGTCACCGACTTCTGCGACCCGATCGGCCACCGTCAGGTCAAGGGCGACTATGTGGAGAGCTGGCAGCCCCAGCCCATGACCGCCGCCGCCCTGACCTCGGCGCAGGACATCGCCCGCAAGGTGACCGATGCGCTGGGCGGCCTCGGCCTGTTCGGGGTGGAGCTGTTCGTGAAGGGCGATCAGGTCTGGTTCTCCGAGGTCTCGCCCCGTCCGCACGACACGGGGCTGGTGACCCTCGCCAGCCAGCGGTTCAGCGAGTTCGCCATCCACGCCCGCGCCATCCTGGGCCTGCCGGTGGACGTGAGCCGCACCGACATCGCCGCCAGCGCCGTCATCTATGGCGGGATGGACGCACAGGGCATCGCCTTTGAAGGCGTCGACCACGCCCTGTCCGTGCCCACCGCCGACATCCGCCTGTTCGGCAAGCCCGAGAGCTTCGAGCGCCGCCGCATGGGCGTGGCCCTGGCGCGGGGCGACGACACGGATCAGGCCCGTGAACGCGCCCGCGAGGCGGCCTCGCGGGTGCGTCCGGTAAGGGGCTGAGCTCAGGCCGCCTTTCCGACAGGCATGCCGCGCGCCGCCTTGAGCGCCTGACCCCACCAGACCATGTGGTCGAACAGGGCCTCACGGGACTGGTTCAGATAGTCGTAATCGGCCAGCGACTTGCCCTGGGTCAGCACGCCGAGGAACGGCTCCATGGCGATGTTCACCTCGGGCTTGATGGGCGCCATGTGAAGCTCGATGGCGATCCCGCGCAGTTGTTCGATGGCCCGGGCGCCGCCCACCCCGCCATAGCCCACGAAGCTGACCGGCTTGCGGTTCCATTCCAGATAGGCGGAATCCAGCGCGTTTTTCAGAACCGCCGTGGGGCCGTGATTGTATTCGGCCGCAGTGACGATGAAGCCGTCATACTCGCCGATCTTGTGTCGCCATGCCTCGGCGGCCGGGTTGGAATAGGCGCCGTTCGTCGCCAGAGGCGATGCGGGTTCTTCGTAGAAGGGCAGGGGATGGTCGCGCAGGTCCAGCACGTCCAGTCGAAAATCCTGGCGCGCCTCTGCGGCCTCGGCCATCCAGCGTGCGGGCACGTCGGCGAAGCGGTTCGGGCGCGTGCTGCCGATGATCAGGGCGAATTTGAGCATGGAGAGTCTCAGCCGTTATACTGGTTACCAATCGTAACCAGCACTAATCTGATAACGTCCTATCAGTAACACAAGCAGGCACATTTATGTCACCAGGTCACACCCACGAATCCTGTCTGCCCGTGCGCACGATCCTGGCGCGCGTGGGCGACAAATGGAGCGTGCTGATCGTCATGTTGCTGGCCGATGGACCGAAACGGTTCAGCGACCTGCGCCGCTCCATCGACGGCATTTCGCAGCGGATGTTGACCCTGACGCTGCGTGGGCTGGAGCGCGACGGTCTGGTCAACCGCACGGTGCTGCCGACCAAGCCTCCGCGCGTGGACTATGAACTGACGCCGTTGGGGCATTCCCTGCGCGAGCCCGTCGCGGCGCTCGGTCAATGGGCCATCGCGAACCAGCAGGACGTCGACGCCGCCCGCCGCCGCTTCGACGCGATGGAGGTCTAACCCCCGGCCAATCGCGCTACCGCTGCCGCCAGCACCACGTCCTCGCCCGCGCGGCGCTGGGCCAGGGTGGGGGCGATGGCCACGTCAGGGGTCACACCGCGCTTTTCCAGCACCACCCCTGAGGGGGTGCGCAGTTCCTGCATGCCGACGCTGAGGCGACCACCGTCCGGAAGGTTCAGATGGCGGGAGGCCACGACCACGCCCACGGTCTGTTCGCCCATGATCACGGCCCGGCCGGATTCCTGAAAGGCGGCGGCCAGAACCTCGGCGGCGCTGACCGAGGCGGCGTCCACCAGAACCACGAGCGGCCCCCCGTAGGCGCCCTCGGCCGGATCGACCGCGATACGCTGGTCCACGAAGCGGCCGGTCATGATCGTGGCGATCATGGGCTCGCGCACCAGCATGCCCATGAGGCGGGTCATCTCATAGAGCGAGCCGCCCCGGTTGCCGCGCAGGTCCAGAATGACGCCCCGCGCAGGCTGCTCGGACCGCAGGGCGGCGATGGCGTCCATCACCGCCTCGACCGGCGCCGTGTCGAAGCCTTCCAGGGCGACCAGCAGAAGGTCGCCGTCCAGACGCTCCACGCGATGCTGGGGCAGGGCCGGCATGATCTCGGCGGTCAGAACGAACGTGTGGGATGCGCCCGTCTCGTCGGTGAAGACGATCTCTTCGGACCGGCCTTCCGACGGCGGCAGGGACGCCTCCAGACTACGGCCGTCGAAGGTCTCCGCCTTCCAGCCCACCTGCACCCCCGCGCGGCCCGCCGGACTGTCCGGGCGCACCACATGGACGATCCAGCCGTCGGGCGACCAGCGCAGCGTCATGCCGTAGGTGGCCTGGGCCTCGCCCCGCTCCAACGCCTCGGTGCGGACCCGGCGATGGGGGGCGCGGGCGTTGGTGTGGCGGTCGTCCAGCGCCTCGATGACCGCGTTGAGGCTGTCGTAGAAGGCGAACTCGTCGGGCTGGGCCACCACGGCCTCGCGCTCAGCGGCCGTCAGCGCATCCCAGTCCACCCCGCCGAAATCGGACCGGTAGAACAGCCGCCCGATCCAGCGCGTCGCCTCATCATAGACCTGTTCGTTCAGGGCCCGTCGCTCGGGCGAATGGTCCGCCACCACCACCGGCGCCGGCGCGAGCTGATCCGTCCGGACATACGGAACCGTGCTCTGACACGCGGTCAGGACGAGGGCGGCCAGGCCGATGAGCAACGGAGACAGGCGGATGTTGAGCGTCATGGAACCACGCTAGCCCCATCGCCCGCGGGCCGGGAACCGCAAAGTTGCGTGTGGGTCAGACGGCCGTGGCCAGCATCCCCTCGACGCGCAGTCGGGCGGCGTCCCGCGCGGGCGGCGTCCCGAACAGGCGGGCGTATTCCCGCGAGAACTGGGACGGGCTGTCGTAGCCCACCTGAAAACCCGCGCCCTGGGCGTCGCAGGCTTCGCTCAGCATCAGGCGGCGGGCCTCCTGCAGGCGGATCTGCTTCTGGTACTGAAGCGGGCTCATGGCGGTCACCGCCTTGAAATGCTGGTGCAGGGCCGACGGGCTCATGCCCGCCTCGCGGGCCAGGGCCTCGATGCTGAACGGACGATCGTAGTTGTCGCGGATCCAGGCGATGGCGCGGGCCACATGGGACAGGCGGCTGTCGGGCGCGCCGATCTGGCGGACGACGCCCGCCTGATCGCCGGTGAGCAGCCAGTAATGGATTTCGCGCCGGATCAGGGGCGCGAGGGTCGCGGCGTGCTCGGGCGTGTCCAGCAACTGCACCATGCGCGCCGCCGCGTCCGCCAGTTCGGGCGTGGTGCGGCTGAGGTGCACACCGCGCGACCCTTCGCCGCCCGGCGCGGGCGGACGCGCCGCCATCAGGTCCATCAGCAGCGCCGCCTCAAGGTCGATGCGCAGGCAGAGATAGGGACGCTCGGGCGAGGCTTCGGTCACCTGACCGGTCAGCGGCACATCGACGGACACCACCAGGTGGGACGCGGCGTCGTAGCGATAGGTCTCCTCGCCCAGCATGACCACCTTGGCGCCCTGGGCGATGATGCAGACGGCGGGCTGGTGCAGCACGGGAATCCGCTCGGTCGGCTGCGCCTGCCGAATGAGCGCCATGCCGGGAACTGCGGTGTCGAACATGCCGTCGCCGGGGGCGTGTCGGGCGATCAGGGCGGCGAGAGGGTCCATGGTTCCTGCTTCCCACCGCCGGACGGCGGGCGCAACGGGTCATGCTTCACCGTGGAGGATCGTGCAAGAACCGGCGAGGACCGTTCTAACGCGTCCCCATGGCCAGGCCCTATCCCGGTGTCGTCAGACAAGGGAGACAGACATGACGAATGCAATGAACAAGGTGGTGCTGGTGACCGGGGCCAGCAGCGGCATCGGCGAAGCGATCGCCCGCGAGCTGGCCGGGGCCGGCGCCCGGGTGGTGATCGGCGCCCGGCGGCTCGACCGGCTTGAGGCCCTCAAGGCCGACATCGAGGCGGCGGGCGGCGAGGCCATGGCCCGCGCCCTGGATGTGACCTCGCGCGAGGACGTGCAGGCCTTTGTGGACGCGGCGCGCGAGCGCTTCGGGCGGGTGGACGTGATCGTCAACAACGCCGGCGTCATGCCGCTGTCGCCGCTCGCCGCCCTCAAGGTCGACGAATGGGACCGCATGATCGACGTCAACATCCGCGGCGTCCTGCACGGCATCGCGGCGGCCCTGCCCGTCATGGAAGAGCAGGGCGAGGGCCAGATCATCAACATCGCCTCGACCGCAGGGCACCAGATCCTGCCGACCGGTTCGGTCTACTGCGCCACCAAGTTCGCGGTGCGGGTGATCTCGGAATCGCTGCGTCAGGAGCAGGACAAGGTGCGGGTGTCGGTGGTGTCGCCCGGCGTCACCGTGTCGGAGCTGGCCGAGACGATCACCCACGCGGACACCGCGGCCTTCATCGACGAGTACCGCAAGAAGGCGATCCCGGCCGAGGCCATCGCCCGGGCCGTGCGCTTCGCCATCGAACAGCCGCGCGAGGTGGACGTGAGCGAGATCATCGTGCGCCCCACCGCGACCACGGTCTGACGCACGGGGCAGGGGCGGGGGCGACGGCGCCCTCGCCCCTCCGCTCCCTGGATCCGGCGCCCGGAGACGCCGACCGATCAGAGAGTCAGGCTGGACATGGCCTGTTCCGCCGAGGCCAGGGTCGCCTCGTAGTAGTGCTCGGTCGGGGCCACATAGATGGCCACATACAGGGCGTCGCCCCGCTTGAACGCCTGGCCCAGGCCACGCACGTTCAGGCCCTCGGCGGTCTGGGCCTCGATGTCGAAGCGCACGCCGCGCTGGCCCTGAATGTCCACGGGGCGCACCCCCGCCGTCTCGACCCGCTGGTAGCCCAGGGCCGTGACGCTGTCGGCGACGAACTCCACCTGTTCGGTGATGGACATGTCGGTGCGATAGATGGGGGTGTCCCCCTCACGCTGGGCGGGGCGCACCAGATAGTCGCCCTCGACCAGACCTTCGGTCAGATAGAGCCGGTTCAGCAGCGGACCGTCGATGGTCAGCAGGCGCACCTTCTTTGACCGTCCGATCACCGCTGCGCTGGCGTCGGACCAGTTGCGGTCCAGGGTGACGGCGCTGTCGCCCACCACATAGGCCCCGGCAGGGGCGAGGGTGATGGCGGCGCAGGCGGACAGGGCGGCGAAAGCCGCAATAGCGGCCAAGCGGGTGATCCGGGCGATCATTCGGAGGCTCCTTCCAGAGCGTTGAGGCTGTCTTCAACAATCCAGCGGTCGTCGGCGTCGACCGCAATTTCGAGATAGGTGCGCCAGGCGCGCGCGGCGCCCTGGGGGTCGTCCATGCGGGCGCTGAGTTCGCCGAGCTGGCGCCAGGCGGCGGCCGGGGCGTCGGGATAGAGCGCGGCGGTCGCATAGGCGTCTCTCGCCCGCTGCAGGTCACCGTCCTCACGGCGCAGGCGAAAGATCTCGCCCCGGTGAAACTCCAGCACGCCCAGGTCCTCGCCGTCGCGTCCCAGCCGGTCGATCAGCACCAGCAGACCGTCGAAATCGCGGCGCTCCAGCTCCATGTCCAGCCAGGCGGACAGGTGCGGACGAATGGCGGCCCTGTGCCGCTCCCGGTCCAGCCGCCCGCCGCCCGGATGCCGGGCGGCCATGGCCTCCAGCGCGCCGATCCGTTCGGCGGTGATGGGGTGAGTGCGGAAGATGCTGTTGCGGGCCTCGGCGCGGCGCACATTGCGGAACGACGAGGCGGCGGTCTCCTCCTGAAGGTCCCGCCACAGATCGGCCGGCGCATCGGCGTCGTAGCCGGCGGCCACGGCGCGCTCGAAACCGATCTGGTCCGACTGGCTTTCCTGCAAGCGCGAATAGCCGAACACCGACGACATCGCCGTCAGATAGGCCAGATCGCCCAGCCCGCGCAGATCCACCTGATAGTAGGCGCCGGCCCCCGCTGCCGCGCCGCTGACCAAGAGGGCCGCCGTCATCATGCCCTTGGTGGTGTTCCACCGCTCGATGGCATGGTTCTCGGCATAGTGGCCCACTTCATGGCCCATCACGAAGGCCACCTGGGCGGCGCTGTCAGCGCGCAGCAACAGGCCGGACCAGACTTCGAGATAGCCGTTCGGCGCCGCCATGGCGTTGAAGGCGGGCTGGTCCATCACATAGACCCGCAGCTCCTCGCAGTACTCCGGCGACGTCTCGCAGGCGAGGTCGCGAACATAGGCGTTCAGCGCCGGGTCCGGGTTCAGCCGCGCGGACGTGCGCGCCTGCTGTTCCGCTCTGTCCGACGCGGTCCACAGCCCGGCCTCGGCCGAGGCCGGGCTGGGCGCCAGGCCCGGCAGGCGCTGCTGGGCGGCTGCGGGTGCGGCGGCGAGCAGGGCGACGGCGCAGAGCGAAGCGCCGAGGGGCTTCACAGGGGCGCACCCTCGAACATGGACGCCACCAGGGACTGGGCGCCCTCGGCTTCGCGCATGTCGGCCTGGGGCCCGGCGACGGCGGTGTTGAACCAGACCACCCGGCCCGTCTCCAGCTCCACCAGCGACACGAAGGCCTGCTGGTTGCCCAGCGGAATGCCGACCCCCAGCGCGCTCAGGGCCACCATGGTCACGACGCGGCCGCTGCTGGCGTAGTTGCCGCGGCCGTAAACGAACAGGGCGTAATCCGCGTTCAGATCACGACCCAGCTCGGCGGCGCCGACGCCAAGGGTGCGGTCAAAACCGTCCGCCTTGGTCGGCAGGGGATACGGACCGTAATCGTGCATCAGGATCGACTGTCCCACAGCTTCGTGCAGGCGCAGGATCTGGCCGCTGCGCCCGCCCATCGCGGCGTCGGGATCCACCACTTGCAACTGATGCTGCGAGCCCGCCAGGTGCGTCTGAATGGCGGTTTGCAGATTAACGACGGCGGCGTCGCTCCAGTCGGCGCGGGTCTCGGTGAGGCCTGAGGCCGTCAGCAGGCCCAGTTCGACATCCGGCTGAATCAGAAGGATTGTCGCGCCGGGGTCGGGCCGTTGCACGGCCTCGGCCACCCGCATGTTGGTCGTGGTGCACGCGCACGCCAAAAGGCACGCGGCCAGAACAAGCGCCCGAAACATGTAAGCATCCCCCCAAACGCTGAACTCCCAGCGTCACAACCGTCACCATAAGCGGGAGATTCCGGCGCTGTCCAGCGCCACGCGCGACGCGGCGCCGTCGTCGGCGATGAGCCGTTTTCAGGCCTTGAGCGCTTTCGCGACGACCCCACGGCCTTTGCCGCCGAGGCGTTCGTCGGACCAGCCGGCGTACGGCCGGTCAGGCGGAATTTTGCATGGGATTTGGAGGCCTGACCGAGAATCGAACTCGGGTGCACGGATTTGCAGTCCGCTGCGTAACCACTCCGCCATCAGGCCGCCGGGGCCCGTCACAGGGCCGTGGCTTTCAAGAGGCGCGTTCGCTATCAGATCGTCAGGCTCCCCGCAACGCGCCTTTTCGACGTTCACCGGGCAAAGGGCTTCGCGGCCTTGCCGGAGCGGGGCGGGCGGACCTATAAGGCGCGCAGGTTTTCCGGCCCTCCGGCCGATCAGGATTCGAGCTGCCATGGACTTCGTCGCCGCCCGCAAGATGATGGTGGATTCCCAGGTCCGCGTGAACGACGTGACCGACCGCGCGCTTCAGGCCGCGCTGCTGGCCGTGCCCCGTGAACGGTTCTGCGCGCCGGACCGGGCGTTTTCGGCCTACATTGAGGCGGAATGCGAGATCGCGGGCGGGCGCGTGCTGATGCTGCCGCGCGAAGTCGCCAAGCTGCTCAGCGCGATCGAGGCCCGTCCGGGCGAAAAGGCCCTGGCCATCGCCGCCCCCTATGCGGGCGCCGTGCTGGCCCGTCTGGGCGCGAAGGTCACGGCCCAGGAAGCCGATCAGGCGGTGCTGGACGTGGTCGCGCCGGCTCTGGCTGACGCCGGGGTCGAGACGGCGGTCGCGCCGTTCGATCAGCCTCAGGGCGAAGGCTACGACATCATCATCAGCGAAGGCGCGGTGGCCGTGCGGCCGCAGGCGTGGCTGGAGGCCCTGGCCGTGGGCGGGCGTCTGGCGATCGTGGAGCGCGCGGGCGCCTCGGGCCGGGGCGTGCTGTATGTGCGCGGGCGCGACGGATATTCGCGCCGGGACCTGTTTGACGCGGCGCCGCCCCTTCTGGCCGGGATGACGCCGGAACCGGCGTTCAGTTTCTGATTCGGCCATCGGAAGGCGGGCTGCCCGTCTTGCGTGAAGAAAACTTAACTGGCGCGAACGGCGGGCATTTCGCAAACCAGCCTGACGCCTGCGCATCTCGCGCCCGAAGATTTGAGGACTGGTCATGGTGAGACGTACCCGCGCGCTGGCTTCCGCCGCCGCTCTGGCCCTGATGACGGCCCTGGCGGGGCCGGTTTCGGCGGACTCGCTGCAGGACGCCATCGCCCTGGCGTATCAGACCAATCCGACCCTGCTGGCCCAGCGGGCCCAGCAGCGCGCGCTGGACGAAACCTATGTGCAGGCCCGCGCCGGGTTGCGGCCGAACATCGACGCCTCGGTGGGCGCCGCCTATACGCGCAACTACGGCGAGACCACGGGCGGTGCGATCCCGGACATTCCGGTTCCCATCGACACCGACGGCGACGGCATTCCCGACTCGGTCGCGACCATCCCGGGCGCGGCCTTCTCCAGCGGCGGCGCCGCGCGCGAGACGGAATCGGGCACCGTCAGCGTGGGCCTGTCCCAGATTCTGTACACCGGCGGACGTCTGGCGCACGGCATCACGGCGTCCGAGGCCGCGGTGATGGCCGGACGGGCCGATCTGCGGGCCGTAGAGCAGTCGGTGCTGCAGGGCGTGATCCAGGCCTATGTGGACGTGCAGCGGGACATGGAGATCCTGCGCATCCGCCAGGACAACCTGGGCGTCCTGCGCCGCCAGCTGGAAGAAGCCAGCGCCCGGTTCGAGGTGGGCGAGATCACCCGCACCGACGTGGCCCAGGCGGAGGCCCGCCTGGCCCAGTCCGAATCCGATCTGGCCACCGCCCAGGCCCAGCTGTCGGTCAGCCGCGCCGCCTATGCCGCGGTCATCGGCCAGGCGCCGACGGACATCGAGACGCCGCCGCCCCTGCCGGGTGTGCCCGTGGATTTCGACGCGGCGCTGGATACGGGGCTGGTGGAGAACCCGACCCTGATCGCGTCGGAATTCCGTCTGCGCGGCGCCGAGGCCCGCGTGGCCGCCGCCCGCAGCGAGTACCTGCCGTCGGTCGGCCTCAACGCCAGCTACGGCGGCTCCAGCGCCCTTGATGAGTTCGATCCGTTCGAACGCACCAGCCTGAACGTCACCGCCAATCTGACCGTGCCGCTGTTCACCGGCGGGCTGAACCGGTCGCGCGTGGCGCAGGCCCTGGAAGAGGCCAACGTCGCGCAGATCGGCGTGGAGGGCGAACGTCGCGAGGTGCTGCGCAGCGTCAGCACGGCCTATGCCCAGATGATTTCGGCCCGGTCCTCGTTGCAGGCGGGCGAGGAGGCCGTGCGCGCCGCCCGCATCGCCGCCGAGGGCGTCCGTCAGGAGGCCCAGGTGGGCCTGCGCACCACCCTGGACGTGCTGAACCAGGAGCTGGAGCTGCGTTCAGCCGAGGTGAATCTGGTCTCGGCCCGCCGCAACGAATACGTCGCCCAGGCCGCGCTGCTCGCCGCCATGGGACGGCTGGAAGGGCCGGATCTGGTGCCGTCGCTGGACGCCTACGATCCCGCCTCCAACTTCCAGCGGGTCCGCAACCGCGGCGGCCTGCCGTGGGACGGCGTGATCGAGGCGATCGACCGCATCGCGGCGCCCTCTATCCTGCCTGCCAACGATCAGGTCGACGCACCGATCGACCAGCAACTGAAGTCGGAAATCGTCCGCACGGCGCCGTCGGAGTAGGCCGCGCAATTAACCAGATCGGCGAAAACGAGCGTTGATTCCCGAGGCTCTAAGTGCGACGACAAGGGCCAGGGGGCAGGCGCATAATTCGGCGTATGGTCCTTTGACGCTTGAGATTTTGACCGGCCGCTTCGGGGATACGCCATGACCGATCAATCCGCCCAGGAACCGACCATGGAGGAGATTCTCGCCTCCATCCGGCGGATCATCTCCGAGGACGACGCCCCGGCGGACGCGCCTGCGGCCGAAGCGCAACCTGCCGAACCGGAGCCTGAGTCGGCGCCGGCCCAGGCCGAGCCGGAGCCTGCGCCCGAACCGGAACCCGCCGCCCCCGCGATGCAGGAGCCCGCCCCCGAGCCGGAGGCCGCGCCCGCGGAGGATGAAGAGGTTCTGGAACTGACCGATCGCTATGAGGCGCCCCCGGCCGAGGAGAGCATCGGCGATCTGGACGTGTCCGCGCCCGAGCCGTTCCCGGAACCCGTCGCTGAGTCCGAGCCGGAGCCCGCTCCCGCGCCGGCCCCCGAGCCCGCCCCGCAGCCGGCG
>Ga0114900_1000472_pt1 | contig 30963 bp, 26 predicted proteins | sample MalvireepMed_231_FD_89685 | JGI IMG/M metagenome (GOLD analysis project Ga0114900, IMG submission 89685) | Marine viral communities from the Global Malaspina Expedition - Malaspina viral metaG DeepMed_231 | ecosystem: Environmental > Aquatic > Marine > Oceanic | place: Mediterranean Sea...
GAACCGCATCACCAAGTTCATTCAGAAAACCCAACGGGAACGCGGCAAAGCCTTCGTCTCCCGAACCCGACTTGAGCCCGCCCGTTACTACCACTTCCCGTGCATTGTGTTCCGGGTGGTTCTTGCCAACCCGTTAACAACGCCGGATATTCTGGAAGATATTCTCAGAGAACAGCGAGAGTTATCGACAGAAAATGGTATTGCCGATGAAATCGCCATCTTGCATCAGATGGCCGAGGCAGTATTAAAACAGAACAGGAAAGAAGCCCGACAGGCCTAGTGCTTCCGGAATACAGCTCCGGGGTGTGAGGCGGGGCTTGTGGGGGCCCTTTCCAAAACCTTGCGGAGTCAGCCGGAGCCCCGCAAGGGGATGGGGAGCTTCTCCCAAAACACGCTGTGAATACATCCCTGTACGCTCTGCTCCGCCATCCATGGCTCCGCAAGGTTTTGGGAGAAGCTCCCCATCCCCTTGCTCAGAGTTCGTCGTTCAATACCGGGGATTAATCAGTAAAGCGCCTCTTCGTCATCCAGCACCTCGTGCAGGATTTCCAGAAACATCTTGTCGGCCTCACTCCAGCTCTCCGGAATCCGGATCGTGGTATTGGCACTGATCTCACGAGCCATCAGCTCATCGGCATTGGCCTCGCCCTTGTACTTGCGGGCAATCTCCATGGATTTCACGGCAATCGTCGGATCGCTCATCACTTTCTTGATGAACACCCGCAACTCTTCAATCATCCGCGCCTGACGGCTCTCGACAGATGAACTCATGTTGTACTCCCCGAATATGGATAGCGACAGGCCACGCCTGCCGGATGCATTACCTATAGTATGGACAAAGCGCGGGGCCATCACCAGCCCCGCACAACGGTCAGAGCATCAGGCCACGCAGGGTAAAGAACAGGAACGCCGCCATAATCGCTGACGCCGGCACGGTAATGATCCAGGCCGCGGCAATCTTCACCAGATGGGAGCGCTTGACCATCTCCTCGCGGTATATCTTCTTCAGGCGCTTGCGCTCCGACTTGGACAAAGGCACCTGCTGCTTTTTCTTCTTCGCCTGCTTCAGCAGCTTCTCCATTTCCTCCACAGAGGCATTCCGGAAATCATCCAGGAACGGCTTGAGGCGTTCCTGATCGGTCGAGTCATGCTGTTCGATGATCTTGTGCAACTGGGTCGCGTAGTTGGATTTCAGGTACTCACGCAGGAAGCCGACACCGAAAACGCCGCCAATGGCAATGTGGGTGGAACTGACCGGCAGGCCAAGCTGGGAAGCCAGAATCACCGTCAGTGCCGCAGACAGCGCGATACAGAAGGCCCGTGTCTTGTCCAGTTCGGTAATCTCCGAGCCCACCGTTTTGATCAGGCGCGGCCCGAACAGCATCAGCCCGACCGCCAGCCCCAGGGCACCCACCAGCATCACCCAAAGCGGAATGCTCGCTGAAGTGACCACGCCACCGCCGGCCTGAATGGCATCATTAATGGCTGCCAGCGGGCCAATGGCATTGGCTACGTCGTTGGCGCCGTGAGCAAAACTCAGCAGAGCTGCGGCAAAAATCAACGGCCAGGTGAACAGGGTATTCACACCCTGCGCACTGTTTTCCATGGTCGACGCTTTGCGGCTCACAAGCGTGCGCATCACGAAGAACACCACACCCGCCACAACCAGGCCGATCACCGAAGCTTCCACCATGTCCACTTTGACGATCTTCTTGACGCCCTTGACCATCAGATAGGTGGCAAAGGCCCAGGCCATAATCGCCACCAGCCAGGGCACAAAGGTACGGGCGGAGGCCACCAGATTCTGGCGATACAATACAGTTTTCTTGATTGCGAACAGGAACAGCGCCGCCAGGGCACCGCCCAGAACCGGCGAAATCACCCAGCTTGCGGCAATCTTACCCATCACAGCCCAATCCGCAATGGCCCAGCCTCCGGCTGCAATACCCGCCCCCAGGACACCGCCCACGATGGAGTGAGTGGTTGAGACCGGCGCGCCCATCCAGGTGGCCAGGTTCAGCCACAGGGCGCCCGCCAGCAGGGCCGCCGTCATTAACCAGACAAACGCGCGCGGGTCTTCCAGAGTGGTCGGATCGATAATCCCGCCTTTGATGGTAGACACCACATCGCCGCCAGCAATCAGTGCGCCAGCGGCTTCGAATACGGCCGCCAGAAGCACTGCCGCACCCAGCGACAGGGCTCCGGACCCGACCGCCGGCCCGACATTGTTGGCGACATCGTTGGCACCGATATTGATTGCCATGTAGCCACCAATGACCGCGGCGGCCATCAATAACATGGCGTTAGGCAGGCCCTGGCTGAAGGAACCAACCACAAGCCAGACACAAAGAAGGAAAAGTACACTTAGTCCGACCCTGTACCGTTCCGTGGAGGGGCTGGTGAGAAGGTTATCCAGAAAGCTGCTGGAACGGGCCATACCAATTGATTCTCTTGTCTTGTGGACAGAAGGGGTTTGAGCAGTGTTCGCCGGGGGCAAACTATAAATTTTTTGCCATCAAATTGAAACAAATCCCGGTTAATGGCCCCCTTCACAATCCTGACAGTTAATGCTGCAATCAAGATGGTTTTTGACGCATAATTCCCGAAAATATGTCAAAAAGAATAACAGTTAATGACAGATACCAGCCTTACCAGCCACACCCAGTCCAGCGAGCATGAGGAGCTTCAGATCTCCCGGCTACTGAATGGCCTGTCAGCCATGGCGATTCTGTTTCTGGCCGGGATCGGTGCCAAGGCGTGGTATGCCGAGCATTATATGCACGCATGGGTGCTCTGGGCCTTTGTTGTTCCAATTGTCGCCAATATAGGCTGGTACGCCTGGCGCCGGGATCGAACGGTACAGAAAAGGGGACTGCTGGTCATTGTCGGCCTGCTGTTTACCTACCTGATTGCCTCCGGCGGCGAGGGCAACACGGGCCCACTCTGGTTCTATGTGTTCCCACCGTTGCTGTTCTACCTGACCAGCCTCAAGGGTGGCACCGCCATCCTGCTGTTCTGCTACCTGCTGGCCGTTCTGGTTTTTCAGTTTCCCGATATGCCCGGCGTCAGTGCCGAATACAGTACCGACTTCAAGATCCGTTTCTTCGCCACGCTTACCTTTGAGTCAATCTTCTGTTTCGTGCTGGAAGCCGGACGTTTACGGGCCCGCAACAAACTGGTGGCACTGGCTCAGGCCCACGAACACGCTGCCCGCACCGACGAACTGACCGGGCTGGCCAACCGGCGGGACATGCAGGGCCGGCTAAACACCGAATTCTCGCGATTCGAGCGCTCCGGCCACCATTTTTCCGTCGTTCTGATTGATCTGGATCTGTTCAAACGCATTAACGATGACTTTGGCCACGATGCCGGCGACGAGGTTCTGCGCCAGTTCGCGGATCTGGTCAGACAGATGGTCCGCCAGTCGGATGTGGCTGCCCGCTGGGGCGGTGAGGAATTTCTGCTGCTATTACCCGACACCACTTTGCTACAGGCCCTCACCCTGGCTGAGCGCCTGCGCGCCGAAGTGGCGGCCACCCGTTTTCATCATCGGGAACAAACCCTGCCAGTCACCATCAGTGCCGGGGTATGCTCCATTTCCAAATCCGGATCGATCAACGAACTGCTCAAGCAGGCCGACGTACAGCTATACAACGCCAAGGAGAGTGGCCGGAACCGTATTGCCCCCAGGGTACGGAGCCAGGACGCCAGGCCCGGCCCCCAGACTCCGGCTTGAGCCAAACCAGTCACGCCATTACTATCTGCCCCGAACATTCCTACCCCATCAACACAGGCAGTCGTTATGGCAGCAATCCGCATTCTTACCGGCAGCGTTTACGGGGGCGCCCTGCTGACAGCGCGCCGTATCAAGCAGGAACTGGAACCCGAAGGGCACACCGTCACGGTTCTGGAAAATCCAACCCTGGCCGATATCACCGACAACCAGGACGCGTTGCTGGTGTGTACCTCCACCACTGGCCAGGGTGAAATCCCCGACAACCTGTTGCCGTTTTATCTGGACTTGCGCGAACAATTGCCTCAGCAGCCTGGCCGCCCCTTTGGCGTGGTCGTGCTGGGCGACAGCTCCTATGGCGACACCTTTTGCGGTGCCGGAGACCTGATGGAAGAGGCGCTGTATGAAACCGGCGCCCGCAAGGTCGGTGACACCCTGCGGATTGATGCACTGGAAACCATGGAGCCGGAAGCCGAGGCCCTGCCCTGGGTACGGAACTGGCTTAACGGCATTTGACCAATAATTACACAAGTTACCAAAAATCTGCCGGTTACAGCTTGAGCCGCCTCAGACGACAGGCCATACTCAGGCCATAACGACAAGAACGGTAACCTGTGATTCTGATGCAACTGGCCCGATCCCTGGCAGCCCTACTGATTCTTCTGGCGCTTTCGCTTCCCGCCATGGCTGCCAGTGATGGCTATATTCCGGCCATTGAGTACCTGAGACTGGCACCGGACGACCAACGCAGCCCGCAACAGGCCCTGGAATCCGGCGACTGGCAAATCCTGAACGAACAAACGCCCAATTTCGGTTACACCCGGGACCAGGTCTGGCTGAGGTTCCCCATCACCCGTCCCCAGACCACCAATCTCCTGGAGATCACCTACCCGCACCTCGACCGGATCGATTTCTATCTGTTACGGGACGGCGAAATCCAGCTGAGCTATCAGACCGGCGACCGCATGCTGTTCTCGGAGCGCCCGGTGGAGCATCCGCACTTCCTGTTTCCGTTCCAGCTTGAAGCCGGTCACGACTACCGCATCTTGCTGAGAATCGACACCGACGGTGCCATGCAAGTGCCGCTAAGGCTGTGGAACAATCGCAGCTTTTTCGAGAAGACCTCCGTAGAGAGCCAGGTTCACGCCCTGTACTACGGCATCCTGATTACCGCCATCTGCTTCAACCTGTTTGTGTTCCTGGCACTCAGGGAATCCATCTATCTTTATTACGTGCTCTCGACCTTGGGCTACCTGATCCTGATCGGCACCCTGAACGGTACTACCTACCAGTTCCTGTGGCCGACACTCCCTGCAGTTCAGAGCAACGCCATGGTGCTGTCGATACCATTGGCCATACTGTTCACCCTCATGTTCTCACGGTCGTTCCTCAAGCTGCGCGAGTGCAGCCCCCGGCTCGACCGTCTCATGCTCGCCACTATCTTGCTGAACGGAGCACTGGCGCTGTCGACCATGGTGATTGATTACGGCACTGGCATCCGGCTAACCGTGGCCCTGGCGATTCCCAGTTGCCTGCTGCTTACTGTCATCGGCCCCCTGCAATGGGCCCGAGGCAATCCACAGGCGGTGTACTACACCCTGGCCTGGGGGGCCGTGACCCTGGGCAGTGCCATTACCGCCGCCAACAAGTATGGCCTGATTCCCACCAGTTTCTTCTCGGTCTATGGCATGCAGCTGGGTTCTGCCTTCCAGGCGATCCTGCTCAGCCTGGCTCTGGCCATCCGGATCTATCACGAGCGCCAGGAGAAAGTGCTGGCCCAGGAGGCGGAACTCAAGGCACTCGAAGCTCGGCGCACAGCCGAACTCCGGCTAATGGACCAGGCCTTGCACCATCCGCTCACTGGCCTGCCCAATCGCAGCAGCTACGAAATGCGCCTGAACGAACTGATCCGGAGCCAGCGTGGTAAACGCTTTGGTGTCGTAATCATCCACCTGAACAACCTGTACCCGGTGACCAAAACCCTGGGCCACCGCAACACCGACCGCATTCTGGAGCTGGCCTCCAAACACTACAACGCGGTGATCAAGGATGTACCTGGGGCCATCGATCTGGAGCAGACCGACAACCGAACCTTCTTCCTGGCCAGCCTCGACCCGCAAACCTTTGCCTTTGTGGTGGATGCTGACCAGGCGCTGTCGGTACCCAGAATCGTGCTGCGCAGCATTGAAGAGATCCGCTACCCGGTAGATTTCCTTGGCATGCAGGTCCCCCTGAACCCACAGCTGGGCGTGGCTTTCTACCCGACTCACGGAAACGATGCCAACACCCTGATTCGCCGGGCGGTGATCGCCGAAGGTTCTGACCGCGCCCGAGACCGCGGAATTGCCTACTACAAATCCTCCCGGGACTCCTACAGCGCCGACCGACTGACTCTGGTCTCCGACCTGCGCCACGCCATCGACCACAACGAGCTGACCCTGTACCTGCAGCCCAAGCTGTGCCTGCGTACCCACGCCATTACCGGATTTGAGGCATTGATTCGCTGGCCAAGGCGGGAACAGCCGGTTCGGCCCGATGAAATTATCGCGGTGGCCGAACAGACCGGGCTGATCAAACCCCTGACCCGATGGGTGCTGAAAGAGGCCCTGGAAATGCGCGGGCGGCTGCTGGAGATCGGCTGGGATGCCGGAATCGCCGTCAACATCTCGCCCAATAACCTGCGGGAGCCGGATTTTGCCGTGTTCGTACAACGGCTGATGCAAAGCTACCAGGTACACACCGGGGCCATCACCTTCGAGGTCACGGAGACCTCCATGATGCAGGACCCCACCAATTCCCTGCGGGCGCTGAATGCGCTTGATGCCGCGGGCATTCCGCTCTCCATTGACGACTTCGGGTCCGGCTATTCGTCCCTGTCCTACATCAAGCAGTTGCCGGCCGGCGAAATCAAAATCGACCGTTCACTGATTACCGATATAGCGGAACGGGAGCAGGATAGAGTGATCGTGCGCACCACCATCGACATGTGCCACAGCCTCGGCTACACCGTCGTGGCCGAGGGGGTGGAGGATGAGAAAACCCTGTCGCTGCTCAAAGACATGGGGTGTGATATGGTTCAGGGCTACTTCCTCACCCGGCCACTACCCTTTGATGACATGGTCGAATGGCTGGGCGATTACAATCCTCAGGCCTTACGTTCCCGGATCAGTGCTTCCTGAGTGGTGGAAGCCACCAGCACACCATCCCGGGTAAAGAAGTTGCCCCGATTAAAGCCCCTGCCAGCCGATGCGCTCGGGCTGTCCTTGTCGTAAAGCAACCAGTCGTCCATGCGGAAATCCCGATGGAACCAGATGGCATGATCCAGGCTGGCAACCTGCATGCTCTTGCTCATGAAGGTGCGCCCGTGAGGGTTGAGGGACGTACCCAGAAACGAGAAGTCAGAGGCATAGGTCAGCAGACACCGGTGCAGCACCGGGTCATCCGGCAAAGGTCCGAGGGCCCGGAACCAGTTCTGGCGATGGGGCGGGCGCTTTTCCGGTTTGAACGGGTTCATCGGGTCGACCGGACGGATCTCTATAGGCCGGTCGCGGGTCAACATATCCCGCATTTTCTCCGGCACTTTATCTGCAATCAGCTTGCCCCAGTCCTGCTCGGACTTGAGCGTATCCGGGTCCGGCGCTGCCGGCATGGCCACCTGATGGTCCAGCCCGTCTTCCGCGACCTGGAATGACATGGAGCCGGTCAGGATTTCCTTGCCATCCTGACGGGCAATCACCCGGCGCACCGAAAAAGTGCCGCCATCCCGAACGCGCTGGACTTCATAATCGATTGGCATGCTGTGATTGCCAGGGCGCAGGAAATAGGCATGCAGGGAGTGGCAGAGGCGATTTTCGACGGTCCGGCTGGCCGCCATCAGGGCCTGCCCCAGAACCTGCCCCCCGAATACATGCGGAAAGCCCAGATCCTCGCTGTCGCCCTGAAAATGATCGTCTCCGATCGGGGAAAGATCCAGCAACTCCACCAGTTTTCGGGTTACATCCAGCATGCGCGCTCCTGTCTTTTGTTAGCTCACGAACGGGTTTTTACCCCAGACAGGAAAGTTTCGCAACGGCTTAAACTGCCAAAGACGACAAACGGCTGCCAGCCAGCCTCACTGGCAGCCACAGGCTTCAGGCCCGGTGAATAGGGGGGACTTCCTTTGCCAGTGCCTGCTTTTCCAAAGCAAACCTGCCGGTCACCGCGAAGCCAAGCGTGTCGCCGTCCGGGCTCCGGAACAGGGCTTTGACGTCTGTCCCTTCCTGTTCCACCTGCCATTCGCCCTCGGCATCCATGGGCGGTGGGCAGACTGCGGTCGGGCAACAGGGGGTTTTTACCATCACCGGCATGGTGCCGTAGCTGACTTCCGTGCGATCACCGGCCAGAGTTTTCGCCAGCGCCCGGGCACAGGCCATCAACGGCAGCACGTAGAGCAGAACGCGCCCATCCACTTCGGCACAATCACCCAGGGCAAAGACATCCGGTGCAGACGTTTCCAGAGCCCGGTTCACCTGAATACCCCGGCCGGAACGGATCCCGGCTTCGCGGGCCAGTTCAGTGCGGGGGCGCAGCCCCACCGCAGACACAACAAGGTCGGCCTGGAGTTGCTCACCATTACCGAGCGTCAGTTCGACGCCACTGCCCTGCTTCTCTGCCCGCTCAACCACCGTCCCCAAATGGAACCGAACACCAAGCCTCTCCAGCTCAGCCTGCACGGCACCAGCGGCTGTCTCCGGCAGCAGGCTGGGCATCAGCGATGAGTCCGGGGCGATAACGTCCACTTCGTAGCCACCATTGCGCAGATCATTGGCAAACTCACACCCGATCAGGCCCGCCCCCATAATCGCGACCCGCTTGCCCTCGGCGAGGGCTTTACGGAAGGCACGGTAATCCATCAGGTCGTTGATGGAATGAACCCGGTCCTGCGCGTTACCATCCAGACTCAGGCGGATGACGTCGGCGCCCCAGGCCAGAACCAGCTTGGCATAACGTATGCGCTGGTCGCCCAGTTTGAGCTCATGGGCATCGGTATCAATGCCCGTAACCGTGGACCAGGGACGAATTTCCACTCCCAGTTGCTCGGCCATGGCCTCAGGGTTGGCCTGGGCCAGACCATCCGCGTCCTTGTCTTTGGTAAAGCCGGTCGACAACATAGGCTTGGAATAGCTGACGCCGTCGTCGGCAGTCACCATAATGACCGGGGTTTCCTTATCCAGTTTGCGAAATTCCCGTACCAGTGAGTAACCCGACAAACCGGTACCAACGATCACAATAGGTGTCTGCTCGGTCATGACTCTGTCCTGCCTTTAGCCGATTTCGATCATTTCAAAATCTTCCTTGCCCACACCGCAGTCCGGGCAAACCCAATCCTCAGGCACGTCTTCCCACTTGGTGCCGGGCTCAATGCCATCCTCCGGCCATCCCTCAGCCTCGTCGTAAATCAGGCCACACACCACACACTGCCACTTCTTCATAACAAGCTCCCACCAATTTGTCTGCGCAGATATTATTGTCGAACAATAAAGCAATCAAGCAGAATGATCACAAAATGCGACCGGGTTCCAGCCAACTGCCACTCACCCGATTGGCTGCCATCATAACCGCGACACCGGTATTGACCAATGCCAGCACCGACAACCGGGCCCGGGGTTTTCTGCCAATAGCCACAATTACAGACATGGCAATACCGCCACGCCCCTCCCTTCGATCGCCCCACTTCGGTATAATCCGTCGTTTTGGACAGGACCCGATCGTTATGACCGATACCGTCGCTGAAATGAACCAGGTCATGGCAGACGCTGACTGCCTGGTTCCCGAAGATCAGGTGCATACCGCCATCGACACCATGGCCAGCGCCATCACCGATCGCCTCAAAGACAGTAACCCCCTGTTGTTCTGCGTCATGAACGGCGGCCTGATCCTGACCGGTCAGCTCTTGCCACGACTGAAGTTTCCGGTTCAGGCCGAATATCTGCACGCCACCCGTTACCGCCAGGAGACCACCGGCGGCATTCTGGAATGGAAGCTTCAGCCGGAAGCCGACATGAAAGGCCGCACGGTTCTGATCGTCGACGACATCCTGGACGAGGGTACGACGCTGTGCGCCATCGCAGATTACTGCCTGGCCCATGGCGCCAGCGAGGTTCTGACTGCGGTGCTGGTAGACAAGGAGCACGATCGCAAGGCGCGCCCCGGCCTGAAGGCAGACTTTACCGGCCTTTACGTTGAGGATCGATTCCTGTTCGGCTATGGCATGGACTACAAAGGCTATTGGCGCAACGCTCCGGGAATCTATGCCGTTAAAGGACTGTGACCAGCCCCCCGAGCTGAGCATACCTCCCACGTTCTGGTACCGGTCGCTGGCGGCGGCCGGCCTTTACTGTCCTGAGGTTCATGGCCCGGCCCGCTACTGGCTGATGGTAGAAGGTTCCTTTACCCGGGCACTGCAGCAAAAATGCCAGGAACGCTTTCACGTTGAAATTCTCAGGGAAGGTTTTTCAACCCCAACCCCTGAAGAAGCGAAGCGCCTGAACCTGGCACCGCGCCAGCTTGCCTGGGTAAGGGAAGTTCGCCTGTGCGGTGACGGCCGCCCGTGGGTGCTGGCTCGAACGGTTATTCCACAGAACTGCCTGCACGGCCACGGCCGCCGCCTGCGCAATCTTGGCAACAAGCCACTGGGCGCCTATCTGTTCAGCAGCCCCGAGTGGCAGCGGGGGCCACTGGAAACAGGGCTCTGCAAAGTCCGCAGCAACGGCCACCCTCGCCTTGCCCGCAGATCCCTGTTCCACCGGGGTTCCTGCGCCCTGTTGGTGGGGGAATACCTGTTACCCCGGCTATACCAGTCTCACAACCAGGGTTAACCCTACCGCTGCCGCTGGCTATAATCGGGTGCACTCTCACGCATCAACAAGCGGATACCAGCTCCTATGTTGCAGAACGCCCTGCCCACCCATGTTCATGCCCGCCTGGCGGATTACGCACGACTGCTGCGCATCGACCGTCCGATCGGCACTTTGTTGCTGCTGTGGCCAACTTACTGGGCACTCTGGCTGGCGGCCGAGGGGACCCCGTCATTTGCCAACCTGCTGATCTTCACCCTGGGCGTATTTTTCATGCGGGCCGCGGGCTGCGCCATCAACGATTTTGCCGACCGGGACTGGGATCGCCACGTCAAACGCACCAAGGATCGCCCGCTCACCGCCGGCCGGGTCCGTGCCTGGGAAGCCGTCGCCCTGTTTGCCGGGCTATGCCTGGTGTCGTTTCTGATGGTGGTGCTGTTCACCAACACCCTGACCCTGTATCTGTCATTCGGTGGTGCACTGCTGGCCTTTATCTACCCGTTTATGAAGCGTTACACCCATTTGCCCCAGCTGTTTCTGGGCGCCGCCTTTTCCTGGGCCATTCCCATGGCCTGGGCAGCTGAGGCCAACCAGCTCAGTCAGCTCACCTGGTTGCTGTTTACCGCCAACGTGCTCTGGACGGTCGCCTATGACACCCTCTATGCCATGGTCGACCGGGATGACGACCTGAAGGTCGGCATAAAATCGACAGCCATCCTGTTTGGTGATGCAGATCGGGCGATCATTGCTCTGCTGCAGACCATGGTGGTGGTGATTCTGGTGATGGTGGGCCAGCGGGCGGAACTGGGCTCTTTCTATTATCTCGGTGTCGTGGCCATGGCCACACTCTTCGTTTACCACCAGTACCTGGCCCGGGAGCGGAGCCGGGAAGGCTGTTTCAAGGCATTCCTCAATAACAACTGGGCCGGCTTTGCCGTGTTTCTGGGCCTGGCGCTCGATCTGGCGTTCTGACTACCCGCCCATGTCATATACTTGTAACAAAGACGCGTTGTAATGACCCGGCAACATTACAAGGGAGTGTGTTCGCACCTCTGATCAGAGAACTCCCGAGGTCTGACACAGGTTGATGCATATGAGTGGAAAAACTGTCCTGATCGTCGATGACGAAGCGCCCATCCGGGAAATGATTGCGGTTGCGCTCGAAATGGCGGATTACGACTACCTGGAGGCAGCGGATGCCCGTGAAGCCCACGCCCTGATTATCGACAAGCAGCCCGACCTGATCCTGCTGGACTGGATGCTGCCGGGCACAAGCGGTGTCGAACTGGCGCGCCGGCTGAAGAAAGAAGAGGCCACCGCGGATATCCCGATTATCATGCTTACCGCCAAGGTAGAAGAGGATAACAAGATCCAGGGCCTGGAGGTCGGTGCTGACGATTACATCACCAAGCCCTTCAGCCCCCGCGAGCTAGTGGCCCGTCTGAAGGCGGTCCTGCGTCGTGCCACACCTCCGGGTGTCGACAGCCCCATCGAAGTGGACGGTCTGACCCTGGACCCGGTTGGACATCGTGTAACCACGGCTGAAGGTGCCATCAATATGGGCCCGACCGAGTACCGGCTGCTGCAATTCTTTATGACTCACCAGGAACGGGTCTATACTCGGTCTCAACTGCTGGATCAGGTCTGGGGCGGCAACGTGTATGTCGAGGAACGCACCGTCGATGTTCATATCCGTCGCCTGCGCAAGGCGCTGGGAGACAGGTACGATCATCTGATTCAGACCGTGCGGGGAACGGGCTACCGGTTTTCCACCAAAGTGGCCTGATTTTCTCCCTGAAGACAGCCCGGGCCGCCCATCATCGTCCGGCGATCACGGCATCAGCGCCGGCAATACGACAAGGCAGTAGTGGATGCAACACAACTGGTCCCGTTACCTGAGACTGATCATCACCGCACTCGCAGGCACCACCTTGGTGGGGTTCTATTTCGGCGAACCGCTCTACGGGCTGCTGGTGGGACTTGTCGCCTATCTTTGGTGGACCCTGGTCCAGGCCCGGCGCCTTTACCAGTGGCTGGGAAACCCCAGCGCTTCCGACGAAGCGCCCCAGAGCATCGGCTTGTGGGGTGATATCTTCGACAGCCTGCACAAGCTGAACCAGAACCACCTGATGACCCAGGATCGCCTGCGGGCCCGTATCAACCGGGTTCAGGAATCCACCAACGCCATGCGCGACGGCGTTATCATGACCGATGCCCGTGGCGCCATGGAGTGGTGGAACGGCTCAGCCGAATACCTGCTGGGTTTCCGCCGCAGCACCGATCAGGGTCAGTACATCCATAACCTGATCCGCAACCCGGCATTCAAGGCCTATTTCGATACCCGGGATTACCGCGAGCCCCTGGAAATCAACTCGCCGGCCAAGCCCCACATCCATCTGCAGATCCAGATCAGCCTGTTCGGCGACGATGACCGACTGATCGTGGCCAAGGATGTCACCCGGCTGTATCAGCTTGAACAAATGCGGCGGGACTTTGTCGGCAACGTTTCCCATGAAATGCGCACACCGCTGACCGTGATCAGTGGCTACCTTGAAACCCTGGTGGATCATGGTGATGAGCTGCCTGCCAAGTGGCGCCGGGCTATCAATACCATGGCGGCACAGGCCTCACGGATGGAGGCCCTGATCACAGATCTGATTCTCTTGTCCCGTATCGAAACCGGCGAGCATACGGTGGATGACACGCTGACCGATGTCGACGCCCTGCTGAACCAGATCTGTCATGATGCCCGGGCCCTGAGCGGCGACAAGGGCCACCAGATCACGGTTCAGATCAGTGACCACCGACTGCTGCAGGGCGATGAAAGCCAGCTACGCAGTGCGTTTTCCAACCTGGTGTTTAATGCGGTGAAATACACACCGGCCGGCGGAGCCATCACAGTTGCCTGGAGCACCAATCGCGACGGCGCCCACCTGTCGGTGAAGGATACCGGCATCGGCATTGACCCGATCCACATCCCCAGGCTGACCGAACGGTTCTATCGCGCCGACCCCAGTCGCCACAAGGACACCGGCGGAACCGGCCTGGGCCTGGCTATCGTCAAGCATGTGCTGATCAATCACGACGGCAACCTGGAAATTCGCAGCAAAGTCGGCGAAGGCAGCGAATTTATCTGCCATTTTCCAAGGGAGCGCCTGGTCGAGAGGATTCCCGAACAGGTTCCGGAGGACTGAGGCGCCCTCAGTTAGCGGTTTGAGGCCCGGAACCTGGCCACAAATCGTGACAGATCCTCCAGCTTCTTCGGGTCTTCATCGACAAAACGGATAGTGACACTGACAAAGTCGGTATCCTGGCGCTTGTCCACAGCCTGCAACTGATGCACGTAACCGTTCAGACGCGCCATCTGGCCATCGCCCATGTCGATATCCACCACCGCCTGATCGAGAATCCCCGGGAATTCCTGATCCCGCTTGGCGATCACCCGCACTTCCGTCAGATTGATATCCTTGACCACCGATTTCAGTGTACTGTCGGAAAACCTCACAGATGCCATACTCATGACACCACGAGTCTGAGGCTTGCCGGTCGCCGCTTTTGCACTACCTGCATTCAGCAGCGGGTTATCAGCAACGGGCTCAGGCTTTGAGGCTTCGGGCCTGGATGCCGGCGCCTCCCGCTTCTGGGTGAGCAAGGCGGCGGACTCCTTGAACGCCTCCGCCGGTCCTTCCAGTGATTTGCCGCTGCGATCCATGGCGTCCTTCAGACGGCGCCCCATCACTTTGATGATTTTCTTACTCAGCCCATCCGGACTGAAAGGCTTGCCCAGGTATTCAGAAACCCCTTCCTTGACCGCCTCAATAACATGATCCTTGTCGCCGCGACTGGTAATCATGATGAACGGCACCTTCTGGTACTGCGGTTGCTGGCGCATCCACTGCAGCAGTTCCAGCCCGGACATCTCCGGCATTTCCCAGTCGCACAGCACCAGGTCAAAACTGGTTCTGGACATCAGGGACTGGGCACGCCGGCCATTCTGGGCATCCGTGGTTTCAATGACGGGAAAGCGCTGTCGCACTGTCCGTTTCACCAGATCTCTCACAAAACTGGCGTCGTCGACCACCAGCGCCTTCAGTATTGCCATAGCGACATCTGCTCCGGATTCCACTCATGCTCCAACTATAGAACATCCCGGTCTTGACGTGACCTAAGTGCTACAAAAAGACGACAAAACCGGCGTTCACCGGGACCATTCCCAACCGAAAAAAACACGTGGCACTGTAGGCTATGGCGGTATTTCCCGACACGGAAAACGCGCTAACATGGCAGCCGATGCCCAAACGATTCTATTGCGAGGATTCCCGTGCCTGACCTGATCTCCCGGACTGCCATTCGCCGTACACTGGTGGCGATTTCCCTGAGCACGCTGGCGCTGGTTGCCAGGGCAGAAACCGAAACAACCGCCACACCGGCGTTTGAGCAATGCAAACAGGCGCTCGGAGAGAAAGCCGTCGCCGCCGGTGTGCGTGAATCCACAGTAAAGTCGGTGATGGCCGACGTGGTGCACCTCGACAGAGTGATTGAGCTGGACCGGAGACAGCCCGAATTTACCACCACCTTTGCCGACTACCTGAACCGACGGGTTAACGACGCCCGGGTCGGCAAAGGCCGGGAATTATTGGCAGAACACCGTAAACTCCTGGACCGCGTGACCGCGGAAACCGGTGTTCCCGCCCCCTATCTGGCCGCATTCTGGGGTCTGGAAACCAACTATGGCAGCTACTTCGGCAAGATGCAGGTGCCCAGTGCCCTCGCCACCCTGGCTTGCGATGCCCGGCGCAGCAGCTTCTTCACAGAGCAATGGATCGCTGCCCTGCGGATTATTGACGAAGGCGCTATTCCCGCTGATCAGATGGAAGGCTCCTGGGCCGGCGCCATGGGCCATGTGCAGTTCATGCCGACGGTATTCCTGAAACACGCGGTCGACGCCGATGGCGATGGGCGCCGGGATCTCTGGAACAGCCTGCCTGACGCCATGATGTCTGCCGGTCGGTTTCTCGAGTCCATGGGCTGGGATGGCGACTATCGATGGGGGCGGGAGGTGCTGTTACCCGACAACTTTGATTTCAGTCTGGCCGATGGCCGTCGCCTGCCCCTGGCTGACTGGCGCAAGATGGGGATCACCGATGCATTTGGTAACCGTCTGGCCAACGAACCCATTGAAGCGGCCCTGATCGTGCCCAGCGGCCATCAGGGCCCGGCCTTTCTGGTATACAGTAATTTCCGGGTGATCATGGGCTGGAACCGATCCGAGTTCTACGCCATTGCCGTTGGCCACCTGGCCGACCGGATTGCCGGCGCCGGAAAGCTTCAGAACCCACCACCAGAGGATCAGCCCGCGCTGTCACGGAATCAGGTGCTGGAGCTTCAACAGGCACTGAATGACAAAGGCTACCCGAGCGGCGAACCCGATGGCATCCTGGGCTCCAACACCCGCAAGGCCATTCGCGCGTACCAGAAAGCGGAGGGCCTGGTGGCTGACGGCTTTCCCTCAGAACAGGTATTAGCGGCTCTCGGGGTTTACAGCGGCTCCTGAAAGCGTCCAGTTTTTTTACATCTAGCGAAACAAAATGCTGTAACGCTTTGTATTTACTTGATAAAAATACTGGCACACATTTAGCTACATACTTTCGCAGTGCCTGGCGATTTCCGGGCAATCCTACAACTGTGAGTAGTAAGGTGTGGACAATGCTTAAATTGATGAAAGGAATCGTAGCGGCCGCGACTCTCGGCTATGCAGCTACCGCATTTGCCTTCCCGATAAACCTCGAGTCCATCGAAGGCACATTCAAAAATGCACAGGGCGCCAGTGTGACGTATGAACAAAATGGCTCTGAAGTGTACTGGGGAAATCCAGCCCACCTGGATCAACGAAGCGGCTACCAATTTGATGCGTTTAATCCGCTGCCTCATCAGATCAATGATGATTCGCCATTTACATTGGGTAAATTCACCCATGTGAATATGCCAGTGACGGGCGATACGCTCACCTCCGTTGACCTCGACGTAGCCTTGGGCCTTGAAGGGGGCGGAAACCCTGAAGCAACTTTTTCGTTTACTCACGAAGAAACACCGAACAACGCGTCAAATCCATTTGAAATCTGCATATTTGGCCACTGCTTTGTTCTATGGGACCAGCACAATGGCCCGGTTGCGGACACCGTACTTTTCTCAAACGGAATTGTGTCCAATGAAGAGTTTGTCTTCGATGGCAACATGTACAGCTTGGAGCTGGTCGGCTTTGCAAATGGAACCCACGAGCTGATCACGGATGAGAAATCCATCAATTCAGTGGATCTTCTGGCCAAACTCACTGCTCGCAGCGTACCCGAACCCGGCACTCTCGCGCTGCTGGGCCTCGGTCTGGCCGGCCTGGGACTGGCGCGCCGCCGTAAGGTCTGAGCAATCCCCTCTTCGCCGGCAGTACCCTGTGCTGCCGGCGATTCCTACCTCCCGTGATCTGAATCCCGAATCCGCGCATAATACTGGTATCACCCAGTCACCACGAATCGGGACATTATGGACTCCATCACACAGGCCGCCCTTGGCGCTTCCATTGCGGGCGCGGTTGCCGGCAAAACCCTGGGGCGATCGGCCCTTCTTACCGGTGCGTTGCTCGGCACATTACCCGACCTGGATGTGGTCATCGACTATGGCACAGCCGTTGCCAACTTTACCCAGCACCGGGGGTTCAGCCACTCTCTGTTTATTCTGGCACCACTGTCTCTGCTTATCGCCTGGGGCCTGTGGCGCTGGAAACCGCTCATTTCCTATCAGCGATGGCTGGCTCTGGTTGGTCTGATCCTGATCACGCACCCGTTGCTGGATGCCTTTACCACCTACGGCACCCAGCTGTTCTGGCCCATTGGCCCGCCCGTGGCGATCAACAGTATCTTTATTATTGATCCGCTCTATACCTTGCCACTGCTGGCAGGATGCCTGGCCTTTCTGTATCGACCGCCAGCGTCGAGAACCGTTGTCGCCGGTTTGTTTCTGTCCAGTCTCTATCTCGGCTGGACCCTGGTTGCACAACAGATCATCACCGAGCGGGTGCGACCGGTCCTGGCGAATGCCGGTATGGAGCAGGCAGCCCTGATGGTTCAACCGATGCCATTCAACACTGTACTGTGGCGTGCCACGGCGGTCAGTGCAGAGCAAAGAATCGAAGTGGTGACCGGCTTTCTTGATGCCAGCGGTGAGCTGGTGCTGGAGCGCTTCCCTCGGCAACCAGAGCTTGCCCGCCTTGTCGCCGAGCTGCCAGAGGCCCGGCGACTGGAATGGTTTACCGGTGGTTTTCTGGACTACCAGCAGAACGGCACCCAGATAACCGCAACGGATATCCGGCTGGGCATACCCGGCGCTCACCCTTTCACCTTCATCCTGGCTGAAACCGCCGAAGACGGACTGCAGCCGCTGGCCAGCGATCGTCTGCCCCGCCCGGCGCTTAACCGGGCCGCCCTGCCCCTGTTGTGGGATCGAATGACCGGCCAGGTGCCAGTACTGTGCCTGGCGACCCTATCCGTTCCCAACCAGGGGAGCTCTTGCTGATGCGGCTGGACCAGTATCTGTCGAACGCTACAGAACTTTCCCGCAAGGAGGCAAAAAAGGTAGTGTCGGCGGGGCGTGTGAAGGTGAACGGAGAAACCTGTCGGCAAGCCAATCGCCGGGTGGAGGCCGAACAATCTGTTCATCTTGACGGTACGCCGGTTACCTTACCCGGCGATATCTACCTGATGATGCATAAACCCGCCGGGGTGCTCAGTGCCACCACTGACAGCAGTCAGCCAACCGCTCTCGACCTGCTGCCCGGTAATCTGGCCAGTCGGGTTCATATGGCAGGGCGTCTGGACAAAGACACCACTGGCCTGCTGTTGCTGACCAGCGATGGCCAATGGTCCCATGCGATCACTTCACCCCGGCGGGAATGCCGCAAAAGTTATCGGGTCTGGCTGGCCGAGGCTATCCCGGACGAGGCCTGCCGGGCGCTTGAGAAAGGCGTCATGCTGAACGGTGAAACCACAGAGACCAGACCCGCCGAAGTTCGTGTACACAACAACCAGCTGATCGACCTGACCATCAGCGAGGGCCGTTACCACCAGGTCAAACGGATGCTGGCCGCCGTTGGCAATCGTGTTGAGGCCCTGCACCGCTTTCGCATCGGCAGTATTGAGCTGGACGATAACCTGGCGCCCGGAGAATTCCGGGCACTGACAGCTCAGGAAATCCGATCAGTGACAGAGTGAAGGCTTCGGCCTAGGCACGCTCGAACCTCTGGGCTTCCAGATTTTTCCGCACCGAACCTGCCTCAAACACCTCGCCGTTCATGGCAATATAGACCCCCGCCGGTAACAGCGACACCGCGGCCCAGGCAAAGCCGATGTTGAAGATAGCGTCGGTGCGCCGCATACGCGCGGGTTGCATGGCACCTGTCAGCACAATCGTGCGATCGGCTACCGATTTCAGTACCTCGGCGGTCTGCGCCATGGTATCGGTGCCATGGGTAATCAGGATACGCTGGCTGGCCGAGGCCTTGACTGCTTCCAGAATGGTTTGGCGGTCCGCATCGGTCAGCTCCAGGCTGTCCTTGCGCATCAGCGGGCGAACCTCATAGCCGTCATGAATGTTGGATTCCGTCAACAGTTCCGGCAACAGGCTGTCCCCGATTTCAAACTTGCTGTTGGCATCAAAATAGACCTTATCGATGGTGCCACCGGTGGTCAGTATCTCAATCATGTTCTGATCTTTTCCTTTATTGTGAGGACGCCGTAGTGGTTCGAGACTGTTCTGCCTCTGCCGCCATCAGAGCTGAATTTTTTTCCTCTGCATAACGCTTCGCGGCCGGAGCCACCGACCCTGGCTGGCCCGTGGCAAGCCATCGCTTGATTCGGCCGGCATCCCCCATCGGAGACCGGGTACCCAGAGAATCCAGCAAAACCGTGATCACCGGCGTTCCGTTCATCTCCGACACCATCACCAGGCAGCGCCCCGCCTCTGTCAGGTATCCGGTTTTACTCAGGCTCACGCCCCAGCTGTCCCGGTGTACCAACGCATTGGTATTGCCAAACGACAGGCTGTACCGGGGTTTCCGGAATTCGGCCCGGTAGTATCCGGTGGTAGAGGCCTCACGAATCTCAGGATGCTTGAGCGCAGCACGTGCCAGGATTACCAGATCGGCCGCCGTGGACACATTGCCGGCAGAGAGGCCAGTCGGGTCAACAAATCGGGTCTGAGCCATCCCCAGAGCTTTGGCTGTGGCGTTCATCTCGGCCACAAAACCATCGAAGCCGCCGGGATAGGTACGTGCCAGAGTGTAGGCCGCAAAGTTCTCGGATGACATCAGGGCAATCCGCAGCACGTCCCGGCGCCGAAGCTGGGACCCCACCCGAATGCGGCTCCAGGCGTTCGCAGCAGCCTCGACATGACGTTCTTCGAAGGTCAGCCACTCATCCATGTCCTGTCCGGATTCCACCACCACAAGTGCGGTCATCAGTTTGGTGATCGACGCCACAGGTACCGGACGATCGGCATGCTTCCCGAACAGCAGATCCTCTTTGCCAACCTCAGCCGCCGCTGCCTGCACCGACGCCAGATTCGGAACCCGCTCCGGGCTGGCAACACTCTGGCAGGACACCGCCAGGAAAAAGACGACAACAGTGACGAACACGGAGTAACGCATGGTGAACTACCTGCCTCTCAGGCCTTAACAGGGAATTGATAGATAGCGCGAACTATATCAGCGCACATGGGCCGGGCGCAGGTCTCATTTTCAATCATGCGTTTTAAACAGCAAATGCAAAAAATCTTAAATTCATGTAAAATATTAGTCAAATCAATTCGTTACATCTCGTTAATCATTGTAACCGGAGTGTAACGGTGCCGCTTTCCAGTTTCAGGATGCGTTCAGGATGGACTCTCCGTCGCTCGGCCAGACTCTCTCCAGGGAAACCCGCTCGGGCAGATTACCGGCATGGCTGCACCAATCATTTCCGTTTGTCATCCTTCTCCTGGCCATCACCTACGGACTTGCCACCACCTTCTGGCAGGAACTGCCGACCCGGTCGGTCAGCCCTTCTATTCAGACCGACAGCTCCGCAACCGGCCCACGGATCACTGGCCAGATCGAATATCTGATCCATCCTCTGGGCAAGGTACTGCAAGACAAACTCTGGCAAGCCCAAGCCTGGAGCCGCACGGATACCCGCTATTCCGGAATCGGCTACCCCTACAAGCCCGCAACGTTCCGCCTGACACTTGAGAACCCGGCGTCAGAACCTGCGACCAGCCAGGTGACGGTGCCCGCACCCTACCTGGATCACCTGCAGCCGGCCCTGATTCACCCGGACGGCCAGATTGAACGCCTACCTGCGATGGGCGATCGATATCCCTTCGATCAACGCTACCTGGCGTTGCCGCAGTGGGTCTGGCCGGTCACGCTGCAACCGGGCACCACCACCCTGCTGATGGAAGTGCAGAATCGCGGCCCGGTGCTGTTGCCAGTCATCCTGTCAGACAGCGCCGAGGCTCTCGGTGCCGGCACCGCCATCACCGCCTGGAAGTCCTTTGTCACCGGCCTGCTGGTGTTTGCCCTCTTACTCAACCTGAGCATCGTCGCCAAGCTCCGCCGACCGGGCCTGGCCTGGCTAAGCGTGCTGATGATCAGCGTTATCTACAGTCAGCTGGTGATGGATGGCCTGGGGCTGTGGCTGATCTGGCCGGCAGTGCCAGAGCTCAATGCCCTGCTCAACATCAGTCTGCCGCTGTGTCTGATCGCGCTTTGCGAATTTACCCCGCATTTTCTCCAGCTGGCCCGCACTGAGGCCCGGATACTCCGGGCCTTCAGCCTCCTTGCCGGAGCGCACCTGCTGGCTGCGCCTCTGGGCTTTCAGTTCCTGGGACAACACGCCTTCCTGATGAGCAGCGCCATCGGCGGGCTATTCATTTTTGCCCTGAGCCTACGGCAGCTGAACAGCCATGTTTACGCCCGCTACTATGCCCTGTCGGTGCTGGCAATCGTGATCGGGGCTGTCACCTCATCACTTCGCACCGTTGGCTGGTTGCCCGTGAATGCGTTGACCGACTCTGCTTTTTTCCTGGGCGCCGCAACCGGCTCCCTGATCCTGACCAGTGGTGTGGGTAAATTACTGCTGGAAGAACGCAAGAAACGCATGAGCTCAGACATACGGGTTCAGGAGGAACAGAAACTCCGGGCCAGCATCGAGCGCGATTATGACCGTTTACTGAAAACCCACAGAGTAACCGGCAAGCCCAATCGGCCCATGCTGGAGGAAACCCTGGGCGCTCTGGACTGCCATAAAACCCCCTACACCCTGTGCATGATCCGCCTGGCCCGGTTCAATGAACTGGAACAGGCCCTGGGCTACCGTGCCGCAGAAGAGCTCCTGAAGCAGTATCTCCGACAACTCAACCGGTATCTCAAGCAAACGGTGGGCGATCAACTGGTCATGATCAACGGTTACAGCGTGGCGACCCTGGACACCGTCAACCATGCCTTTGCCCTGTTGCGCCATCCCGACGAAGCGCTGGAGAGCCAACGCCTGCAGGCCATCAGCCGCTGGTTGTCCGAGAACTTCCGTGAGGGCCGTTTTTCCTTTTCCTGGGCCGCCTCTGTTGGTGTCGCCCACGCCCCGGAACATGCTGCAGAACCGGCCGGCGTACTCGCCTGTGCCGGCTTTGCCTCACTGGACGAAAGCCTGCCGCTGGTGGTTTATGATCCTGCCATTGCCGAGTGGCAATACCGCCAGCAAATGCTGATGCTGGATGTGGAACAAGCGCTGCGTTCCGGCGAAATGTGGCTGGAGTACCAGCCCAAGATCAACATCCGCGATGGCCGGATTGGCTCACTGGAAGCCCTGATTCGCTGGCAGCACCCGGAATTCGGCAGGATATCGCCCAGCCAGTGGATTCCCCTGGCCGAGGAAGTGGGGATCATTCACACGGTCACACTCTGGGTGCTGGACCGAGCCTGCAGGGACAGCCATCAGCTTCGTGAACAGTATGGGCGTGATATTACGGTCGCGGTGAACATTTCCGCCAAGGATCTGGCCCACAGTCTGTTCCACGAGGAAGCCGGCGCCATCGTGAGACGACACAAGCTGGAGCCGGCCAACGTCAGCCTGGAAATTACCGAAACCGCCATGATGACCGATCCGGAAACGGCCCGCAGTACCATCCGGACCCTGAGCGCGATGGGCTTCCGGATTGCACTGGATGACTTCGGATCCGGCCACTCATCACTTGGCGCCCTGGCACAATTCGAGCTGGATGAGCTGAAAATCGACCGGAGTTTCCTGGAGGGTGTACTGGATTACCCGTCGAGACAGAAAATCCTGCGCGCGGCCCTGGAACTGGGCACAGCCCTGGATCTGGATGTGGTGGTCGAGGGCGTGGAAGACGAAACCATCGCCCTCTGGCTACACCAGTTCCCGGGCTTGCAGGGGCAGGGCTATTACTGGGGCCGCCCGTTCAGCCTGGAGCACAAAAACCGTTAGCTGCCGATTATTACCGTTCCACTACCAACGGTGACACCGCCACAGGATACGGCACTACCGGTAACCGCAGCCGGCTTGCCATTGATCATCACGGTACCGGAACCGGCCGCAATGGCCCGGGGATGGGGCGGGTGCTTGGGCTTCGAATGGGGTTGCAGCGGATCGCCAACCCGGGCAACCGGTTTGCCGTCAACGAGAACATCGGGGGAACCGGCAATCACCGGTGTGGGCGGAAATCCCTCATGGTCCATACCGAGATCGCCCAGCAATACAATGGCCTTACTCATGGATTGATTCCTTTCATCATTGAGTCCAGAACCGCCATCCTATACCGAAAACCGTACTGACCCAAGCCCCGCACCAGCTCAGTGCACGCTAAAAGATGCAGATACGACTGACCTGCATCAAGGGGGCTGACGGCGGTCCGTTTTACACTTCCTTCACACTCATCAGCCATGGAGGCCGTCATGTCATCGCCAATTGAACAAGCTCCGGCGCCCAACGAGGCAACACCAGGCTCAGCCTTCCAGTGCTGGCAGCAGGGCTATGGCGTTATCCGGCACTCCGAACAGACCTCCGCCAGAGTCCGGGAACTGGCCGTCAAACTGGTCAGCGCCGGGCACCAACCGGATGAAGACACGGTTTACCGTAAGCTGATTGCCCTGGACCGGCTCGCCAGCGCCGGCCTGTGGCTGGTGGTGCACATGACCTATTGTAACCGGGTGGACATTGCCGGCGCGCCTCTGGCCGCCCAGGATTTCAAGGCCTCGCCGGAAGGCCATACCGGAGGCGCCCTGAACATGGTGCCTGCTTACGCGGCCTATCTGGCCCTCAACAACCTGACCGGAAAAACCCGCAGCTGGCTGATGGGGCAGGGTCATTGCGTGGCCGCCATCGATGCTCTGAACGTGCTGACCGGCAACCTGCATCCCGAGCAACGCTCCCGTTACCTGGCGCCCGAGGGATTGTCGCGGCTGGCCTCCGATTTCTACAGCTATCGCCAGAAACCGGACGGTACCATGGCGGCGCCCCTGGGCAGCCACGTTAACCCCCACACCGCCGGGGGCATTATCGAAGGTGGCTATCTCGGGTTTGCCGAATTGCAGTACGCCCATATGCCGCTGCCCGGCGAATCCCTGGTGGCCTTTCTTTCGGATGGTGCCGCTGAAGAGCAGCGTGGCAGTGACTGGATACCTCGCTGGTGGCGGGCCGAGGACTGTGGACTGGTGTTGCCAGTGATGATTGCCAATGGCCGACGCATTGAACAACGAACCGAGCTAGGCACTCGCGAGGGCCTTGAGCGGTTTGAGGAGCACCTGCAACATCGGGGCTTTGAACCGGTAAGATTTGACGGCCGTGATCCCGCGGCGTTCGTCTGTGCCATGTACGACATGGAGCAGGCCCTCGCGGCCCATGGCACCGCTGCGCAGCACGGTGAGGCCAGCTACCCGGTTCGTATACCCTATGGCATTGCCGAGACAGTGAAAGGCTACGGTTTTTATGGCGCCGGCGGAAACGCAGCGCACAATCTGCCTCTGCCCGGCAGCCCACGCATGGATACCCGATCCCGGGAGCTGTTCAACGAGCATGTCGCGACACTCTGGGTCAAACCGCAAGAGCTGCACCTGGCTGTGGAGGAGCTGAACGAGCATGGCCAGCAAGGCCGGCCACTGGAGCGGGATCACCCGCTGGCGCTTCGCCGCCCCGCCGAACCCGCCATTCCGGTTTTGCCCTGGGCTCAGAACAAATGTTCACCCATGACCGCCGCGGATGAATTCTTCAAGGCTCTGGTCGCCGATAACCCGGAGCTCCGCGCCCGGGTCGGCAACCCGGACGAACTCGCGAGCAACCGACTCAAAGGCGTACTGGACAGCCTCAAGCACCGCGTGAACGACCCGGAGAACGAATCCGAGTCGGTACACGGCAAGATCATTACCGCCCTGAATGAGGAAGCAGTCGTCTCTGCCTGCCTGGCCAACAAGGCAGGATTGAATCTGGTGGCCAGCTACGAAGCTTTCTGCGTAAAAATGCTCGGTGCCATCCGCCAGGAACTGATCTTCGCCCGCCATCAGAAAGAGGTGGGCCGTCCCCCTCAATGGCTGGGCCTGCCGGTGATTGCGACCTCGCACACCTGGGAAAACGGCAAGAACGAGCAGTCCCACCAGGACACCAGCTTCTGTGAGGCTTTACTGGGAGAAATGAGTGATGTCTCCAGGGTGGTTTTCCCGGCTGATTACAACAGCACCCTCGCAGTTCTGCCATCGGTTTACCGGGAACGGGGCCGCATCAGTTGCCTTGTTATACCGAAACGGGAGCGCCCGTGCGTGTTCAATGGCAGCGAAGCCGAGGCACTGGCCCGACACGGCGCCCTGGTGGTGGACGAGGATACCTCGGCTGGCGAAGAACCCTTGCTGCTGATAGCCAACGGCGCCTATCAGCTTTCCGAGGCCATACGGGCCTGCGAGCGTTTGCGCGAGACCGGCACACCGTTCCGGCTGGTTTACCTTCAGGAACCCGGGCGCTTCCGCCTGCCCAGAGATCCAATGGAGGCAGCCTCCTGCCTCACCGAGTTTGAGCAGGAGCGCCTGTTCCCCCATCGCATGCAACGGCGGGTTGCCCTGACCCATATGCGGCCGGAAGTGTTCCGCGGACACTTGCACACACTGTTCCCGCAACCCGAACAATCCCGGGTGCTGGGTTACATCAACCGGGGCGGCACCCTGAATGAAGCGGGCATGCTGTTCGCCAACCGCTGCTCATGGGGCCATGCTCTGGCGGCCTGCGCCGAGGTCATGGACAAACCTCCCGGAGAGTGGCTCTCCAGCGCCGAACTGGCGGCGGTGGAGGGCCGAGGGGATCCTGGAGTGATTACTCGCGGGCTGACTTGAGGGGCGCTCGACCCTTAACCCATCAAGGCTGGGTTATGAGCGCTTTAAAGCGTCGACGGAGAAACGTCTCAAGCTCAAGAACCACAAGCACGGTTACACCCGCCAGCGCCGGTAAAAGAAGCGCCTCTGGCGGCAGGGCCGCTGTGCCAAATGTGGCCTGGAACCAAGGCGTATAGGTGAACGCAAACTGCAACAGAAACACTGCGGCGACAGCCAGCAATACAACCGGCGTTCCCAAGACACCGCGCAATGTAATCGAAGGAGTGTCCAGATACCGCACTGCGAAAAGATAGAAAACCTCCATCGCAACCAGGGTGTTTACCGCCAAGGTGTTGGCAATCAACGGATCATTGTATTGTTTGCTGGCCCAGAACCAGGCCAGATATATGCCGGCCAGGAACAGCGTGGAAACAAACGCAATTCGCCAAACAATAAAACGCTGCAACAGAGCTTCATCCCGACGCCTGGGTGGCTGTTTCATAACACCTGGCTCCGACGGTTCGAAAGCCAGCGTCATGGCCAGCAATACCGAGCTGACCATATTCACCCAGATAATCTGAAGCGCTGATATAGGCAGGGTCAGCCCCAGGAGCAAGGCAATGACGATACTGATCGACTCACCACCGTTAACGGGGAGAAGAAATGCAATACTCTTTCTGAGATTCGCATAAACCGTTCGACCTTCCTTGATGGCAGCAACAATGCTGGCGAAGTTGTCATCCAGCAGCACCACCGACGAAGCCTGGCGAGCAGCTTCCGAGCCCTTCACTCCCATGGCAATACCAACATCCGCCCGCTTGAGTGCCGGCGCATCATTGACACCGTCACCGGTCATAGCTACCACACCGTGCAGCGCCTGCAATGCTTTCACCAACCGCAACTTGTGCTCTGGGCTGGTGCGGGCAAACACGTCCACTTCCGCCGCCAGATCCCGAAGCCGGTCCTCGTCCAGCTCGTCCAGCTCATTGCCCGTCAGTACCCGCTCGGTATTGCGCAGTCCGAGTTTCCGAGCAATAGCACCTGCGGTCAGGGCGTGATCCCCGGTGATCATTTTTACCCGAATGCCAGCATCGTAACACTCTCCGATGGCCTGAATAGCTTCCTGCCGGGGTGGGTCCAGCAAGCCCACCACGCCCAGCAGTTCGGCGCCCTGTTCCAGTTCCTCCACCACCAGTTCCCGGTTGCCTTTAGCAACCGGCCTGCGTGCCAGTGCCAGTACCCTCAGGCCTTCAGACGCCATCTCCGTGACGACCTGTTCCCAGTGCTCTTTGTTCAGCGTCTCGGTTTCACCCTCGACGGAGACCTGGCTCTCACACATCGCCAGCAATCGTTCAGGAGCGCCTTTAAGATAAGCCACACCGTGGCCATGGTGGTCGTGGTGCAATGTGGCCATAAACCGGAGACGGGTATCGAAAGGAATCTCATCAACCCGTGGCCAGGCGGAGGCACTGTCCACATGATCAAATTCCGCCTTGCCGGCAAACACTTTCAGTGCGGCTTCCATGGGATCACCATGGATGGCAGGCTGCCCGTCACGGCCGACAATACTGGCGTCATTACACAGTGCGGCCGCCCGGGCCAGCTCGGTCAGAACGTGATTGCACGAAACTGGCTGTCCCTGCTGGCAGACCTCTCCGTCAGTATCGTAACCTTCGCCCGTGATTTCATAGCGCCCACCACCGGTCACGACCGTGGTCACCATCATTTCATTCCGGGTGAGCGTTCCGGTCTTGTCCGAGCAGATAACGGATACCGCACCCAGGGTTTCGATCACCGGCATCCGGCGAACCACCGCCTTGCGGCGGGCCATCTGACGTACACCAATGGCAAGGGTAATGGTAAGAATGGCCGGAAGGCCTTCAGGGATGGCTGCCACCGTCAGGCCCACCACCGCCATGAAAAGCTCCCGGAAGGCGAGATTACTGAACGCCAGCCCGCCAAAGAAGATGAGAATACCGGCGGCGATGACGATCAGCGAAAGCACCCTCGCAAACCGGTCCATCTGTTCCAGCAACGGCGTTTTCAGGCTGGTCGTATCGGCCAGCAGGCCGGAAATGCGGCCGATCTCAGTATCCATGCCGGTGCGCACGACAACACCCCGGGCCGTGCCTGTCGCCACCATGGTTCCGGAGAAAGCCATACCTGTCTGGTCGCCCAGAGCCGACTGCTCTCTCACCGGGGCCGGGGACTTGTCCACAGCCTCGGATTCCCCGGTCAGGATAGCTTCTTCAATCTTGAGGTTGCTGGTTTTTTCCAGGCGAATATCCGCGGGCACACGGTCACCGGCTTCCAGCAACACGGTATCCCCAGGCACCAGCTCACTGGCATCCACCTGATGCTGGCCACCGGCCCTGATAATGCGGGCCCGGGGCGCCAGCATGTGACGGATCGCCGATAACGCCTGCTCGGCGCGCCCTTCCTGAACAAAGCCCACCAGAGTCTGGATTACCACGACTGCCAGAATCACCCCGGTATCCACCCAGTGCCCAAGCGCAGCGGTAATGGCGGCTGCCGACAGCAGTACATAAATCAGAAAATTACGTAGCTGGCGCCCGAGACGGGCCAGAGGACCGGACGTCCGGCCCTCTGGCAGCTGGTTGGGGCCAAACGCCTCAAGCCTGGTCTGCGCACTGTCGTCGGTCAACGGCTCCGGCGCATCCAGGAGTAGCCGCGCCTGATCGGCGGCGATAGCATGCCACGCCGGAGACTGCCCAGCTCCGGCAACCATCGTCTTTACACCCCGCGTACTGACTTTCGACATATTCCCGCTCCATGCACATACCCAGGTTAACTACACAGGATTCTCTCGATACCGCCAATGCGCCAGATCAAACCGATAGCCGGTATAGTCTCGCCAGCTGGGCTACACCGGAACAACCGTTCGGTTTCCGGCACCGGGCAAGGTCTTCCGCGCCTCAGATCGGCTGTGATCAACCGTGTATTCCCGGCTTTTGACGGTATCCACGAAATACCAGTTGGCCCGGGCGTCGTCCTGTGTGAAGGTAACCACCATATAACCACGTTGATTGATGTTCAGATAGTCCAGACCGTCCACCAGCAGACCAATGCCCTGCTCCGCATCGGCAATTAGGGCATCAGGCAGTCCCAGATAGTCCTCCAGTCCAGGTGAGGACACCGAGGCAGTGGCAAATTCCACACCCACCTGGTTGCCATTCCTATCCTTCAGATTATTGGCCCAGGCGTTATGGGTATCTCCGGCCAGCACCACCAGATTTTTGTCGAGTTGCCGCGCCATTCCTAAAACAACTTCTCTTTCAGCCTGGTAGCCGTCCCAGGCGTCAAGATTGTAGGGCGCGGCCGTGCTGATCCGGCTCAGTTCCTGCTCGGTGAGTGTGGGATCGCTCTGCAGGGCTCTGAATTTGATCGTCGCGAGTTCCGCCAGCGCTTGCGGCAGTTCCGAAACGTTCCCCGTGGCAATACCCAGCAACAATTCCGCAGGCAAATCCATACGCCCCATCAACACCTGCTGCCCCAGCACCTGCCATCGCCCGGACGACGTCGCCAGCTTGTTCTGCAACCATAAACGCTGTTCAGCGCCCAACAGTGTCCGGTTTGGATCAGCCACATCGGCCATGAATTGCTGTGCGTTCAGCCCGCTTTCACTCAGATAATTCAGGTAATCCAGCTGCTGATCGCGCCCGATAATGCGCGTATCCAGCATATGCAGATCCACCAGATCGCCAAAACGGAAGCTGCGATAAATGGCCTCGTCCTTACCTTCGATCACCGGTCGGATCGGCATCCACTCGAAGAAAGCCTGCAGCGCCGACAGCTTGCGCTGATCAAAATCGCCTTCCGAGTCATCGTGATTCTCAGCACCGTTACGCCAGGTATCATTAGCCACTTCATGGTCGTCCCACACCACAATGAACGGTAACCGCTGATGGGCCAGCTGCAGATCCGGATCCTGCCGGTAAATGGCATACCGGCGGCGATAATCGGCCAGTGTCAGCAACTCCCGATTATTGCTTTCCGGGAAGGTCCGGCCCAAAGTCCGTGCATCTTCCGAGGCATAGCTGTCCGGGTCACTGCTGTACTCATAGATATAATCGCCCAGATGAATCACAGCATCCAGATCCGCATGGTTTGCTACTTCCCGGTATACGTGGAAGTAACCGGCCGGGTAGTTGGAGCAGGACACCACGGCCAGTCGCACCTGCTCTACCGACCCTTCCGGCAAGGTAGTCGCGGCACCCACGGGAGAGGAGGCACCCGAGGAGCGGAAACGATAATAGTAACGCTGGCCCGGCATCAGCCCCTGGGCATCCACCTTAATGGTGAAATCATGATCTTCGGTGGTTTCGGCGGTTCCTGAGCGCACCACCGAGGCAAATTCCGCATCGGTGGCGATTTCCCAACCTACTTTCACCTTGCTGCCACGCTCGGGCACGGCCCGGGTCCATAGGATAACGCTGTCCTGTAGCGGATCGCCACTGGCCACACCATGGGTAAAATCAACCCGCCGTTTGTCGTCGCTGTCCAGCACACACCCCGCCAGGCCGGTGGAAATCGCCACCGCCCCCATACCCAGTGCCGATGCTTTCAGAAAATCCCGTCTCGTCAGTCTGGCCATTGCCCACCCCTGTCATGTTCATCATATGCTTTTTATCGTGCCCGGCAACCGAAACCGGTTGGCCTGAAAAGCTAGACCAGAGATATGAAGAACGCGTTGCCGGATTGCGACAAGGCTATGGCAAATTCCGACAGGTGCATCACAAGCGGACGGCAGTCACAGCGAGTAGGGTGAGGCGTTACCGCCTCATCCCTCTCACAGAACCGTACATACGGGCCACGTATACGGCTCATGCCATTAACTTACCCCGAACTCGGGGACGGTGATGCCGGTTTTGACCTTCGCAAGATCCATCAACTGCAGGTCATTGTGCAGGTAGGTGTTGGGCAGGGCCAGACTGGCCAGTGGAGATGCCGCATTGCGCCAGCTTTGCATCTTGATATGC
>Ga0114900_1000478_pt1 | contig 30721 bp, 27 predicted proteins | sample MalvireepMed_231_FD_89685 | JGI IMG/M metagenome (GOLD analysis project Ga0114900, IMG submission 89685) | Marine viral communities from the Global Malaspina Expedition - Malaspina viral metaG DeepMed_231 | ecosystem: Environmental > Aquatic > Marine > Oceanic | place: Mediterranean Sea...
CTGATGCTCTGTCCGAACCCCTTGTCCGGACCACTTCCCTTCATCCCTCCCTCCCCCCGGGCGCAGCCCGGCAGCGCGCAAACGCGCGCAATCCGCACGAAGCCCCGGCAGGGGCCGTGCGTCGTCGGCTTGTGTGGATTTTCAGGCCTGGTCGCGCTTGTCGCGAGCTTCGAGCCGCGCGAGGAAGGCCTTCGCTTCTGTCTGGTTGGGCCCGTCGATCGTCGCGAGCGTCTTCATCCGGTCGATTTCGAGACTGGCGGCGATCTCTGCGGGAATGTCGCAGTAGGGCTCGAGCAATCTTATGGCGTCGACGGGCCGCGGGAGTTCGGCCTCGGCGGTGCCTTCCCAGAGAATCGGGACTTCTTCGTCTTCATCGTCCGGATCGGCGGCGAAGACTTGGGCGAAGAACGTGCGAAGGGGGCGGTCCCACCCGATCCATGCGGATGTCGCGGCAACGCCGTCGCGCAGCTGCAGCTGGTGGCGGCTCATGCCGGCGATCTCGCGCGGCGATGGTCGCAGTGGCGCTTTGCCCCTTCCGTGCTGTCGATTGCGCGGCGTACCTTCTCCAGCGCGCGCGGGCAGTTCGCCTTGCGCCATTCCCCTCGGGCCGCGCGCAAATGTCGCAGCGCGGTATCGACGGCCGTTTTGGTCGCCGCGTCTGCTGTCCTGATGGTCATGGCTTAATAATCCTCCGGTTTCATGAGCGTGATCGCACGCCGCGTCTCGGCTGCATTCGCCGGATCTTCGGAACCGTACTCGAATGCAGGGTCGTAGTAGTCGATTTTCATCATCACGCGGATTCCGTCGACCTCGAACCAGGCCATGTCTCTCTCGGGGGAATCGTCCGAAAAGGTGCAGCTACGCATCGCTTTCATGACACGCGCTTGCGCCAGGATGTCGTTGCGGCGGCTCCCGTCGCTGAGGCTGTCGAGCAGATTGAGCGTGAAGATGGTGCGGGCTGTCCGATCGAGGCCGAGCCTCGCGCGATCGTTGAGCTCGGCTATGCGTTCCGTGTTCGAAGCCGCCGGTGCGAGCGTATCAGGCATGATGGGTCTCCTTGCTGTGAAAGCGGTCGAGCCAGCTCGACATTGGTTCGCGTGTTTCCAGGGGCTGCTGCGCGGCCCTTTCCTGAAAGGCGACGAGGTCCGGAGGCGCGGTCTCGATGATCCTGTCGATCTCGGCGGAGTCGAGAAGGCCTTCGTCGCGGATGAAATCCGTCATCCGTCCCGGTCTTGTCCGGGTCGATTTTCGCCAAAGGCCTTCGACGGTCTTCAGGCGGGGGGCCGCCCGCGCTTCGATGAGTACGATCGTTCGCAGCCATTCGGTCGATAGGCTGCGAACCTCGTCGGGTTTCATGGCCGTGCAGAACACGCACGACGATTTCGGTGGCACGGGGAGACCGGCCTCGATGATCCGGTTGGCGCAGGCGGTGCGATCCCAACCCCATTCCCGAAGCGGATATCGGTTGTCGAACAGCGGATCGTCGATCGTCTTTGCGTGCGCGTATCGCTGCCCGTCTCGCGGCGAGGCGTCATAGCCGATGTAGCGGATGACTTTTTTGCCCTGCACCCATGCCTCGATCGCGGGTTGCCAGGCCTTGATGAAGGCCTCCTGCGGCGCCGCCTTGTATTTGAGCGAGCAGCTATGCCGGCCGAAGGCGATCGAGGGCAGGCATCCATTGGTCAGAAGCGATTCCGTGAGGTCGCGGTAGGGCGGCCAGTTCTTGAAACGCTTGGCCTCGTAGCGCACGACCTCGTAGGCGATGGAGCGCTCCGCCATCCATCGGCGCATGATTTCCTGAAATGCGTAGGTCTCTGTCTTCTCGGCTCCGGTGTCGGCGGTCAAAACGAGATCGGGCGCCTCGCCGCGACTTTCCAGCTCGACCAGCAAGGCCGTGCTGTCGACGCCGACCCCGTAGCACAGCACGCGCGGCGAGCTCATGTCGCCTGCTCTTGATCGCAGACCGTCACATCGATCGGGCTGTCGTGCGTGAAGGCGATCGTCACCTTCTTGCCTTTGGGCAGGGTCCACATGATGCGTGCGATCGCGTCGCGGAATTGGGACGCGATGGCGGCGTCCTCGCCGATGAGGATGCGGTAGGCGAGTTCGCGAGCGTCGCGGAGAAACCGGTCGTGCTGCGTGTCCCAGCTATCGGCGTCTGAATCGTTCCAGGCGGAAAAGCAGGCATTGTCGAGGAGAGCGACCAGCCCTTCGGGCTGGAGGGCGTCCGAGGCGACGTAGGCGATCGTCACGTCCTCGATTCCGTCGGAGCAGCATCCGTCAGGGAAGGTGAGAACGATATCGGCCTCGACGCGCTCCCGGGCGGCACCATCACATCCCTGGTCATCGATTGCGTATTCGAGATGAATTTCCTGCGCGATGGTAACGGCAGCGAGGGGCGGATCGGCGGCGATGGCGTCCACGGTGTGGATCGCGGCATCGGTGCGAACGACGAAGTTCGGATCGCGCATTTCGCGTAGCGCGTCGTACCAGCTGTAGCCTTCGAAGCGGGAATTGCGGTCGACGAGCTTGGAACGGATGGGCGTGCCGCGAAGCGCGCGTGCGATTATCTGGCCGAAATGCGCTTCGTGCGCGTCCATGAGAAATTCATCGCCGGTGATGGTCCGGCGCTCGCCGGCCTCGGTCCCGGTGTCATTGTCGGCGATGTCGGGCTCCCATGCGGTGAGAGCGGCTTCGGCCTCGGCAAGCGGGATTCCTAGTGAAGCCGCCCTGCTGTAGCTCTCGAAGCTGAGGCTGTGCGATTTCTGTGCGGCGATCGCGCGATAGCAGGCGACCTCGCAGGCAGCCTTGAGGGTCGTCAAACCGGCGTTTTCGACGAATTCCTTGCGCGCCGGCAGGACGAGCTGCAGTTCGGGCGTATGCCCGATATCGATGCGGGCATGGATCTCCTGTCTGCCGACCTGCGCCACCTCGAAAAGGCGAGTGAAGACGGTGACGCCGTGGAAGTTCACGGTTGGGGTCCGGTGATAAGGCCGGCCATGAAAGATGCCGATCCGGCTGCCGTTCCAGTCCTCGACATGGATGGCGCCGCTCAGGAAGTCCTTTCGAGGCATGTCCCTGCCGGCGAACCGGACGGGGATCGGAAAATACTGCGAGGCTTCCCTGACGGCGTTCTCGACCGATCCTTCGCAAGCGCCCGGCAGGAGGAACGAGATCGAAGTTCCCTTCCGCCGTTCGGAGCGATCCACGGCGATCTCCACGTCTCCGGTCCATGCATCGGCGGGGATTGCGATCCGCCAGGCAGAACCTGTCGAATCCGATCGGGACTCGATCACGGTCGCCTTGCCGGCAAGGCTGAAGACGCCCATCCCCGCGGGATCCTCGGCGCTGGCGACCTGGGCGTCCCAACGCGATGCGCCGAGCGCGAGAACGCGAGCCGGATCGTCAATCCCGCAACCGTCGTCGTCGATGGTAATTCGCAAGCCGTTTTCTCGAGGCGTCGCGTCGACGTTGACGGCGCTCGCGCCGGCCCTGCGGGCGTTCTGCAGCAGCTCGTTCAGGATGTCGCTCAGCGAGCCGTTGAAGAGTCGTGTGACCTTCCCGATCGTGTCGGGGCTCACGCTTGCGCGAATGGGTTCGTACTTCACCGGGTTCCTCCTTGTCTGATTGATTCCCGGCATTCCCCCCCCTCCCCCTTCATCGAGCGCCAGAATGGTCTCGATCGATGGCGCGGGCGTCGTCCTGGGGCGGCGGCCGAAATGGAGTCCGTGCTTCGTCGCGAATTTCGAGACGGACATGGGCTTTCGGCCCAAGGCCCCTGCGAGATCGGCGATGGCGATTTCGTTCTCGTAGGCGACCTGGAGTGCGCGCAGTTCGTCATCGGACCAGGGCCGGATGTAGCCGTGGACGAGACCCAGCACGTTTGCGCGGGTCGAGATCGCCAGTTTGGAACGCCCCAGAAATCTGGCCAGCGCCGCGTTCGACATGGTCCCGTAATGCGCCTTCAGGCTGGCTATATCGGCGTCAGTCCAGTCGGGGCCGCCCCGGAACCCGTTTTTCGCGCTGTGGCTTCCCGTGAGACCTAGATGCTCCGCGCGCCACTTGATCGAATGCCGCGTTCGTCCGAGCCGTGTTCTTAGCGGTGTGAGGCTTGCTCCTGTCGCGTAGGCCTTGCGGAGTAGCGCATCTTCCTCTGGCAACCATGCCCGGCCCCAGCCCCTGGTATAGCCGGCGGCGCGGATCTTCGGGCCGAAGCCGGCCTTGCTCCTGCGGGGGAAGCCCTCGTTCACCATGATCTCGATCGCGTCGCGATAGGCAATGCCGGTGTCGAGGAGTTCGAGGGCGCGACAGATTTCCGGTTCGGTCCATCCCGCGGGGTTGCTGGGGTGTTTCAGTCCGAGTTTGGAGGCGCGCGAAGCCGTTCCGCTAACGGGCCGGCCGATGATCGCCGCGATCTGGGAGACGTCGGTCGCGCGCGTGTATCCGGCGCGGAGCTGGGCATCCTCCCATTCGGTCCATTCGGGCGGTTGCGGTTCCGTCAGTTCGAGGATCTGTGCCCGGACATAGACCGCGCTGCAGCTTCGTCCGAGGTCGCGGGCTATCGTGGCGGTCGCCTCGTTGCCGTAGCGCCGTGCGAGTTCGGCATCGTCAAGGTCGGTCCATTCCCTGGTGGAATTTCGCCGCAAACCGAGAGCGTGGATTTTCGACCTGACCGAATGCAGGGGTCGGTCAAGACGCTCGGAGATGGCCTGGAGGGGTTCGTCGGCGCCGAACAGGTCTTTCAGCGCGTCCGTTTCCTGCGGTGTCCAGGCATCGTGCCTGAAAGGCATTTCGCGCAGCGGCTGCGCCGCGTGCCCAGAAGTGCCAGGCACGAAGGGGGCCAGTTCAACGACATCGAAGTCGTCATGCGAGAGCGACAAGGTCGACATTGGCGTTCTTCTGCCGCAGCCGGGCCGAGAGGCGCGCTATGCGCGTGTCGTCGCGGTGGGTGGTCTCGATCGCGCCGATCGCCGACAGCGTGTCGAGAGCATCGTGGATGTCCTCGCGCTCGCGTCCCGTATGGGCCGACAGGTCGGTACAGGTCGTCGCGTTAGGAGAGATCTTCGCCAGTGCCTGAACGGTGGTTATCGCGAGAGTCGCGGCGGGATCGAGGAGGAAGGCATCGAGAGCCCTCGTCCCCTTGAGCGTCAGCCTGCTCTTCTCGGGTTGCGCCAACGTGCGCATCGCGTCGAGTGCCAGAAGGCTTTCGGCCTCCTCGGCGCTGTGATCGGCCGAGCCGACGAGTTGCGGTGTTGCGCCGGTATGCCTTGTGATGGTCGGATCGATCTTCGCGAGCGTGGCGCTGGCCTCCAGGGCCGGTCCCATCGCATAGAATTCGCCGGGCGCAAGCGTGCGAAGCTTGTCCGCGTCCTTGGCCGAGAAGCCGAGGAAATCCGCCGCGCGTTTCACGTCCCTGTCGAACACGTTCAGGCCGACAAGGAAGTTCAGGAGTTCGCTGGTCACGGATGCGCTGAGTTTGGCGAGCCGCTGCGTCGCGACGATGGTCGCGAGACCTCTCTTCCGCCCGCGCGAACACAAGTCGGTTAGGGTGGCGACACCAAGGCGGCGGGTTTCGGCGTCCTGCGCTCGCCCGGCAAGGTGGGGCGCTAGGAGATGTCCCTCGTCGATGCAGACCAGCATTGTGTTCGACCACAGGTCGCTAGGGGTGCTCATCAGTCCCGCGAAGAACGCCGCGGCCTTGATGATGCGCTGCTCCGGATCGAGGTCGGACAGATCGATGTGAAGCGGAATGCGATGTTCGCGCGCGCGCAGCGCCGCGGCGCCGAGACCTTCTGCGGTGATCTCGGTTCCCTTGATCGTGGTCGCGCCGATATGCGCAGCGAGGTTCCCGAACTCGGCCTCCGGATCGACGATGACCGTCGTCATGAACTCGAAAGCTTCTTCGATAATCCGCCTCAGGGTCGCGCTCTTTCCGGCGCCGCTGGTTCCCTGGATCAGCAATCGACCCGCAAGGAGGCGGTCTAGATCGAGTTCGAGCGTGCCCGCGTAATGTCGGCCAATCGGGACGCGGTTTGCGTTGTGGGAAGGTGTTTCCATGATTGTCTCCATGATGTCGTATCAGGCCGCCTTGGCGGCATGGAGTTCGGCGAAGCGCTCGCGGATCATCGCCGGTCCCGGCCAGTGGTCTGTGAGGCCGTGGGTCGAGGTCAGCTCGCTTCGGACGCGATGAATCGTTCTGGCTTCCTCGAGATCGGGAACCCGGGGCGGCCAGCCCTTTGTGAACCGCAGGTCGGGCGGCAATCCAGTCTCTAAATCGCGCCTTCGATCGCCCATTCGCTTGGCGTTCGCTACGTCTGTGGACAGCTGTGGGCCGAGCAGGTGCGGACTGACGTCTGCGAGCCAGCGTCCAGGTTGGAAGGAGAAGCCGGAACGGGCTTCGATCCCGACGATCGCGCGATAGGCGGGGTGGTTTCCTTCGCAGGTGGAGGAGACCGCGAGGTTGTTCAGTCCGGCGAGCACGCAATAGCTGCAGCTGAGCCGGTCCGCGCCGCGGCCATAGGCCTCGTGAAGCGGAATGGCGCGCATAGCGTGATAGGCGAAGACGTCGCGTGCGGACCATTCGACGATCGGATGCCAAGTCAACATGGTTGTTCCGGCCCTGTTGCCGACGGGGGCGAAGCGAAGGTCGGGCTTGCTGATCGGCGCTTTGGCCCTGGCGGGACTTTCCTCGCGCCGGATTCCGACGATCGAAATGATGGTTTCGCCTGCGAAGCGTTTCCTGAGCTCGGCGCCGATCGGCTGAACCTTGGCCTCGCCTGTGCAGAAGCGGAGCTTGGCAGAGGAGAAGGGTGAGACGAGCTGGTAGGTCTCCAGGTTTTCGTAGCGGCGAAGCGAACTCTGCCAGCGTTGCTCCCATCGTTGGATCAGACCTCCGGCCTTGCGCCTGACAATGGAGAGGTCGACTCCGAGCATGGCTGCGATCGTCTCGACGAAGCCTGGAGTGGATGGCCATTCGATCAGCCCGAGATCGGCATGAATGGCGTGACGGCGATCACGCGGGTGTCCGATCCGGTCGAGATGCGCTTCGACGGCGAAGGCGGCCGCGCTCGAATCCTTTCCGCCCGAGAGGCTGTAGACGACGTGCGCGCCGGAGCGCAGCGCGGATGCGATTGTGTCGTCGCTCGCGACGGCCATTCCCTGCGAGTTCATGTCAGCCTCTTCGGCCGAAGCTCTGCCGGGGGATCGATGATCTCATGGGGAACCGAAGCCAGCACAGTGACTTCGCCGCGTTGAGAATAGGCCTGCTTGTCGACCAGCGCGCAGACTTCGTCGTCGCCGTAGGTCGGACGCCCGAGATGATTTACCGACACGAGCCGGCGTGCGATCACGCCGACCTTTCCTTCCGGAACCCATTCGGCCCAGTCTCCCCAGGCACTCGTCGTACAGTATTCGCCTATCGCGGCTTCGTAGGCGGCGCGCGTGCGCAGGACGTGGGACTCGTTCGGTGGGACGGTTTCTCCGGTATGTGCGGCGTAACGATCGGGGTGCCAGCACCGGGCCGTGTCGCGGACGAGTTGCAGGAAATCTGCAGTGCAGGTTTTCTGCACTGCAAGCTCCCGCTCGAAGGCGAGGTAGACTAGGGCCCAGTTCGCGTCTTCTTCGTATACGGGAGCGTCGAGCCGCAGGGCATCGGGCATTGCGGTCTGCCGGGCGTCAGAGAGGAGGAGCCCGCCGTGGCTGGCGGTCATTACAGACCAGATGCCGGGAGCCAGCTGATCGGCCTGCTGGACCGGTCCCCAAGGCGAGGTTTCCGGGCGGGGCGTGGATGCAAACAGGGACATGAGCGAAACCTCCTTTTGGTTCGCTTAATCCCCTCCCCCTCCCCCTCTCAGCTTATGATTTGTCTCGCGTGATCGGCGATGACGTCCGCTGTTATGTCGCTCAGCGGCAGTGCGACGACCGGGCCGATTTCGAGGAGCCGGTCGTGCTCAATCCCGCGAAGTTCCAGATATCCGCTGTCGGCGGACTGGAGAACCTGCAGGGCGAAGGTGATCTGTCGCCCCGATGCCTGATGCTTCACTGCAACGAGGAAATCGGGCCTCGCCGATCCGTGTTCGGTTTCGATGTCGAACAAGATCTTTTTCACCGCCATGCGGATGCCGTCACGTCGGAGGGTGTATTGCGCTTTCTGGAGTCCCCGGAGAACGTCCCGGTCGTGGTCGCGCTCCGTCGGGACGAACTGGTTGCCGGTGAAGACAGGCTGTGCATAGGCCCGCAAGGCGCGGTAGCCTTCACGCTTGCTGTGTTCGCCGACGACAGCGAGGACGAGGAAGGGTGGCTGGACCTCGGCGCGGATGATGCCTGTATGCTGGATGCGGTTGCGGATCTCCACGGTGCCGAGGCCGGTCACGATCTCGCTGCTGGTCACTTGGTTGGCTTCGAGAAGGAGAAACGCTTGCGGCGCGAATTCCTCGGGCCAGTCCTTCTCCGCTTCGCGCAGGCGGGCGTGGACGACGTGCTTTTCGTATTCGATGGCCGTCGTGTAGAAATGGTTCATGAGCCGGACGCCGGGAGCGATGTTGAACTGTCCGGCGACCTCGCGCAGGCGCCGCATCTCGGCGCTTATGGAGCCGTCGCGTGGACCCTCTGGCGGGAGCTCGCGCAGGACGTTTGAGCGCGCACGCTCAAGCAGCAGCCAGAGCAGTTTGCCGAGCCGCGGAATGGCGACGCCGCGAGACCTGTCGTCGGGCTCGCTTGCATCGGGCTTTTGGGCAAGTTTTTCTGGCGCTTTCTGGTGAGCGATGAACAGGCCTTTGGGCTGTTCAATCTCGTAGAGAGCGTCGCTGCCGGTTTCGCGGATACGCTGCGGTGCCTGCGGCATGTAGAACGGGCATTTGGGATTGTGCCCCGGGCGAGCCGTCAGGCGGCGCAGATAATAGGTTTCCTGGAAACTGAGATATGCTGGGCTCATGATGGGTGGCGAACGGTCCTGCGCCAGGCAGTCGCACGCGAGCCACTTGCCGTTCTCGCGCGAGGTGACGACGAGAGATACGGACGCTCTGTGGTCCGCATCGTCGCCCTTCCCTGTATACCAGCGTATCAGCGCGTCCTTGAGACCGTCGCTGATCGCGACGCGACCCGTCAGGCCGCTGGTGTCCTTGGGTATGAGCCACATGATCTAAACCGGTTGACGGGCCTCTTTGTTCACTCTATGTTCATCGCTTAGAGGAGTTTTGCGTGATGAACAAGGCATTCGCGGTTGGTCGGTTCGATCTGGATATCGCGCTGCGCGATGCATCGCTCGACGAGCTCAATCGCGCCACACGGCGGTCGCTGGCGAACGCCTCGATCGGCGTCGAGGCTTTCGACGCGTACCATTCGGCTCGTGAGCTCTTCGAAACGCTCGAGGCGGTGCATGAAGGTCAGCGCGGAGCGAAGCGGAAGCTCACCCAGGTCCTTTCCTGCGAATGCGATGATTATCAGCGCTGCCTCTATTACACGCTTGCCGGGCGCGGCGTGCTGCAGATGCTGGACGATCTCGAATGGCTGATCGACCTCCTGAAGGCGCGTTGCGAGATCTCCGCTTCCTTGTTCCGCTCGGGCACCTTGCCCTCGGTACAGATCAACCCCTACGTGTCGGCCGAACCCGACGGGCCAGTTCCGCCGCGCGAAGGCGATTTCGAGCAGGGAGCTTCCTGGTTTCTCGATCCCGCCCTGGGCGGCGAGATCGGCGAGTAGTCAGAGCAGTATCACCTGCAATTCGAAAGTTGCCGGGTCATGGCCACGCGAGGGTGTGACGCGCAGGGGCTGCAGCGGACAATCGGTGCGCATGACGGCGTGATCTTCCCCGGTAGCTTCCGATAGCCGGAGCGCCAGCCTCTCGGCGTTGCTTCGGCCGCACAGTCGATGGCGCCGGGGATCGAGGCGATCTTGTTCCATTTCGGAGACTTCCGTTTCAGGCGGCGGGGAAGAAGGTCTTCGCGACCTTCGGTTCGCGGACGATCTCGAACCGCCGTTCGAGAAGGCGGGAAATCTTGAAGCGACCGCGTCCGTCGGCAAGGGTCAGGACGGTTTTCTGTCCATCCCTCCGAATCCGGAATTCGCGGTGCTCGCTGCCGTCTGTGAATTTCATGGGCTCGGGGAAGCGGATGAGATCGCCATCGGCGATGCGCCGTTCCCTGAGCGCCAGCATCCGGTAGCAGCGCCTGCGCCAATCGAGCGCGAAGGGATGCGAGGTCGTCGTCAAGAGCGCGAGGACGCTCCGCGGGCAGCTCGCTTCGCAGGGACCCATGTCCTCGTCCATGTCCTTATAGCCGAAGATGTGGCCATCGCTGGCGCGCGGATTCCAGCGGACCAGACAGATGATCGCGGTCACGTAGATCCGCTTGCCGTTCTCGTCGTAGCGTTCGGCCGCGGCATAGTAGGTGCTTCCCGAATAGACGCTCTTGAGCACGCGAAGTCCCTGGAAGGGCGTATCGCCTTCAGCTTTGCGCTCGTAGGTGAGCTGGGCGTCGAGATAGGCCTTGGGGGTCTCGTGCCCACCCATGGCCATGCGTGTCATCGTAAGCCATCCCATGTCGTGTTCCTTCAGATGAGTCCGGCCTGTGCCGGCGCGGGAAGCTTGAGTTCTCGGGCGATCCGCTTGGCGAGGCCGGGTATGTCGCGCAGCACTGTGATGGGTGCCTTGCGCAGCGTCGCGCCAGGTGGTTTCCAGTGCGGATTACGCCAGGCGACGCCCGGCTCCCCGAAGCGTTCGGGCGAGATCCGGACGAACAGGCCCTTCGATTCCAGCGTGTGGTCTCCGGCGAGAGATTCTTGCGGCGTCGTGTATCCGAGCCGATAGTCGCTGTGGGCAATTCCCAGCTCGAATGCGATCATGCGCAGGGTACGGGAGCCTTCGCGCCGGTAGTGCCGGAGCTCCTCCTGCCGATAGTCGAGACCTCGGCGCACCAGCGCCACGATCGCGGGCGAATGCTTGAGATCGCTGAGCCGGTCGATGCATCGCTGCCGCAGCTCGGCATCCTCGTGGCGCCGACCTGTCTGCTCCCCGTCGGCAATTCGCGAGAGGTGCCGGGTGAGCAGAAGCACGGCGGGGCAGTCCGCCGCCGGGAGGCCTGCGAGGCGGGCGTCGTCTATCGCCTCGTTCAGCGCGCGAACCGCAGTCTCGTATGTGGTCAACCCATCGGGGTCGAGCGCGCGGCGATAGCGGTAGTCGATGTCGCAGGTCATGGGATTTCCCTTCCATTGCAGATGCAATGGCCCCCTCCCCCTCCCCTCAATGCAGCGCTTTGGAATGCGCCGTCAGGGAGCTCCCCGGTATGGGCTCGTAGACGATCGGCTTCAGAAATGCCTCTGGAGCGACCTGTTCGAGGATTCGTCCAATCGCGGAGAACGAGACCCCCGGACCCTCGGTCGAGATCACGACCAGGGACCCGCCCTGTTCCTGTCCGGAAACGGTCCACCCTACAGGTCCATTGCCAAGCAGGCTGTCTAGGACGTCACCGGGTTCCCTGGCCGGGAAGTTGAGTACCATTCTCTCCCTGAGTGCTGGTCCGATGAGAACCCGCTCGCCATCGACGAGGTCGGTCGCGTACTGGTGGAGCTGCGCGAGGCGCACGACCGCTTCCAGACCCGGCTCAAGCGTAAGCCTGAAGTGCAGCCGCCTCATGGCCCGCCTCCTCTGCTTCGCTGTCGTAGCCTGAGAATTCGGCAAGAAAGGAGAAGGCCTGGTCGGCCTTCGCGGCGGCGGTGATGATCGCGCTCTTGTCCGACTTCAGGATGTCGAGCCAATGGCCGATATAGCTGGCGTGACTTTCGTGGAGATCGGCCGGAAGCCCGAGTTCGTAGCAGATCCGTGCCGAGATCTGCTCGGCTACGAGTTCCTCGAACGCATAGCCCTTGTCGCCGAAGCGCTTACCGAACGTGCGCGCGAGCCTGTTGGGATGTCCCGTCCAGTGTCCGGTTTCGTGAGCGAGGGTTGCGGCGAGGCCGTCCTCGTTCACGAAGCTGTGGCGGTGCGGCATCTGAATGAAGTCGCCGCCCGGAGAATAGAACGCCCGGTCACCGCCATAGCGAACCTCGCTCGGAATGGGCGCGAAGAACGCCGCGATCGCCGCCGCCTTCTGCGACGGGGTCGGCGGCGCTTCGGGTACGGGGTCGGGGTAGAAATGGACCGGCAACCCGTCGATTTGCGAGACGTTGAACACTGAATAGGCGCGCATGAAGCGGATCGTGCGCGAGGATTCCTCGCCGGTGGAGCGATCGACCTCGGTTTTCTTGGTCGTGTTGAAATAGATGCTCGGTTCGGCGCTCTCGCCGCGGCGAACCTGCCCGCCGAGCTCCTGAGCTTGCCGATATGTCATCCAATAGCGCGATTGATATCCCATCGCGTCCGCAACGGCCCACAGGTACAGGCGGTTGATGCCGGTGTATGGCACGCCGTTGGCGCGCAGCGGCGCACCGCCGGCGCCTGTCTTCTTCCATGGGCGCCGCCAGGGCAGCGTGCCCTCCTCGATCTTTCTGATGATGAGGTTCGTGATGTCCTGCGCGACGTCGCGCTTGGGGGAGCGTTTCATGAAGTGTCTCCGGCCATGAAAAAGACCCGGCCGCTCGAGTGGAGCGACCGGGCCAGTGCATCAGGAGGTTGCCGACGCCCTCAGGCGTCCACCGCCGCTTCTTCGTCGACGTCTTCGGGTTCCTCGGCAGTTTTGCCGTCGTCCGTATCGGCGAGGTCGTCATCGCCGTCCGGCTCGATCGGCGCCTCGCCTTGATCGAGATCACCGGTGGAGATCTCGAACTTCATCGCTTCGGGCAACCACGCGAGAGCGCGTTCCTTGACATCCTCTTCGACGATCGCGTCGCCGGAGAAGAGTTTCTCGCACGTCTTGGAAAGATCGGCTTTCTTGGATGCCGCGTACCGTGCCGCCAGTTCGGAGCCGCCGATATCGGTGAGGGCCGCGAGGCAGGACGTCTTGTTGATGCGGTCGAAGAGGTTCTCCGAAGTCGGGCGCCACATTGCGGCGACGTCGACGTCGAGAATGCTGCCGAGGACCGAGTGGATCGGATGATACTCCGAATTGTAGCCCTTCTTCGCTTCCAGCGAGACGGCGACCACGTAGGAGAGCCATGCGGCCTTGGCCTCGTCGTCGAGTTCGCGGAAGGCGAGGAATCGCTGGGCGACCTCCTTGGGCTCATGCCACGCCTTGTCGAGCGCATCTTCGGCCGCGGCGAGGATCCCTTCGGCCGCCGACTGCGGGATATCGCCGTAGGCGGGGTCCTGCGGCTTGCCGGCCTTCAGCGAGGTGCCCTTGCTCTCGTAGCTGCGATCGTCGCACAAGGCGAAGATGGCGTAGTCGAGCGCGAGACCCGGGTCGCCGAGGAGCGAGGCGGCGAGGATGTTCCGGCGTTGGACGGACAGTTCGTCGAACAGCTTCGCGCTGATCGGCTTCTCACCGCCCGGCGCGACTGCTTCGGGAGTCGACGGGCGTCCGGCCTGACTGCTCGTGCCGCCGCGGGTCGGCGCGTCCTCGCTGGTGGCGGTGACGTTGCCGTCCTCGTCCTGCTCGAAGCTGAGCCGTTTCTCGCTGTAGTAGTCGCTCTCCAGCACCATCTCGCCCTTGTTGGTGAGGATGAGGAAGCGACCGGCCTCGCCGCGCCATTCCTCGGGCAGCTCGCGCACGGGGTTGTTGAGATCTTCGCGTTCGTTCGAGAGCGTGTCGTATTCGATCTCGAGCTTGTCGAGATCCACCCCGTCCTCATCTTGGGCGCTTTCGTCCTCGAATATGGCGTTGATGTCGTCCATGCGCGCGTCGATTTCGTCGATCCGCGTGCGGGCTTCCTCGGAGAGTGGTGCCGGTGGGAGGCGAACCGGGTTGACGCCGAGTTCGCTGCGAGCGCTCCACGAATTGGTGGCCGCCACGGGGTTGATCCAGGCGAGCCCCGTTTCTGCAGCGAGCCGTTCGGCTTCGGCTTCCATCTTGGTGGCGGCAAGCTGGTGGGCGATTTCGACATCGATCCAGCGATCGTCGGCCGCTTCGCTGAAGAGGTCGCGCTCGATCTTGCCACCCGCAGCCACATAGGCGTCCTCGCCGACGAGAAGCGCGATGGGATCGTTGCCGCGCAGCGAGCCATCGGCGATCATCCGGCGGATTGCGTCCGCGCTGGGGTTCCACGCATGACGCATCTGCTCGAAGACGCGCAGCTGCACCTCATGCTGATCGGTTGCGGCATAGGCCTTGGCGAGGTCGAGCGTGATATCGCCGGCGGCCAGCGCTTCGAAGATCGGTCCGGCCAGGTTGGCGAGGCGGAGGCGGCCGTCGACGAAACGCTGTGTGAGACCGAAGCGCTTTGCGACCGCGGCGGTGTCGCCGTCTTCCTTGATGAAATGCTGGAAGGCCTGGCATTCCTCGGCCGGCGTCATCTGCAGGCGCTGGAAGTTCTCGGCCAGCGACACTTCGCTCGCATTGTGTTCGCGGCGATCTATTACGAGGCAGGGAACCTCGAAATCTGCGTCCATCGCGCCGCGTTCGACGATCCGGTGCATGGCGCGCATCCGCTTGCCGCCTCCGATCACCTCGAAGCGACCGCGCTTCTTTGCTTTTGCGACGATGAGGTTCTGCAGGACGCCGCGGGCCTCGATATCGAAGGACAGGCGTTCCTCGAACTCCGGATTGGGTCGCTTGCAGACATTGTCCTCGCTCTGGTCGAGCTTGCTGAGCTGGATGAGTTGCATTGTCGTATCTCCTGATGGTCGACCGGCTATTCACCGGACACCATTCACCCTCCCCCTCCCCTTTCCTCGGTTCGAAGGTGCTCGTGCTCGTTGTCAGGAATTCTGGAAACCGAGCAGCGACTTGACGACGGGCTCCGGATTGTCCGCCGGGACGAAAACCCTGGTGCGGTAGGCGATGATCTCGGTGAAGCAGCCGATGCTCTTCAGCCATTCGATCTGGTCGGCAGGCGCTCCAGCTATTTCGATGCGAAGATCGCCAGCGACGCGAGAGCGCTTCAGCACCGCGCCGAACGGCTGCTCGATCGTGATGCTGCGGTTCTCACGCAGTGCTTTGACGACCGCTTCGTCCGTGAGCTTCACGCTCGAGTTCACGCCGAAGGCTTTCAGCACGTCGGCGACGTCGGTGTCGTAGACGATGCGTCCGAGCCAGCTGCGACCTTCGAGATCCACGATCCGGTTCACTTCGAGATAATCGCGCGGAAGGTTCGACCAGATGGGTAGCAGCAGGCCCGTGGCGAGATGGACCGTCTCGGTGTGCAGGCGGGATGCGCTGTCTTCGGATTCAGCCTCCCACAGCTTCGCGAAGCGGGGTTCGGCGCATTCTACCCACGCGGATTCTTCGAGGTCTCGCAGTTGGTGGTATTCCCGCCGCAAAGGCCGGTGAAGGATCACGCGCTGGATGAGCTCGCCCTTCTCGGTCATGAAGTGGCGCGATGGTTCGCAGAGCGCGGCCTTGTCGCTCTTCGTGTTACGCATGAGGATGCAGCCATCGGACCATTCACGCCGCTCGAGCACCCTTTCCAGCGTGGTCGGCTGATACCGGGTTGTCAGATCGATGCGCAGCAGGTGCGAGGTTGCTCCGGTTCGTTCGTCGGTTCGGAGCACGATATCCTCGGCGACGCTGGCGCTTTCGACCTGGATGGTCTCGACCCCGACATCCAGCGTGCCGGCATCCCGGGCCGCGGATACGCGGGCTTCCACCAGAGCTAGGAACTCATCGAAGATCGCGTTCTGCATGGCGATCGGCAATGCCAGTATGCGGTTGAGCCAGCGCTGGATCGGAGGAAGGTCCTCTTCCAGTATTCCGTCGGCCGACGCGATCTTGAGACCGCTCCGCTTCTGGAAGTCGAGCAGCGTCGCGCTGGATAGCTTGCCCTCGGCCAGCAGTCCGAACCATGTCACGAGCGCCGCCTTGGCGTATTCGCTTTCGAGGTTGTCCGCGGGATCGAACAGGTTCTGCCCGCCCGTCTGGCGCTGGCCCCGGGTCAGGGCGCCCAGACTGTCGAGCCGGCGAGCGATTGTGCTGGTAAAGCGCAGCTCGCCCTTGCAGTTCGTGGTGACCGGACGAAAGAGCGGCGTTTCGGCCTGGTGCGTCCGGTGCGTTCGGCCCAGCCCCTGAATCGCGCGGTCGGCGCGCCAGCCCGGCTCCAGGAGGAAGTGAACGCGCTGGCGCTGATTTTTGGCATCGAGGCTGGCGTGATACGAACGACCCGTGCCGCCGGCGTCGCTGAACACGAGGATGTTCTTGCGCCCATCCATGAAGTGATCGGTTTCGGATTGGTTCGTGCGCGCCGAGCGTGTTTCGAGCTTCTGGCTGCCGTCTCCTTGGGTGATGAGTCGCTTCGTCCGTCCTGTCACTTCGGCGACCTTCTCGGTGCCATAATGTTCGATGATACCGTCGAGCGCGGGCTTGATGGGTGGCAGTGCGCAGAGGTGCTCGATGAGACGCTGCTTTTTCTCGATCGTCGCGGCATTGTGGACCGGGCGTCCCTCGTCGTCGAACATCGGCATCGAGCGTTCCTCGCCAGTGTCGTCGACGAAGACCTGCATCTGCTGTGTGGGGAATGCGCGCTCGAGATAGTCGATGACGTTTTCGCGCGGACTCAGGTCAAGGTCGAGTTCGGCCCGCTCTTCTGGCGATAGGCTATCGAGGCGGCGATCGAGAATGCTTTCTGCGGTAGACACGAGCTGGACGACGATGGCCTTGTCCTGGTCGACATGGTCGTTGATCGCCGCGATCAAGGTCGGCAGCTTCATTGAAAGCAGCACCTGGTTGAAGAAGCGCTGCTTGGCACCTTCGAAGCGCGAGCGCGCCGCAGCCTTCGCGCCGCTGTTCAGGGTATCGCCATCGAGGTCGTCGACGACGTTGGTAAGTGCCAATGCTTCTTCCATGTTCTGATGGATGATCGCCCAGGCGTCAGCGTAGGTGTCGTAGATGCCGATTTGCTGGTCTGTCAGATCGTGCTTCAGCACTTCGTATTCGACACCGGCGAAGCTGAGTGCGCGAGCCTGATAAAGACCCAAAGCCTTCAGATCGCGCGAGACGAGTTCCATCGCGGCTATTCCGCCCGAACGGATCTGGCTGATGAAGTCCTCGCGGTTGGAGAAGGCAGTGCCGGGACCCCACAGGCCGAGACGAACGGCATAGGCCAGATTGTTCACGTCCGATGCTCCGGTGGCAGAGGCGTAAAGGACGCGGGCATCCGGGAGGTGGTTCTGAAGGAGAACACCTGCGATACCCTGCAGCGACCCTGCCTTGGCACCGCGGGCGCCCTCCCCGCCGGCGACGCCGCCCATTTCATGGCTCTCGTCGAATGCGATGACGCCTTCGAAGTCGGTGCCTGCCCAGTCGAGGAGTTGCTTCAGGCGGGTTGCGTCCTGACGCTGGCTGCGCAGCGTCGGGTAGGTGACGAAAACGATGCCGTCGCGAAAAGGAAGTTCGTCATCGATCTTCCAGCTCGAAAGCGGTTGGATGTCCGCCGGAAGCCCGCCGATCGCGGACCAGTCGCGTCGGGCGTCTTCGAGAAGGCTTTCGTTCTTGGAGACCCAGATTGCCTGACGACGGCCCGCGAGCCAGTTGTCGAGGATGCAAGCAGCAACCTGCCGCCCCTTCCCCGCCCCGGTGCCATCGCCTAGGAAATAGCCCTTGCGATAGGCTCTGCCGTCTTCGGACAGCGAAAGCCCTACGCCTTCATCGGACGGGGTGAACTTGCCGGGGAGGAATTGCGTCCAGGCATTGCCGGCATAGATGATCGTCTCGAGCTGTGCCTCGGAGAGCTGCGCGTCTGTCAGGATGCGATCGTGCAGACGCGGGACATAGTCCGGCACCGGGGCCGGGATCGAACCCATCGCGACGCTCTCGACCAGAGGCGTCGGGTGTTCGCGCGAGCCTTCGATATCGATGCGACTGGGCCGATAGGGAACGTAGACCCCTGATTGCGTACCGAGCGCGCGCGGCGCCTCGAGCTTGCCATATTCGACGGGGACGATCTCGCGGACCGAGATCTTGCGTTCGACCCGCGGCGTCGTCCGCGGCTTGGCGCGCATCGACTTGAAGAGGCTGGTCGCCTTCGGCTTGGGCTGCGGGGGCACCGACGTGCGCTCGGAGAGAGCCGTCGCTCGCTTCACGATGGGAAGACAGTCTGCAAGTTCGCGGACGGTATCGCGCGCGATGATCGATGGTTTCGAGTTCCCTGGTGTCTTGTCGATCACCATCAAGCGCACGGCCACGCTGGTGCCCTGCTTGTGATAGCATTTCGCGAGCCTGGCGGAGGTCTGTACGGTGCAGTTCGTAAAGGTCTCTTCGTAGATCCGGATCATCTTGGCGCTGGTGGTGAACCAGTCGGGCATGATCGCCACGACCCGGCCGCCGGGACTGAGCTTCGAGAGCGCGGCCCGCAGATGGCGGACAGCGGCGTATTCATCGACGCCCCTGCCCTGCGAGCGCGAGAACGGCGGGTTCATGAGGATCAGCGTCGGCCGAAGTTCGGGCGCGGCCAGCGAGGTCAGCATGGCGCCGTCGAAGCCGGTGATGGTCGCACCAGCGAAAAGGAGTTTCAGCTTCTCGCGCCGGCGCAGATCGAGCTCGTTGAGGTGCAGTTCCTCGACGCTCGGCAACATGCTGACGAGAGAGCCGTGGCCGGCACTCGGCTCGAGGACGATATCCCCGCTCCGAGGCTGCGCGGCGATCATCGCCAAGGCTGCAAGGTCTGCCGGGGTCGAAAACTGCTGGAAGCGGATTTGATCCTCGCTTCTGACGGTCTGGGTCGGCAGGGAGTCGACCAGGTCGGAGATCGAGGAAATGTCGGTGCGCTCAACGGGCCCGAGTCGGGTCAGGTGAAGTGCAAGTCCTGCTTCCAGTAGGTCGTAAGCATCGCGCTGGGTCCATGTCCCGTTTGCCGATGTGCAGCCGTGCAGCCCTTCCATCGTCTCGAAGAGCTTCTTTTTCGAAAGACGGGCATTGCCGATGTCAGCAGCCACGGTTTCGATAGCGCCTTTGAGGCGCTGTTCGGAAATGTCGAATAGGTCGGTCACGGTCTGCTCCTGATGCTGATCCGCAACCAATCCTCCCCCCCCCCTCCTCTGTTCTTCGAAGCCCTATGTGCCGGCGTTTTCGTTGACCTCCGCCCAGTCGGCGGCGGCTCGTGGAGGCGGATCGCGAAGAACGCGGCGATCCGTAGTCTCGTGCGCCGCGACGGCTGCAAGCGCCGCCAGCCTTCCTGCCCGGTTGTTGTCCTCGGCAATTACGAGAGTTGCCACCCCGTCCGGGATGCGGACCAGAGGCAATCGCTCGGCCCCCAGCGTGCTCCAGCACGGCGTGCCTTTCAGCTTCGTATAGGCGGCGGCATCCTCCATGCTTTCCGCCAGAGCGAGTGTGGTGCCCTTCATGATTGGCGACCAGGCCGCCATGCCCGGTCGTCCGAGCATGTATTTACCCTTATGTGACAGTCCTCCCGGACCGAGCGCGATGCGCTGGATGGCCTTGATCTTCGTCCCTTCCCGCACGGCCACAATCAGGGCCGGCCTGAACACGGCATTCGGCTTGCGGCCGAACGGGCATCGTGCGTGATAGCGCAAATCTCCCAAGGACTGAGGAAGGTTGCGTGATCGCAGATAGGCTTCTGCAAGCGTTCCTTTGATTTCGGTAGCCTGGTCCCAGATGCGCCGCGCATTCTGCGTCGATGCACCCGTTCGATACTCGGGCGTTGGCGAATTGAAGACCGGTCTGGTTCGTGAGAGTTCGCGAAGAACGTCTTCACTGCGACACCCGGCGAAGCAATGGACCAGTAGTCCGCGATTACCCTGCCGGATGGAAAGCGACGCCTTTTCGTCGGCATGGGCGGGACAGCGGCACATGGCATACGAACCGTGCCACCGCCCCTTCAAGCCGGCGACGAGATCAATGGTTTCCTTGGTAGGCTTGAGAGCGGTAAGCATGTGACATCAACCTTAAATCCATCCGCTCTCCCCCCTCCCCCTCCTCGGTCTAGGCGGCACTGAGGGGTTCGATATGGCAGGCCGGCCAGTCAGGATAATGTTGGATTACATGACCCATTCCGCCCTGCGGCCGAGCATGCCTCTCAGGCGACCGATATCGGAGCCGAGTTGATCTCGGATGCTTGCTGTCGCGAGGGCACTGAGTGTCTTTCGGCTCTGCTTATCGATCCGGTCGAGGCCTAGGTCTCGCATTTGATCCGGAGAAGCAATCGCATCGATGCGCAGATAATTCGAACCGAGCAGCGCGCGGCTTTCATTGAGAGCCAACCGTTGTTGCGCATCGAGAGTTAGTTCGAAAAGCCGCTTGGCACCTGTCACGTAGCCCGTTCCGGATGGCGGGCGGATGCGCCGGCCTGCAATGGTTTCGACCGTGCCAAGACTGAGGACATGGATATCCTCTCTGCGAAAGCCCGCTTGAAGGCCATCCGAAATGGCCAAGAGATCGGGCGCATTGGCAATGAGCCCGCCATCTACAAAATTCTCATCGCCGATAGCGTGTTCGGGGAAATAGGTCGGTGCGGCCGAAGTGGCGAGAGCGGCATCAACAAGCGTCAGGTTTTGATCGCTGGACGATGTGCGGAACACCGCCGCGTCATCGGTAGTCGCATTAACGCTGGGAATGAGGAGCGATGGGCCTGCGTCGGTCATTGTGAGTTTCTCGCCGGGGTCATTGAGAATCGTCTTGATTGTCTCTCTCAGGCCGTCATTCGAATATCGGTGGCGAAAAGCCGGTAGCGACAGGCGCGGAATCTTTAGACCCAATATCCGATTGGTCTTGGGAAAGATTGCGCTGCCGTGTTTTTCGAAAGACAGCCGCAATGAATGGGCTGGGATCCCCGCGGCCAAACCGATTGCAAGGATACCGCCGATCGAGGTTCCGGCGATCAGATCAAAGCATTCGCGAAGTTGTTTTCCGGCCCGTCGTTCGAGCTCTTCGAGCAGGATTGCGGTGTATAGCCCGCGATATCCTCCTCCGGACAGGCATAGCGCCTGATATCGCCCGCCAGCTTCGAATGGCCCGCCCTCGGGCATGACCAATTGATCTTCTGGATCCTGTCCTTTGGTCACGGATGTTCGACCAATAGCCGGGCGATCTTCTCGTGATAGGGCTGCGGAGCCTCTACAAGAGTACCGCTTCGCGCCAGCGCGGTCGCCACGACCATGCGACCGGTCGCCCCTAGCGGCACTTCGCGCTCGGGGTGACCTGAATTGCGAACGATGTATGGCAAGTCGGCGTCCGCTAGCTCGGCCCAGATGCGCGCGGCCTCGCCTTCGAATGGCACCACGCCCTCATGCTCGCGGTTCTTGCCAGTGACGGTGGCCTCAATGCGCCGCAAAGCGCGCATCAGTTTCTCTCTCTCGGATGCCGACGAGAGCTTGCCGATATAGCGCTGAGCCTGCCCGATCGAAACGACGCTAATTTCCACCGATCCTGCCGGTGCGGTAGTCATCCATTGCGTGCCGGGAGATTGTTTGCCGAGGATGTCCAACAGGACTTGCGTCGAGAGCAGATACAGCACGCTGGCCGCTAAGCCTCTTCAGCCATCACTGCAGTTCCAAAGACAAGGCCCTCATCGTCGAGGGGATCCTGATCTTCCACCATTGCCACCTCGAGCGCTTCGAAACCCGACATTTCAAGCTGGTCGGCAAAGCTCATACTCTGGTGAACCGATTCAATGAGAGCGGCGAGACTATCGAGTGAAACCAAGACGTTTTGTGATCCGGCGGTTGCGACCAGTTGAACGCCCCCCTCGCTAACCTCGCGGTTGATGGCGCTGAACCGATCCCTGAATGCCCGGACCGCAAGAGGCTCGCCACCCGAAAGTCGACTTAAGGTCCCCATCAATGCGTCTTTGAGACGTGCGCTGTCTCGTACAGGCAGATCGCGAATAGCGGCAATCAGATCTATATTTGTCACGGCTATCTCCTTGGGAGAGGAAATAGCGCCGTGGCCACGCTTTGTCAATATGTGTGGCCACGAAGACGGGAGTCAGCAGGGCTTTCGGCGCTTGGCGTAGGAGGTCACGAAGCTTTCCCAAACTCTCAACCATTCCTTTTCTGTGCGCTTGCGCGAGACGTCGGGGAAGCCGCGTCGAAACTCCCCGGCCATCAAGTCGACATCCCAAGGCGCCCCTTTGTCCCGGCCGATTCTCAGGAACGCCTCTTCGCGTTTGCCATACTGAAGTGAGCCGCTCGGAAAAGCTAGCAAGTCTTCGACCGTCTGCTTTGCCGTATTCGCGCCTTTGGTCTTGGCCCCCTCCCCTCCCCGCTTCTTGCGAGGCTCCACGCCAACAAGGCGCAAGTGCGTGCCGACAAGTTTTTTCTCGAGCGGGGCGGGTGATGGATGAAGCACAACCTTGCGACCAGACACATCGATGTTGGCATTGGGGTAGACCGAAGAGACCAGTTGCATCGTCTCGCGGACGGTCTGCCTGAATCGCTTGCTGTCCGCTGCGTTGCCCAGATGCTTCGCAAGTTGATCCCAGGATATCGCCTGTCCGCGACCGGCGGTAACCCGCGGCAAGCGGTAGGCAAGATAAGTGTAGAGGTCGAGCGCCGTAGGCGTGCCCTTCAACTCGCGGATTGCGACCTCATTAAGCGGGACCGCGTGCTCTACCAGATGTTGGTAGAAGACTTCGGACATACGAATTTCGCGCGCGAAGGCACCGTCTTTGTCGAGCGAGCCCGCATATTCGTTGGAGATCTTTACGTCACGCACAGCGAAGGCGTTCTGGTCAGTTTCTCCTCCGTCCCAGCGAATTTGCCATTCGCAGGCGAGTAGGCGATCGACCTGTTGTTTCATGAGATTGGCCGTACCGCGGGGACCATACGAAATTGTCTGATAGCCGAGCCGCCGCATCCAGTCGGTGAAATTTCGACCAAGGAACACGTCGCGCGAACGCTGCTGCACTGCCTGAGAAAGAATATAGATAAGTGCGACGCGCGGGTAAGAGCCAAAGGGTACGCCAAGGCTCTTCATCACACGCTTGCCATCGACGTCCTGGAGAACCGGCCGGGGATTGATCGCCAATGCATAGCGTCCGTCTTCACGAATGATCGGCTCGAATTCGTTTTTCGGGCGCTTGGTCGGAAGAGACATCGCGCACAGCGCGGAATGCAAGAACGCGGGAACCGGTTCCTCGTCCTGTACTCGCAGAAATGCGTCAAGCGTCAGCTGCGTACCGGCATACTCTGCGAGCTCACGCACCTCGTCGGCCCCGCCGGAAAGCATGGCGAGTGCGTATTGGTGCCCGAGCGGTGTCCTGTCATCCTGCGTCATCGTCCCCTTCCCCGATTCGCCGGGTTGTGGTGCTGCGATCAACAACAGGGTTGGATGGGCAAATCAACCCTTTTGGCGATTTTTGCGCAATTCTGGCGGTCAAACCTGCAAATCCACCGATGATCTCGGGTCCGTTCGGCGTTCGCAGCGATCTTTCCGAAACGAAATCACAAAATGAAAACGATTTGCGAATCGGATTCGGAGAAGGAGATTCTTATTAAGTAGGTATGTGCTCCGAGATCATCGGTTCGAAAGCACCGAGATCATTGTATTTTGGCACCTAGGTCATCGGTTGCGCTCGCAGATCATCGGTACTTGTCCACAAGTACCCCACCCTGCCCTACCCGCGGGTTTGTGCCGCCGGAAGAGCTCGCAGATCATCGGTCATTCGCAAACCCGATGCTAGTTCCGGCCCAAATGGCTCGGAGATCATCGGTAAGGTTGTAGGTATTTTGGCCAAGTCGTTGCCGAAATCTTCAACTGGGTCTATTTCTTTCCGAGACTTCCAACGAGGACAGCAGATGGCGACCCAAATTTCTGACACAGCGAGCTCGGAGAACACGGCGACCGATGATCTCCGTTCCCTTCACCGTAAGTCGTTGGCGATCCTTAAACGGCTGCAGACGCACGCTATGGATCCCGAGACCGGTGAAAAAGCTGGCCCCACCTATTCCATCTCTAAGGCTGCCGAACTGGTCGATCGGACCGCCTCGGCGATACGCGAGGCCGAACGCGATGGCCGGCTGCCTGAACGCGAGCGAACACCTTCGGGTCATCGCCTGCCCTATAATCTTGCCGAGCTCGATCACATGCGGGAGGTCTTCGACACCCGGCCTTGGCGAGAGCCTGAGGATATGCCGGCCATCATTTCGGTATCGAACTTCAAGGGCGGTGTCGGCAAATCCACGATTGCCGTGCATCTGGCCCAGCATTTTTCAATAAAGGGTTATCGAACGCTGCTGGTGGATTGTGACAGCCAGGCAAGTTCGACCATGATGTTCGGTTACCGGCCCGATATTGATCTCGGCGAGAATGATACTCTTTACGGACACTTCCATGACCCGGAATTGCTCGGTGTGCGTTCGATCATCCGCAAGACGCATTTTCATGGCCTCGATCTGCTTCCGTCAAACCTGAAGCTGTACAATCTGGAATATGAAATCGCGGCGCATCTCGCGCAGACCCGAAGCTTCGACGTAATCGATCTTATCTCGCAAGCTATCGGTGAAGTGGTGCACGACTATGACGTTGTGATCATGGACCCACCGCCAGCCTTGGGCATGGTTTCCATGGCAGTCTTGCAGGCCGCAAACGCGATGGTGATTCCAATGCCGCCGAGCGTGATCGACTTCTCGTCGACGGTCTCCTTCGTCGACATGGCCCGAACCACGATGGAGCAACTTGAGCAGCTTGGGGGTAGGGCGCGCCCCGCCTATAATTTTATCCGCGTCGTTGCGAGCCGCGTCGACGAGAACAAGTCGATGCATCGCGAATTGCTGGCTATGATGCGTGATGTTTTTGGCGGCTCGATGCTCACATCGATCATGCCGACCAGCGCGGAAATCGACAATGCGAGCTCTCGTCTGAAAACAGTTTTCGAGCTCGATCGACCGGTGACTTCGCGTGACGTGCACATGCGCTGCCTCAAATATCTCACCGCGGTTTGCGACGACATTGAGCATGATGTTGTCGCGTCTTGGGCGAGTCGGTCCGGGGAGGGCGCGATCTGATGTTGCCACGTGGCAAATTGCGAGGAATAGATTGTATAACAAGGGGTTGTTGTTACCCTCCCACAAATCGAAACGGATTGTCTTCGGTGCTTTTGCGCGCGGAAATCGATCAATTGCGGGCCAGCGTTGCCACGTGGCAACAAGCTCCCCGCGCGGCGATAAAGTAAGGAGATTAAGCCATGGCAAAGGGCAACAAAGGGTTCAGCTCATTGCTAACCGACTCGCTCGACGAAGAGATCGAAGAGGGGGGGGCGGCCCCTGCGCGGAGCATCATGGCGAGCCGGAGTGAGGCGCTCAACCGACTGGCATCGGGCAAGGTTGTGACCGATCGAACGGAATTCGTCGATCCCGGCCGCTGCAGGCCCTGGCGGCTGCACAACCGTGATCTCGATCATCTTACCGAAGAAAGCTGCCGTGACCTCATCGGCGCCTTTCTTTCTGCCAAGAAGCAGCGCATCCCAGCTATTGTGCGCCGGTTGCGTGATGATCCGGACCACGACTACGAGATCATCGCCGGGGTGCGCCGCTGGTGGACCGTGCAATGGTTGCGCGAGCACAACCACCCTGAGTTTGACTATTTGGTCACGGTCCAGCAGCTCACTGACGAAGAGGCTTTCCGGGTCTCCGATGTCGAGAACCGCTCGCGCAAGGACATCACCGATTGGGAGCGGGCGCACGAATATGAAGCTGCGCTGGAGGAGTTCTACGAGGGCTCGCTCACCCAGATGGCCGAGCACCTCAATATCTCAAAATCTTGGCTAAGCCGGATGCTCAATGTCGCGCGTCTCCCCAGCGAAATCGTTTCGGCCTTCTCCGACCGGCACGACATCACTGTCCGGATAGCGCGCGATCTCAAGCCACTGGCAAATGATCAGCGCGCGCGAAAAGCAATGGAGGCCGAGGCGGTCGCCATAGTCGCGGATAGGGAAGGGGGGGCGGAACCACTGAGCGGCCCCGAAACCGCCAAGCGCCTCCTCAAGGCCACGGTGGCTCCCGCCAAACCTGCGAGGAAAGAGAAGGCGGAGACGATCAAATCCAAAGAAGGTCGGCCAATGCTAACGGTGAACCGGCCTGCAAAGGGGGAGGGTGTGACGATAAAAGTGCTCCCAGGTTCCGGAGCAGGCAAGGACGAGTTGATCTTGGCGATCGGGAAGGTTCTTTAGCTAGGCCGGGAACTCTGGACGTTCTGCAGAAGCGTATCGATCTCTTCCATTTCCTTGTCGAAGTCCGCCAGCACCGTATCGAGCTCCTCGGTTCGTCGGGGAGGGGAGGGCGGTCGGCCGCGCGGGGGGGAGGCCATACCCAGAGCGATCCCCATATCTGGCGTGACGTAAAGACGCCAGCTGTTCCGGCCCGAAACCTCAACGAGAAGGCGGTGTGCGGCAGCACGCGCAAGCAGCTTTCCCGCACCCGAGAGCGTAATCTCGAATGTGTCCGCAATCAGCCGCGCCGTCACCAGCGGCTGCGAAAGGACAAGTTTGCCCAGATCACGCAAGAGTCCCGGGCGGCTTTCCTCTGCAAGTACAGCAGCAAAGTTCAGGCGCCAGCCCTCAAGCCGATCGAGACGCTCCAGGCCGTCGGCGGCAGTGCTGCGCAACGCCTTCAGCAGCCGCTTGAGCTGGCGCTCTCGCGGGCCGCGCAGGGTCCGTAGCGAGAGGTCGCCTATGACGAGGCAAGGTAGAGCGCTTGCGACCACATTCATGCTGGCCAGCAGCTGGGGAAAGCAGAGCCACGGACGAGGCGAGGGGTCCTGGCGCGTCCAGATGTCGAGCAAGGTCAGCGCACGGATGAGGGGAGGGGCCTTGCTCCAGGTGTCCGGCGGGTCGAAGCTGAAGGGCAGGCCCTCGCGCCAGTGACGCACAGTCGCCCGATCAAAAGAATGCTTCCACTCACCAAATGCATCGAACGGTCGGCCCGCCGTGGCAACGGAGGGGCGCCCGGCTATCGGAACTCCCGTTGCTTGAGAAAATACGTCGATTTCATCGATCTCGTATCGCTGCAGTTGCAGCGCCGTGCTATAGCCCTTCCAGACCGTCCGATTTCGCCATGGCTGAGCGACAGGACTGGCGGAAATCCGCGCATCCAGCCTGCCGATAGCTGCCATAGCTTCGCCGAACAGGCCCGCCAATCCGGCCGTCCAGGCGATCGAGGAGAGGGGAAGTGCCGGCCGGCTCATGGCACGAAAGTAGACTGAAACGCACACGCGAGTCCACAATGCAGAATGACTAGTGTTGATAAGGCCTGCTTATCAACACTATGCAATTGCGGCTGTCGCGCGTAAACAGATCGCATGCGACAAGACGATCCAATTTCTAAGGTCATGCGAGATTTGCAGGGCGGCACGCTTGCATCGCTCGCCGCAGGCAAAGACAGCTCTTCGCAACTGATCGAGCGAGCAATGCGCGGCCACAGCCAGTATGAGAAATTGATCGCGCGGCAGCCCGATTTTGTCGAACAGGCGCTCGCCCACCAGAAAACCTATCAGGATCTGATCGACCGGCACCCGGCTTTTTTTGACACCGCGCGTCAGCGTGCTGAAGAACTGAGCCTCATGGCCTCGAACGGCACGTTCGATCTTGTCTCTGATCGCCTTGGCGCGATCGCGCACTCCGCCTCGCTTGCCGAGCGGATGGCGAGCGGGTCGGTCGCGGGGGATACCTTCGCTTCCCTCGTGGCGGGGCGCGGGTTGCTCGACGACACCGTGGCCGACATTCTCGCCAAGCGCGATGCACTGGCTCCGGTCATGGAAAGGCTGCAAGGGGTGTCGACGACGACAGAGGCCTTCGCACGCCAGCTTGCCGGGCTCTCGCAAGCAGCTGATGCATTGGCCGGGATCGTGCCGTCTCGTGCTCGTCTGGCAACCGATCACCCTGATTTGTTTCCTGAACTGCGTGTACCGACCATGGCCGAGGTTGCGCAGATCGACTTCGCGGCGATCGCAGGTGTCCGACATGCCCAAGTGGACTTTGCGGAACGGTTACGAACCGAGGTGCTCGCGATTGAGACGCCCTGGGTGCGGGCTGACCGGCCGGAACTCGCGCTGGAAGGCTATGCGGCCTTTCGCGGCCTAACCGATCTTGTGGCGCGCGCGGCTCCGGGGACTCCACGGGTGGCCGAAAGGGTGCGCGAGGAGTTCGGTGACTACCGCAAGTCCAAGCCGGAGGAGGACGTCGCCGAAGACGCGATGCTCGCGCGCGGGCTCCGCCTGGCACGCGGGTTCGACAGGCGTCTCTCCAGTTTGCCGATGGCTCTGGTGGGCTCGATTTTTATGCCTTTCGGAATGACTGTGGAAGCACCGCCTGATGCAGATGAAGACGAACTCGATCTGGTTGTCGCCACTATGGCGCGCCAGCTTGAACGCAAGCTTCGCGCCTTCATCGCTGCGGCAATGGTGCGTTCTGTCGGCCCGAAATGGATCCGTCAGCGTGTTCATTCGAATGTGCGCGAGGAATGGGAGCGCCGGCGCCAAGTCGATGTCGATATGGGACGGGCACCCGGCGAGTTGTTCGACTACGCCGATTTCGGCGACTATCGTGCAATCATCGAACGCAATGATAACTGGCAGGAGATCTTCAAGCCGATTTTCAAAAACAAGGTGTCGATCGGCGAGACGCTTTCGCGGCTCGCGACGATACGAAATCCGGTCGCGCATGTTCGACCGCTTACAGTGGAGGACCTCCTCATCCTGCGCGTAGAGGGCCGACGGATTTATGTCTGGATTGGCGAAATGGTACCTTGAGCGCAATGGGCAGCTTGGCGGCATCGGATAACAGCCAGTCACTGGTCGTTGCGGAGGTCCGCGCGTTGGCCGGACCTGCAGCGGCGCTCGATCCTCGGCTGATCGACGCGGCTGTCCGGGCCTGGTCCGACAACACGAAGCGCGCGTTTGTTTCCGATCTCACGCTCTGGGCAGAATGGTGCCGCCAGCGACACATTGCACCGGACAACGCAACTCCAGAACTTGTTGCTGCGTGGATTCGCGTTCTCGGTCGAACCGCAGACGGTGATGAGGTCAAACTGCAACGCGAATGGAAACAGCGGAGCCCGGCAACGATTGCCCGCTATCTCGTTCATATCGGCATGGCATACCGTATGGGCGGCCTGACTGATCCAACCGCGGAGCCTCTGGTCAAGCTCGAGCTGAAGGCGATGCGCCGTGCTCGCGGGACCCGACAACGCCAGGCTCGGGGCATCCGCTTCAAGGGTGAAGTGGCAGACCTCGATGGTCCGGCCTCGGGTGTCTGTCTTGCGCACCTTATCAAGGCCTGCCGCCGTGACTGGCTAGGGTTGCGCGATGCTGCCTTGATCCGCACGGCCTATGATACCGCGTGCCGCCGTTCGGAATTGGTATCGATCCGTGTCGACCATATCGAAGGCGACGGGGCAGGGGGAGGGGCGCTCTACATCCCTTCTTCGAAAACCGATGCGGAAGGTCAGGGCGCCTATGCCTACCTATCACCGGCAACGATGAAGGCCATCCGAGATTGGAAGAAAGATGGCGATATTCGCGAAGGCCCCCTGTTCCGCCGCGTGGAATGTCACGCAGATGGTTCCGTACGGTGCGTGGGCAATGCTGCGCTCCATCCCAATTCGATTACGCTGATCTATCGGCGCCTCATTCGCGATGCATATGCCAAGGGTCTGTTGGGAGAGATAAGCGAAACACGCTTCGAGAAACTGCTGAAAGAGATCTCGTCCCATTCGATCAGGGTCGGCGTGGCGCAGGACAATTTTGCGGCAGGGGAGGGGTTGCCTGCAATCATGCAGGCCTATCGCTGGCGCGACCCGGCCACGGTCATGCGATATGGCGCAAGACTTGCCACACAAAGCGGCGCGGCGGCGCGACTTGCGAAGCGCTTTACCTCATAGGCAAGCTTACCTCTTGACTGCTTGAATTCGCGTACCGTTATTTAAGGTCAGACACAGCGGCGGCTTTGCGCCCTCCTTCCGGCTGTTCGGCCTTGTCGCCGACGATCCCGAAAGCCGCCATTAGTTCCGCCAGCGCTCAACTGGTTCAGACCCGAAATTGCGCTGACGGCCCAGCAGACGTGGCCACAATTACATTCGGAGTGCAGCAATCAGGGCGTCCCGAGCCATGGCCACGCGCGGGTGTCGCAGCGATGAGCGTGCCCACACAAGGTAGAATGCGTTGAGCGGCACCGTGATCGGCGCGGGTATCTCGATCAGCGTGCAGGCAGAGCGTTCGCTGCGGGTGAGATAGCCGGGCAGTACCGTCCAGCCGAGGCCCGCGCACAATCCGGATCGCAACACCCTCAGATCGGGCGCGGTCAAGGCGGGCTGGCGGGCCAGCTCGATCTGGTTTGCATGGAGCCAGGTTCGCAGCAGCGGCCGGTCGAGGTCGTAGGCGAGGTGGGCCGTCCGGTCGAGCCCGTCGGCAAGCGGCAATTCGGCAATCCGGCTCGCCACGGCGGGCGAGGCTATGGCGCGCAGGTGTTCCTCGCCCAGCGCATGGAAGGCCAACCGCGGATCTTCAGGTTGCGAGGCGGTGACAGCCAGATGCACCTTGTCTTCGAGGAGCATGGCATAAAGCGCCGCGCGCCCGCCGATATGCAGGCGCAGGTCCAGCCCTGCTTCCAGCAGCGGAGCCAGTCGAGGCGTGATCATTTCGCCCAGCAGGTCCGACGGCGCGGCGATGTGGACCGTGCCCGAGATGCGCGACGATCGGGCCCGCGCGCTGGCCAGTGCCGATTCCGCCGTGTCGAGGCTGCTTCCGATCGAAGC
>Ga0114900_1000492_pt1 | contig 30006 bp, 21 predicted proteins | sample MalvireepMed_231_FD_89685 | JGI IMG/M metagenome (GOLD analysis project Ga0114900, IMG submission 89685) | Marine viral communities from the Global Malaspina Expedition - Malaspina viral metaG DeepMed_231 | ecosystem: Environmental > Aquatic > Marine > Oceanic | place: Mediterranean Sea...
AAAGCACTGGTGAGTAACTTCAACGACCCAGCGGTGGGATACGTAACCGGAAAAATGGTCTACGTGAACCCGGAGGGCGCCCTGATTGGCGACGGCTGCAGTGCTTACATGAAGTATGAGAACTGGCTCAGGGCACAGGAGACTCTTGTGGGCTCTGTGGTGGGCGTTGACGGTGGCATTGACGCCATGCGTAAAGAACTGCATTCCGAGCTGAATGCCGATCAGTTGCCGGACTTCGTTCAGCCACTCAAAGTGGTTGAGCAGGGGTACCGCGTTGTTTATGAACCTGGGGCGCTGCTCAAGGAAGAAGCGTTAAGCGATGGGGGCAGTGAATTCAGCATGCGGGTGCGGGTAAGCCTGCGTGCACTGTGGGCGCTCAAAGACATGAAACAGCTCATGAGCCCGGCCAACGATCCAGTGTTTGCCTGGCAGCTTATCTCCCACAAGCTGCTGCGCTACGCGGCCTTTGCACCCATGATAACCCTTGCGATTGCTGCCCTTTACCTGGCGCCGGTGAAAGGGTTGTATGCGTTAGCCGCGATAGGGTACGGCCTGTTTCTCTATTTCGCGTGGGCGGGCTATCAAAAAGAGAGCCGGGGGCAATCGCTTTCTACCATTTATGCCCTGCCTTACTACTTCGTGTTGTTAAACCTTGCGTCCTTTAAGGCATTTGTCGCCTTCGCCAAGGGCGAGAAGAAGGTTGTCTGGAATCCAAGGAAGGGGTGACGCTTGAGAGTGATACATTTCACAGCTAGCAACGGACTATTTGGTGCCGAAAGAGCAATCATTGAACTGGCGGTTGCCCAAGCAAAAGCGGGACAAGAAGTATCTGTAGTTAGCCTTAATGTCGGCACTGGCTCATCGGTTTTCGAGAAAGAATTAGGTCACTATGATGTAGACTATATTTCTCTTCCTTTTAGAAAGCGTATAAGTATCCGGCAGTTGTCCATGATATCTAAGGTCTTGAATGATATTGATCCTGATCTAGTTCACTGTCATAACTATAAGTCAAATATTTATGTATCATTGTCTTTAATAAATAATAGGAAAATAAAAAAAATTGCAACGCTTCATGGATATCTTTTGCCGAAACTATTTAGTTATCTCAGGTTATACTACTTTATAGATCGAACCCTTTTGATGAATTTCGATAGAATTGTTTTGGTTTCCGATAAAATAAAAGATAGGCTGCCTCCACGGATCATGAGATCTAAAAAGGTCTACACCATATATAATGGAATTTCTACTGAAGATTTTAAATCTAGAGTATCCTCAAAGAATGTTATCAATACTTCAGAAAAAGAGAATCTTAAATTTATATGCGTTGGCAGATTGTCCCCGGAGAAAAATTATTCTGAGGCAATTTATCTTTTTAGCATGATAGAAAAAGAAATTTCCAAAAGTGAATTGTTGATGGTGGGAGACGGACCGGAAAGAGAGCGATTAGAAGCACTGGCAAATGATTTAGGCCTAGGTTCAAAAGTTTTCTTTACAGGTTACGTTAGTGATGCCACGACACTGATTCAGCAAAGCGACTGCTTGTTAATAACCTCTTTGTCGGAAGGGCTGCCAATGACGTTACTCGAAGCTATGAACAGCTTTACCTTCGTCGCATACAGGGACGTTGGAGAAATCGATCATGTTCTAATGAAGGGCGAGCTCGGCTATAGATTAGAAAAAAATTTGCAAGTTTGCGCAAAGGATATTTCTACTATTCTTTTGGACTCGACTAACCTTATGTCTATAAAAGCTAAAGCAAAAAAAAGGTTAGATGCGCAGTTTAGCGCTGAAGTAATGGAGAAAGCTTACCGAGAATTATATGAGTCCTTGTCGTCATGAATAAGGATCAGAAGAGGGTTTGGATAACTTGGGAAAACCAGAGACGAAATCGAAGCCTCAGCGCAAAGAGTGGCTTCATCCTGCACGAGCTGATAAGCAACCGAAGTAGATTGCCACGTTACGCTTTGCTTTCTTTCAAAACACTCTCTGTTATTAGATCTACTAGACCAAGCGTGGTGATATGCCAAAACCCCTCAGTAGTTTTAGTTGTCGTATGTGCGCTTCTGAAGAATGTTTTTAGATATAAACTAATTGTGGATTGCCATAATTCTGGGCTTTACCCAAAGGAAGGTAAGTATACCATTTTGAATAAAGTAGCGGTGTTTGTTAACTCGCTTGCGGATGCTGTTATTGTTTCTAACGAACGTCTGAAAAAAGACTTTTGCCGTACGCTTAAAAAGATATTGGTCATACCGGATCCACTTCCTAGCCTTGAGCACTTTTACGATAAAAATCCTAGAACCTCCTCCTCTGACAGGCCTTGGAGATCAGATTCTCGAATAAAATTTTTATATGTTTGTAGCTGGGCTGAAGATGAACCTTTTGAAGAGGTTTTAAACGCATTTTGTGATATTTCGGAATTAAATGTTTCATGTTATGTGACTGGAAATTTTAAGAGAAATATTACGAAAAATCCAAATAATGAAAAAATTATATATACCGGATTTCTTTCTGATACAGATTATCATGATTTGATAATCAGTTGTGACGCCATGATCGTTTTAACGAAGAGAAACGATTGCCTGACTTGCGGGGCTTATGAGGCGCTCGCGGAATGTAAGCCAGGAATTCTTTCAGACACAGCAATCATTAGGAATACGTTCGGTAAAGGTTTTCTTTATAGCCAACCATTTAAAGAAGATATTTTAAAGAATGTTTTGTTATTGGCTGAGAATGTAAGCATTTTCTATCCTAAAATTATGGAAAGAAAAACTGAATACGAAGTCAGTTTTCACAAGAATATGATGGAGCTTGAAAAAACCGCTTCCAGTTGAGGTTTAAATGTCATGCGTAGAATAGATTTTTTCCAAAAAAGCTTGGTCTTCGTTCTATCGACGTTTCTGTCGGTAAGCGTGAACTCGTCGCCAGTCATTGATGATGTAGAAGGAGAAATTACCCCAGATGGAAAGATTTTGATAACGGGAAGCTCTTTTGGAAAGAAGAGCCAGAGTCGACCTTTATTCTATTGGTCTGCTAATGGTGGGTTGAGAGCGAACCTCGAGCTAGGTCGCCAGTCTTGGTCGGGAGATTCGTTTAATGGAGCGCTTTCAAAAGAAGTTGTTCATCCGTCGTCGAAAGCAAGCGTAGTCTGGGATCATGGAATGTCATCGGGAAAATCTCTTGAGTGGGTAGATTACGATAGTTCACGAGTATACGTGTTTAGAAAAAAGTATGCTGACTTCGATACAACACGAGATGTGGCGATAAGGGCGAGATTCAATAACTTGAAAGGTCAATTTAGAGTTGGTCAGATAGTTAAAGGTCAGAAGTCGGGAGCTACTGGGGTAGTTCAGGAGATTGATTTGAACGCCGATGGTATTAGCGGGTCAATTTTCTTTAATAATGAGATTGGAAGTATTAATGAGCTAAAGAGCCTAGACTTTGCTTTTGGTGAAGAAATGGTTTCTGAAACTGCGACCGCTATAAATAGTGAAGGGACAGACCAATATCCAACAGGTACCTATAGAACGTTTAATTTCAAGACCATAAGGTTTTGGGCAGAAACAAGTAGAAACAATGTATATGTTGGTCCAGGTTATAATGATACGTACGAAATGAAAATGACCGCCGAGTTCACAGACGGATCGGTATGGCCAAATGATTGGCAAGTTGTTAAAAATATGACTCCCCGGCAATGGCAAACGGAAGAATTCATACTCGATTCAGGATCGATTGATGCGAATGACGCGAGACTTATCGTTCGAACCGACGGCATAGAAAACATTGACAGACGTTTCAAAGCCCGCACTTCTGACCGTCCTGGTCGATATGATCAAATTGCGCAAAGTCAAGTGTCTAATGGAGCTCAGCCTGGATCCAATATCTATTATGACATGCTGTATGTTGATGATTCGTGGCATAGAGCTTTTGTTTGCGATTCTCAGAAATTTGATGAATGTCGAAACATTGATATCTTGATCCCAGTTGAGTGGGAGGATAACAGAATTTCGGCTCGTTTTAGGGAGTCCGACCTCTTTCCTGGCCAGCTTTATTTATATATCTCAGATGGTAATAACATTGTTAATGAGGTTGGCTATGCTCTTCCTTTAGCCGCCAGCCCCTCTAAGGTTGAATTGAAGGTAGAGTAATATTTTAAATGAGCATTCAAAGTAAATTAGTCCGATATATTTTTGATAGGGGCGGTGATTATGTCGCAAAATTATTAACACATAATTATCCAAGAGTTCTTATGTACCATCGATTTTCGGATGATGATGGTGACGCGGATAGGCTATCAGGTTCCTGTTTTTTGGAGCAAATCAATTATTTAACTGAAAGTTTCGAATTGGTTAGTATTGATGAAGTGACAGCGAATTTGAGGCAACGACCGAAAAAACCACGTGTATGCATTACCGTTGATGATGGCTACAAGGATTTTTATGACGTTGCTTACCCTATATTGAAAAAATATAAAATACCTGCAACTTTTTACATAACAACAGATTTTATCGATGGAAAGACCTGGTTTTGGTATGATCGCATTCGTTGGTGTTTGGAGCAATGTAGTTTAGATGACGGAAGGGAACTAATCATTAAACACTTTCGGGATAACTATGCCCAGTTTTCCTCCACGGATGAGATTTGGGCGTATATCATCTCTAATATGTTGAGCCTTGATCCTATTTCTATCGAATATAAGATTTCTTGTTTTTGTGAAACTCTAGGTCTAGATATACCCAAGTATGCACCTGATAGATATAAAGCGGTTTCTTGGAGCCAAGTTAAAGAAATGTCTTCAAATGGTATAACCATTGGTGCACACACTCTCTCTCACTACAGTCTAGGCCCAATGGGGCACGAGGAAGTGGTTTCTCAGATAAAAGGCTCCAAGGACCGAATTGAGGAAATGCTGGGAGTTGAAGTTAGACATTTTTGCTTCCCGAACGGTCAACCTTCTGACATTCCGATCGATTACTGTTCGATTTTTCAAGACCTTGGCTTTCATAGTTCGGTTGTTGCGTTTTATGATCGGAAAGGAGTTCAGGATCAATTTGCGATTCGTCGTCATGGCGTTGGATCTGACTTCTACGCATTTAAAAAGACTGCTTGTGGAGTTGATAGAGTTGGGGCAGTGTTGTTGAACAGGGATAGCAAATTTAGTTGGAGTGATTTGTGACAGACTCTGTCAAGTTATTAGGTGTGATGCAAGGCTTGGCGTTTCAAGAAAGGAAGGGCTCTGCTTTTTATTGCCTTTTCAATGAACTTATGGCATCTGGTTGCATGAATGAAGTGGCCGGTTTTGAGATTCCTACAGTTCTTCGGAAGGCATTTTTGCTCTCAAACTTTTCGTTAAGCAAAGAACTCTGGAAGGTTAAGGATCAATTAGATGTTAATAGGTATGGTTTAGCAAGTTGGTTCGCTAGAAAGGCTGTTTCAGAATCGAGGTCTGATTTTAATTCGATTCTTCAGATCGGGTCTGATTATAGACTTGGAAGGTCTATAAAGTCACCTTTTTCTGACGTTCCGATTTTTTCGTTTCATGATAATAATTTTTCAAGTTTTTTTAGATCATTATCTCCAGGTTTAGTTTCTAATAAGAGAAAAGTTAACGCTTATAATTTTGAAAAGGCTGTTTATGGAGAGCTTTGTTCAATATTTACTATGAGCAATACTCTAAGAGATTCATTTGTTAAAGATTTTGGTTTGCCTGAGGATAAAGTTATATATGCGGGATTTGGTTCCCCATTTGTAGCCCAAGATGTTAGCGATAAAGACTATTCCACAAAGAATATACTATTTGTAGCGAGTCACTCTTTCGAGTCAAAAGGTGGAAAAGATCTGTTAGGCGCATTTAGAATAGTAAGGAGAGCTAACCCCAACGTTACACTTACCTTAGTAGGGAGAGATTGGGGTATTGATGAGCCGGGGGTCAAGTGTATTGGTTTTTTAGATAAAAGGAAAGATGAAGATCTTCGTAAGTATCGTGAATGTTTTGGGTTAGCCTCTTTGTTTGTATTACCGTCGCACAGAGAGGCGTTTGGGGAAGTATTTATAGAAGCAATGTCATTTGGTTTGCCCTGTATCGGCTCTAATGCAGGTGTGATGCCCGAATTAATCGAGGGAAACAATGCAGGGTTTGTTGTAAATCCTGGAGACCAAGATGAACTTGCCGAAGTAATTCTTGATTTAATTAATTCTGAAAATGATCTTCGTACTTTAGGTTATAATGGACTAAATGCTGTTGATTCAGAATATCAGTGGTCAACAGTTACCTCTAGAATAAGTTCTCAGGTTAGAAAATTCATTTAGGTCATCTATTTTGGTGTAATTGATGTCTGAAAAGTCAGTGGTATCTGTGATTATCCCGTCTTATAATCGGGTTAGATATATCGAAGAAGCAATCTCTTCGATAGAGAATCAGAGCTATCAAGATTATGAGATTATAGTCGTGGATGACGGCTCTACCGATGGAAGTTTAGCATTATTGGAAGATTTTAGTAAAAAAGGTCGAATTAAATTATACACACACGTTAACTATCAGAATCGAGGGCAATCCTCGTCAATTAACCTTGGCTTAGAGCATGCTGTTGGTGAATTTATCGCTATTTTAGATAGCGATGACTATTTTTCACCTGACAAACTTGCTCGGCAGGTTGCTTTTCTTGAAAAAAGCCAAGAAATCGGTCTGGTTTATGGTCAAGGCAATGCCGTCGATGCGAATGGTGGCTTTCTGTATACGGTTCCTGACGACAGGCATACTGAATTCAGCGACCCGAACAACCTTCTACTTGATTGTTATATGGCACTACCAGGTGGTTCCTTGATCAGGCGTTCTGTATTCGACAGAGTAGGGGTGTTCGAAGAGTCTTTTAGAGCTGGTCAAGATCATGACATGGCGTTACGAATCATGGAAGAGTTTAAGGTGGCCTTTCTTCCTGGAGTTGCTTTTTTTTACCGCAAGCATGGGGAGTCAATCAGTGCAAATGGATTAGAAACTCGTTGGCGTACCGGTATGGAAATCCTTGAGCGCGCAAAGAAACGTTACCCCTATAGAAACCGCACGATACGTAAACGTAAGGCGGTGATAAACTACAGACTTGGCCAAGTATATTGGAAGTGTGGTCAAAAGCGGCGTTCGATAGGCTATCTCATCGCTTCGGGATTCCTTGACCCTATCAGGGCAGGCAGAGTGTTGCTTGGTTCCAAAAGCTAAGAACAGTTTTTACAGGGTCAAAGGATATGCCCGTACCTATTCTGTACGTCATCGACAGTTTTAAGAATCCACACGCCGGCACCGAGGGGCAGCTCTATCAGTTGGTTGAAGGGATTGATAGAAAAAGGTTTTCTCCTCACCTTTTAGTCTTTCAGGAGTCCGCCTACCTGAAAGAAAACGGGTTTCCCTGTAGCTACACGGTTTTGGGACGCTCGGGCCTCACTAATCCCGCGGCTTGGTTAGCGCTCTGGAAAGAAGCAAAGCGGTTTCGGAAAAGCGGTGGAAAAATCGTTCATGCGTTTTTTATTGATCCGTCTATCATGTGCCCGATTGTATTTAGACCGTTTGGTGTTCATACGGTTATATCGCGCAGGGATATGGGCTATTGGTACACGAAAAAATACCTTTTCCTGTTACGGTGTTCTCGGCGTGCCGTATCGTCGGTAATTGCGAACAGCCAAGCCGTGAAGGATGTGGTGTCCAGAAATGAAAGAATTCCTAAAGACGGAATAGATGTGATTTATAATGGCTATGAGGAAAGGGTTGGAGACGCGTCGATTCCTGATGAAGTCCTTTTCTTGCGTAATCAGTATCCTGATGCTGTTTTTGGTGTCATCGTAGCGAATATTCGTCCACTGAAGCGAATCTCTGATGCGATAGTTTCTCTGGCGGTGGTAGTCCAGAAAGGAGGCAATCTTCATTTGGGTGTGATAGGTGATGGCGACCATAATGAGCTGAGCCAACAGGCTGAAGCTTTGGGTGTGCGAGAGCGGGTCCATTTTTTGGGGCGTCGTTCAGATGTTGCTGATTGCCTACCGGCTTTCGACATAGGAATACTCTGTTCTGAGTCCGAGGGCTTTTCCAATTCTATTGTTGAGTACATGCGTTCAGGTTTGCCAGTGGTTTGTAGTTCAGTCGGTGGGAACCCTGAGGCAGTAGAGCATGGTGTATCCGGATATCTCTATAATTGCGGAGACACCAACGAGTTGGCCGATAGTCTTATGAAGCTAGTTCTTGATGAAAACTTGAGGCATAAGATTGGCGCAGCAGCTTTGGCATCATCCGGGGCTCGATTTAGCAAAAGAGTGATGGTGGAAGAGCACCTGGATTTTTATAATGAGCTCCTCTCATGACCTCAAGGATTAACAGTTCTACAAGGCTCCTTTCGGATAAATTCTCAAAGTCATTGGTCAGTGACTTTACCTTCTATTTTTTTATTTATTTTGTCATTGATTTTTTTATTAGGTTCTCTGCGCGTTTTCCTGCCTATGCGGTTATTCGGCCGACATTGATTGCGGTTTTGGTGCTATTGGTTTTTCTGTTTTTTCAAAAAGATAAATTTAAAGATAGGATTGGCGATCCCATTTTTAAGGCCTTTTTTATTTTAGTTTCCTACATAATATTTTCAATTCCGTTTGTAGAATGGCCCGGAAGTGTTGTTAAGGTAAATCTCGATACCTTTCTGAAGGCCTCAGTTTTTCTTTTTTTTGTTGCGTTGTTTGTTGATACGGAAAGACGTCTTAGGGTTTTTTTAATCGTTTTTGTTGGGTGTCAGATTTTTAGGGTTCTGGAACCTCTATATCTCAATATTACAAGCGGCTACTGGGGTAGCTCTACCTATTTGAGTTCCAAAGAGTTCGCAAATAGACTCGCAGGCGCGCCGGCTGATGTCATTAACCCTAATGAATTGGGTTTTGTTATAGCAACTGCCGTCCCATTTCTTCATTACTTGCTTTGGCCGCTCGGCTGGAAATCAAAATCACTCTATTTGTTGTTAATGCCGATGCTGCTTTACGCCCTCATATTGACAATGTCCCGTGGTGGATTTATCGCGCTTCTTGTAGTTGCTTTCTTTGTTTTCAAGGAGTCAAAAAAGAAATTTCGATTAATAGCCGTCGGGGTCTTGGCAGCGATTCTTGCTTTTTCAGTAATGACGCCTGTTCAAAAGGAGCGATACTTATCACTGATTGATCGGGATGCCGAGGGTGGTGCGTCAGCAGAAGGTCGGATTAGAGGTATGGTTAATGAGTTCAAGTTGGGAATGACTAGACCTGTCTTTGGGCACGGTCTGGGCACAACACCTGAGGCGAAAGTTCATAAGTTGGGCGCTCGTCAGGCTAGCCATAACCTTTATGCGGAAGTGCTGATAGAGCTAGGGGTGGTCGGATTTCTGATTTTCATGGCCTTTCTTTTGAAAATCATAAAAAAGCTTTTTTTTGTAAGATCCAGTTTTTCAAAGCTTAATTTGAATAGTCTTGATTTTTATGCGCGATTAAATAAGGCGCTAATAGCGTTATTTTGGATGTATGCGGTTTATAGTATTAATTATTGGGGCTTGTCTCAATACTATTGGTATTTGTTTGCCGGTCTGGTTATAGCATTTTCTAATTTGGCGTTGAAGAATGTTTCAGGTAAATCTTATGATAGTTCTTCGGTCGAGTCTTGCCATTATGATTCTAAGTTCAGGTTAGCAAATAAAATCAGAGATAGAAGTTATTAATTTTCTGATAAAGGTTTAAATATGGATGTTTTGATGACTGCTTTGCAGCCTGGTGGAGGTATAAAAACCTTTTTCAGGTATATATATGGACAAGATTGTTATAAGGACTGTCTGTTTACCTTGTTTTCACCGGATCATGGTTTGTCTAATTATTTAGATAAGTCCTTGGGCAAAAATAGGATCAGGTTGATTGAGTCGCCTGAAGAACCATTATCTTTCGTTAAAGAGTTGAGAGCGCTCCTTAAAAAAATGTCTTCTGATTTAGTTCACTCCCATGGTTTCGGAGCAGGGTTGCTTACAGAAGTTTCCAGGACAGGGCTAAATCGAAGACATTTGATGACAGCTCATGACGTGTTTTTGGATTCGCAGTTCGGCGGGGGCGTGGGCTCAGCAAAGAAGTTTGTCATGGCTCGATTGTTCCAGAGAATTGATGCAATCCATACCGTTACGGCGGATGCTACAGAAAACTTTCGGACATTCTTCCCGAATGTGCCCGCTAAGCAGCTTTATCCAATCTTACACGGCGTGGATACCGATTATTTCGCCAACGAGCCCTCTTCGGATCTTAGAGCGCAGTTGGGGGAGGGTCAGGATACGCGTCTTGTCGGCTTCTTTGGTCGATTTATGGGGCAAAAGGGCTTCCGTACATTGGTAGATGCAATTGCTGAGCTCAAGTCGGCGGAGTTCATGCCTTTACCGAAGGTCGTTACTTTTGGTTGGGGCGGGTACATACGTGAAGACTATCAATACATAGAAGAAAAAGGGCTTTCGGAACAGTTCATCCAAATGCCTGGTACTGACAATATGCCTTCCATGATTAAGGCGGTAGATATGGTCGTGATGCCGTCTCGCTGGGAGGCCTGTGGGTTATTGGCGATGGAGGTCCTGTCTGCCGGTATTCCGCTTCTGTCCTCTAACTGCATTGGGTTGCGCGAGGTAGTCGCAGGGAGTCCTGCCAGGACATTCCCGCCGGGAGATCATGTGAGGTTGGCAGATCTTATTAGGAAGGAGGCTGAACAAAGCAACAAGCAAGAGTTTGCCGACTACCAGTCCATCGCAGTGAGACGATTTGGCATAGCTAGACCAGCCCAGGAACTGCGTGCCCTTTATGATCAACTGGTAGGGTCATAGATCAATGATTCGTACCCTGCTTGTTAATACCGGATCGAACGTTCTTGTAATGTTTGTAAAGCTGATTATAACGTTCGTGATGACACCGGTTTTCGTTCATAACCTGGGGAAATACGACTACGGGCTTTGGGAGATGATTGGTGCCGTAATTGGCTATATGGGCATCTTGGACCTGGGGCTTCGTCCCGCAATTAGCCGATTCGCTGCGAGGCATCTTGCAGAGGAAGATGAGACGGCACTCCAGTCGGTTTATATGTCGGCTCTTGTATTCATGGCGATTGTGGGAGTTCTATTATTTGTATTCTTTTTCTGCTGGGGCGTCTGGTTTTCAGGCGGTATAGCCCCAAACGGTGAGCCCCACCAAAAATACACGCTGTTCCTTGTTATTATTGGTGCCTATTTGTTGATCTCATTTCCTGGTTATGTTGCTGAAAGCTATCTGGAAGGGTTTCAGAAATATTACCTAAAGAACAACATAACTATTATAAACTCCGTTTTTGGTTCTGTTCTTTTATACTATTTTATAACTCCGGAAAATGGACTGGTGCTTCTCGCGACCATTAATGCGGTTGGTTTGACGATTAAATACGTTTTATTTATGTGGATACTTTCACGACCGGCTTATGGCGCTATTCGAGCTCAGATGGGGACATTCTCGTTTAGCCGGTTGCGAGAACTGATTGTGTTCGGGTTCAAGTCGTTCATTCAGGGAATTGCCACCCGAGTGGAGAACGCCACGGATGTCTTGGTTATCGGGATGATAATGGGGCCTGCTATGGTGCCTTTTTACAGCATTCCAGCCAATTTGACTCAGCACATACGTGGCCTTGGATGGACTCTAACTCATGCCTTCATGCCTCTGTTCAGTGGCTTGAGTGCAAAGGCAGAAAACGAGACCATTCGAACGGTTTTTCTCATCTCTTCCCGGTACGTTGTCAGCATTCTATTTGCTATGGGGACCGGCGCTTTATTGCTTGGTGCGCCATTTATCTCGATCTGGTTGGGCCCTGAATTTGGTGAAAAGGCCAAGTGGCTCATCCTGTTTCTGGTCTTTTTTACGATATTGCCGTTCATAAATCCTTTTGCCAGCCGTTACCTCACGGCTATTAATAAGCATGGAATTTTTGCTCGCCTTACGCCATTGGCAGCATTGCTTAATATCGGGCTAAGCCTTGTGCTGGTCCATCCATTTGGACTTGAGGGAGTTGCCTTTGCCTCCGTCGTCCCGGGGCTGATTTTTGTGCCGCTGTATCTTCGGTACACCTGTCGGCACCTGGATTTGCCGGTTAGGCAATATCTCCGGGCGTCTGTGCTGCCGGCGTTTGTACCGGCCGGTTTGATGGCTTTGATTATCCTGGGACTTGGCGAATATCTGGTGTACGACTCGTATGGTCATATTTTGCTAGGCGCTATATTGGGAAGTGTGGGTTGGTTAGCGGCCTTTTGGTTGCTGGTGTTGAATCGGGAAGAGCGAGACTACGTGGGCGCTCGATTGACTCGCATTGCAGGAAGGAACTAATCCATGTGCGGTTTTGCAGGATTCGTAAACAGGGATGTGGGTCGAGGGCCCGAAACGACGCTGGAACGTATGGGTGAGGCTATCATTCACCGGGGCCCAGACGACGCCGGAGTTTGGTTTAGGGCCGAGCTTGGTGTTGGTCTGGTGCACAGGCGGCTGGCCATTCAGGATCTGTCACCGGCTGGTGCGCAGCCGATGGCGTCAGCGAGCGGGCGCTTTGTTATTGCCTTCAATGGGGAAATCTATAACTTTCGGCAGCTGCGAGCAGAGCTTGAAAAGGAGGGATGCACCTTTCGGGGCCACTCAGACACGGAAGTGATGCTCCACGCAATTGAGCGTTGGGGGTTGGAAGAGAGCCTACCGAAGTTTTCGGGAATGTTTGCTTTTGCCCTGGTGGATCTGAAAAGCCGGGATCTGATTCTGGCCCGAGACCGAATGGGTGAAAAGCCACTGTATTATGGATGGCAAGGCAACACTCTGTTGTTTGGTTCGGAGCTCAAGGCGCTTCGGGCACATCCTGCATGGCAAGGGGGTGTAGAGCCTGGGGCGCTGGCGCTGTTGCTCCGGCACAACGTGATACCAGCACCGATCAGTATTCACAAAGGGATTTTAAAACTACCGCCTGCCTCGCTGGTTCGTTTTCCTCTTGATGGATCCTCACCGGGTATGTTACCGGAACCGCAACGCTACTGGTGTCTTGAGGATTGCTTTACAGAGAGCCGGGCGCCGGAAAGCTTTGAGGCTGCCAGTGACCAGTTGGAGGCTTTACTCGGGAACGTGATCGAAGACCAGATGGTATCGGACGTTCCTTTAGGTGCTTTTCTCTCCGGTGGTATCGACTCTTCCACCGTGGTTGCACTTATGCAAGCCCGTGCAAGCCAGAACGTGAGAACGTTCAGTATTGGCTTTGATGAGCCGGGCTTCAATGAGGCAGAGCATGCTGCAGAGGTTGCCCGTCATCTGGGAACCGAACACACGGAGTTGTACGTAACTCCCGAGGATGCGCTTAACCTCGTGCCGCGGTTGCCAGATCTATACGACGAGCCTTTCGCGGATTCCTCGCAGCTGCCTACTTTTCTTGTCAGCGAGATGACCCGAAAACATGTCACGGTGGCGCTGTCTGGCGACGGCGGCGATGAGCTTTTTTGCGGTTACTCCCGATATCCGTCGGTTCATAAACGTTGGCAGGTGCGAAACGGTGTTGGCGGTGCTGCCCGACGTTTGCTCACTCGTTTGCCAGAGGGCCCAACTGCGCATGTCATTCGGTCACTAATACCTTCGCAGCGTGGGCGCTCGGCTCTGGCGATTCGCCATCGACTGAAAGCGGAGCGAGCGTTGGCCTCGGCTGCCAGTCTCTCGGAATTCTACCGCCAATCGGTGTCTTTCTGGACCGAGCCAGAATGTTTCCTGAGCAATGTTAATGAGCCGCTCTACGGTTTGAGCGGGAATCTTCCGAATGTCATTCCTCAAGACAGCCTTAAAACTCTCATGTGGCGCGATCTGAATTGGTACCTGCCAGATGACATTCTGGTTAAGGTGGATAGGGCGGCCATGGCTTGCAGCCTTGAGACCCGGATACCGATGTTGGATCCCAGCGTGGTTGCCTTCGCGCTATCTTTGCCGTTGAGCTATAACCTGAAAGGCGGCATTGGCAAACAGGTACTGCGAAGTGTGCTCTACCGACATGTGCCTCAGTCGATGGTTGACAGGCCGAAACAGGGTTTTGCAGTGCCGGTGGGACAATGGCTTAGAGGTCCATTACGTCCTTGGGCCGAGTCATTGTTGCAGCCCTCGGTGTTCGATAAGCAGGATTACCTTGATCGTTTGGTCGTTCATGCCTATTGGCAAGAACATCTTAAAGGACGGGAAGATTATTCCGCAGAATTATGGGGCATTCTGATGTTTCTTGCCTGGCTGGAGCGTACCGGTGGTTGACATTAAACCCTACGAAGAGCACCGACACAGGGAGCAGGTACTCAATCTTTTCTCTGATGTAGCGTTCAAGCGTGATATCTGGGATTACCAGTTTCTGGATAATCCCGGGGCTCGGGCTCGGGGCTTTGCCCCCGTGGTGGCAGAAGAAGAAGGCTCCGTTGTCGGGTTCAATGCTGTGGTTCCCGTGTCCATATTGTGGGAGGGCAGGCCTACTTCTGCGATGTGGAGCTGCGATTTCAAGGTTAACCAAGGCCTGCGAGGAAAGGGCATTGGTAGGCTGATCAAGGTGGAGCTTGCGCAGCGTTCTCCCATTCTAATGTCGTTTGGTATCAGTCCTGTGGCCGCCATTGTTCTGGAACGGATGGGGTGGCAAGCCAATAACGAGGTGCATTTTCTCAGGCGAATTCGAGAGCCCCGTTCATTCCGCGACTGGGCATTGATGGTTTTTCAATTCGGGACAAAGTTGATAACCCGCAGAACACCTCCAATGGGGGATTCCATATCGGTAACAAAGCAGCTTCCGGCCAAAGATGAGATCGACGCGCTGTGGAATTCGATAGCAAAAGGCTACGACAAGGCAGTAGTGCGGAATTGGAGCTATCTGGATTGGCGATATCAGCAACATCCTTTTGCAAGTTATCAGTTTATAGAATTGAGAGGCCGAGGCCGCACTCTGAAAGCTCTCGGAGTGGTACGAGAGTATGGTAGACAGGTGCGCTTGGTGGATTACCTCGGGCCGGCCAAATCGAAGGGGATAAAAGCAGCGGTTATTGAAGCAATACTCAGTAATTGGCCTGGTGCGTCGTCTTATTCCGCAATGACATCTGATCTGGAATTAAAGCAAGTAATGAAAGCTGCCGGTTTCTATCAGGGGCGCGAGCAACCCAGGTTCTTTGTGTGGGCCTCCCCGGAAAGTGAGTCTGTAGCCGAGCCCCAGCAGTGCATACAAGGTTGGTTCATCATGGGGGGGGATTCCGATGGTGAATTACTGCAGTCTGCTCGAGAAAACTGGAACGAAAAAGGTACGAACAAGGAAGGCGGCGAATGTCGGTTGAAAACCCTTTAGTCACTATTATCACTCCGACATACAACCGTTCGGAATTCATCCTGGAAGCGGTTGAGAGTGTCATAAAACAGAGTTATCCGCACTTTGAGTTCCTCATCGTTGATGATGGCTCAACGGACAACACGGTCGAGTTGCTTCAGCCCTATCTCAAGGACGAGAGAGTACGTTTGTTCCAACAGGAAAACCGGGGGCAAAGTGTGGCCAGGAATGTTGCTCTTGCAGAGGCGGCTGGGGAGTTTATCTGTTTTCTGGATTCCGATAATTATTGGCCCCTGGATAAACTGGAAAACCAGATTCGTATTTTTGAAAAGCATCCGGAAGTGGATGTGCTCTACGGCGATAATGTGATTATCAATGAGCAAGGCAAGGAAATCAGCCGGAAAAACATGTCCCGCTATTCCGGCCGAATTGCAGCCAGAATGATTCAGGATAACTGCGTTGCGATGAATACGACCATGGCCAGGCGGCGCTGCTTCGATGAAATGGGTGGTATGAGTGGTAAGCGAAGAGTGGCAGATGACTATGACCTCTGGCTTCGGTTTTCTGCCCGGTATGAATTCCGATACGAACCGGAATACTGGGCTTGGTACCGGGTGATGGAGGATCAGATTTCTTCGGATAAAACCCAACGCTTTAAAGTTAACGAAGCCATTATTCACGATTTCCGGCGTGAGTATCCCGAGGCGCTGAGTACCAGGGATTTTGATAAAGGATTTGCTCATTTCTATATCCGGAAGGGCCGCTACCTCGGAGCAACTGGCGAGAAGGCCGCCGGTCTAAAGGAGATTGTGAAAGCACTCAAGTACGCGCCTGCGGAGTCGAATGTCTGGCGCGCACTCTTTGCGGTAGCGCTGAAATAACAACAATGCTGAACAAGACAGGGAAGTAAAGTGGTCATGTCTTTGAGTCCTTTGGTGTCAGTCATTACGCCAACATTCAACCGAGCGGATTATCTGCCATTCGCAGTTGAGAGTGTGCTTTCACAGTCATTCGATGATCTGGAGTTGATTGTCGTTGATGATGGCTCCACTGATGGTACAGCTGAGTTGATGAAGAAGTATTTCTCAGATCCTCGTGTGCGGTATCTGCATCAGAAGAACCAGGGCCAGAGCGTGGCCAGGAATCGGGGCATTGATGAAGCACGAGGTCAGTTCATCTGCTTTCTTGACTCTGATAATGCCTGGGTCAGAACCAAGTTAGAACGCACGCTCAAGGCTTTCGAGGCAAATCCTCAGGCAGATATAGCCTATGGCGATTATATGGTCATAGACGGGGAAGGGCAGGAACGTGGCGTTAACCGAATGAAGCGCTATTCCGGTCGCATAACCCCTCATTTGCTGCGAGACAATTTTGTCAGTATGAACACCACCATGACTCGAAGGCGCTGTTTTGACGAGATGGGTGGCTTCGATAATGCAGACCGGCTGGCAGAGGATTACGGGCTTTGGTTGCGATTCTCTACTCGTTATCGGTTTCTCTACATTCCAGAAATCCTGGGGTATTACCGGGTAATGGAGAACCAGATTTCCTCTGATAAAGACAGCCGCTTTCGAGCTAACGAGCAGATTGTCCACAGCTTTCTGCAAGCCTTTCCTGAGGCGGTCACCCCAAAAGAAGCCCGTAGGGGGTTAAGCTATTTCCAAATTCGGAAAGGTCGGTATGAGCTTTCGGTAGGCCGACGTGATCAGGCTTTTCAATGCCTTCTTCGCGCCCTTAGACAGGATCCTTTTTGGTCCGGGCCATGGAGGTTTGCCTTCAAAGTCGGGTTTGTTCCCGGTGCAGTGAGGCGCACATGAGCTATACCGTTCGCCGTCTATTTGAGAGGGATTTTTTCAACCTGCAGGATCAATGGGACGCTCTGCTCAACACAAGCAATGCAGACCCGTTATTTATGAGTTGGGCTTGGCAGGTGTCCTGGTGGGAAACCTGGGGCAATAAACTCGATTTAGAGCTATTGCTTCTTGCAGTATTCGACGGCGACGAAAACCTTGTAGGAATTGCGCCACTATACTTGAGCTCTGTCACCACACCGCTGGGATGGAAGGTTCGCAGGCTGCACGTGGTTGGCAATGCCTGGAAGCTTGGTCCCACGGTTCGGACAGAATACGTGGGCGTGATCGTTGAGCGCCGCCAACAGCAATCGGTGATGGATACGCTTTCTGATTATCTTGCGGGTCTTGATTGGGACGAAATCATTTTCGCTGATGCTTCAGCTCGGTCTATGAATATGGTTGAGACCAGTCTGTGTGACCGTCTGGATTTATCTCGCCTGGTCCGGAGTGAATCGGGCGGAGTAGTGATTCCGGTGCAGGGGGTGTTTGCCGATTGGTTGGCGCGCCTTGGCAAAAATACCCGATTGAAAGTCTATAACCGCCGTGACTGGTTTGAGAACTCGTTACAGGGGCGATATGAGGAATGTCATGATCCCCAGAGGTTTCTTGAGCAACTGAACCACTTTCATTGGGAGCGTTGGGGGAAACCGTGTTTTGACGAGAACGCTGTTCGCTTTCATCAAGCTATGCTCGCCCGTCTTTCTCGCAATCAGAGGCCCAGCTTGTCTGTGTTGACAGCCAGCGGAGAGGTGGTCTCTGTGCTTTATGATGTGCAAGCGGGTAACCGGGTATACAACCTTCAGGCGGGTTTTATGGAGAATTTGAACAGCAAGGTATCTTTGGGAACCCTACACCTGGGATATGCCATTGAGCGGGCGTTCCGGGACACTGAGGTTTTCAGTTACGATTTATTGGCCGGGGCGGGAAAGAACACCTTTTATAAAAGTCATTTCCGGGGCGAAGACGTGCTGTTTACAACCGTGGAGTATGTGCGTTCCCCGGTTCTGAAGTTGGCGTACAGTGCAAGAGGTTGCTTGCCTTCTCGCTTGGTATCTTCGATCAACCGTTTTTTTCGTCTTTAGTCAGGAGTTGTGATGACCGAGGAAAGGATGCCGTCTATGAATTTAATGAGTCGTCTATGGCCATTTCTTGCTTTGCTAGGTTTGCTGGCACTGGTTACGTTTCCCTCGATCGACGGTATTGTAAACCGATGGCTCAAGTTGGATGAATCATACTCCCACGGCATCCTGCTTGCGGCGGTGTCTGTGTATTTGACAGCACGTGCAGCAAAGGCTCATCCAGTCGTTCCCGGGTTTTATCCGTTATGGCTTTTACCGTTGCTGGCCTGCTATGGGGCGTATTGGGTAGGAGGCCTGATCCGGCTTCAGGCATTACAACACTTGTCACTGGTACCTATGCTACTGAGCGCTTGCGCCACGCTAATGGGGTGGCGACAGGTACGGTGGTTCCTTGTGCCGCTGGGTTTGCTGTTTCTGACCATTCCTGTGTGGGACTTCCTGGCCTGGACGCTACAGGTAATTACCGTTGCCGTTAATAAGGTCCTGTTGGGTTTTTTCGATATTGATTTTGAGGTGGAGGGTGTATTCGTTTACCTCATCGGTGTCGGAACCTTTGAGGTTGCTCATGGATGCTCTGGACTTCGGTATCTGCTGGTGGGGCAGGCGCTGGTTCTGATTTATGGCGAGTTATACCTGTCGAGGTTACGATCCCGCGTCACGTTATTCTGTTTGGGGGTGGCATTCGCTCTACTTGCCAACTGGATCCGGGTGTTCGTCATCATCTACATGGGGTATGAAACGAACATGCAGTCCGGCCTGATCGAGGATCATGAAAACTTTGGCTGGTGGGTGTTTGCGGGCACGCTTGTTCCCCTCTATTTTCTGGCTCGTCAGTTTGAGATACGGGACGACCAGGTTGTTGCCAGCCAGGACAACGACGAGAAGCAAGATCACGCTAAACCCGCAGGTAAAGCTACCGTTGCTGTAACGGTTGTCGCGCTGCTGGGGCTGGTTACCTGGATCGCTTTGCCGGACAAGCGAGGCAACATTGCTTCTGAACCCGAAGGGTACGCCATTGATTTAAGTGAAAGGTATTCACCGGTGTTCGGATCTGCACTGGCGGGGTGGCGCCCCAACGTTCTCAATCCAGACAAGGTGTATGCGCAGACCCTGTTTGACCGTTTGCAGGCCCGCGCAGGGCAAGGTTTGGGCACAACCTACTATCTGGGCGCTTTTACCTATGACTATCAAAGGCATCGTGCGGAACTCATCCAGTACAGTAACCGCCTTTATGACCGTGATTTCTGGATTCCGGAAGGCTTCTTTGATGTTGAAAACAGCCTGAATATCCCGGTGCAGGGAGTCACCCTGAAACATCGTGTTTCCGGACAACGTGTGCATCTGGGGTATAGCTACTTTGTTCAGGGGCAGTGGGAAACCGATCAGTGGCGCGCGAAGCTTGCTCAAGTGGGTGGGTTCTTCAGTGGCCGTGATGATGCCTCTTTACTCATCTCTGCAGTGGCGTGCGATGGCTGTGAGGTGGCTGCAACGCTTGCTGAGTTTATTGAGTCTACCTTTCCGGTGATTCTTGAGCAGATTGATCAAGAGGTGGTGCGACCGGATCCTTGAGCTGGCTCTCTAATCGGGAAAGAAACTGTTCGTGATTGGTTGAATACCATTCGATTGCCAGCCGGGACATGTGGGCCAGCGTGGCCGGTGGCTGGTCTATCGCAGCTTGAATACTCTGCTCCAGAGCTTGCTCTGAGACAAGGTAACGGGTGCCCAGGCGAAACGTCAGCTTTCTTTCCACGTGTGCCAGAAAGCCTCTGTCCTTCCCAACCAGCTCGTTCATGGGCGGTGCATCAGTTGTTATTGTAATACAGCCGTAAGCCATGGCCTCTGCCAGTACCTGGCCATAACCCTCCACCTCAGAAGGTAGTACCGCGAAACCGGCCTGGGCCCAGAGTGTGTTCAGTTCATTGTTCGTGAGGTTCTTCTCTACCCTGATATTGGCGGCGGGGCTGGTGTCCAGATGCTGGGAGGCAACGACCAGTTCTGGCCATTCGGGATGCCTCTGCCAACATGCCATAACACGTTGCGTGCCTTTGAACTGACTGTTGCCAGCTACATGTAAAGCCAAACCGTAGTCTTTCCTTTGTGAGCCGGTCTGAGCGCTAACTTCACCGCCGGTAAACCCGAGGTATTGGGTGTCTGCATGTAAGGCGGTAAAAATCGATACCGCGTGGTGTGTTTTGCAGAGTATACGGTTGGTAAAGCTGAGGTAGGGACCTCTCGATTCAATGAACCATTCCTGGTTAGGGATGAGCCAGTGGTGTCGGCCAGCAGCCAATTGAGATATCCAGATATTTTCGAGGTGAATGACGAGATCTGCCCGTTGACCCGTATGGAGCAGCCGGAGTAAAGCAACTTGAGTTCGATAGAAGAGTTTGCTGAGAAATCTGGGGCAAAGTCGTTCTAATGCTTTGAAACGATAGGCTGAAAGGCGGGAACGCCATACGGGAGTAGGGGGCAGTTGAACCTGCCTGGTCTGGTGCCCAAGCCGTTGCAGGGCTGCTTCCAGTATCCTGGCATCTTTCTGGAGCCCCCTGCCGCTATTGGCATAAACAATCAGTACATCCATGAACCTGACCCGGAATGAAAAAGCCCTGCGTTCGCAGGGCTTTTAAAGCGTAGCACAGAAGTCCATGTCAGGCTTTTTTACGGCCTTTCATTCGAACTGCAATGCCTGCGAGGCCGAGGCCGAGCAATGCCAGCGTGCCAGGCTCGGGAACCTTGGTAGCGCGAACTGCGATAACCATGTCGTCGTGGTTATCGTCGCCTACGTAACCGTCATCCAGGCTGATTACAAAGTAATCATCTTCAACGTAGAAGAGGTTGAAGTTTGTGCTGGAATTGGGCTTGGTAATGTCGTTGAACTGCCCGCCATTGTTCGCATCGTTGTTGATGGTAACACCGCTACCGTTGATGAACTTGAAGTTCAGCAGGGCGTCAAGGCCACCGTAGAATACAGCACTGTATTGGTCATCTACGGAACTATTGGTATCGAATACCAGCGTGTTACCCCAGTAGAACTGATTGTTGTCTGAAGCTTCCTTACCCAGGTAGGTGAAGGTCAGCTTGAACGGATCGGAGCTGGTGGATTTCAGGTTGTGGCCGAACAGTACGGTATCACCCACGTTGTACAGAGGTGCATCCGCTGTCCAGGTACCACCTACGCGAGTGGCGTAATCGTTGTCTCCCGGAACACTTTGCTCAGCTACAGCGCCAGGTGCGTTTGCATTGGCAACAGCATCGATATAGGCAGCCTGAGCTACTCCAGCAAAACCGACGGCTGCAGCCATTGCCAAGCCTTGAGTCAATTTTTTCATTTGAGTCACTCCTCCAGTGAGTGGTCTTTGCGTTACGTCATCCTCTAATAAGCAGGCTTCGTGCCATATTTTAAGTCATTGAATATTAATGAACTTTTCTGGTCGCTGCTGTTTGGTTGTAAAATAACTCGACAACTAAAATGCTCACTTAGTTAACCTGATGCTCTACCGGATCAGACGGTTCACTACTCAATCCATTGATATCGATTACCTGAATCGTAAAGTACCAGGTGCCGGGCGCCAGGCCGGTAACAGTGGTTGAGGTTGTGCCTGCCGGCACCTCCAGGGTTTGAGGCAGGTTTGCAGCATCCTGTCCGTAGTTGATCCGGTAACGGTCAATTTCGCTGAGAGAAATGCTGCTGCCGTCTACCCTGGTGCCCGGAGGCGTCCACGACAGTGTCACACTGCCGCTGGCATCGCCGGTATCACCGGGCTGGCTGGTGACCGGTGATTCTGGCTCCGATACGGTTTCGAGCGTGTACGGGTGCAGGCCCGATTGATAAGCCTCAAGAACCGTCACGCCGCTATCGTTAAGCACCCGGCTGGCTGATGGTTGCATCAGGGGGAGTCCGTAGCGAAGTTTGTAAAGATCGTCGATGCCGTCGTTCAAGGTGCTTTCGGCGAACTCGCTGTCCAATGCCAGATGCTGGACGGTGTTGGTCGTGGATATGGCATCTCCAGTGGCGGCGTCGGTAATCGCCAGTTGTGCTGTGGCACCCCAGCCGAACTCAAAGTACTCCATGGTGATGGCAACGGGGGTCCCCGCTTCGAGACTCGCTGTGGCGTTGTAGCTGGTGGGGGATTGGTTCTTCCACTGATCAATGACGGTAGACCCGTTGAGGAAAAGCCGAACACCATCATCCGTGGTGGTGGTGAAGGTGTAGTCCCGGGTTCCTTCATTGTGAGGGGGGGTAAACCATCCTTGCCAACGCACGCTGAACCGGTCTCTTGGAAGCTCCGCTGACGGGCTTCCACTATTCCAGTTGAAGTTGACGGTCGCATCCCGCTGACTGTAAACGAAGCTGTCAAACTCGGTGCCTGTGAAGTACTGGCCGACGAATCCGGTTGCATACACTTCCTGGGGGGCAGGGAAGTCGCTGGCATCGGTAGGATTGGTGCCCGCCTGGTACTCTTGCAGGATGGTGTAGCCATCACCGTCAAGATCTACATTGGCATCGCCCGGGTTGGTGGGGTCCGTGCCATAGGCGTATTCGTATCCATCCGGAATGCCGTCGTTGTCGGTATCTTCGGTTCCGGGATTGGTCCTGGCCCAGAACTCATCCATGGCGGTAAGCAGGTCGTTGTCGGTATCGGATTTTGCGTCGGCCGCATTGGATGGATCCAGCCCGTACACAATCTCCCAGTTGTCGTACAGATCATCACTATCCGCATCAAGTGGTGGGTACTGGCTGTTGAATGAGAGGCCCTGTTCAGCGTCAAAGTAGCCGATTCGGTAACCCAGATGGTAGGCATCTTCGGTTGTCATCTCGGGGGCCGAGTCAGGGGCTTTCTGGGCGTAGCTATGTAGCGCGCTGCCGCTGATCACTTGCTGAGAGATGCCGGGGCCGGACCAGGCGACGGTAAAGTGGTCGTCCCATCCACCTTCCTTGTGTCTGAATTCAAAGTAATATTTTTTGCCGGCCTCCAGATATTGTACGCCGGAGGTTTGTGAGGCGTAGCGGGTGAAATTATCGAGGGGCGTGGACATGGTGGAGGCGATCTGAACCGCACCGTCCGGGTTCTGGGAATCAGATAACCACAGTTGTGTCTGATCGTCGCCACTGATGTAAAAGGTGTATTCGCCCGTTTCGGGGGGCTCGATAAAGCCCCGGATCAGCGTGCCGTAATTATTGGCTCGGCTGGTGGCTTGGCGCAGCTGGGTGAGTTCAGTGATTTCATCGGGCGAATCCGGATACTTCTCTGCGTCCAGCATGCCCTGAACGTAGTTCCCTGAGATACCGTCAAAATACCAGACATCGACCTTTCCAGGCTCGCTCGTCTCAGGTAACGCGGCTGTCGGTGGCAAATCCTCAATATCCCTGAACTGCCAGTTCTGACAGCCGCTGAGCAGAACCACCATGGTGCCTACGCTCAACACTTTGATAGCAGCCATAACCCACCTTCCTTGCTATTGGAAACAATATGTAAAGTATTGTTGCAGTGGGTCAGGGCTGCCACCGGTGGCTAGGAACGTTTCGTTATGTCCTCTATTTGGTTATAGCGTGAGTAATGATTAGCCGTTGTTGCCTGAGCTGAACTTGTCCATGATCTGCTGGGCCGCATCGGTGCGCCCGGTGGCTCGATAAGCTTCGGCCAGATGCATTGCGATTTCCTGGGAATCCGGCGCCAGGGAATGGGCTCTTTCCAGTACCGCCAGGCTTTGCTCGTGTTCACCAGCCTCGAACAGGATCCAGCCGTAGGTATCTGCAATCGCCGCATTTCCGGGCACCAGTTCGTAGGCCCGTTTGGCCAGTGATGCCGCTTCGCTGTTGCCGGCCTCGTAATACAGCCAGGCGAGATTGTTCAGCGCCAGGGCGTTGTCCGGGGCCAGTTGCAGAACCTGCTGGTAGTGCTCAATGGCCGCATCCGTCTGGCCTGCTTGCTGGGTTTGAAGCGCCAGTGTAAGCAGAATTGACGAATTGTTCGGGAATTGTTTGTTGGCTTCCTGCAGTGCTTCTATCGAATTCTGAGATCGGCCGGCGTTAGAGAGTGCGCGAGCATGGGCGATGGCCAGTTCCGCCGTTTGTCGCTTGGCCAGCGCCAGTTGATAAAGCTCAGCAGCTTGCTGATGTTCGCCCTGGTTCTCGTAATAGCTGGCTTCTACCTGATAGGGCGCAGGGGAGTCCGGGTGATGCTGCTTGGCATCCTGCAGTGCACTGCGCGCGGCGGTTGCGTTGCCATTGCTGAATTCGATGGCAGCCACTTTTAGGGCGATGGCCTCGTTCTCTGGGAAGAGCGCTCGTCCGCGGCTCAGGATCTCCAGAGCGCGCTCGCTGTTGTCGCGCTGTGCCATTTGAGTGGCAATGCCTTCATACACCGCAGCGACCAGCGGTTCAGCCGGTGAGGGCTGGTCTTCGCGCTCTCTTTCCATCAACCGGGCGGTCAGTTCATCGGCTCGCAACGTATCGTTGTTGATCAGCGCGGATTCCAGAAGGATCAGCCGCAGTCCGTTTGCCTCAGGATGTTGCGTGCTGATTTCCTGCATCAGCCCGGTCAGTTGATCGCGCTTCATCACACCGGCAAGGGCCTGAATGGCGGGCAGGTTGTTCGGGTTGGTTTCGACCGCCTGGCGGTACCAGGTAATCGCCTGCTCTGTGTTCTGCTGTTCGCGGGCAAGGTTGCCCAGAGCTACCAGAGGAGCTGCTTCTTCCGGGTGTTGCTTGTGCGCCCGCTCAAAGTAGCTGGCCGCCTGTTGGGTGTTGTTCAGGCTGCTGGCCAGGTTTCCCCGGGCGATCAAAGCCGCCATGCTGTCCGGATTGGCTTTAAGCCAGGTATCCAGGGTGTCTGTTGCCGCCTGCGAATTGCCAGACAACGCCTGGGCCTGGGATGTCAGAATTGTGGCCTGCAGGGCCTCCGTGGCATCCGACGGAATCTGACTGGCCTGTTTGATGGCATTGGCGAAATCACGGGTTTGAGTGAGGTAAGCCGCATAGCGCAAACGCAGGTTGTGGTTGTCTGGTGCCAGTTCCAGCGACTTTTCCAGGAGCTGGCGGCCACTCTGATCGTCGCCAGAAGCCAGGCTTGCAATGCCTACCAGTGCGAGTGTTTGTGGATCGGCGTCGCTGCCCTCCAGGTCTTCCAGCAGTGATTTTGCGCCAGCCGGGTCGCGCATGGATATGCGGGTGGCGGCCAGGAGTTTGCGTACTTCATCGGCGTTTTCCATATCGGCCAGCGGTGCAAGCAGTTTCTCCGCCTCCTCGGGGCGGCCTTGCCGATAACGTATTACGCCCAGCATCAATGCGCTTTGTTGATGGTTGGGAACCTGGTTAAGGACTTCCTGCAGATACCTGGCGGCGGTATTCAGGTCGCCATCATTATAGGCTGAGGCCGCGGCTTCCAGGTTGCTTTTGATCGTACCCGGACCGGACTTGGCAAGGATTTCCTCATAGACAAATGCCTCCGCCGATTTGCCCTGCTCACGCAGAACGGTGATCAGGGCCGAAATGGTCTGGTATTTCCGGAAGGTCATAACGTCGAACTGGCCAATGGTCTCCAGGGCGCGTATGTACGCCTGTTCTGCTTCGGCCCATTGTTGGCGGGCATGGGCGAATTGCGCTTTCCAGAGCCAGACGTCCTCGTGTTCAGCGTCAATTTCTATGGCTTTCTCAAGGCGTTCCTTTGCAGTGTCGAAGTCGCCCTTGGCCGTGGCAACCCGGGACAGGCCGACCATGGCAACAACGTTATTGCTGTGTTTGTCGAACGCGCTCTGGTAGGCCTCTTCGGCTTTGTCAAAGTCGCCGCTGGTCAACCAGGCGCGACCTTTCAGGTTGTCTGCCTGCAACTGTTGATCCGGAGAGGGCGATGAAATCTGGTCCAGAGATTCCAGGGCTTCCTGGTGTTTACCCTGGAGAATACGGGCTTCAGCCCGGATCAACGCAGCCTGGTTGCGTTCCGATTGGCCCAGCTCCTCAATGTTCGTCTTCTCAAGGAGCTTGTCCAGTTGCCGTTCAGCGTTCGCCGCATCACCGGCAGTTAGCAGGTTGTGGATGATGACAAAGTAGGGGGCGGTGCGATTCGGCTGGAGATCGATGGCGCTTCTGGCCTCGATGGTGCTTGCCTTCAGCTCACCCTGGCGCTGGAAAAACCGTGCCTGGTCTACATGGCTGATGTACTGAATGTCTTCCTGAGACATGTCCGGTTCGCTGTTGCACCCCGTCACGGCCAAAGCGATGGCAGCGGATAGCAGTGATGCACGCGCAATAGTTCTGATCTTCATGCCCTGGTCCTTCCTTCGTCGGGTCTTGTTCTGTTCCAGCATTGGGTGTCTCAGGCCTCGTTTGGGGCGGTGTTGGTCTCAATCCGGTACTTGTCGGTCAGGTTGTACAGCGTCGGGCGGGTAACGCCCAGAAGGCGCGATGCCTGAGCCATGTTGAAATTACTGGTGGTGAGGGCCTGAATAATCGCCTTTCGTTCTGCCGCTTCACGTACCTGGCGCAGGTTGAGCTGAAAGTCGGTGTCGCAGCCTTCGAGCGGCAGAACCAGGTCCTCGGCGGTGATGCGCTTGCCATCGGCCATGATGATCGCCCGCTTCACCTTGTTGATCATTTCACGCACATTGCCTGGCCAGCTGTAGGCATTGATGGCCTGAACCGCATCGTCCGAGAACGTGAGGTTAGGGCGGTCCATTTGTTTCCCCAGGGTTTTCAGGAGGGATTGTGCGATCACCAGTGGGTCGCCATCCCGTTCACGCAGGGCAGGCACATCCAGTGTGATTTCACTGATCCGGTAATACAGGTCTTCCCGGAAATCGCCCTGGGCAATCAGGTCCTGAACATTCCGGTGGGTGGCGCACACCACCCGGACATCAACGGGAATCGGTTTTACCGAACCTACCCGGTCGACCACTCGTTCCTGCAGGAAGCGAAGCAGTTTGGCCTGCAGTGCCATCGGCATATCGCCAATCTCGTCGAGAAACAGGGTGCCGCCGTTGGCGCTCTCAATCTTGCCTTTCTTGGATTGGGTCGCGCCGGTAAAGGAGCCTTTCTCGAACCCGAACAGTTCGCTTTCCAGCAGGTTTTCCGGAATGGCGGCGCAGTTGATGGCCGCAAAGGGTTTGTCGGCGCGATGGCTCAGGTCGTGCAGGGCCCGGGCCAGGAGTTCCTTGCCGGTACCGGTTTCGCCAGTAATCAGGGTGGTGACATCGGTAGGCGCAACTTTTTCGACCGTGCGGCAAATCACCAGCATTTCGGGGCTGGCGGCAACAATGCCTTTGATGTTGGTGCCATTGCCTTGCGAGGACAGTTCGCGGTTTTCTTTTTCCAGTTCCGCGAGGCGGACTGCCCGATTTACCACAAAGGTGAGGATGTCGGCATCCAGCGGCTTCTGGTAGAAGTCGCAGGCTCCCATGCCTATGGCCTTGACGGCGTTTTCCTTGTCTTCCCGCCCAGTCACCACGATCACTTTGGTCATGGGCGCCAGGCGAAGGATATCTTCCAGCAGGGCGAAACCCTCAGTGTCGCCGCCGGGGTCGGGTGCCAAGCCAAGATCCAGCGTCACCACTTCAGGCTCGAGACGCCGAAGTGCCGTTAGCGCTGCCTCCCGATCAGCGGCCACCGAGACTTCAATGTCTTCACTGAAGCACCATCGCATCTGGCTCTGGAGGCCAGGATCATCCTCGACTATCAATAACTGCTTCACAACAACAACCAGTCCTTTGTTCCGTGTTCATATCGGATAGACGCCCATGAGGCGAACGCGATTCCATGACTCTGATTCTTAACTGAACATTGACACTTTGCAATGCTCGCTTAATAAAATAGTCTTCTCCGTCGGTTAATTGACGGCTTGCCTGCCTTCCTGCAAGCCGGAATCTGTCGGTTCCGGCTTGTTCCCGGCTGATTCGCCGGTTGCTGCATTGGCCAGCGGAATACGTACCGAAAAGCAGGAGCCCAGGCCGGGCTCGCTGGTTACGTCAATCGAACCGCCCAGTTCCTGTATGTATTCGCGGGCCTGATAGGCTCCAATCCCCATACCGGTAAGCCCTTTGGTGCTTTCGAAGGGTTTGAAAAGCCGGGTGCGGATAAACTCTTCCGTCATGCCGCTGCCGGTATCCTGGATAAACAGCACCACGCTGCCTTTGGCCGTTTTCAGGTTCAGTGTGATTTCCCCGGTTGGAGCCGTGGCGTCCTGGGCGTTGCTAATCAGGTGGCCCAGCACGCTGCGCAGTTGTTCTTTGTCGGCACATATCTGGATGGCGGGTGGAGCGCCCAGTAGCACCGGTGCCGGGCTGCGGCGGCTGTTGTCTTCAATCAGCTCGCGGACCAGTTGGGTCAGGTCTATGGGAGCACGTTGCTCGTCCGCCCCGGAGGATGGTTTGCGGATATGATCCACGAGGTTCGACATTTTACGGACCGCATGATCGGTGGTGGCAATCATGTCGTCGATAAAGGCTGGGTTGTTGCGATGTTTGGGCGCATTCTTGACCAGTAGAGACAATTGGGCGATCAGTGTTTTCAGATCATGCACCATGAACGCGCTGGCCTTGCTGACGGCTTCAAACTGCATGGCCCGTGAGAGCCGGTTCTGGGCATCGTTCTGGGCGATGAGGTTGCAGGTCTGGCGGGCTACCACCTTGATCAGGTCGAAGTTCTCCCAGTTAAGCTCCACCCTGGCGTAGGGAGCGCCGACCATGGCAATGCCGTAGAGTTCGTTATCGAGATACAGAGGGATGACCAGCCAGGCTTCCGGGGTCTTGGTGATGGAGTCCGGTATTTCCAGCAGGTTGTAGCTCACCGGGTCTTCCCGGTATTCACTCAGATCAATGATCCACTCACGATCTTTAAAGAACTTCACCATATCCGAGTCTTCGTCAATGATGGTGTACTTCGGAGTCGCGATATTGACGCTTGCTTTCAGGTGGAAATCTTTCTGCTCGCCCTTTATCCAGAGCGCGCCGGCATTGCTTTCCACCAGTCCGGCCAGAATGCGCACTACTCGTTCGGGCAGGGGTGGTTCGTTGCTCAGGTTGGCAAGTTCCTTGGTGAGCTTGAGCCATTCATCGCGATAATCGTACTTGTAGTCGAAGAAGTTCTGGCTGATGAAGACCATCAGGCGGCCGCGAATACGCCGCGACAGCAGAAGTGTGACAAGAAACGCCAGGGAAACGGTGATGAACAGAACCTGCAGGGCTTCGCCCCACTCACCACCCAGGGCGCGTACGTAGTAACCGCCGATGGCCAGCAGTAACAGGTATCCGCCCGCGAAGATGAGTGTGCCAGCGTGAAATACGGCCGAACGGGACAACTGGAAGTCCACAGGTTGTTTGCGTGTGTTCACCACATTGATGGCAAAAAGGGGCATGAGTGCGGCGTTCACAAAACCGCGCGCATTCCAGAACGAATCCGCGACTTGCCCGAACAGCAGCGCATCGGCATACATGAAGAAATCAAAGGCGAAGATGGTGGCAACGCCAATGCACAGGTATTTCATGCTGGAGCGGCCGAAGACAGTAGAGTTTCGCCAGATTTGCTCGACCAGCGACAGGCCCAGGAGTGACAGGGCGATCTGGCCGATCACCTTGGTTTTACCGCTGACAAGATCGATGTGGAGGGCGAACTCAAGTGTACCAAGGGCCAGCAAGGTGATGATCAGTATCGCCGTCGCGGCACCCAATACCTTCTTTATTTGACTGGTGAACCGGCCTTGGCGAAAGCCGTCGCGAAGCATGGCGAACAGCAGGAGTA